>Ga0136633_1000046_pt1 | contig 79751 bp, 81 predicted proteins | sample AntDrymeUQ832206_2_FD_105494 | JGI IMG/M metagenome (GOLD analysis project Ga0136633, IMG submission 105494) | Polar desert sand microbial communities from Dry Valleys, Antarctica - metaG UQ83 (22.06) | ecosystem: Environmental > Terrestrial > Soil > Desert | place: Antarctica: Dry Valley...
GGGCAGATTCCCACGCGTTACGCACCCGTGCGCCACTAGACCCGAAGGTCTCGTTCGACTTGCATGTGTTAGGCATGCCGCCAGCGTTCGTTCTGAGCCAGAATCAAACTCTCAAGTTGATGACCGACAAGCCGGGCGGAATAGGCCCGGCAGGCCGGTTCTCTGGGAGCCGTTCCTGCACAAATATACAAACTGGTGTTGTTTGCGTATTAGGACATTTGTTTCCCCCGCCACGGCAAGCCGCAGCGAAAGTCACATTAAGGAACGGCATAAATTTGACCGATCGTCCGAAGCCCAGAGGCCCTCGGAAACCGGGCCGCCGCCCACATGTCCCTTCATCTAACCAACAATGTCAAAGAGCCGACGCGTTCTCTGCCCCGGCTTATGTCCGGGTGTCGTTTGACCGACTAAAAGAGGCACGAAGCGAGGGCCGACCCGAAGGCCGCGCCACCGCCGCTGTGAGAGGTCATATATGGGGGGTGCTTTTCCCAGTCAACCGGCTTTTTCGAATTTCTGCCGAGCGTCGCCAACGCAAAGCTTCAAAACCTTGCAAATCCAGGGTTTTGGGCGCAATCAGGCGCTCTGGATATAGGCCCGGAGCGCCTGCGCTTCGGCCTCGATCCGCTCGATGCGGTGCTTGACGAGGTCGCCGATCGACACGATTCCGCGAATCTCCCCCGATTCCACGACCGGCAAATGACGGATCCGTTGCTTGGTCATCATCGCCAGCGCGGCCAGGATCGGGGTGTCGGCGGTGACGGTCACCGCGGGGGAGGTCATTCCCTGATCGACGGTCAGGTCGAGCGCCTGCGCTCCTTGCGCGCAAATGCAGCCGACCAGATCGCGTTCGGAGAAGACCCCGACGATCGCGCCGCCGTCGATTACCGGGAGCGCGCCGATGCCGCGAAGGTTGAGCAGCGCGACCGCGTCGCGCACGCTCGTCCCGGCGGGAACGGTCGCAACCTCGCCGCCCTTGGTGGAGAGTATCGCCGCGATCGTCATGCCCGCCTCCCTGGCTGATGGTTTATGGATGTCAGCGCCGATCAAGGTTCCGGCGCTAATCGGTTGAAGGTGTCACGATCCCGCGCCAAAGGGAAGCGCATGGCCGGTCCCGACCCCGATCGAAACGTGCAGGAGCGCTCGCTGCTCCACCGGTTCCTTCGAATCATGCGCATCGCGGCGGCCTTCTCGCTGGCCATCGCGGGGCTCGCGGTGGCATTGGTGGCGTGGGGCAGTAAGGAATTCCACGTCCACATGCTGATCGCGACCGCGCTCGGCGCCGGCCTGACGGTGCTCCTCGGCACTGCGCTGATGAGCCTGGTATTCCTGAGCAACAACAGCGGCCATGACGACGCGGCTGCCCGCTCCCAAGCGAAGGACAGCGAATGAGCGAACCTCACCGCGGCGCGATCCTGCGCGTCGTCCCGGGACCGAGCGACATCAACGCCAACGGTCATATCTTCGGGGGCTGGGTGCTCAGCCAGATGGATATCGCGGCGGGGATCGTCGCCTCGCGCCGCGCCGACGGGCCGGTGGCGACGGTGGCGATCGACCGGATGGAGTTCTTTGCGCCGATCCACTTGCGCGACCTGATTTCGGTTTACGCGCAGGTCGAGAGCAGCGGACGTACCTCGATGAAGGTCAAGATCGAAGTCATCGCCAGTCGCGACCGCGGAACGACCGAGATCAAGGTCACCGAGGGCCTGTTCACCTTCGTCGCGATCGACGAGCAGGCGCGGCCGAGGCCGATCGAGCCCGCCGCGCCCTAGGTGCGAAAAGGGCGGCAGGTCGCCCCGCCGCCCCACTATCGATTGGCTGGCAAGCCTAGGCGGCGGGAGCGATCTCGTCGCCGTCGTCGGCCTCGCGAAGCTTGCGAACGCGGCGGCGCGGCCGCGGAGCCTCGGCTTCGACCTCGGCCGGGCCGGCACCGACGCCGATCGCCGGCGGAAGCACTCCCAAGGAGATGCGCTCGTCGGCGGTTTCGTTCGCGGTGCCGTTGGCGCGGTCGCGGCGCGGACGCTCCGGACGCTGGTCCTGCTCGGTGCGCTCGACGCGTTGCGGGCGCTGGTCCTGCTCGGGACGCTCCGCGCGTTGCGGGCGCTGGTCCTGTTCGGGACGCTCGGCGCGGTGCGGACGCTGGTCATGGTCGGCGCGGTCGCGGTTGACGGAGCGCTCGCGGCGCGGCGCGGGACGCGGTTCATCCTCGCCTTCGTCGTCATACTCGCCATCGGCACCGGCGCTGATCGCCGCGTCGCCATCCTCGTCGTCGTCGTCATTGCCGCGACGGCGGGTCTGCTGATCCTCGAAGCGCGACCGCCCATCCTCGAGCACTCGGAAATAATGGTCCGCGAACTGCAAATAATATTCGGTCTGGACGCGGTCGCCGGCGAGCTGGGAATCGCGCGCCATCGCCTTGTATTTTTCGAGCAATTGGGCGGCATTGCCGCGCTGGCGATTGTCCTGTCGGTTGCCGTCGGGACGGTTGGGCATTCCTTGGGGACGCTGTCCGCCGCGGCCACGACGACGGCCGCCTTGACGATTGTTGATCAAGAGTCATTTCCCTGTCGCACCGGTCGCCCGCCTGAACGAGCGCACCTTGAACTCTTCCTTCTCGCGGAAGCAATGGTCCCGTCGCGGCGGATCGGCCCGCGCAGCCTTGCGCAAGTCGACCCTCCCTTGCCGGCCGTGCCAGTGATGGCGTGAGCGCGGCGCTGTCGTCGGGGGTCGGTGGCGGGGCGCTTCAATGTCGAAGAGGCGGCCCCGTCCCTGGTTCCGATGTATAGGGCAAGCGGAGAGATTCCAAGCCTTTTCGACAAGGGCCGGTTAAATTAGCCGCGAATGAGCAGCGCGCGGGGGCGATCGGCAAGGTCGCGGGCGATCGCCGGCGAGTGACCGTGCTTCGCGAACAGGGCCGCCGCACTGTCGGCCTGGTCGTGTCCGATCTCGATCGCAGCCAGCCCGCCGGGGTCGAGAAGGCGGCCTATGTCGGGCGCGAGCCGGCGGTACTCATCGAGCCCGTCGCTGCCCGCGAACAACGCCTCGGCGGGTTCGAAGTCGGCGACACCGGGGTCGATCGCGGCGCCGCTCGCGACGTAGGGCGGGTTGCACAGGATCAGGTCGAACCGCTCGACCAGTCCCGCGGCCCAGTCGCCGACGCGAAGTTCGGCGCGGGTCGCGAGCCCGAGCCGGTCGGCATTGCGCCGGGCATAAACGAGCGCGGCGGGCGACGCGTCGATCCCGATCCCGGTCGCGCGCGGCCATTCGTCGAGCGCGGCGAGCAACAGTGTGCCGGGGCCGGTGCCGAGGTCGAGGATCCGCGCCGGGCCGGGCGAGCCGGCAAAATGTTCGACCGCGGCGGCGATCAGGGTCTCGCTGTCGGGCCGCGGGATGAGCGCGCCGGGGCCGACCTCGAGGTCGATCGTCCAGAAGGCGCGCTGCCCGGTGATGTAGGCGAGCGGCTCGGCGCTGCGGCGGCGCTCGACCATGTCGGCGAAGGGTTCGGGAGCAGCGACATTAGGGGGCGCGAGGATCAGCCGGTCGCGGCCGATGCCAAGCGCGGCGGCCATCAGCAGCTCGGCGTCGAGGCGCGGAGTGTCGCTGGTGCGCGACAGATATTCGGTCGCGCGGGCAAGCGCGCGGGCGATGCGGGTCACGCCTCTTCCCACCCGCTTGCGGGAGGGGAAGCATCAAGCATCATCCAGGCCCGACAGGCGCTGAGCCTCGTCCTCGGCGATCAGGGCGTCGGTCAGTTCGGCGAGGCCGGGGCCTTCGAGAATCGCGTCCAGCTTGTGGAGGGTCAAATTGATCCGGTGGTCGGTGACCCGCCCCTGCGGGAAATTATAGGTGCGAATCCGCTCCGAACGGTCGCCCGATCCGACCATCGACCGCCGTGCGCCGGCGCGTTCGTCGGCGAGCCGGCTGCGCTCGAGTTCGAACAGGCGCGTGCGCAGCACCTTCAGCGCCTTGGCCTTGTTCTTGTGCTGCGATTTCTCGTCCTGCTGGATGACCACCAGCCCGGTCGGCAGATGGGTGATCCGAACCGCGCTGTCGGTGGTGTTGACCGACTGCCCGCCGGGGCCCGAGGACCGATAAACGTCGATCCGCAAATCCTGGTCGTTGATCTGGACATCGACCTCCTCGGCCTCGGGCAGCACGGCGACGGTCGCCGCCGACGTATGGATCCGCCCGCCGCTTTCGGTCGTCGGGACGCGCTGGACGCGGTGGACCCCGCTTTCGAATTTCAGCCGCGCGAACACGCCGGTGCCGTTGATCGAGGCGACCGCTTCCTTGTAGCCGCCAACGTCGGAGGCCGAGGCGTTGATCAGCTCGAACTTCCAGCCGCGTTCCTCGGCAAAGCGCTGGTACATCCGCATCAGGTCGCCAGCGAACAGCGCCGCCTCGTCGCCCCCGGTCCCGGCGCGAACTTCGAGCATCGCGGCGCGCTCATCGGCGCTGTCGCGCGGCAGCAGGAGCAGCGCGAGCGCGCGTTCGGCGAGGGGCAGCCGGGCTTCGATGTCGAGCAATTCCTCCGACGCGATTGCGCGAAGCTCCTCGTCGGCGTCGCGAGTCATTTCGGTCAGGCTGGCGCGTTCGGCGCGAAGCCGGCGGACTTCCCGCGCCGCGGCTGCGACGGGCTCGATCTGGGCATATTCCTTGGACAGACGGACGAAGTCGTCGGGCGCGAGGTTGCCCGCCGCCATCGCCGCCGAAAGCTCATGCTTCTTCGCCTCGATCGAGACGATCCGGTCGAGCGAGATCGCCGTCATGAACGAGATCGCAGATAATACGGAAAGTAGTCTGGTCGAATGGTAAACGACACACTGAGCGCTCTTAGAAGCTGAAGTTCGTTCGGCCCGTTAGTCTGAACGGTAACCGTCTTTGGCATCACAACGAAGTCCCAGTCGTCCGCTCCGTCGAGCACTAGCAACACATTGCCGTTGCAGCGCTTCTTAGCCTTTTCGAATCGCTTCCTTGGATTTCCCTCCACAATTGCATCAGCGGCGATCCTTGCACGCCGGAGCAATTGGGTAATTGCGATCACATTGCGTTCTTGCCCAAGCGTTTCGGTTGTAACAACAACGGGCAACTCGGGAGCAGGCGCGTCGATCAACATCGCCAGCCGCTCGATCCCCGCCGCCCAGCCGACCGCTGGCGTGTGCGGGCCGCCGAGCTGCTCGATCAGCCCGTCGTAGCGGCCGCCGGCGATCAGCGTGCCTTGCGCGCCCAATCGGTCGGTGACGAACTCGAATGCGGTGTGGCGGTAATAATCGAGCCCGCGGACGAGGTGCGGGGCGAGTTCGTAGGCGACCCCGGCGGCGTCGAGGCCGGCGCGGACCTGGGCGAAGAAGTCCTCGGCTTCGGGCGACAAGATCATCGTCGGCGCGCTGTCCGCGAACGGCCGATCGCGCGAATCCTTGCTGTCGAGGATGCGCAGCGGGTTCTTGTCGAGCCGCGCCTGGCTGTCCTCGCTCAAATCGGCACGGTGGCTCGCGAAATGCTCGACCAGTCGTGCGCGCCACGCATCGCGGCTGGCAACGTCGCCGAGCGTGTTGAGCTTGAGCGTGACCCCGCCGATGCCGAGCTCGGTCAGCAATTGCGCCCCGAACGCGAGCAATTCGACGTCCGCCTGCGGCTCGCCCGCGCCGAGAATTTCGGCGTCCAATTGGTGGAACTGGCGAAAACGGCCTTTTTGCGGGCGTTCGTAGCGAAAGGCGGGGCCGTGGGTGGCGACCTTCAACGGCGCAAATTGCTGCCAGCCCTCGGACAGATAAGCGCGGCAAATCCCGGCGGTGAATTCGGGGCGCAGCGTGACCTGGTCGCCCGAACGGTCCTCGAACGAATACATTTCCTTCGACACGACATCGGTGGTCTCGCCGATCGTCCGAGCGAACACCGCGGTCGGTTCGAGCACCGGCACTTCGACCCGCTTGAAGCCGTAGAGGCGGCGGACGCGGTCGAACGCGGCGATCACCGCGTGGAAGCGGTCTGCCTCCTGCCCAAGCAGGCTCTGCATGCCGCGCACCGGCAAAGGAGTGTCGATTTTCGCCATAGGATCGGCTTCGCCACTAGCGGGAGCGCGCGGGCGGCGCTAGCCTCCCGCCCCATGTCCAGCCTGTATCGCGCGCTCGCGCTCTCGTTCGCCCTTCCCTTCCTCCTGACCGCCCCCGCCGCCGCGCAGAACCCGCTCGTTCGGATCAGCGCGCCGGAGCCGTTGCCGATCGTTCCGGCCATCCCCGCCGCGCGCGACATCGGTTACCCCGGGACGATGCGGCTTCACGTCGATGCCACCGACGTCGACCAGCATATCTTCCGCGTCCGCCAGTCAATTCCGGTCGTGGGCACGGCGCGGATGACCTTGTTGTTTCCGCAATGGCTGCCGGGCAAGCATGCCGCGCGCGGCGAGATCGAGAAATTGGCCGGGCTGGTCATCCGCGCCGGCGGCCAGGAGCTGATGTGGAAACGCGACACGATCGACATGTACGCTTTCCACGTCGAAGTGCCCGCGGGCGTCGCCGCGCTCGATGTTTCGTTCCAGTTCGTCGGCGCGACCATGCCCGACCAGGGTCGCGTCGTGGTGACTCGCGAAATGCTCAACCTGCAGTTCGAAATGGTGTCGCTTTACCCCGCGGGCTATTACACGCGCCGCATCCCCGTGTCGGCGAGCGTCACCTACCCGGCCGGATGGCAGGCGGCGACCGCGCTCCGGCCGGTGGCGGGTGCTGCGGCAATCGGTAACACCGTCACCTACCAGACGGTCAGCTATGAAACGCTTCAGGATTCGCCGGTGTTCGCGGGCAAATATTTCCGCAAGGACGATCTTGGGCTGGGCGTGACGCTCAACACCGTCGCCGACGATCCCAAGGAACTCGTCATCCCCGCCGACGTGCTCCAGAAGCATCGCAACCTCGTCGCGCAGACGGTCAAGACCTTCGGCGCGAGCCATTACGACCATTATGACTTCCTCCAAGCGATCACCAACCGCATGGGGGGCATCGGGCTCGAGCATCACCGCAGTTCGGAGAATCAGAACGACCCGGGCTATTTCACCGACTGGAAGAACAGCCTTCCCGATCACAACCTTTTGCCGCACGAATTCGTCCACAGCTGGAACGGCAAGTTTCGCCGCGGCGCCGACCTGGTCACTCCCGACTTCCGGACGCCGATGCGCGACAGCCTGTTGTGGGTGTATGAAGGCCAGACCCAATTCTGGGGCCATGTGCTCGAAGCGCGCTCGGGAATGTCGTCGAAAAGCGACGTGCTCGACAAGATGGCGAACATCGCGGCCGGGCTCGACAATCGCGCCGGCCAGACCTGGCGCAGCCTCGACGACACCACCAACGACCCGATCATTTCGGCGCGGCGGCCCAAGGGCTGGACCAGCTGGCAGCGGTCGGAGGATTATTACAACGAAGGCCTGCTGATCTGGCTCGAGGCCGACGCGATCATTCGCCAGGGCAGCGGCAATCGTCGCGGAATGGACGATTTCGCGCGCGCCTTTTTCGGGATCAGGGACGGCGATTGGGGCGTCGTGCCCTATACATTCGGGGACGTCGTCCGCACTCTGAACGCGGTCCACCCTTATGATTGGTCCGGCTTCCTGACCAGGCGCCTGACCGAAAAATCGCCCGGCGCGCCGCTCGCCGGATTCACCCGCAGCGGCTATCGCCTCGACTATGGCGAGACGCCCAATCATGCCGGGACGATCGCCGCGAAAGGCTCGGGCGCGACCGACCTTAATTATTCGCTCGGGCTGTCGGCCGACAAGGACGGCAAGATCACCAACGTCCAGTGGGGAAGCCCGGCGTTCGCCTCGAAACTGGCGATCGGCCAGACCATCGTCGCGGTCGACGGCAAAACCTTCAGCGCCGATGCGCTAAAGGCTGCGGTCACCGCCGCCAAGGGTTCGACCCGCCCGATCCGCCTGATGGTCAAGCGCGACGACACTTTGCGCGAGGTGGCGATCAACTACGGCGGCGGGTTGCGCTACCCGCGGCTGGTCAAGGTCGGCAAGGGCGACGGCCCGCTCGACCTGCTGCTCCGCCCGCGTTGACCCTTGCTGTGAAGTGCCGCACCAGCGCGCACCCCCACCCGGCCTCCCAATCCAGTTTACGCTGTGGGAGGTCGGGTGGGGGCGCGGGCTGGTGCGGGTCTCGCCACAACCAAAGAGCTTGCTCTTGGCGGCCAGCGGACTAGAGGCGCTGCGATGAACATCGACCTCATACCCGCCGGATCCAACCCGCCGCACAGCGTCAACGTGCTGATCGAAGTGCCGATCGGCGGCGAGCCGGTCAAATATGAGTTCGACAAGGCGTCGGGGGCGATCTTCGTCGACCGGATCCTTCACACCGCGATGCGCTATCCGACCAATTACGGGTTCATCCCGCAGACCTTGTGCGACGACGGCGACCCGCTCGACTGCCTGGTGATGACCCGCTGGCCGCTGATCCCCGGGTCGGTAATTCGAGCACGCCCGGTGGCGGTGCTCCAGCTGGAGGACGAGGCCGGGGGCGACGAGAAATTGCTCGCGGTGCCCGAGACCGCGACCTCACCCTATTATGCCGACGTGATGGAGGGGACGGACTTGCCCGCGATCGTGCTCCAGCAGATCGAGCATTTCTTCACCCACTATAAGGATCTGGAGCCCGAAAAATGGGTCCGCGTCGGCAAGTGGGGCGATGCGGAAGCGGCGCGCAAGGTGGTGGTGGATTCGATCGCGCTCGCGGCGAAGGCCAAAGCCTAGCTGCCCGGGCGCCGGTTCGCTCCGCCGCCGCCGCGAAAGAAGCGCCGCGGGATGAACAATTTTCTAAAGGTGATGCCAACGGTCCGCCCGGTCGGCTCGAGCAGGTCGGGCTGATAATTCAGGGGCGTGTCGCGACTGCCGTCACGCACGCGTGGCCGCGCGTTGAACAGATTTTCGATATCGAGCCGAACCGAAGTGCCGCGAAGCCATGGACGCGCCGCAACCAGGTCGAACCGCTCCCCGAGATTGGCGAACAGCCGCAGATTGACCTTTGCAAAGGGCGAAAAGCGCAGATCGCCGGCAGCGCCCGCGCTATCGACGCGGGTCGAAGCGCGCCAGTCGGCCGAGAGGCGCGCCCCGAGTGCATTGTTGAAATAACCCGCCTCGGCCTCGACCTGGTGCCGCGCCCGCCCGCCGGTCGAGCCCAATGCCTCCCCGCGCAGATAGTCGAGGTCGCCGACCCCCTCGGCAATCGCCACTCGGTCGACCAGGTTGAGCGTGTGGGTCATCGACAAGGTGAGCCGGCCGCCATTGCCGCCGCCGAAACGCCCGCCGCCACCGCCGCCGAAGCGCCGTTCGCCGGGGGGCGGGCCCTCGCCACTGGCCGGACCGGCGCCGGGGGGACGCGCTCCTCCGAAGCGGCGGCGCATCGCTGCGATCGCCTCGGCCGACGGCGGGGTCGATTTGAGCGGCTTGGTGAAGTCGAAACCCCACCGCAAAGTGTCCCGGCGCGAGGACAGGAAATTGACCGGTCGAAGATCGATCCGAAGCAAGGTGCCGCCGGGAGCGCGGGTGAAACGGTCCGGAAAGGCCGCTTCGAGCGCCGCGCTTGCCGCCGGGAAGCTCGCCTGCGGGCGGTCGATGGTCGAGCGGACATAATCGGCGCGAAGGCGGAGATCGAATTTCTCGACCGGTTGCCAATTGCCCCCGAGCTTGATCACGCGCCGCCGGTCGGCTTCGAGGTCGGCATTGCCCCCGGTCAACGTGGTTACGCCCACGGTCGTCCCGCGCACCGCGTCGAAAAAACGAACGCCCGGGGTCTCGAGCAGCGGGTCGCCGAGTTGCTGGAGCGAAGGCGGGCCTTCTTCGCGCGTAAAACTGGCGATCAAATTGAGGCGGGCCGCGGGCGACCAGTTGAGGCCGCCACCGAGGCTGGTCAGCGTCCCGAAATCGCTCAGGCGCGTGAGCCCGGCATTGGCATTTGCGGTCAGCCGGCCGAGCGTCGAGCCGCGCCTGAGTATCGGCAAATCGAGGCTGGCCGAAGCCTCCCCGCTGGTGCGGCCAAGGTCGGTTTCGGTAAGGAGGCTGCCGCGCCGCGCGCGACTGTCGAGGTCGGTGCGGCCGGCGCCGAGCTTGAACGTCGCGCTGGCGTCTCCGGCGGGCAGCTCCAGCAACGGGCCGGTCGCGGTCGCGTCGATGGACAGATTGCTGCGGTTGGAGCGGGCCCGGTCGGGATCGATCGCCAGGTCGCGATCCGAGCGAGTGGCGGTTCGCGAAAAATCGGCATTACCGGTCGAGGACAGCCGCCATTCGCCGCGCTGTGCATTGAGTGCCATCCCCAAGGCGGCGGTGTCGGTCGTCACCCGCCGGGCCAGCGGATCGAAGCTCAACCGATCGAGGCCGAAGCGGCTGCGCCCCGTCGAGCGGCCGACTTCGCCGGTAAGGGTCGCGCCGACATCGCCGAAGATCGTGCGGTTGGCGGTTCCCGTGACTCGTGCCGAGCGCGCCGAACCGACCAGGGTGCGCGCAGCGCGCGGATCGGGCGAGAGTTGCTCGGCAAGCCGGATATCGCGCTCGGCCTCGGTGAGCGCGCCATTGCCGTCGAGGCGGAGGTTCAATGAGCTACGCTCGCCGTCGCGGATCAGCAGGCGCGTGGTCTCCGCCTGGCCGGCAACGAAGCCGCCGTCGGTCGCGGTTCGCGCGCGCGCCTCGACGCTGGTCGAATCGAAGCGGCGGCGAAGGACGATGTTGACCACGCGCTGCTCGGCCGCATAGCCATATTTGAGCGCGACCTCCTCGGGCAATATCTCCATCCGCTCGATCGCTTCGGGAGGCAGATCGCGAAGCTCGCGGAAGCCCGAAATGCGCTGGCCGTTGAGCAGCAGGATCGGGCGGCCGCCCGAGCGTCCACGCGCGCTCCCGGTCTGGGCCGACACCGCGTCGAGCAACTCCGAAATGCTGGTCGCGCCCGTCGCCCTGATGTCGCGCCGGTCAAGCACGTCTTCGGGCGGGATGTCGCCGACCACCGAGCCGCGCGGGCGCTGCCCGGTGACGACGATCGTCTCCTCGTCCAATTCCTCGTCGTCGGCGGCGATCCGGTCGGGTGCGGGCTGGACGGAGACGGCCGGCGCGTTCCCCTCCGACTGCGCGAGAAGCGGAGCGGAGCCGAAAATCGCAGCGGTCGAAAGCAGCAAAAAGCGCGTGGTCATGATCGTCCAGACTGATCGATTTGGGCCCGATCCGGGGGCTGGCCCGGCCCAAGTGAACCTGTCATGACTTGGCAATGGTGGTTTCTGCGAAACGGAGTTTGACGATGACGAACGGTCGGCTGGTGGCGTTGGGATTGATGGTGACGGCGAGTGTTGCGGCGCCGCTGGCAGCGCAGCAAGGCGCCGCCGAATATGCCACCGTCGGCGCAATCAACCGCGCTCGAGCGATCGACGGCCAGCTTCGTTCGATCATCGCGATCGACCCGAGCGCGATCAGCCAGGCACGGAGCATCGATGCGCGGTGGATGAGCGGGCCGCTCGCCGGACGGCCGATCCTGATCAAGGACAATATCGAGACCGCGGGGCCGCTGCCCACGACCGCTGGAAGCCTTGCGCTCAAGGACAATGTCACCGGACGCGACGCCCCGCTGGTGGCGCGGCTGCGCGGCGCGGGTGCGGTGATCCTCGGCAAGGCCAATTTGAGCGAGTGGGCCAATATTCGCTCGAACAATTCCATTTCCGGATGGAGCGCGGTCGGCGGCCAAACGCGCAACCCCTATGCGCTCGACCGCAACACCTGCGGTTCCTCGGCGGGGTCGGGCGCGGCGGTGGCGGCGGGGATCGTCGACCTCGCGATCGGGACCGAGACCGACGGCTCGATCACCTGCCCTGCATCGATCAACGGGATCGTCGGGTTCAAGCCGACGGTCGGGCTCGTCAGCCGAACGCATATCGTGCCGATCAGCGCGAGCCAGGACACGCCGGGGCCGATGACCCGCACGGTGCGCCAGGCCGCCGAGGTCCTGACCGCGATCGCCGGCAGCGATCCGGCCGACAAGGCGACCGGGCAAGCCAATGCGAAGCGCGAGGATTATGCGGCCGCGCTCGACGCCGGCGCGTTGCGCGGCGCGCGGATCGGCGTGATGCGCTTTGCCTCCGGCTTCGGCACCGACCCGCTGCTCGAGGCGGCCTTGAGGCTTTTAAAGGCGCAGGGCGCCACCCTCGTCGAAATCAAAAAATTCGACGACAAGGCGATCGGGGACAATGAGTTCGCGGTCCTGATGAGCGAGTTCAAGGCGGGGCTGAACGACTATCTGGCGACCACCCCGCCGGCGGTGCGGACCCGGACGCTGGCCGATTTGATCGCGTTCAACAAGGCCAATGCCGGGACCGAGATGGCGCTGTTCGGCCAGGAATTGTTCGAACGGGCGCAGAAGACCAGAGGACTGGACGACCCCGCCTATCGCAAGGCGCGCCGAATCAGTTTCACTGCCGCCGGGCCCAGGGGCATCGACATGATGCTCAAGGCGAACCGGCTCGACGCGCTGGTCGGCCCGACAATGCCCGCCGCGTGGAAGATCGACGCGGTTCATGGCGACCAGATTTCGGGCGGCGGCGCGGGCAGTCTCGCCGCGGTCGCGGGCTACCCGCACCTCACGGTGCCGATGGGCGAGGTCAAGGGGCTGCCGGTCGGATTGAGCTTCATCGGGCCGAAATGGTCGGACGCGCTGATGCTTCGGCTGGGCTATGCCTATGAGCAGGCGCGCGGCCCGCTACCGGGACCGAAAATGTGGCGTTCGATCGAGGAAAGCCCGGGAATCGCGCAATTGCTCAAGCCGGCGCGCTGAAACAACTGGCAAGAGAAGCGACGGCCGATCCTATGTCAAATTCGGGGAAACCGGGATGAGGTTTCCCCAATATTGACAAATTTGCCCGTTCGGTCGAATCGCCTCCGCGCCGGGGGCATCTGCCGGCGCAAGCAATGAGTAAAAAGGGGGTTCGAAATGCGCAAGTTTCTGTTGCTCGCCGCTGTCGCGGCGGTAGCGATCGCGTCGCCGGCCACGGCTCGCGACGGGTCGCAATATTTCGGGATCGAGGGCGGATTGCTGTTCGACGGCGAGCTCGAGCAGGATCTCCGCGTCGATGACGGCTTCGACACCTTCTCGTACGACGATGCGTTCGAGATCGACTTCAAGCCCGGCCTCGATCTCGATGCCATCGTCGGTCATGACTTCGGAATGTTCCGCCTCGAAGCCGAACTGGGATACAAGAAACTGCGTGCCGACGACTTCGAAGTCGATTCGGATCTCGCCGACGAACTGGGGCTGGCCGACGGCGACTTCGACCTCGACGGCAGCGGCCGGATCATTTCGGTAATGGTCAATGGACTGCTCGACTTCGGCGACGACGGCCTTAGCGGATACGTCGGCGGCGGCATCGGCACCGCGCGCGTCAAATTCGGTGGCGAGAAAGACAGTTCGATCGCCTATCAGTTGATCGCCGGGGTCCGCAAATCGATCACGCCGACGATCGATGTCGGGCTCAAATATCGCTACTTCCGCACTTCGAAGCTGCGCTTCAGCGAAGAATTCGACGATGGCGACACGATCTTCGGGATCGACAGCAACGGCTCATTCCGGTCGCACTCGCTGCTAGCGAGCCTGATCTTCAACCTGGTTTCCGCCGCTCCGCCGCCGGCCCCGCCGCCGCCACCACCGCCGCCACCACCGCCGGCAACGCAGACCTGCTTTGACGGGTCGGTGATCCTGGCGACCGACGTCTGCCCGCAGCCGCCCGCGCCGCCGGCCTATGTCCCGCCACCGCCGCCGGAACCGACCCCCGAGCGCGGCTGATCGTTGACGCGCTGCCGTCCCCCGGATGGGGAAGATCGGGGGGACGGCAGCGCGCTTACGCGGTCAGTTTCAGTCCAGCGATCGCACCGACGATGGCGAGGATCAGCAACAGCCGAAGCGTGGTCGCGGGCTCGTCGAACAAGGCCATTCCAACGATCACCGTGCCGGCCGCACCGATCCCGCCCCACACTGCGTAAGCGGTTCCCATCGGGATAGTCCGCGCGGAAACTTCGAGCAGCGCCATGCTCACCGTGACCGAGCCGAGGAAAGCGAGCGTCCACGGCAGGTTGCGGAAGCCATCGACGAAGCGCAGCGCGGTGGTGAAGCCGACTTCGAACAGCCCGCCGATGATCAGCCAGAACCACGCCATCGCTTCTTCTCCTATGCAGCCGCCTCGAGCGCCGGGCTATAGTCCTCGGGCGAGCGCGCGGCGAGGATGCAGCCGCCGACGATCAGCCCCGCGCCCGCCAGCGTGAACGGCGAAACGCTTTCACCGAACACCAGCCAGCCAAGCAGCATCGCCCACAGGAACGAGGTATATTCGGTCGCGGCGAGATAGCTCGCCTCGGCGCGGGCGTAGGCCCATGACAGCAGCAGCAGCGACGAGGTCGACAGCAATGAGGCGAGCAGGATCAGCGGCACCTGGCCGGTAGGTGGCACGTCGGCCCCGCCGAACAGCGGCCAGGCGGCGATCAGCAGGACCGCGACGATCAGGTTCTGGAAAAAGGCGATCTCGACCGGCTTGGCGACCAGCGCCTGGCTTCGCATCAGGATGATGTTGACCGCATAGCACAGCGCCGAGACCAGGATCGCGATGCTTCCGAGCAGCGCCGCTTCGCCAAGCTCCGCCCGCGCCTGGCCGACCAGGATCAGCAGCACTCCCCCGAAAGCGATCAGCGAAGCCACAACGGTGCGCCGGCCGATTCGCTCGCCGAGCAGGGCCGAGGCGAGGAACAGGGCGATCAGCGGAGCGATGAACGCCAGCGCGATCGCCTGCGCCAGCGGAACCCGCGCCAGCCCCCAGAAGAACAATAGCGCCATCACCGTGGTCAGCGCGCCGCGAAGCAGATGAAGGCGCATGACGGTCGCGGCGGGCCAGCGCGGGCGAAACGCGAACAAGGCTCCGGCCATGATCACCCCGGCGAGCATCCGCCACAGCATCGTGGTGTAGATGCCGAGCGCGATCACCAGCCCCTTCATCACCGCGTCCATCCCCGAAAAGGTCGCGATCCCGACCATTCCGACGAGGAATGCGGCAAGCGGAGTGTGGCGAAAACCGATCATGCGCGGCGCTTAGCGGGAAGCGGCGAACATCGGCAAGGCAGCGTCAGGCCGCGTCGGCGGTCCGGCTGATCCCGGCGTCGATCTCGGCCGCCTTGGCTTCGACCAGGCGGACGATGTGGTCGATCATCCCGGCGTCCTGGACGTGGTGGTCGGTCACCCCCGAGAGGAACACCATATGCTTGCCGTTGCCGCCACCGGTGATGCCGATGTCGGTCTCGCGCGCTTCGCCCGGGCCGTTGACGACGCAGCCGAGCACCGACAGCGACATCGGGGTCTTGATGTGCTGCAACCGTTCCTCGAGCGCCTGGACGGTTCGAATGACGTCGAACCCCTGGCGAGCGCACGACGGGCAGGAGACGACACGAACCCCGCGGTTGCGGATGCCGAGCGCTTTGAGGATCTCATAGCCGACGCGGACTTCCTCCTCGGGCTCGGCCGACAGCGACACGCGGATGGTGTCGCCAATCCCCGCCCACAGCAGCGCGCCCATGCCGATCGAGGATTTGACGGTTCCGCCGATCAGCCCGCCGGCCTCGGTAATACCGAGGTGGAGCGGGCAATCGACCGCGTCGGCGAGTTGGTGGTAAGCGGCAACCGCGAGGAACAAATCGGACGCCTTGACCGCGACCTTATAGTTTCGAAAATCATGATCCTCGAGGATGCGGATATGGTCCAGCGCGCTTTCGACCAGCGCCTCGGGGCACGGCTCGCCATATTTTTCGAGCAGGTCGCGCTCGAGGCTGCCGGCATTGACCCCGATGCGGATCGCGCAGCCATTGGCCTTGGCCGCGTTGACCACTTCGCCAACCCGTTCGGCCGATCCGATGTTGCCTGGATTGATGCGCAGGCAGGCCGCCCCGGCGTCGGCCGCCTCCAGAGCGCGCTTATAGTGGAAATGGATGTCGGCGATGATCGGCACGTTCGAAGCGCGGACGATTTCGCCCAGCGCTGCGGTGGATTCCCTGTCCGGGCAAGACACGCGGACAAGATCGACCCCGGCCTCCTCGCAGCGGCGGATCTGGGCGATCGTCGCCTTGGCATCCGACGTCGGCGTATTGGTCATCGTCTGGACGGTGATCGGCGCGTCGCCGCCGACGGCGACGTTGCCGACCATGATCTGGCGCGAGGGACGGCGGACAATGTCGCGCCACGGACGAAGGGACATGGCGGCAATATAGCCGCTCGGGCCGCGAACCGCAAAGCGGGGGGAGGCGACTCGCGGGTGCACTTATTTTCTGTTAAGGCGCCGGCGTACTTCTCGACGGGGGCGTCATGCATGGGGTGACCCAGATAGTGCAAGCAGACCGCGCCCGCGGGGGCTCCGCGGCCGAGCCCGCGACGCGCGGATATTGGGCGTATCTCAGCTACAGCCACCGTGACGAGGCCGATGCCAAATGGCTTCACGACGCGCTCGAGAGATACCGCGTCCCGCGCGCGCTGGTCGGGCGGCCTGGTCCGCACGGTCCCTCGCCGGCGTGCTTCGCGCCAGTCTTTCGCGACCGCCAGGAACTGGCCGCGGCGGACGACCTCGCCACGCGAATCCGCGCGGCGATCGAGCAATCGCGCTTCCTGATCATATTATGCTCGCCCGCGGCGGCTGGCTCGCACTGGACCAACCAGGAAATCGTCACCTTCAAGCGGCTTCACCCGGCGGGAACGATCCTTGCCGCGATCGTCGCCGGCGAGCCCTATGCAAGCGCCATTCCCGGGCGCGAAAACGAGGAATGCTTTCCGCCGGCGTTGCGGGTCCAGTTCGACAAGCGCGGACGTGCCACGAACAAGCGCGCCGAACCGCTCGCGGCCGATCTTCGCGAGGGTCGCGACGGGCGGCGGATGGGGCTGCTCAAGATCGTCGCCGGGATGCTCGGGGTCGGGCTCGACGATCTTGTCCAGCGCGAGGCCCAGCGGCGGCAAAAGCGGCTACGGATCGTGGTCGCCGCGTCGCTCGTTGGAATGACGGTGACCAGTGGCCTGGCGGTGACGTCGGTACTCGCCCGCAACGAAGCGCGCGAACAGCGCCGCGAGGCCGAGGGGCTGGTCGGCTTCATGCTCGGCGACCTGCGCGGCAAGCTCGAGCCCTTGGGCCGGCTCGACGCGCTCGACGCGGTCGGGGCACGCGCGCTCGCTTATTTTGAAAAGCAGGACAAAAAAGATCTTAGCGACGAGGGCCTTGCACAACGCGCCCGCGCGCTGACCCTGATCGGGGAAATCGCCAACACCCGCGGCGACCTCGATGGAGCGATGCGGCGTTACCGCGAAGCGCTCGCAAGCACGGGAGAGGCGCTGAGCCGCTTCCCGAACGATCCGCAGCGCCTGTTCGACCATGCCCAGAACATCTTCTGGGTCGGCTACATCGCATGGCAGCGCGGGCAGGCAGCAAGCGCCGAATCGGCGTTTCGCGAATATAAGCGCCTCGCCGAGCGGATGATCGCGATCGATCCCGCCAACCCGAAATGGCAGCTCGAGGGAAAATATGCCGACACCAATCTCGGCCTACTCGTCCTTGAACAGCGTCGCTTCCCCGAGGCAGCCGCGATTTTCCAGCAATCCCTGACTCAGGCCGAAGCGCTCGCCGCCGCATCGCCGCGCGACATGAACTATCAAAAGACGCTGCTCGAAACGCTCGCCTATCATGCCGAGGCGCTCGAAAAAGCGGGGCGGCTTGAAGAAGCGCAGACGCAGCGCGAGCGGCAAGTGGCGCTGGTCGAGCGCCTGCGCACCCGTAACCGCGGCGACGTCGAGCTTGCGCGCAAGGCCATGACCGCGCACCGCGCGCTCGGCCGCATGCTCGCGACTCGCGGAGAGGTCGAAGCCGGGCTCGATCACGCCCGCACCAGCGCAATGCTCGCCGACGCCTTGCTCCAGACCGAGCCCGAAAACACCGAATGGCTCGAATTTGGAGCAAACGCGCACCTCGATTTTGCCGAATTGCTGCTCGCGACCGGGCAGGTCGAGCAGGCCGCGGCCGAAGCCCGCTCGGGCTGCGCGAGCGTCAACCGGCTGATCGAGCGCGATCGCAGCGTCGTATCGTGGAACGATAGCCTTCGCCGATCCTGCCTGTTGCGCCGCGCTCGAATTGCGCTTGCGCGGGGGATGGCCGCCGAGGCGCTGATGCTTTCCGAGCAATCGCTGGCGGTCGCTCGAGCCGCCAAAGGCGCGCGGACGGTCGATTCGCGGATTGCGGTCGCCCAGTCGGTCAAGGTCAGCGGCGATGCGCTTCGGGCGATGGGACAAACCGAGGATGCCCGGCGCCGCTGGAGCGAGGCGGTCGCCGCCTGGCCGCGGGATGTCGCCCATACGCCCTATCATCAGGCACAGCAGGCGATCCTGCTTCGTGACGCGGGTGACCCGGGCGGCGCGGCGCGGATCGCCGCGCGGCTCGACAAGATGGGCTACCGCCACCCGGATTACCTCAAGGCAATACAAGCGGGAGAAGGACGATGAGCAGCAAGCCAGCAGCGGTTGTGAAGAAGATCAATGTCGACGTCCGCGCAACAAGCGCGGCAAATGGGGAGGTCGAGTTCGACTGCCGGTGGAAAAAGGAGTGGGACCCGAACGACTGCTGGCATGGCGGACCGATTGTTCTTCCTCATGGCCCCGAGCATTACCGGCTGGTATTCGACCTCGACGACAAGAGTGGCTGCAAACTCGAATTTTACGACAAACCGGCCGAAGCGATCTACGTCAAGGTGGGCAGTTGCCCCTCCGAGCCCGGTAATGGCGACGGCCGGGTCAACTTCGAAGAGGTCGATTCCAACAAGAAAAAACTGACGATCATGGATTTCAATCGCGATCCGCCATGCACGCTTCACTACATGCTTCGCTTCGACGGGAAAAAGCAGGGACTGCATCCGCCTTACGAGCACGACCCGGAAATTCGCAATGGAGGCGGGGGCATTGCCTGATTCCAGTGCTTCGGCCTGAAACCCACTCGGCGCCGCCGCGAATCCCGTTTGCACTGTCGATCGGGGTTACCGGCCATCGCCTGGACTCGTTCGCGCCCGATGCGCTGGGCGCGATCGAGCACCGGATCGGCGAAATCCTCGATTTGCTCGTCGGGGAGGCAAAGGCGCTCGCGCTGCGCGAGGCAGCGCTGTTCGCCGACGGGCCGCCGGCGATCACTTTGGTCTCGCCGCTCGCCGACGGTGCCGACCAGATCGCTGCCGAACTTGCGCTGGCGCGGGGGCTTCGCCTGCAAGCGATCCTGCCGTTCGAGCGCAGCCTCTACCGCGACGACTTCACCGCGAACGGACGCGATCGGTTCGACGCTCTGCTTGCCGGGGCGGGCTGCGTGCTTGAATTGCCCGGGGCGCGAAGCGATGCAGCGACCGCTTATGTCCAGGCCGGCCGCGCCACCGTTGCGCATTGCGACCTGCTGATCGCGATCTGGGACGGACTGCCCGCGCGGGGGCGCGGCGGAACCGCCGAGATCGTCGATCTCGCGCTGGCGCGCGGCACTCCGATCATCCATTTGCCGGTCGACCAAGCCGTTCCGCCGGTCATCTTGTGGAGCGCATTCGATCCCGCGATCGTCACTCGCTACGGCGGCGCCGCGACCAGCCGGGAATTCGACGCCGCGCAGGTCAGGCGATTGCTGACCTTGCTTCTGGCGCCGCCCGAGGACAAGCGCGAGCGCGAAGATTTGCGCTATTTCCTTAACGAGCGCGATCGCAGGATTCGGCCACGGATCGAATATCCCTTGTTGCTCGCGGTTGCGGGGACGCGACGTTTCAGGCGCGGCGACTGGCAGGACGCCCCCGCCGCGACCGCGACCCGCGACGAATGGGCTCGCTACCGCCAGGCCTGCGCGGGGTGCCATGGCGTATCGGCCGAGCTCGATTTGCTCGAGCAGGCCTATGGTTGGAGCGACCGGCTCGCGAGCCACTTCGCCCAGACCTACCGCAGCGGCCATGTGTTCAACTTCCTGTTCGCGGCAGTGGCGGTGCTGGTCGCGCTGACCTGGCTGTTCCTTCCCCAGGCCAAGGCCGCGCTGGCGAGCGCGGAATTCCTAATCATCCTGGCGATCATGCTCAACACCCACTTCGGGGTTCGCTGGCGGTGGCACCAGCGCTGGCTTGATTACCGCCAGCTTGCCGAGCGGCTTCGCCCGATGCGCAGCCTCAAGCTGCTCGGCATCGCCGCGCCCGACGCGCCGGGCAGCGCCACCGAACCCGTCGCGCGGCGGTGGACCGATTGGTATGCGGCGGGGATCTGGCGGACGATGGGCTGCCCGTCGGGGAAGTTCGACGAGCAGCGCATGGAAGCACTCGCGCGAGCGATCGCCGGTCACGAGATCGCTCCGCAAATCGCTTATAATCGCTCCAACGCCGAACAGGCCGAACGTCTCGACAACCGGCTCGAGACGCTCGGCGCGGCGCTGTTCGGTGCAACCCTGGTCGGCTGCGTCGTGCTGATCGGCGGCCTGTTGCTCGCGCCCGAGTGGACCGCCCGGCATGGCAATGTTTTCATCTTCTTGTCGGCCGGCCTGCCCGCGCTGGGCACGGCAATCTTCGGGATCCGCGTTCAGGGCGATTTTAGCGGGACCGCGTTGCGAAGCCAGGCGACCGCCGACCTGCTCGAACGGATCGCAACCGACCTCGGCAAGGCTGGACCCGACCTCGCCCGCTCCGCCGACCTTGCCGAACAGGCTGGGCGGATCATGCTCGCCGATCTTGGCGAATGGCGGCTGGTCAACCAGCAACATGAGCTCGCCGTCGCCTGAATGGACATAAAGGCGCTGTCATGACGCGCGCGGCGGAGTAAAGCCGCACAATGGCTTTCCGCACCCTGCTCGCATTCATCGCCGCGCTCATCCTCGCCGCCGCACCGGCGCGCGCCTATTGGGAATATGGCCACGAAACCGTCGCCAGCATCGCCTGGCAGCAGATGCGCCCCGAGACTCGGCGCGCGGTCGCGTCACTGCTTCGCCAGGGCCGGCTGCTCGACACGCCGACCTGTCCGGTGGCGACGATCGAGCAGGCAAGCCTTTGGGCCGATTGCATTAAGCCGCTCGGAGACCGCTTCACCTTTGCATATTCGTGGCACTATCAGAATGTCGACGTATGCAAGCCCTTCGATCTGAAGGGTCCCTGCAAGGACGGCAATTGCGTTTCGGCGCAGATCGAGCGCAACGCGCGGCTGCTTGCCAATCGCGAGGTGCCCGAACGCGAGAAATTGGTCGCGCTGGCGTTCCTCGTCCACTTCGTCGGCGACCTTCATCAGCCGATGCACGCCGGTGACCACGGCGACCTTGGCGGCAATCGGGTCGCGATCAATTATGGAGTGATCGGCGGGAGGACCAATCTGCATGGCGTGTGGGACGGATGGCTTGCCGAGCGCGCGATTTCGACCCCGCCCGGCGGCGCGGCGGGGCTGCTTGCCGAAGTGTCCGCAGCCGAGCGCGCGCGAATCGCCGGTGGCAGCGTCGAGGATTGGAGCCGCGAGATGTGGGGCAAGGCGCGTGATCTTGCCTATGGAACGCTGATCGACGCTCCGTGCGGGCCGCCACCCGCGACCCGGCCGACGATGGATGAGGCAGACGTCCGCATACTAGTGCCCCGCGTTCGAGAGAATGTCGTTGCGGGGGGACTGCGGCTGGCGCGGCTGCTCGACGACGCGCTTGGCCCCGAGCACAAGGCGCCGGCGCTCAAGCGCTAGGGCCTCCGGCTGGCGCGGTTCGATGCGGGCGGCTAGAGGCGGCCGATGAGCTGGAAATTGATGATTCATGGCGGGTCGGGGGAGATTCGGCCGACCACGCTGTCGGCCGGGCAGGAGCGCAGCGCGCGCGCCGGACTGGACGCCGCGCTCGACGCCGGGGCGGCGATCCTGAGCAAAGGCGGGAGCGCGCTCGATGCGGTGGAGGCGGCGGCGCGAGTGCTGGAGGAGGAGCCGTCGTTCAACGCCGGGCGCGGGTGCGTGCTTGGCGCCGATGGTGTCGCCGAACTCGATGCCGCGATCATGGACGGGCGCCAGCGCCGCGCCGGCTCGGTCGCCGGGCTGCGGACGACGCGCGCCCCGGTAAGTGCGGCGAGGGCGGTGATGGAGCATAGCCCGCACGTCATGCTGACCTTCGCCGGCGCCGATTTGTTCGCAAGCGAGCAGGGTCTGGAGCAGGTTGAAAACGGCTGGTTCGTGGTCCCCGAGCGGCAAGCCCAACTCGACGAGGTCATGGCCGCCGGCGGCGGGTTCGACAGCGACATCAAATATGGCACGATCGGCGCGGTCGCGGTCGATGCCCACGGCCATTGCGCAGCCGCGACTTCGACCGGTGGCCTTACCGCCAAGCGCTGGGGCCGGATCGGCGATTCGCCACTGATCGGATCGGGCACCTACGCCGACGACCGCGCCGCGGCGGTCAGCGCGACCGGACTTGGCGAAGTGTTTATGCGCGCGGTTGGGGCGCATGAGGTCTGCGCGCGAGTGCGGATTGGCGGCGAGACGCTCCAGGCGGCGCTCGACGCAGTGCTCGCCGACATCGTCGCGCTCGGCGGTAACGGCGGGCTGATCGCGGTGTCGCCATCGGGCGAGGCGGCGTGGGGCTTCACGACGCCGGGGATGTATCGGGGCGTGGTCGGGCCCGCCGGGCGTGAGGTCGCGATGTTCGGGGACGACGCTGTGGCCGACCTCGCCACCACTCAGCCCGGCTGAGCGATCCCCTCCCCGGCTACGCGCGGGAGGATTTGAACGGCAAAGCTACCTTCGCCCATTCGACCTCGGCCTCGACTCCTTCACGCTCGCGGGCGAGGAAATCGGCGACCGCCCGGCGGAATCCGGAGTCGGGGAGGAAGTGGAGCGAATAAGTGACGACGGGCTCATAGCCGCGCGCGAGCTTGTGTTCGCCTTGGGCGCCCGCCTGGACCGAAGCCAAGCGATGCTCGATCGCCCAGTCGATGGCGCGATAATAGCTCAGTTCGAAGTGAAGGAAGGGCACTTCCTCGGCCGCGCCCCAGTAGCGGCCGTAGAGCGTGTCCGCACCGATGAAGTTGAGCGCGCCGGCAATGGGCTCGCCGTCGCGAAGCGCAAGAAACATCAGCGCCGAATCCCCCATCGCCGCCCACGCCCCGTCAAAAAAGGCACGGGTGAGGTAAGGCTGACCCCATTTTCGAGCGCCCGTGTCCTGGTAAAACTGCCACATCGCATCCCAATGTGCCCGGCCGATGTCGCCGCCGCGCAACGCAACGATGTCGAGCCCCTCGGCCGCGGCGGCGCGCTCCTTGCGGATCGCCTTGCGCTTGCGGCTCGAAAGCTGGCCGAGGAAGTCGTCGAAGCTAACGTAATCGCGGTTGAACCAATGATATTGGAGGCCGTCGCGGCGCAGCCAGCCGCGCGCTTCGGCGGCGGCCACGTCGTCCGCGGTGCAGAAAGTGATATGCGCCGAACTCAGTTCGTTCTGGACAGTGACAGCTTCCAGAGCGGCGAGGATCGCGCTTTTGTCACTGCCCAGCAGGCGCTGGCCCGGGACCGGGGTGAACGGCACCGCGACCTGAAGCTTGGGATAATAGGCCCGGCCGCTGCGCTGCCACGCCTCGGCCCAGCCATGATCGAACACATATTCGCCCTGGCTGTGGGTCTTGAGATAGGCGGGGGCCGCAGCGACGGCGCGGCCATCGCGTTCGACGATCAGCGGGAGCGGGCTCCAGCCGGTCGCCTCGCCGACACTGCCCGAAGCTTCGAGCAAAGCGAGAAAAGCGTGCGACAGGAACGGGTCGCCAGTCCCGGCGAGCGCATCCCACGTCGCGGGTTCGATCGCGCTGACGCCACGCGCAATCCGCGCGACCAGTTCGGGCTCACGGTCGGCCATAAGTGTCTCGATAAGCGCCGCGCCGTGAACTGCGGCTGACGTAGGTCCACGGGCAGCCCGGATCAGGCGCGGACCTGGACGATCGCATCGACCTCGACCGCGACGCCGAGCGGGAGCACTGGCACCCCCACCGCCGAGCGGGCATGGCGGCCCGCCTCGCCGAACACGTCCTGCATCAATTCCGAAGCGCCGTTGGCGACCTTGGGCTGGTCGGTGAAGTCGCCGGTCGAGCTGACGAACACGCCCAATTTGACGATCCGTTCGACCCGGTCGAGCGAGCCCAAGGCATTGCGCAACTGGGCGAGAAGCATGATTCCGCAGCGCCGCGCCGCGGCTTGGCCGGCGGCGAGGTCCAAGTCCTCGCCCAGGCGTCCCTTGATCAGGCTGCCGTCCTCGGCGAACGAAACCTGGCCAGACACATGGAGCAGGCCATTGACCTCGACGAACGGGACATAGCTTGCCACCGGCGCGGCGGCTTCGGGAAGGACGATGCCGAGGTCGGCGAGGCGCTGATCGATGCTCATCGGGCGCGACTGGCCGCTTGGCGCGCGCGGGTCAAGTCCCGCGATTGACGGCAAACCCCGCCCAGCTCTGGCTGACCGGCATCAGTTCGATCGCGTTGATGTTGAGATGCGGCGGCAGGGTCGCGATCCAGTGAATGGTGTTGGCGATGTCGTCGGCGGTCATCGCCTCCGTCCCGGCGTAGAGCGCGTCGCTCGCGGCCTGGTCGCCCCCGTTGCGGACCAGTGTGAACTCGGTCTCGACCATGCCCGGCTCGATCGAGCTGACGCGCACTCCGGTTCCGGCGAGATCGCAGCGCAAATCGAGGCTGAACTGGCGAACGAAGGCCTTGGTCGCGGCGTAGACCGCGCCGCCGCGGTAGGGATAGGTGGCCGCGACCGACGACAAATTGATCACCGCTCCCTTGCGCTCGATCAGCTGGGGTAACAGCGCTCGGGTCAATGCGACCAGGCCGGTGACATTGGTGTCGATCGCATTCGTCAGCAGCGCCAAATCGGCATCCTGAACCGCGTCCATTGGCGGGGCGAGGCCGGCATTGTTGAGCAACAGGTCGATCGGATGAGCCAAAGCGTCCACCGTTCGCGCGATCTCGCCCAGATCGCGCATATCGAGCACGGTCGGAACGAAGGCTTCGCCAAGTTCGTCGGCAAGGTCCTGGAGCCGATCAGCGCGGCGGCCAGCGGCGATCACTCGCCAGCCGTCAGCGATAAATCTGCGAGTCGCCGCGGCGCCGATGCCGGCGGTGGCGCCGGTGATGAAGACGGTTTTCATGGCTTGTCCCTCAATCGCTCGATCAACCAGTCGGCGGCGGTCGGCCAGTCGTCGATCCGCGCATGGGCATGTTCGGCCGGTGGGACCGCGGGCGCCAGCCGCGGCTCGGCGACCATGTGCAGGCGGTGCACTTGCGGCGCGTGTTTGGCGACCGATGCGTGGTGGACGGGCAAATCGTCGACGAAGGCGGTTCGGGTGGCGCCATGGCGCTCGATGAGCGCCCGCGCGGGCACGCCCTTGCCGCCGCGGTTGCACACTACTTCATGCGCGATGCCGTGGCTGGCGAGCTGTTCGACCCGCCACGGATGCGCCTCGTCGCCGAGGTTGGTGAGGATGACGATGTCGGCAATCTCGCCGATCCGACCGAGCGCGTCGATCGCGCCCGGGACGATCGTCTGGCGATGCATTTCCCCGCGAAAGAATTGATCGAGCAGCGGCCAGACACGGTCCTCGGACACGGGCGCACCCGACGCCCGATTGGTCATCGCCCCGCCGAAATTGCCGGTTTCAAACGCGAAGGCGATCCCGTGCGCCTCTCCGAGCCAGGCGTCGAAATGCGCGACCATGTGCAACAATACCTCGTCGCAGTCGGTGATGAGGAGCGGGCGGTTCATGCCTCGAGTTCGGCGCGGGCCGCGACCAGCGCTGCGGGAGAAGCACCGACTGCCTCGGCAACCGCGACGAGATCGGGCTCATGACTTTCGAGGAAGGCGAGGGTCGCGGCGAGCAGGGTGCGGTCCCCCGAAACGGCACGTTCCCGAAGCTCGTCGACCTCGAGCCCGGTCAGGTCGATGAACCGGCGCGCGCGGCGTTCGTCGGTCAGCGTCGCGGCGAGCGCGGCCAGCGCCAGAGCGGCGGCATCATTTGTCGTTGGCATCAACTTCGCCTAGATAGCCGGAGAGTGAGGGGGGTTATTTACCGTGGCCAAGATCCTGGTTGTCGAGGACAACGCCCTCAACATCAAGCTGTTCTGCGATTTGCTCAACGCCCATGGCCACCAGACCCAGCCGGTGACCGACAGCCGCGATGCGCTCGAGGCAGCGAGGAAATTCATGCCCGATCTGGTGATCACCGACATCCAGCTGCCGCATCTGTCGGGACTCGAGTTGATGGCATTGCTGCGGGCCGAAGAGCAGTTCAGGCAAGTGCCGATCATGGCGGTGACAGCCTATGCCGCGCCGGGCGACGACGAGCGCATCCGGGCCGCCGGAGCAAGCGCTTATGTGTCGAAGCCGATCTCGGTGGTGCGCTTTGCCGAGACGGTCGACCAATTGCTCGAAGCGGCGCGGGTGAAGTCGGGCAGCCAAGAAAACCCGGTCGATCCCGGGGCGGAGCCGGGGGTCAAATAAGCGCCTGCGCTTACTTGATCTTGGCTTCCTTGAAATCGACATGCTTGCGCACGACCGGGTCGTATTTGCGGAACGACATCTTCTCGGTCGTGTTGCGCGGGTTCTTCTTGGTCACGTAGAAGAAGCCGGTATCGGCGCTGCTGACGAGCTTGATCTTGACGGTTGCCGACTTGGCCATCGCGTGGGTTCCATTGAACTGAATTACGAAAGGCGGGCCTCACGGCGCCGCCCGATCCCGCGCTCAATGACGAGAGACGCGTTTTTTGTCAAGCAAGGCGGGCGCGGCGGTGACGCGCCGTTAACCAATTTGGGTGAAGTTGCCGGAGTCAACAGAAGGGTAATTGCCATGGCCGCTTCCGATTCGCTCGCTTCCGATCCGCTCAATGTTGCCCGCTCGATGATCTGCGATCGCATCGCCGAACTCGAAGCGCGAATGCCGCGGCTCGCGCCGCGCATGATCAGCCGCAGGATGGATGCGATCCGGTCGATCGCGGCTGAGCATGGCCTTGCCGCGCTCGAAGGGCTTGCCGATTACGGCGCACGCCACGCAATGTTGCCCGGCCATCGCGAAGCAACTCGCGCCTGTATGTCGCACATGGACGAAGCGCTGACGAGCAACCGCGCCGGCGACCGCGAGTCGATCCTCGCCGCATTGGCCGTCCGGCTGCGCTAGAGCCTGTTCCAGTTAAAGGGCGTCGGTGCCAGCCGGCCTGACTGAACCAGACCGCAGGCAGCCAAACCCGCGCCTTGTGCATTGTCACGAGGCGATGCGCGCTTTCAGCCAGCTTCTCGACGACCTCGTGTACACCCGCTCACGCAACGGCAAGCTGCGGCTGATCGGCGACTATCTAAAGGAAACCACCGACCCCGACCGCGGCCTCGCGCTCGCGGCGCTCACCGGCACGCTCGACATCCCCGCGGTCAAACCGGCAGTGGTGCGCGGCATTGCCGAGGAACGCATCGACCCGGTGCTGCTCAAGATGAGCCGCGACTATGTCGGCGACATGGCCGAGACCGTGTCGCTGTTGTGGCCCGAGCCGGAGGGCGAAGTCGAGATCGACGATGGCACGATCCGCATCTCGGACGCGGTCGAGCGATTGCGTGGCGCGAGCCGCTCGGATGCGCCGCGGGTTTTGAGCGAGATGCTCGATCATCTCGATGCGCCCGGCCGCTATGCGATCCTCAAACTGGCGACCGGAGCGCTGCGCGTCGGAATTTCGGCGCGGCTTGCCAAGCAGGCGCTGGCCGATGCCTTTGCGCTCGATGTCGAGGCAGTCGAGGAGGTGTGGCACGGGCTCAAGCCCCCTTACGCCGAGCTGTTCGACTGGGGCGAGGGCCGTGCGGAGCAGCCGACCGCGACCGACATCCCGGTGTTCAGGCCGTTCATGCTTGCCCATTCGATCGAAGGCGCGCGGGTCAGCCTCGACGAGTATGCCGCCGAGTGGAAATGGGACGGGATCCGCGTGCAACTTGTCCACGCGGGTGGCGAGACGCGCCTCTACAGCCGCACCGGCGACGATATTTCCGGCAGCTTTCCCGATGTTGCGGCGGCGTTTGCAACTCGCGGCGTGCTCGACGGCGAACTCCTCGTCCGCGGCGAAGCGCAGGGGGCGCAGGCGCATGGCGGGGCGGCCGCGAGCTTCAATGCGCTCCAGCAAAGGCTTGGGCGCAAGAGTGTCAGCGCCCGGATTCAGGGCCAATATCCAGCCTTCGTTCGCCTCTACGACATTTTGTTCGACGGCGAGGAGGATGTGCGTGCCTTGCCGTGGAGCGAGCGGCGGGCGCGGCTGGAGCCGTTCGTCGCCCGGCTCGACCCCGAGCGATTCGATCTGTCGCAATTGATCGAGGCCGATAATTTCGAGGCGCTCGAGGATATTCGCGCCGGGGTGCGCGACGAGGGTGTCGAGGGGATGATGCTCAAGCGCCGCGACTCCCCTTATGTCGCGGGTCGCAAGGCCGGGCTGTGGTATAAATGGAAGCGCGACCCGCTGACGGCCGACTGCGTGATGATGTACGCCCAGCGCGGGTCGGGAAAGCGGTCGAGCTTCTACAGCGACTATACCTTCGGCTGCTGGACGCCGAGCGGCGAATTGCTCCCCGTCGGCAAGGCCTATTTCGGGTTCACCGACGAGGAACTGAAAATGCTCGATCGGTTCGTTCGCGGGCACACGCTCAATCGCTTCGGCCCGGTGCGCGAGGTCGAAAGGACGCTGGTGCTGGAGGTTGCGTTCGATTCGATCCATCGATCGAGCCGGCACAAGTCTGGGCTGGCGATGCGCTTTCCGCGGATCAGCCGAATCCGCACCGACAAGCCGGCGCACGAGGCCGACCGCATCGAGACTTTGCTGGCGATGGCGACCTGAGCCGGCGCTCCATCACCACGAATTCGAGATCATCGCGGCGCGGAAGGCCGAACCGCGGGTCGGCGCTCGGGAACGGGCGGCGCTCGCCCGTAAGCGCGTAGCCGCGGCGCTCGTACCAGGCGATGAGTTCGTCGCGCTGGGCGATCACGGTCATCTCGATCCGAGCCGCGGCGAAGCGTTGCGCGGCGTGATTTTCGGCTGCGGCGAGGAGCATTCGGCCAAGCCCGGTGGCCTGGCTTTGCGGATCGACGGTGAGCAAGCCGATATAAGCGAGCCCGCCGGCCTTGTCGGCGAGCGCTACGCAAGCCCTGATCGCCTCGCCATCGCGAAGCACGAGGAGGTGCTGCGCGGGCTCGGCGAGCATCTGCTCGAGCTCGGCGAGATCGGTGCGCTGGCCGTCGAGCAAATCGGACTCATGGGTCCAGCCGAGGCGCGCCGAGTCGCCGCGATAGGCCGCTTCGATCAACGCGTGCAGCGCGGGAAGGTCGGCTGGGCAAGCGAGATCGAGCTTCATCGCCCTCTCCTGCCTGAACCCGCACCCACAGAAAAGCCCGCCCGGATCGCTCCGGACGGGCTGTCCTGACGAAAAGATTGTTCAGCCCTGTTGGAGCGGCGACAGATTGACCGCAGCATATTTGCCGCGCCGATCGACCTCGATCTCGAACTCGAACCGGTCGCCCTCGTTGATCGTCGGCAGGCCGGCGCGCTCGACCGCCGAGATGTGGACGAATGCATCGGGCTGTCCATCGTCGCGGCTGATAAAGCCGAAGCCCTTCATCGCGTTGAAGAACTTGACCGTACCCTGCGACTTCTCGCCGGTCAGCTGGCGCTGCGGGCCGGCATCGCGATCGCCGCCGGAGCCGCCACTGCCTTCGCGGGGAGGCGGAGCGCCGGTGCGAACGACCTCCATCGGCTCACCCTCGATTCGCAAGTTGGTCGCCGAGATGCGCCCGCCGCGATCGACCAGCGTGAACTCAAGCGGCTGCCCGTCGGCAAGATCGGTCAGATTGGCCTGTTCGACGGCCGAGATGTGAACGAACACGTCTTCGCCGCCGTCATCGCGGACAATGAAGCCGAAGCCCTTTTGCGGATTGAAGAATTTGACGATGCCCTTGCCTTCGCCGACGACCTGGGGCGGCATTCCGCCACCGCCGCCGCCGCCGCTACGGAACCCACCGCCAGCGCCGCCGCCGGGGCCGCTTCGAAAACCGCCGCCGCCGCCACCGCCGCCAGGACCGCTGTTATAGCCGCCGCCACCGCCGCCGCCACCGCCGCCGCCGCGATAGGCGCCACCGCCGCCGCCGCCGCCACGGTCATTGTACCCGCCGCCCGGAGGAGCTGCGTTGAACCCGCCACCGAAGCCACCGCGATCCGAACCGCCACCGAAGCTGCTGCTGTCTTCGCCACCAAAACCGTCGCGCTTATCCCGGCCGCGCCCACCGCGCTCACCCTTACGACCTCGATCGAAACCCATGAAATCAAACTCTCTCGTCCCCCGAAATCGAAAGGCCGTCCGGCGGGGAGCATCGCGCGATCGGCCGTGCGCGACGAAAAAACCCTCGCGGACGGCGCGGCTCTTACAGGAAAAACGGCGTAGATTCTAGTGATTCGATGGCGGGGGCTGGCAAGGCCTTGCGCAACCGGACTAGAGGGGATCAAATCATCGGTCGTCAGCCTGGGTTCAGCGCCGGCGCCTCACTTTACGGAACAAGCATGGCGATCCATTTCCACGAAGAAGATCTCCCTTCGCTCGATCTGTTCGCGGCCGACGCCGCGATCGCGGTCGATACCGAGGCGATGGGGCTGATCCCAGGCCGAGACCGCCTCTGCCTGGTCCAGCTCGCCGACGGCCGCGGGGACGAGCACCTCGTCCGCTTCGGCCCCGACAGCGATTATGCAGCGCCCAACGTCAAGGCGCTGCTGGGTGATCCCGAGCGGCTGAAGCTCTACCATTTCGCGCGGTTCGACGTGGCGATCATGCGCGCCTATCTGGGCATCATGGCCGCGCCTTTGTTCTGCACGCGGACGGCGTCGAAACTGGTGCGGACTTATACCGATCGCCATGGGCTGAAGGAATTGGTCAAGGAGATGCTCGGCCAGGATCTGTCGAAACAGCAGCAGACCAGCGACTGGGGAGCGAGCGAGATCAGCGACGCCCAGCGTGACTATGCGGCGAGCGATGTACGCCACCTCCACCGCCTCAAGGAAAAATTCGACGAGCGGCTGGCGCGCGAGAATCGGGTCGAACTGGCGCAGGCCTGTTTCGACTTCCTCCCCGCGCGCGCGCTGCTCGACCTCGCCGGCTGGGCCGAGACGGACATCTTCGCGCATGGCTGAAGGATCGAACCATGTCCGAAGCCGCTAGGCGCGAGCTCGCGCAGAAGCGCCATTGGGCCGAGCCGGGCAGCCGCCACGATCGGGTGATCCGCGTCACCAAGGTAGCGCTGCCGATTGCGATCATCGCGCTCGCAGCGTTGTTGCTGATTGCGCCGTTCGACAAGCGCGGCGATGTCAGCTTCATCCTCGACAAGAACAAGGTCGACGAAGCGCAGGAGCGGATGCGGGTCGAGGCGGCACGCTATACCGGCACCGACGACAAGGGTCAGACATTCGCGATCGCGGCCGACCGCGCGATCCAGCCGACCAGCGACCAGCCCGTGGTGGCAATCGAGGGGATGCGGGCGAGGCTCGACATGGCCAAGGGGCCGCTGTCGATCGTCGCCTTGCGCGGCCGCTACAACCTCGACCAACAGCGGGTCGCGATCGACGGACCGGTGCGAGTGGCCGGGCCCGACGGCTATCGCCTCGAAACGCGCAATGTCGGGATCGACTTGAAGTCGCGCCAGCTCGCCAGCCGCGGCCGCGTGTCAGGCGCGATGCGCCTCGGCGAGTTCGAAGCGGGCAAGCTCAGCGCCGATCTCGGCACTCGCGAAGTGTTGCTGACCGGCGGGGTCCGCTTGAAAATCGTGCAGGGGGCGGTCAGATGAGCGGGATGGGGAAATTCATTGGCTTGAGCGGAGCCGCGATCGCACTCGCCGCTGGCGCGGGCCTGGCGCAATCGGGCGGATCGGTGTCGGCGCTGAAGGGCCACGACAGCAATGCGCCGGTCGATGTCGCCGCCGACCGCATCGAGGTCCAGGACCGCGCCGACCGCGCGGTGTTCGCCGGCAACGTCAAGGTGCGCCAGGGAACGCTGACGCTCGACACCGCGCGGCTGACGGTGGCCTATTCGTCGGGCGGCGGCATCCAGATCCGCCGTCTCGATGCTGCGGGCGGAGTGACCGTGACCAGTCCGTCGGAAACCGCGCGCGGTAATTTCGGGATTTACGATCTCGACGCACGACTGATCACGCTGGTCGGCGACGTGCGGCTGGCGCGCGAGGGATCGACAATCAACGGATCGCGGCTGTTGATCGACCTCCAGTCGGGGCGCGCGGTGATCGATGGCGGCGCGCCTGGCGTTGGCCAGTCGGGCGGGCGAGTCACTGGCCGCTTCACCGTGCCGCAACGATCGCGGTGATGAACGAAGCTCAAACCATCGTCCGCCAGCAAGCGCATGATTCGAGCGGCGTGCGGCGCACGTCGCATGATTCCAGCGACGTGCGCGGGCTCGAGGTGCGCTCGATCGCCAAGAGCTATGACAAGCGCGCGGTGCTCCACGATGTCTCGCTAAGCGTCTCGCGCGGCGAGGTGGTCGGGCTGCTCGGTCCCAATGGCGCCGGCAAGACCACCAGTTTCTATTCGGTGATGGGGTTGGTCAAGCCCGATTCGGGCCGGATCTTCCTCGACGGACGGGACATCACCAAGCTGCCGATGTACCGCCGCGCGATCCTCGGGCTCGGCTATCTGCCGCAGGAAACCTCGATCTTTCGCGGGCTGACGGTCGAACAGAACATCATGGCCGTGCTCGAAGTGTCCGAACCCAGCCGCGGCGCGCGCGAAGCCCGGCTCGAGCGCCTGCTGGGCGAGTTCGGGCTGACCGGGCTCCGCTCGGCGCCGGCAATGGCCTTGTCGGGGGGCGAGCGGCGGCGGTGCGAGATCGCGCGCGCACTCGCCGCCGACCCGACGATCATGCTGCTCGACGAACCATTCGCCGGGATCGACCCGATTTCGATCAACGACATCCGCGACCTGGTGCGCGAGTTGAAGCAGCGCGACATCGGCGTGCTCATCACCGATCACAATGTCCGCGAGACGCTCGACATCGTCGACCGCGCCTGCATCATTTACGACGGGCAGGTGCTGTTCGAGGGCACGCCCCAGGCGCTGGTCGCCGACGAGCAGGTCCGCCGGCTCTACCTCGGCGAGAGCTTCGCGCTCTAGCGCGGAGGCGCACAGCATGGGGCTCGGCCCGCGTCTCGACATCAGGGTTTCACAGTCGCTGGTGATGACCCAGCAATTGCAGGCGGCGATCAAGCTGCTCGCTTTGTCCAATCTCGAAATCGAAGCGGTGATTGCCGAGGAACTGGCGAAGAACCCGCTGCTCGAGGCACGCCCGGGCGAGGGCGGCACTGCCGGCGAAGGGGTAATCGTGCGCGAGGACCGCGAGACCGGCGACGAGGCGCTCGCGACGCGCGGATCGGACGAGATGATCGGCCGAATGGGCGCGACCGACGACAGCCCGCTCGACCATGACTGGCGCGAAGCCGCGCGCGAAACCGACAGCTTCGCCGACGTCGGCAGCGGCGCCGTCGGCGATGACGCGTTCGATTTCGACCGGCTCCAGGGAAGCCGGACCGGGCTCAGCGAGCATTTGCTCGGCCAATTGCGCGGAAGCGGCGGAACGCTTGGACGCGTAGCCGAGGCAATCGTCCACGAGCTCGAGGAGACCGGTTATCTTGGCACCGAGCTGGCGGTGATTGCCGAAGCGACCGGGGCAAGCAGGGAGGAAGCCGCGGCCGCCTTGACCCTGGTCCAGTCGCTCGACCCGCCGGGGATCGCCGCGCGCAGCCTCGAGGAATGCATCGCGCTCCAGGCCCAAGCCGCCGACCGCTACGATCCGGCGATGGCGCGGCTGATCGCCAACCTCGATCTGCTTGCCAAGGGGCGGATGGCCGACCTGCGCCGGATCTGCGCGGTCGACGAGGAGGATCTGGCCGACATGGTGCGCGAGCTGCGCGGCTATGATCCCAAGCCCGGATGCCAGTTCGTCACCAAGGAGCCCGAGGGACTGGTCGCCGACTTGTTCGTTCGGCGGACGCGCGACGGCTGGTCGGTCGAGCTCAACAATGCAGCGCTGCCGCGGGTGCTGCTCAACCGGCGCTACCATGCCGAACTCAAGAGCGGAGCGATGGACAAGGCCGCGAAGGCGTGGCTCAACGACTGCGTCGCGAGTGCCAATTGGCTGGTCAAAGCGCTCGACCAGCGCGCGCGGACGATCGTCAAGGTGGCGAGCGAGATCGTCACTCGCCAGCAAGGGTTTTTCGAGGGCGGCGTTGCGCAACTGCGGCCGCTCACGCTGGCCGCCGTCGCCGACGCAATCGCAATGCACGAATCGACCGTGAGCCGGGTCACCTCGAACAAATATCTGTCGTGCGACCGCGGCCTGTTCGAACTCAAATATTTCTTCGGGTCGGGGGTCGGACACGACAGCGGCGAAGGCGCCGCGGCCGAAGCGGTCAAGGACGCGATCGGCAAGCTAATCTCCGCCGAGACCGAAATATTGAGCGACGATGCATTGGTCGAACTGCTCGGGCAGCAGGGGTTCGAGCTGGCGCGGCGAACGGTCGCCAAATATCGCGAGGCGATCGGGATCGGATCGTCGATCCAGCGGCGGCGGCAGAGGAAGATGACGCGCGGCTAGATGCGCGAATGTTCACAATGTTCACACTGGCCAGGGGGTGCGTGAACTCCGGCCCGATCGGGACGCGATTGATTGTCAACCTTTCAAACAGCCGTCACCGGGTTTGCAGATGTTTTCCTACATTTCCAGAACTTTGTCGCGGTTACACGCCCAGGCGTGCCCACACCGGCAAATGATCGCTCGCCTTGCGCGCTTCGGGGCTGGCGTGGACCCCCGCCGCCTCGATCCTGAGCGTCGAGCAGACGAGGATCCGATCGAGCGACGCGACCGGGCGGCGGCTGTGGAAACTCGGCCCGGTCGGAGCGACCCGATAGCCGTCGCCGAACTCCGCGAGACAACCGCCCGCCGCGCGCCATTCATTGGTGTCGCCCATCAGCACGGTCGGCATCGGCCGGTGACGCCGCGCGATATGATCGATCAGCGCAAGCACCTGCCGCCGCCGCCACAGCCCCGACAGATCGAGATGCATGCCGATCACGCGGATTTCGACCCCGCGCACGTCGAGCTCGGCCATCACCGCGCCGCGCGGCTCGAGCGTCGGGAAGTCGAGCGCCTCGACGTCGAGCACGCCGATGTCGCGCTTCACCAGCAGCGCATTGCCGTGCCAGCCGAGGTTGCGGGTCTGGAGCCCGAGCAGCGATTCCAGGCGCTCGCCGAACGGCAAGGCGTGAGCGAGGCGCGAATGGCTGACCCCGAACTCGACCGGCTTGTAGAGGCCGTGATCGTCGATCAGCTCGTGCGGCACCGCCGACGCGCGAGTCCCGAAGCGCTTGTCGGCCTCCTGAAGCGCGACCACGTCGGCATCGATCTCCTGAAGCACGTGGAGCACGCGGTCGGGCCTGCGCCGACGATCGATCCCGATCGCCTTGCGCATATTGTACGACGCGACGGTGATAGTCGGGGAGGTCATTGGCTCGCCAACCGACACCGCCACCCGCGGTTCCTCAAACGTCGAGGTTCGCGACGCTTAGCGCGTTTTCCTGGATGAATTCGCGGCGGGGTTCGACGACGTCGCCCATCAGGCGGGTGAAGATTTCGTCGGCGACGTCGGCCTGTTCGACCTGCACGCGAAGAAGCGAGCGGTTGGCGGGGTCGAGCGTGGTTTCCCACAATTGTTCGGCGTTCATTTCGCCGAGGCCCTTGTAGCGCTGGATCGAGAGGCCGCGGCGGCCGGCGGCAAGCACCGCGTCGAGCAGTTCGGACGGGCGGGTGACGGGGACCGGCTTGCGCGCGTCGGCCTCGGTTTCGGCTTCGGCTTCGCCGTCCTCGGCATCGGATGCGACGGCTTCGACTGGCGCCGCGGTGCCCTTCTTCAAGGTCCGCAGCACGGCGGGCTCCGAGTAAGTGCTCGCCTGTTCGGCGGCGAGGGTGTGGAGCTTGCGCGCCTCGGCGGAGGTCAGGAAAGTCGGCTCGATGATGAACGCGTCGGTCACTCCGCGCCAGCGGCGCTTGAGCAGGAACCCGCCCTCGGCCGCGATTTCGCCCGACCAGGCCGCTTCCTCGTCGCCGCGCCCGAGCCAGGTCGCGACCTTTTCGATCAGCGGCAGGCGATCAGCGAGTTTCAGCACGGGATCGAGCGCGCCCGACAAGGCCAAGGCCTCGAGCAAGGCGCTATTATATTTCTTGGGCGCATAGGCCATCAGCGTTCGGATGCGGCGGGCATGATCGACCAGGGTGCGCAGATCCTCGCCCGAGCGAGCGCCTTCGGCGGTATCGAGCAGCAGCCCTTCGAGCCCGGCATCGACCAGATACTGGTCGAGTGCATTGTCGTCCTTGACGTAGACTTCGGAGCGGCCGCGCGCGACCTTGTAGAGCGGCGGCTGGGCGATGTAAAGGTGCCCGCCGGTGATCAAATCGGGCATCTGGCGGTAGAAAAAGGTCAGCAGCAGGGTGCGGATGTGGGCGCCGTCGACGTCGGCGTCGGTCATGATCACGATCTTGTGATAGCGCAATTTTTCGAGGTTGAATTCCTCGCGCCCGATCGAGGTACCCAGGGCCTGGATGATCGTCCCGATCTCGCGGCTGGTCAGCATCCGGTCGAAGCGAGCGCGCTCGACGTTGAGCAATTTTCCACGCAGCGGCAGGATTGCCTGATTCTTGCGGTTGCGGCCCTGCTTGGCCGAACCGCCCGCGCTATCGCCCTCGACCAGGAACAGTTCGGACAAGGCCGGGTCGCGCTCCTGGCAGTCGGCGAGCTTGCCGGGCAAGGAGGCGATATCCATCGCGCCCTTACGGCGGGTCAGTTCGCGAGCGCGCTTGGCGGCCTCGCGCGCGGCGGCGGCGTCGATCGTCTTGCTGATGATCGAGCGCGCGTTGGCGGGGTTTTCCTCGAGCCATTCGCCGATCTTGTCGCTCATCAGGCTTTCCAATGGCTGGCGCACTTCGGAGCTGACGAGCTTGTCCTTGGTCTGGCTGCTGAACTTGGGATCGGCGAGCTTGACCGAAACGATCGCGGTGAGGCCTTCACGCATATCGTCGCCGGTCAGCGTGACCTTTTCCTTTTTGAGCATCCCCGATTTTTCGGCGTAATTGTTGAGCGTTCGGGTCAAGGCGGCGCGGAACGCGGCCATGTGGGTGCCGCCGTCGCGTTGCGGGATGTTGTTGGTGAACGGCAGGACGTTCTCGTAATAGCTGTCGTTCCATTCGAGCGCGACGTCGATGCCGATGCCGTCGCGAACCGCCGAAATCGCGATCGGTTCGGGGAATAACGGCGTCTTGGTGCGGTCGAGATATTTGACGAAGGCCGCGATCCCGCCCTCGTAATAGAGCTCATGCTCGACCCGCTCCTCGTGGCGCGCGTCGGCGAGGATCAGGCGGACGCCCGAATTGAGGAAGGCGAGTTCACGGTAGCGATGCTCGAGCTTTTCGAAGTCGAATTCGATGATCTTGAAAGTGGCCGGCGAGGGCAAAAAGGTGACGCGGGTGCCCTTCTTGCCCTCGGGCGCGGGGCCGACGATTTTCAACGGCGTGACCGCGTCACCGAAGGCAAAGCGCATATTATGCTCCTCGCCGTCACGCCAGATGGTCAAATCGAGCCATTCGGAAAGCGCGTTGACCACCGAGACCCCGACGCCGTGGAGGCCGCCCGAGACCTTATAGGCATTGTCGTCGGAGGTGTTTTCGAATTTTCCGCCGGCGTGGAGCTGGGTCATGATGACCTCGGCCGCCGAAACGCCTTCGCCCTCGTGGATGCCGGTGGGAATGCCGCGGCCATTGTCCTCGACCGTGACCGATCCGTCGGGGTTGAGCTGGATCAGGATGCGGTCGCAGTGGCCGGCGAGCGATTCATCGATCGCATTGTCCGATACCTCGAACACCATGTGGTGGAGGCCGGAGCCGTCATCGGTGTCGCCGATATACATTCCCGGGCGCTTGCGCACCGCGTCGAGGCCCTTGAGAACCTTGATTGAATCGGCGCCGTAGGCGTTCTGGTTGGGATCGGATGCCATGGATCTACTCTTGAAAAGGGGACGCGCGGGACTGCGATGCTAGTCGATCGAGGCCGGGCGGAGCGGCGCCCGAAAAGCGCGAAAAATCATGCTGGCGAGCATAGGGCAAGCCCTCCGCAAAGCCAAGCTTTTCGGTGCGGAGGGCAGGCCGGGCCAGGCACGAAAAAGGGCCGGGAAAGCGTCGTGCTTTCCCGGCCCTTTGGGGACTGTTTTAAACCTGGGCGCGCGCCGGGCGGCCCGAGCGGCCACGGTTGAACGGGCGCTTGTTGCCGCCGCCATCGGGACGATGCGCGGGGTGCCCGCCGGGGCGTTGCGGGTGACGCTGGGGCTGGCCGTCGGGGCGAGGGGCGCCGGGGCGTTGCGGATGACGCTGCGGCTGGCCGTCACGCGAGCGTTCGCCTTGCCCGTCGCGGCGCTCCCCGGTCGGCTGGATCGCGACTCGCGGGCCCGACGGACGGCGATGCCCGCCGTGACCGGCATCGCGGCGGCCGCCGCCGCTGCCGCGCTCATCGCGCGCCGAAGGGGCGAGCTTGAGCGACTTGAGCGCCTGGACCGCGGCGTTGAAGCCCTCGGGAAGCGCCGAAACGGCAAGCTTCTGGCGCGTGGTGCGTTCGATATCGCGCAGATTGATGCGCTCGTCGGGCGAGCAGAAGGCGATCGCGATCCCGGTGGCGCCGGCGCGCGCGGTCCGGCCGATTCGGTGGACATATTGTTCGGGGACGTCGGGCAGGTCGAAATTGACGACGTGGCTGACACCGGTGACGTCGATCCCGCGCGCGGCGATGTCGGTCGCGATCAGCACCGGCATCTGGCCCGTCTTGAACGCGGCGAGCGCCTTTTCCCGCTGCGGCTGCGACTTGTTGCCGTGGATCGCGGCGGCGCCGATTCCGGCAGCGACCAGCTGGCGGACGATCTTGTCGGCGCCATGCTTGGTCCGGCTGAACACCAAAGCGCGCTCGATCTCGTTGGTCTGCAGGAACAGCGTCAGCAACGCCGACTTCTCGGCCTGGTTGACGAAGGTGATGCTCTGATCGACCCGGTCGACGGTGGTCGCGGCGGGGGTCACCGAGACTTCGGCGGGGTTGGTCAAATACGCGTCGGCGAGCTGCTTGATCGCCTTGGGCATGGTCGCCGAGAAGAACAGGGTCTGGCGCTGCTTGGGGACCAGATTCACGATCCGCTTGAGCGCGTGGATGAAGCCGAGATCGAGCATCTGGTCGGCCTCGTCGAGGACGAGGATTTCGAGACGCGAAAGGTCGATCGCGCGCTGGTCGACGAGGTCGAGCAGGCGGCCGGGAGTGGCGACGAGCACGTCGAGACCGCGCGCGACGTCGCGAACGCTCTTGTTGGGCGCGGTTCCGCCGAACACTACTCCGACGGTGAGGTTGATGTTCCTGGCATAGGTGCGCGCGCTTTCGGCGATCTGGCTGGCGAGTTCACGCGTCGGTGCAAGCACCAGCATGCGAATGCGCTTGGCGATCGGATGGACGCGCGGATTGGCGAGCCGGTCGAGCGAGGGCAGCATGAACGCCGCGGTCTTGCCGGTGCCGGTCTGGGCGATGCCGAGCAGGTCGCGCCCGGTAAGCACGGTCGGGATCGCCTGCGCCTGGATCGGCGTCGGCACGGTGTAATTCTTCGCGGCAAGCGCGTCGAGGAGGGGCTTCGAAAGCCCGAGGTCGGTAAAGTGAGTCACAAAATAAGTCCAATATGCAAGGCGAACGCCCGCGCCGAAATGGCACGGACCCGCCGGGGAAGGGTTGGGCACCCCGCGTGAAATGGAGAGCGTTTAAGCTGGATCGAGACGCGGGCCGGACATCCCTTTTCGGGGGAAGGCTCCGATCACGCCGCTTGCAGAGGCGTCTCGTGTTGCAGTGCGATATAGAGGAAAAATCCCGAATGTCCAGTCAGGCGGGCAAAATCGTTCCGTTGGCGACATGGAAACGGCTCGCCGAAGCGCCGATGTCGGCGAACAAGGCGGGTTCGGTCGCGGTCATCCAGGTCTGGCCGCGGCCTTCGAGGCGAGCGAACAGGGCCGCCCGGCGAGCGGGGTCGAGGTGCGCGGCGACCTCGTCGAGCAGCAGGATCGGGGGAGCGCCGCGACGGGTCGCGACGAGCTCGGCATGGGCAAGCACGATCCCGAGCAACAGCGCCTTCTGCTCGCCGGTCGAGGACCGCGCCGCGGGCTGATTTTTCGCGAGGTGCGTTACGCCCAGATCCTGGCGGTGCGGCCCGGCGGTGGCGCGGCCAGCGGCGGCGTCGCGCCCGCGATTGGCGCGGAGGATCGCGGCAAGGTCGCCGCCCGCCCAGCCATCGAGCAGGAAAGCGGCGCGCGGAAAATCGTCGTCGGAACGGTCGGCCAACGCCTGTCCGAGCGCGGCGACCGTGCGCGCCCGGGCGGCGGCGAGTAGCACGCCATGCTCGGCCATTCCGGCTTCGAGCGCGGCGAGCCAGGCGGGGTCGGCGGTTTCGGGCTCGGCAAGCAATTTGTTGCGCGCGCGCATCGCCGCCTCGAAGCGCGCGGCGTGGGTCGCGTGCCCGGGTTCGAGCGCAAGGGTCAGCCGGTCGAGGAAGCGGCGGCGACCTCCCGCGCTGTCGGCGAACAGGCGGTCCATCGCCGGGGTCAGCCACAGGACGGACAGCCATTCGGACAGGGAATTGACCGAAGCGGGGGCGGAGTTGATTCGGACCTGGCGGCGTTCGGGCGCGGCGGCGAGGGTGCCGGTGGCGAGCGCGATATCATTGTCGTGAAGGATCGCACTGACCCCAAACCCGCCCGGGCCTTCGCTCCTCGCCATCTCGCCCAGCGCGGCGCCGCGCAAGCCGCGGCCGGGGGTGAGCAGCGACACCGCCTCGAGCACATTGGTCTTGCCCGCGCCGTTGTCCCCCGACAGCAGCACGAATCCGGAGCCGGGATAGATTTGCGCGGCAGCGTGGTTGCGGAAGTCGGTCAGGACGAGGCGGGAGAGCATCATTGCTCTGATCAGCCGAATTCGGCGAGGCCCGTGCGCCGTCCAACCTCCGTACCAATCAATGCCGCTAATGCAGCCATGCCTTTCCAGCTGAAAATATCACCCGCCTGCCCCCATAAAGTCAAAGCTACCAAACTCAGTCCGGAGACGAGGGCGACGATTGCGATAATAATTCTGAGCCAGAAATTCGCTAAACGAGGCGCGTGAAAAAACTTCGAGGCAGCCACATAAGCGATGAGAGCTCCCACTAATCCCTGTATAAACCCAACAGCAACTCCACCGGGGCGTCCGATTTCAATGTTGTCCCATCCCCAAAGCGACGCGAGTATCACTCCCAGCAAATTACCAAGAGCAAGGGAAACAAGGGTGCTCGCGAGAGCGGCTGGGTAATGCCAATGCTTTACCGCAACCGCTTCCAATTACTTAGACCCGCATCGGCATGAGCACGTAGAGTGCGGCGCTTTTATCGTTTTCGCGGAGCAGCGTCGGGGCGGCGGCGTCGGCGAGGTGGACTTCGACGCTGTCGCCTTCGATCTGGGCGAGGATGTCCATCAGATAGCGCGCGTTGAACCCGATCTCGAGCCCGTCGCCGCCATAGTCAGCGGCGATTTCCTCGACCGCGAGCCCGTTTTCGGGGCTGGTCACCGACAAGGTGATCTTGTCGCGGTCGACCGCCATCTTGACCGCGCGAGTCTTTTCGCTGGCGATGGTGGCGACGCGGTCGACCCCGGCCATGAAGCTCTTGGGGTCGAGCTTGAGCAACTTGTCGTTGCCGGTCGGAATGACGCGATTGTAGTCGGGAAAAGTGCCGTCGATCAGCTTCGACGTCAGCACCGCGCTGCCCAGCCCGAAGCGGACCTTGGTCGGCGACAGCGAGACTTCGGCGGTGCCCTCGACCTCGTCGAGCAGCTTGCGCAATTCCATCACGCATTTCTTGGGGATGATCACGTCGGGCATTCCGTCGGCGCCCTCGGGCTTGTCGACGGTGACCCGCGCGAGCCGATGGCCATCGGTCGCGGCGGCCTTCAACTTGTCGTCGGCGACGTGGAGGAAGATGCCCATCAGATAGTAACGCGTCTCCTCGCTCGAGATTGCGAACTTGGTCTTGTCGATGATCTGGCGAAGCGTCGCGGCGGGAAGCTCGAACCGGGTCGGAAGCTCGCCCTCGGCAATCACCGGGAAATCGTCGCGCGGAAGCGTCGAGAGGTTGAACCGCGCGCGTCCAGCATTGACCTGCATCTTGCCCTCGGCCGCGGAAATTTCGACCTGGGCGCCCTCGGGAAGCTTGCGGACGATGTCGAACAAGGTGTGCGCCGAGACCGTGGTCGCGCCCGCCTGGCTGACCTGCGCCGGGACGCTTTCGTCGACCTGGAGGTCGAGATCGGTCGCCATCAGCCGGAGCGACCCTTCCTCGCGCGCCTCGATCAGCACGTTGGACAGGATCGGGATCGTGTTGCGCCGCTCGACCACCGACTGGACGTGGCCCAGGCTCTTGAGGAGAATTGCCCGTTCAATCGTCGCCTTCATCGCCAGTCCCTGCCCCCGAGTTGCGCTTCGTTTCAGCGGTTCAAGGGCATCGTTATAGCGAGGCGCCGCGACCGTGCCAGTGGGAAAGCGGCGCTTGCAAGTCGGGCGCGATTATTGGGTCGGCATCAACACCGAATCGACCTGGTGGATGACCCCGTTCGAGCGCTGCTGGTCGGCGGCAGTGACCATCGCCCGGGTGCCCGCCGCATCGGCGAGGAGGATCCCGGCCCCTTCGCGGGTCGCGGTCAGCGTGCCGCCGCCGATCGTCGCGATCAGCGCCTTGCCGCCACCGGCGTCGATCGCCTTGCCGATGTCCGCCGCGAGGATCGTCCCGGGAAGGATGTGATGGGTCAGCACCGCGGTCAGTTCGGCGCGGCCCTCGGGCTTCATCAGCGTGTCGAGCGCGCCCGCGGGAAGCTTCTCGAACGCCGCGTCGCTCGGCGCGATCAGCGTGTAGGGGCCCGGACCGGCGAGCGTGGCTTCGAGCCCGGCCGCCTTGACCGCCGCGGCAAGTTTGGCGTTCTTGGCAAGGCCGGTGGCGAGCGTCTTATCGCCGGCCCGTTCGGCGGCGGGCTCGCTTGTCGCCGCGGGCTCGCTCTGCTTGCCGCACGCCCCCAGCGCAAGTGCAGCGACGCAGCCCAGCATCCATGGCTTGATCATGATTTCCTCCTGTTCGTGTCCCGGACGAACGAAACCCCGGCACCTCGCGGCGCCGGGGATCGCACTCCTACCCTAGACGATCGCGTCGATTACCGCCGTGATCAACTGGGTCTTGGGATCGGCCCGATAGATGTAGCCGTCGTTGTAACGGTACATCGCGTCGGGGGTGTCGTAGTAGCGGTCGCGATAGTCGATCGGGACATTGTACGCGCCATAATTGAGCGGCATTGGCTGCCCGACCCCGAGATCGCCCGCGAGCAAGGCGACGATCGACTGGATCGCATTGGTCGATGGATTGACCTGGTAGATAGCGCCGTCGCCGTAGCGATAATCATAAGCGCCGCCCTCGGGATAGAATGAGCGGTACTGGTAGGGCACGTTGTACTGATCGAACTCCGAGGGATAGTTCATCCCGATCGGATAATAGCTGAAATCGCGATCCGCCAAGGGGAACAAGGCGTCGATCAGCCCGCCATCGCGGTTGACCCGATAGATGTAGTCGCCGTCGTTGCGGTAGAAGAAGCGGTCGTCGTCGCGATACCATTGCTGAAACGGGCCATCGAGCATCCGCGACGAAAACGCCGCCGGAAGAACCGAACCGATCTTCTTGAACTGGCCCGAGGGCATGCAGAACGGCGGATTCTTGCTCAGCCCCGGAGGACAGCCGCCGACGAGCCCGCGAAAGCCGCGGTCGTCGTCATCGAAGCGCACCAGGCGGCGGCCGTCGACATCGTCGCGGTCGAGGTTGCGCAGGTCGCGATCATCGCTCCTGCGTTCGGCGGAGCGAACCGAATCCTTGCCGCCGCCCTTGATGCGGTCGTCACCCTTTGAGCGGGCGACCATGCGCTCGCCCTTGTCGGCCGAGCGCAGCGTATCGCCGCCCTTGCGATCGACTCGGAGCTGCTGGTTGCCACCGCCGCGCTGTTCGACGCGGACCTGCTTGCCGCCGCCCTGCTGTTCGACACGCACCGGCTTGCCGCCGCCGCCGCCGCCGCGCTCGGCCTTGTCGGGCTTGCCGCCGCCGCCCTTGTTGCCGCCGCCCTGCTGGGCGAGGGACGGAGTGGAGATCGCGAGCGCCGCGGCGCCTGCAGCCAAAATCCACTTAACCATGTTAATTCTCCTTCAGCCGTTACAACGGCTGGGGAGCGTCACCGTTCCGGTAACGGACGGGCCAACAGGGCGCGCGAGCGCACCGCGATGAACCGCAGATTGAACACTTGTTCAGATTCGCGGGCCGAAACCGGGATTAGGTAGTAGCGGGTGAATCCTCGACCCAATCGCCATGCAGGCGCTTGATCGCCAACGACATGAGCAAGGCGGCGACGAGGTAGAAGCCAACCACGCTGACCGCGGCATAGCGCAGCGCTTCGTCCCCGAAGCGTTCCTGGAACTGGACGGACAGCCATCCGATCAGGGTCGGGCCGACCCCAAGGCCGATGAGGTTGTTGATCAGCAGGAAGCTCGCCGACGCGGTCGCGCGATTGGCCTGGGGAACGAGATGCTGGACCGCGGTCGTGACCGGCCCGAGCCACAATATGTTGAGCGCGTTGGGGATCAGCAGCAGCGGCCATGCGATCCACGCATTGGTGATCAACAGGCCCGCGGCGAGCGTCGGAGCGGTGATCAGCCAGGCGATGGTCGGCAGGCGCGCATACCAGCGGCGGTCGGCCTGGCCGAGACGGTCGGCGAACCAGCCGCCGGCGAACACTCCCGCGGTCCCGCCGATGAAGAAGATCGCGGCGAGGAACTGCCCGCGCTCGATCAGGCCGAAGCCGAAGCTGCGTTCGAGCACCGATGGAGTCCACAAAGCGAGGCCATAGCCGGCCAGCGAGCTGCACGACGCCGCGAAGCCCATCAGCCAGAAGCTTGGCTTGCGCGCGAGGATGGCGAATGTGCTCGCCAGTTTCGGGCGATCGGCGGCGACGCTCTTGGCACGTGGCGGATCGCGCACGACCAGCAACATGATCGGCGCCAGCAGGACACCCGCGATGCCCATCGTCACGAACGCGGCTCGCCAGTCGATCCACGCCGCGAGATAGGCGCCGATCAGCGTTCCGAAACCCAAGCCGAGCGGGACCCCGAGCGAAAAGATGGCAAGCGCGCGCGCGCGGCGTGCGGGCGGGAAATAGTCGGCGATCAGCGCGTAGGAGGGAGCAACGCCGCCCGCTTCGCCGACCCCTACCCCGAGGCGGAACAGGAACAATTGGCCAAAGCCGGTGGCGGTCCCACACAATGCGGTGAACCCGCTCCACACCGCCAGCGAGGCGGCGATGACCTTGCTCCGGCTGGTGCGGTCGGCGAGCATCGCCAGCGGAATCGCGAGGATCGAGTAGAGCAAGGCGAAGGCGATCCCGGCGATTGCGCCGAACTGCGCGTCGTCGAGCTGGAGATCCTTCATGATCGGCCCGGCGAGGATGCCGAGTATCTGCCGGTCGAGGAAGTTGAAGATGTACGCCAGGAGCAGGAAGGCGAGGATGACGTTGGGGTTCGCGGGCCGACGATGCTCAACCATGGACTTGCACTTTCCTGACCGCGCCCCGCGCATCAACTGGCACGGAGCGCCCGGCCTTGCCAAGCGCTCCGTGGCCTAAACTCAATATTTGTAGCCGACGGTGAACAGGATCTGGCGCGGATTGCCGTAATAAGCTGTCAGCACGCCTTCGCGGCCGAGCGTCGAACTCCTTCCGGGCGTGCCGTTGGCGAGGATGAAGTCGCCGGTGAAGGGGTTCTGCCGAAGGAAGTTGTAACCCGAAGTGATGTATCTTTTGTCGGTCAGATTCTTGCCGTGGAGCCCGAACGTCCAGTGGCCGCCGGGAACCTCGTAGACCGCGCCGGCGTCGAGCAGAGCGAACCCCTTCTGGTCGAGCCCGGGGACGCGCAATTCGAACTGCTGGCTCTTGCTGCGATAGCTCAGCGTCGAATTGAGATTGAGTTCGCCGCCGTAGAGCGGAGTGGTGTAGTTGAGCGATGTGCTCGCCGTCCATTTCGGCGTGTTCTGGATTTCGCGGAAGTCGGCAACGTTGAGCAGCACCGGCCGTGCCAGCGGCGCGCCGGTATTCTGATCGAAAGTCACCGCGGTCAGGAACTCCTGATATTCGGCGTCAAGGTAGCCAAGCGACCAGCCAAGGTTCAGGCGCTGCCCGCCGGGGTTGCCGAAGACGCGGGCATTGCCTTCGAATTCGACGCCGCGGATACGCGCCTTGCCAGCGTTGGTGGTCACTCCGCAGAAATTGGGCTGGCCGTTGATCACGCAGCCGACCGAGCCGGGAATCTGCATGTCGGTGTAATTGGCGTTGAAGATCGCCACTCCGGCGAAAATACGCTTGTCGAGCAGCGATCCCTTCCAGCCCGCTTCGTAGCTGGTGACCTTTTCGGGGTCGAACGCCATGAAATCGTAGATTTCCTGCGGACTGCGCACGCCATCACCATTGGTGTCTGCCGCGGCCGTGGTCTGGCCGCGCGGATCGAATCCGCCGCCCTTGAAGCCCTTAGAATAGCTCACGTAGAAATGATGATTGCCGTTGGGCTTGAAGCTGGCCGAGGCGCGCGGGGTGAACGCCTTGTCGGTACGCTGTCCGTCGAAGTTCGAGGTGGTCGCGATGACCGTGCCGTTGCCGAATGGCGCAGCGCCGCCGAATTGCGGCGAACCGCCGCGGATCAGGGTCTGGCGAAGCACTTGCGAGTCGCGCTTGTCATTGGTGTAGCGACCCCCTGCCGAGACCGAGAATTGTTCGGAGATGTCATAGGTGAAGTCGCCGAAGATCGCCCAGGTCTTGGTGCCGACGTCGCCCTGGGTGAGCGCGGTCAAACCCGGAAGGGTCGGCACGCTGGTGTAAAGCCGGACGTCGAACGCGGTGTAGGCATCGGCCTTTAGGTAATAAGCGCCAAGCAACCCCGCCAGCGGTCCGCGGTCGTAGGCGAGCTGGAATTCCTGGCTGAACTGCTTGTTGCGGTAGATCGCCGGAACGTCGACGTCGACCGTGGGCAGCGTGTCGAAATCGATCGGGGTCGCGCTGTTGTCCTTGCGGAAAGCGGTGATCGACTTGAGCGTGATGCCTTCGGAGACGTTGATCTGCCCGTGACCGGCGACCCCCTTGGAGATGACCTTCTGCTTCGGGTCGTTGAGGCCACCGCGCGTATTATATTCATTGTCGAGCACCTCGGCGCCGCTCAACATCCCCGGGATCAGGCGGTGGCCGCCGCGCGGATTGCTCTTGTCGCGCGTATAGTCGGCGCTGAGCCGGAACAGTGCCGTTTCGTCGCGTCCGAATTCGGCCGAGACGCGGGCGGCGGAGACGTTCTTGTTGTAATTGTCGTCGCCGGTGGTGAAATTCTTGCCGAAGCCGTCGCGGGTGAGCCGGGCGACCGATGCGCCGACGCGGAACATGTCGGCGATCGGGTAGGACGCCGAAGCGACCGCGTCGAACTGGCCGTAAGTGCCGACCGTTCCGCGCACCCCGAAAGTCGGCCGGTTGGCGAGGCGGCGGGTGACATATTTGATCGCGCCGCCGATGGTGTTGCGGCCGTACAGCGTGCCCTGAGGTCCGCGCAAAACCTCGATCCGCTCGACGTCGTAAATGTCGAGCACCGCGCCCTGCGGGCGATTGAGATAGACGTCGTCGAGGTAGAGGCCGACGCCCTGTTCGAAGCCCGCGACCGGATCCTGCTGGCCGATGCCGCGAATGAAGGCGGTCAGGGTCGAATTGGTCCCGCGCGAGGTTTCGATGGTGACGTTGGGCGTGGTGTCGCCGATATCGGTGATGTCGACCGCGCCCTGGCGCTCGAGCTGTTCGCCCGAATAGGCGGTGACCGCGATCGGCACGTCCTGGAGCGATTCGGCGCGGCGGCGCGCGGTCACGATCACTTCGCCAGTGTCTTCCTCGGCAAGCGGCTCGTCGGCCGCGACCGCTGTCGTTGCCTGCGCTTCGGCAATCGCGGGATCGACCTCCTGCGCCATCGCCAGCGACGGAATGCCGGCCGAGGTGAAGACCGACGCGAGCAACAAGGCACGCAGATGAACCGAATTAGACATGAATTATCCCCCCCTGTCGCGGCGCGTTCGCAAAGCGTTCGCGCCGTCATCATTCGCCCATAATGAAAGTTGAACCATGTTTCAACTTGGTTTATCGGTCAATCTTCGGGGGGTGGGCTAATGTCGACGAAAAGCGTGGAGATTGATGCAGTTGAGCCACAGGGGTCGAGCCCGGCAAGCGATGGCAAGGCACCGCGAACCGCCCGCGGCGAAAAGACGCTTCGCCGGATTCTCGACGCGGCACTCGCCGAATTCGGCCAGAAGGGTTTCAGCGAAAGTTCGATCGTCGGGATCACCGCGCGCGCCAAGGTCGCGCTTGGCACTTTCTACACCTATTTCGACAGCAAGGAGGCAGTGTTTGCGGCGCTCGTCCGCGACATGTCGGCGCGAGTCCGCGACCATGTCGCGCCGTCGCTCGATGGAGCGGTCGACGGGCTCGATGCCGAGGCGCGCGCGCTTGGCGCCTATCTGCGGTTCGTCGCCGGGCATAAGGAAGTGTATCGGATCATCGACGAGGCCGAATTCGTCGATCCGGCGGGCTTCCGCACTCATTATGAAACCACCGCCCGCCGAATCGCGGCGCGCCTCGACGCGGCCGCGGCTCGTGGCGAAATCAGCGATCGCGGCGCGCTCGCGACCGAAGTGCGCGCCTGGGCGGTGATGGGGATCAACGTGTTCCTCGGACTGCGTTTCGGGGTGTGGGGAGAGGACGACCCCGACCTGATCGCGGGCCATGCCAACCAGCTGCTGCGCGAGGGAATGAGCGCGTAAAGCCTGTTTTGGTAAGCCCGCTGCGCTTAATCGAAACAGGCTCTAAATCACCGCGGCGAGGCGCAGGAAAGCGGCGACGTCGCCGGGGTCGTGATACAGGCCAAGCCCGAGCCGGAGCACTTTTCCGCGCACGTCGGTGGTGCAGCCGGCCGCCTTGAGCGCCGCGCACCAGCGCGCCGCGTCGGGCGAGCGCAACGCAAGGAAGCGAGCGTGAGCGGCGCCGTCGATCGGATTGATCAGTTCCGCGCCGGCGAGCGGAGTGCCGGCGAGACCGTCGGCCAGCTGCGCGTGGAGGGTGGCGACGTGCGCGCTGATCCGCGCGGTGGTCAGCCCCTGCTCGTCGAGCATGCGGCGGACGGCGTTGAACCGATACAGAGCGGACGGGTCGAAGGTGGCGCCCATGAAGCGCATCGCGTCGCTCGCATAGCCGACCCTGTCGGGGGGGAGGGTGAGATCTTCGAACTCGGCGAACCAGCCGGTCAGTGGCGGGCGCGCGCCGAACCCGGGCGGGCAATGCATCAGCCCGATGCCCTCCCCCGCCATTGCATATTTATAGCCCCCGGCGAGGAAGAAGGCGGTCGCCGCCGCCGCCGCCAGGAACGGGGCCTCGATCGCCATGAAGCTGTGATAGCCGTCGATCACCACCCACGGACCTTCGCGGCGGGCAAGCGCGGCGAGCGCCTCGACCTCGCCAAACAGGTGGCCGGTCCCGAACAGGATCTGGCTGACGAGGACCAGGTCGTGACCGCCGTCGCGCGCGGCGGCGAGGAAGCGCTCGGAAAAATCATTGGCGGGCTCGGTGGCGACGGTGTCGAGGGTCAGCCAGCCATCTTCGGCCCAGCGCGCGAACTGGCGCCGCGCGGTGTGAAACTCACCGTCGCTCATCAGCACGCGCAGCCGCTGGGGATTGGCGCGCGGAACCGCGGCGGCGATGCGGATGATCAAATCATGGGTGTTGGACGCGAACATGATCGCGGAGGGATCGCCGCTGCCGAGTTCGGCCGCGACATGGGCCTGCGCCTGCGGCCACACCTCGCCCATCACTCGATCCCATTTGGAATCGGCGAGCCGAGCGGCATCCTCCCAGCATTCGACCTGCCCGGCAAAACTCGCATCGGGCCACAGATGATGACTGTGCGCCGCCATGTGCAGCCGGCCGGGCGCCGCGGTCAGGCTGTTCGAGAACAAGGACTTGAAGCTCACAGGTCGGTTCTCAGCGCCCACAGTTCGGGAAAAGCGCGCTTCGACAGCGTCGATTCGAGATAAGCCGCGCCCGCCGAGCCCCCCGTCCCCATCTTGTTGCCGATGATTCGCGTCACGGTCAGCACATGCTTGTGCCGCCAGCCGGCGAGCGCATCGTCGATGTCGACCAGCTTCTCGACGAGCGCGTAAAGTTCGAACCATCGCTCGCTGTCGCGGTAGACCTGGGTCCAGCCGGCGCGGAGCGCGTCGCTCGAGCCATCGCCGAGGTCGAACCCGGCGCGGGCGAGCGCGGCATTGGCCTCATCCCACAGGCTCGGTTCGGCGAGTGCAGCGGCGAGGCGGGCGTGACCTTCGCTGCCGCCTTCGTGGAGCTCGAGGAATTTAGAATCCTTGAGGCCGAGGCGAAATTCATATTCGCGAAATTGAGCCGACTGGAAGCCCGAGGCAGTGCCGAGGACATCGCGAAAGCGGCTGTAATCGACCGGGGTCAGAGTCGCGAGCACGTCCCACGACAAGGTCAGCACCGCATGGATCCGGCCGATCCGCGCCAGCGCCTTGCCCGCCGCCGCGAACTGGTCGGCACGAATCAGCTCGGTCGCGAGGCCAAGCTCGTGGAGCATCTGCTTGAACCACAATTCCTTGGTCTGGTGGATCACGATGAACAGCATTTCATCGTGAAGCGCGCTCAGCGGCTCCTGCGCCGACAGCAGGCTGTCGAGCTTGAGATAATCGGCATAGGTCATGCCCGAGGGCGTCGCGGTCATAAGCGACGGCTTAGGCGATGGTCAGGCCGGGCAGCAAGCGCGCGGCTTTATTGCCCCGGGTTCGCTCCGGGCAGGCCGGGCTGCGAGATGGTGCCGATATTGCCGAACAATTCCTCGAAGAAGCTGCGCTTGCGCCCGAGCGTCGGGGTCTTGTCGCCCGACGGACTGACCGCGGCGATCAGTTCGGGCCCGGTCTGGACCACCGAAGCGACATTGCCCGCGGCGTCGAACCGAACGCGAAGCAATTTTTGTTCCTGCACGCGCGGGTTGCGGAACGCGAACTGGGTCGTGTTCTGCGACAGATAATACCATTCGCTGGAATCGAACTGGCCGACGAAGGTCGGTCGCCCGAGGGTCTTTTCGACCGACGCCTTATTGTCGGTCCCGACCTGGATCGAACTCGCCAGCTGCTCGTCGAGCACGAACCCGCGGTGCTCGCGAATCCCGGCACAGGCGGTGAGCAGCGATGCTCCCACCAGCAGCGCGGCCAGCCTTGATACTCGCTTGGTCATTCACTCGACTCCAATGGGGGGGCGGCATTGTCAGGTGCGCCTTCGTGCTCAATATGCAAGGAGGGGGGCATCGGCGCAAGCCAAAGCGGACGTATCACATAAGTCGTGACCATCAAGCGAGGCCCCAATGCGATCCCTGTTCAACCGCTGGCGCACCCCGAAAGGCGAGGCCGAGCCGCTCTATTCCGCGCTGGTCGCCGAAGCGCGGCGCCCGTCATGGTATGTCGAGGGCGCGGTTCCGGACACGATCGACGGCCGCTTCGCGGTGCTTTCGAGCCTGGTCGCGCTGGCGATCCTGCGGCTCGAGGAAGGCGGCGAGGAAGCGGTCCGCGGGTCGGTCGCGCTGACCGAAAGTTTCATCGCCGACATGGACGTCCAGATGCGCGAGGAAGGGTTCGGCGACCCGTCGATCGGCAAGCAGGTCCGCTCGATGGTCGGAGCGCTGGCCTCACGGGTCGATCGCTGGCGCCTGGTCCACGGCGGCGACGTCGAGTGGGACGATGCGGTCAGGTTCAGCATCTATCGCGACACTTTGCCACCGCTCGAAACCGCGCTGACCTTTTCGGGCGAGGCGTTGCGCCGGGTCGACGAAGGCATGTCGGGCGCGTCGGACGAGGCGCTGATGAAGGGCACCCTGGCATGAGCCTGGGGCGATGAGCGATTTCGGCCATCGCCTGACGCTCGACCGGATCCGCGACGGCGACCGGCTCGACCTTGTCGCCGACGCCGAGGAATGCGCCGCGATCTGCGAGCGGTTGGGGCTTGCCTCGCTCGACCGGCTCGATGCGCACGCCGTGCTGACCCGAGACGGCGAGCGGATCGGCGCGAGCGGGCGATTGAAGGCGGCACTCGAGCAGCGCTGCGTCGCCTCGGGCGAAGCGTTGCGGGTTCATCTCGACGAGGCGTTCGAGCTTCACTTCGTGCCTGCCCCGGCTCCCGGCGATGCCGAGGTCGACCTCGACGCGGCCGAACTCGACGTGCTGTTTCATGACGGTCAGGCGATCGACCTCGGCGCGGCGATCGCCGATTCGCTCGCGCTCGCGCTCGATCCCTATCCGCGCAGTGCCAATGCCAGCGCGGCGTTGAAGCAAGCGGGCGTGATCAGCGAGGAAGAGGCCGGCCCGTTCGCAGCGCTCGCCGCGCTCAAGGCGAAAATGTCGGGCGAGGCCTGAAGTTTGTTCAGTCAAGTGAAGTCGGTGCCAGCCCGCTCCCCCATCCGGCCACCCATAGAATACACTGATTGGGTGGCCGGATGGGGGAGCGGGCTGGCACCGACTAACTAAAACACTCTCCGATCAGAAGGGGACGTCGTCGTCGAGGTCGCTGTCGAATGCCGCCGGCTGGGGGCGCGATTGCGGCTTCGACCCGCCGCCGCCGTAGCCCGAGCCGCCGAAGCCGCCTTCGCCCGCCGAATCGTCATAGGAACGCGATCCACCGCCGCCGCCTTCACCGCGAGCGTCGAGCAGGACCATCGAACTGTTGAAATTGCGAAGCACGACATCGGTCGTGTAGCGGTCGTTGCCCGACTGATCCTGCCATTTGCGCGTTTCGAGCTGGCCTTCGAGATAGACTTTCGAGCCCTTGCGAAGGAACTTCTCGGCGATTCCGGCGAGGCCTTCGCTGAAGATCGAGATATTGTGCCACTCGGTCTTTTCCTTGCGCTCGCCCGAGGCACGATCCTTCCAGTTTTCGGACGTGGCGAGGCTGAAGCTGACCACCTTGCCGCCATTGGCGAAGGTCCGAGCCTCGGGATCCTTGCCCAGATTGCCGACCAGAATCACCTTGTTCACGCTGCCCGCCATCGCTGCTTCTCCTGAATTTCCCTGTCGCCACCTAGGCCATTGGCCCGACCGATGCCAAGCGGCTATTCGGCGGCGAGTGGGGCCGCACGCGGCCGGCGGGCGGAGCGAAAGCCGATCAGCACCGCTGCAAAGGCAAGCAGCTGGGCACCGATCGCCTCGGCCGTCGGGAACAGTCCAATCAGGGTGATCCGCGGCACTCCGGGGAGCGGGGTGACCGGGATCATTCCTGCCTCCTGGAGCGCTCCGACGCCCTTGCCGGCAAGCACCACCGCGAGAACCGCGATGAGGATCGCGCTATAGGCGAAGAACTGGGTGATCGGCAGGGTCCGGCTGAAGCGAAGCATCGCCCAGGCGATCAGCGCGAGCAGCGCGACCGCGCTAAGCGCCCCGGCGAGAATGGTCGCGCCATTATCGGGGGTCCACAAGGCGGCGTAGAACAGGATCGTCTCGAACACCTCTCGATAGACGACGATGAACGCAAGCCCGAACAGGAACCAGGCCGATCCGCGCGACAAGGCGCCCTGCATCTTTTCGGCGATGTAGCGGCGCCATTCCTCGGCCTGCGACTTGCCGTGCATCCAGATCCCGACCGACAGCAGGATGAGCGCCGCAAGCAGCGAGCCGAAGCCCTCGGTCAGTTCGCGGCTCGCGCCGCTGATCCCGATGACATAGGTCGCCACCGCCCAGGTCGCGGCGCCGGCGAGCAGCGCGGCGACCCAGCCGCCGTGGACGAAGGGCAGCGCCTCGGTCCGCTCGGCCTTGCGCAGGAAGGCGATCATCGCGATCACGACCAGCAACGCCTCGAGCCCTTCGCGAAGGAGGATCGCGAAGGCGCCGACGAAGGTCGAAACCTCGCTTGCCGCCTCGGGTGCCAGCGCCGCCTCGGCGGCCCCGAGCAGTCGGTCGATCTCGGCAAGCCGCTGGCGAAGCGCGGCCTCACCCTCGCCGCGCCCGATCGCGGTTCGGAACCCGGCAAGCGCCTGCTCGACGCGGCCCATGAGCGCGCCGTCGCGGGTGGCAAGCACCCCCTCGACCGGCTCGAACCCGTCGAGATAGGCCGACAGCGCAAGCGAGTTGGCGCGGTCGCGGTCGCCCGCGACATAAAAGGCGAGGCTCTCGCCCAGCCGGGCACGAACCAGGTCGAGCGAGCCGGCGCGCCCGGCGGTGAGCGCGGTGGGGTTGGCACGAAGATAGGCAGTCAGCGCCGCGGCTTTGTCGGCGCCGAGCCGCAGCTCAAGATCGGCCGGGGTCAGCGCCGCGAGCGCGGCCATGTCCGGGACAAGCGTTCGCACCCCCTGGCCGTCGCGCCAGATGCGTTCGCCCGAACCCTTGTCGGGATAGGCCAGCGTCCCGGTGTGAAAGGCAAGCGCCCAGCGGTCGTCCTCGGACAGCGAGCCGAAACTTTGCATCGCAGTGCCCTCGAGCCCTTGCGAAATGACCTGGTAGAGGCCGAACAGGCTGCGGTCGCGGGCGCGCTCGCGGTCGGCAAAGGCGATCGGCGGCGGGTCGAGCCGGGCGAAGGCGCCGCTCGGCCCCTCGCCCTTGGCGCCATGGCACGACGCACAATTTTGAGCGAACAGCGTCGCTCCGCGGCCGAGGTCGGGGGCGCGGGCGGGTGCGAGGGGAACCGGATAAGCAATGAGCAGGTCCGACGCGAGCTTGCGTGCCGCAGCGGAGATGTCGCTCGGCTGGCGCTTCGCGGCAATCGCCTGCTCGAGCAGCGCCGCCTCCGCGATCAGCCCCGCTCGAGCGGGCTTGCCCGGAAGCGCCGCGAGCCGCTTCGAGACCGCGGCCGAGAATTCCTCCATTTCGCGATATTCGGCCGGATTGACGACTTTCCCGTTCGCGACGGCCTCGCGATAATCGACCGCGATATAATCGAGCAGCCGCCAGCTGGTCTGGACCTCGGCTTCAGAAGTTGCGGCTTGAGCGGGCGCGGCAAGCGGCGCGCCCAGCGCGGCGATCAGCACCAGGATATAGCGGAAGCAATGCACCAATGTCATGGCGCGCCATAGCATTGTGCGAATGATTATCAATAACGATTAGGTCAGGAGACCGGGTAGCGCAGCCGCCCGAGGAACCGCGCGAGGCTTGGCCGGCGGATCGCATTTCCGCTCCATTCGGCTTTCCATTTTTCGAACCGCATGACATCGGCGAGGCGGCGGTCGAGGAAGGCGGCGGTGTCGATCCACCCCTCGCTGTCGTCGTCGAGCCAGGCGAGCAGGGTCGAAGTGTAGACCGCCGACAGCGTCAAGCGCTTGGTGTAATGATTGTAATCGGTCGCGCTGTCGCCGGCGATGCGCCACATCCGGTCCGCCGAGCGCCAGCCGGTGCGTAGCGCCAGCGGCAAATTTTGCGGCATAGCGAGGATCGCGAGCGCCGAGCGAACCGCTTCGCGCGCGTTGCCGGTGAGCTCGAGCCGGAACCAGACCATCGAACGGATGCGGTCGCGGACCTTCATCGCGGCGATGATTTCGGGGGTGAAATGCGCCTCCATCGCCGCGTCGACGCCCGCGATCCACGCCACGATCATTCCCGGCGCGTCCTTGGGAAAGGCAAGCCGCGCCTGCGCCGGGTCGATGCCGAGCTGGGCGGCGGAGGAATTGACCGCCGCCTCGGTCCAGCCGTCGAACACTGCATTTTCGCCGACCGGCAGGGCGAGACGCAGACGGAGCGCTTGCAGCGGAGTCGGATTAGCCATGCCCGCCTAATTGGTCGCTTGAGGCGGCGTTCGCAAGCGGACGAGAATTAGCGCGGCGACGATCGCTGCCGCTCCGGCCCAGTCGAGCGCGGTGAACGCCTCGCCATAATAGAGAAAGCCGAGCAGCGCGGACAAGGCCGGCTGGGTCAGCATTGCGATGCCGACGACCAGCGGCGGGACATGGCCGAGCGCGTAGACCAGCAGGCCCTGGCCAACGAGCTGGCTGCACAAGGCCAGCGCGATCACCGCGCTCCAGTCCGCCGGAACGATCGTCTCCCCCGCCGCGAGCGCGGCGGGAAGCAGCATCGCCGCTCCGAACAGGCTGGCGAGGAACAGCAAGGGCAAGGGCTGCAACTCGCCGCGAGTGCGTTCGACGAGGATCAGATAGCCGGTGTAGAGCAGCCCGGCGAGCGCCGACAGCAGGTCGCCGCGAAGGTGCGCCGCCGACAGTTCGGCGCTGCCCCACATCAGCAGCGCGCAGCCCGCCGCGGCGAGCGCGAGCGCGGCGGCTTGGATCACCGACGGCCAGCGCCGTGCCAGCCACAGTCCCCAGCCGGCGAAGATGAAGCTCGAGATATTGCCCAACAAAGTCGCGTTACCGAGCTTGGTGAGCAGGATCCCGGCGTGCCAGGCGGCAAGGTCGGCGGCGAAGAACAAGGCCGCGAACCCGATCGCGATGGTCAAGGCGCGGCGGGGCAGATGAACCGGCTGGCGAAACATTCGCGCGATCAGCCACAGGAACGGAAGCGCGAGCGCAAGCCTCCAGAATCCAGCCGCGGTCGGACCGACCCCGGCGTTGCGGACCAGGAACGGCCCCGCGGCGAGCGCCACATTGCCGAGCAGCAGCGCGGCGAACGCCCAGCGATGGGTGGAAATCGCGGTCACTGGATTGCTTCGCTCCGCTCGCAATGACGAAAGGACTTGAGACTCTGGGCCGTCATTGCGAGGAGCGCAGCGACGAAGCAATCCAGGATCGCATATGCCCACTTTGTTCGACCCGCTTACGCTCGGTGACTTGACCCTGCCCAACCGCATCCTGATGGCACCGCTGACTCGCGGCCGTGCCACGCGCGAGGCGGTGCCGACCGCGATCATGGCCGAATATTATGCCCAGCGCGCCGCCGCAGGGCTGATCATCAGCGAGGCGACCGGGATCAGCCGCGAGGGCCTCGGCTGGCCGTTTGCGCCGGGGCTGTGGACCGACGACCAGGTCGAGGGCTGGAAGCCGGTCGTCGCCGCGGTCCACGAGGCCGGCGGGCGAATCGTCGCGCAATTGTGGCACATGGGGCGGCTGGTCAATCCGGGCGTGAGCGGGATTCGACCGGTCAGCGCGTCGGCGACGACCGGTCCGGGGCTCGACCACACTTATGACGGCAAGCAGCCCTCGGTCGAGGCGCGTGCCGCGAGCGTCGAAGACATCGCGCGCATCCTTGGCGATTACGCAAGCGCTGCGCGCAACGCGGTCGCGGCGGGGTTCGACGGGGTCCAGATACACGGCGCGAACGGCTATCTGATCGACCAGTTTCTTCGCGACGGGACCAATTTGCGCGACGACGATTATGGCGGGCCGATCGCCAACCGCCTGCGTTTCCTGCGCGAAGTGGTGGGGGCGGTGATCGCCGAGATTGGGGTCGCCCGCACCGGCATCCGCTTGTCGCCCAATGGCGACGTCCAGGGCTGCCACGACAGCGACGGGCACGCCTTGTTCACCGCCGCGGCGGCCGAGCTCGAGGCGCTCGGCGTGCCGTGGATCGAACTTCGCGAGCCGGGGCCGCAGTCGAGCTTTCGAGCCACCGAGGAGCCGCCGGTCAGCCCCGCGATTCGAGCAGTCTATTCGGGCAGGATCGTGCTCAACAGCGACTTCGATTCGGCCAGCGGCCAGGCCAAGCTCGACGAGGGGATCTGCGACGCGATCAGTTTCGGGCGGCCGTTCCTTGCCAATCCCGACCTGGTCGAGCGGATCCGGCTTGGCGCAAAGTTCAACGCGCCCGATGTGCCGACGCTTTATAGCCAGGGCAGCAAAGGTTACACCGATTATCCGTCGCTGCCGTCGCGGCATGACGAGCGCCTCGGGCAGAATCCGGGGGCGATCAAGCCCGGCGCGGAACAGGAACCAGCCTGACCGGTTCGTCTGTTGCGAAGGGAGATGAGCGATGCGCAAGGACCTACTTGCAGGGGCCGCCGCGGTCGGCGCGCTGATCGGCGGGGCCGCGATCTATTATCTGCGCGAAAAACAGACCGAGGAACCCGATTACCGAACGCTCGCCACCGACGGCGACTATCAGATCCGCGATTATCCCGCGATGACGGTCGCCGAGACGGTGGTGACGGGGCCGCGCAAGCGCGCGCTCGGCGAGGGGTTCGGCGTGCTCGCCGACTATATCTTCGCGAAATCGCGCGACGGCGAGCAATTGCCGATGGCCGTGCCGGTGATGCAGGACGCGGGCGACCCGATGGCGAGCGATCCGCCGTTGTTCGACGATGAGCTGGAAGGCGGCTGGCGGACGCGGTTCGTGATGCCCGACGACCGCGAGACGGGCGACCTCCCGCCACCGCCCGAAGGGGTTGCGCTGGTCGAACTGCCGCCGCGCAAGGTCGCGGTGGTCAGTTTTTCGGGCCGCCCCGACGACCGCGACCTCGCCGCCCAGGAAGACCGCCTGCGCGGCTGGCTCGCGCGGCGCGGCGAGGCGAGCGAGGCCGAGCCCGAATATGCGTTCTACAATTCGCCGCTGATCCCCGGCCCGCTGCGCCGCAACGAGGTGTGGCTGGCGTTGAACTGAGCTCCTCTCCACGGACTTTGCGTGGGGAGGTGGCAGCGGATAGCTGACGGAGGGGTTCTTGCTTTGCCGCGAAGCCCCTCCACCATCGCCTGCGGGCGACGGTCCCCCTCCCCGCCGAAGCCGGCAGGGAAGATTTCAGAAGCGGTTTTTCAGCTCCATCAGCGCGAGCGCCGCTCGTGCCGCGTCGCCGCCCTTGTCGGCCTGGGCCGGGTCGGCTCGGACCAGCGCCTGCGCCTCATTCTCGACGGTTAGGATGCCGTTGCCGATGGCGAGGCCGTCGAGGGTCAGCGCCATCAGGGCGCGCGCCGATTCGCCGGCGACGATTTCGAAATGCCAGGTCTCGCCGCGGATCACGACTCCGAGCGCGACGAACGCGTCGAACCCGCCGCTGTCGGCAATCGCGATCGCGCCGGGGAGTTCTAACGCGCCGGGCACGGTGATCGTCTCGTGCTCATGGCCCGCCGCTTCGATCACGCCTCGAGCACCGGCAAGCAGCAAATCGTTGAGATGGGCGTAGAAGCGCGCTTCGACGATCAGGATGCGGGCCATGTCACTGCTCCTTCCCGATGCAGCGTTCCTCGATGATCGCGAGGCCATACGCGCTGAGGCCGACCGGGGCGTGACGCGTGTTCGACAGCAGGATCATGTCATGGATTCCAAGCGCGGCGAGGATCTGCGCGCCGATGCCATAGCCGCGCAGCGCAGCGGTGGGCTCGCCTGGCTTGCCCGAGCGGAAATCGGTCGCGCGGCTGAGCGAACCGGGCGCGGCGGCATGGAGCGCGACGACGACTCCCGAGCCTTCGGCTTCGATCATCGCCATCGCCCCGTCGAGCAGCCCGGCGCGCGGGCTGGCCTCCCCGAGCAGATCGGCGAACAGGTCGATCGAGTGCATCCGAACCAGCGTCGGGCTTGCTGGGTCGATCGGGCCGTGGACCAGTGCGAGTTGTTCTTCGCCGCTTGATTTGTCGCGGAACACCTGCGCGGTCCAGGCCGCCCCCGAGCGAGCGACGAACCGCGTTTCGGCGACTCGCTCGACCATGTGATCCTTCTTGAGGCGATAGGCGATGAGGTCGCGGATGGTGCCGATCTTCAACCCGTGGATTCGCGCGAATTCCATCAAATCGTCGAGCCGCGCCATCGTCCCGTCCTCGCGCATGATCTCGCAGATCACTCCCGACGGGTTGAGCCCGGCGAGGCGCGCGACATCGACCGCGGCCTCGGTATGCCCGGCGCGGACGAGCACTCCGCCGGGCCGCGCGACGAGCGGGAATATGTGGCCGGGCGAGACGATCGCGTCGGGGCCGTTGGCCGCGTCGATCGCGACCGCGATGGTGCGCGCGCGATCGGCGGCGGAAATCCCGGTGGTAACGCCCTCGAGCGCCTCGATCGAGACGGTGAAGGCGGTCTCCATGCTGGTGCGGTTGATCCGCGCCATCGGCTCGAGCCCGAGCGCGTCGACTCGCGGCTTGGCCAGCGCGAGGCAGATCAGCCCGCGGCCGTGGCGCGCCATGAAGTTGATCGCGTCGGGAGTGGCCATCTGCGCGGGAATGATCAGGTCGCCCTCATTCTCGCGGTCGTCGTCGTCGACGAGGATGAACATCCGGCCGTTGCGCGCTTCGTCGATGATTTTCTCGGTCCCGACGAGCACTTCCTGAACCCCGCCGTCGAGCAGTTTTTCGAGCCGGCCGAGCGTGTCGGCGGTCGGGTTCCAGTCGGTCGCGCCCAATTTGCGAAGGCTGTTGGGGTGGAGACCCGCGGCGCGCGCAAGTCCCGAACGGCTGGCCTCGCCCGATGTTACAAGCGATGTGATTCGGTCGATGAGATTGGTTGACATGGCGCCGGTTATCACACGCAAATGTGATAATCGAGCATTTTGTTCACATGCGTGCGTCGGTCATTCGCTTGAGGTAGCGCGCAAGCACATCGATCTCGAGATTGACCTGGTGTCCCGCGCCAAGCGCGCCGAGCGTGGTGCTGGCGGCAGTGTGGGGGATGATGTTGACCGAGAAATGGGTCGAGCCGTCGTCTTGGTCGCGGACCTCGTTGACCGTCAGCGAAGCGCCATCGAGCGTAATCGAACCTTTCTCCGCGAGATAGGGCCCAAGCCCGGCGGGCGCGCGGATGCCGAGGCGGGTGGAAGCGCCTTCGGGACAAATGCCGACGATTTCGCCGATCCCGTCGACATGGCCGGTGACGATGTGGCCGCCGAGTTCGTCGCCGAGGCGCAGCGCGCGTTCGAGGTTGAGCCGCGCACCCTCGACCCACGACGCCGACGCGGTGCGCGACGCGCTTTCGGCGCTGACATCGACCGCGAACCAGTCGGGCCCCTTGTCGACCACGGTCAGGCACACCCCCGAGCAGGCGATCGAGGCGCCGAGATCGACGCTGCCCATGTCGAACCCGCACCCGATCGTCAGGCGCACATCGGCGCGCTGCTCGACGCTGCGGACGGTGCCGATGTCGGTGATGATCCCAGTGAACATTAGCTTCCTTATAGCGCCTCATCCGGGCGGAAATCGGATCCCACTTTTCCTGATGATGCGATGCGCTCGTAGACTTCGAGCCGGTCGATTCCAAGCTGCCCGCCATCCACTGCTCGCCAGTGGCCGTGCGCGTCGGCGATGGCGTCGAGCCCGACAAAGCCGACCGACGACTTGCCCGCGCCGATCAGGATCGGCGCTCGGTAGATCAGGATGCGGTCGACGAGGTCGGCGGCGAGGAAGGCGGTGGCGGCGCCCGAGCCGCCCTCGACGAGCAAATCGTTGACGTCATGAAGCCGGAACACGTCGTTCGGCGAGGACAGAATTTCCCAGCCGTCGAGCGCCTCGCCGCGGGTCAGCAAGGCGCGGCGCGGTGAGCATTGTTCAAGTCCGGGAAGCCGGACGTCGAGGCCTGGCCGGTCCGCAAGAAAAGTGCCGCGGCCGACCACCACCATGTCGCTATGCGCGCGCTCGAAATGAACGTGGGCGCGGGCATCCTCGCCGGTGATCCACTTCGATTCGCCCGAGGGCAAAGCGATCTTGCCGTCGATCGACAAAGCGAGCTTGAGCGTGATCCGCGGCCGACCGCGCTCGAGACGCATGAGATAGCCGGACAGGCTGGCGCGGGCGGAGTCCGCGCCGATCCCGAGCGCGACTTCGACCCCGGCGGAGCGAAGCATCTCCAATCCCTCGCCGGCGGTGCGGGGGTCGGGATCTTCGAGCGCTGCGACTACGCGAGTTATTCCCGCGTCCGAGATGATGCTTGAGCAGGTCGGGCCGCGCGGGCTTGGATGGGCGCAGGGTTCGAGCGTGGTGTAGAGCGTCGCGCCGGTTGCCGCATCACCGGCTTCGGCGAGTGCGACCGCTTCGGCGTGGGGGCGGCCACCAGGGGCAGTGGCTCCGCGCCCGACGATTCTATTTTCCCTGACGATCAGGCAGCCGACGTTGGGATTGGGCGCGGTTCGTCCGCGGGCTGCCTCGCCGAGGAGCGCCGCCTCGGCCATCCAGTCGAGATCACTCAATTCCGAGCCGTTTCTGGAGCTCCTGCATCTGCCGTTGATGCTCTTTTTTGTCCGCCCTACGCTTGGCCTGGTCGCGCTTCTGCGAAGCAAGGATGTCGGCATCGCTGCGATCGGGGGCATAGGCCTGGACATAGACCACGCGCGGCGGCGGAGCGGTGTTGATCTTCGAATCGACGAAGAACAGGATCAGGATGATGATCGTTACCAGCACCGCCAGCGTCGCGCCGAGAATGCGCTCGCGCTGATCGCCATTGCGGACCACCGCGATCAGGTCGCGGAGCGCGGCGCGCGGGCTCGAGGTCGGGGGAAGGATCGCCACGAGCCCAAGATAGGGCGGGGCGGCGCGCATCGCCAGCCCCGCTCGAAGTCCTAATCGTCGAGTTCGAACCTGAGCGTGACGACCAGGCGGGCGGGGACCGCGCGATCGCCCTCGGTCGCCGGCTGGTAACGCCAGCGGCGAAGGATGTGGCGGCGGGCGGCGTCGAGAAAGACCGGGTCGGCCGCGCCGACCGCATCGACCGCCACGACCCGGCCGCGCTCGTCGATCCGCAGCGCGAGGCGCAAGCTCGTTTCTTCCTCGATTCGGCGCTTGGCCTCGGGATAGTGCGGGCGGATGTCAGCGGAGGGAGTGACGAAGCGCGGCGCCCTGCGGACGATCGCGGCACGAAGCGGTTCGGGCAGCGGCAGCGGGACCACCGCATTGCCGACCGCCGGGCCGAGGTCGGCGAGCGGCGGGCCGTCGTCGAGCGGAGCCGGCCGCGGCTGCGGCGTCGGGACGATTAGGAGTGGCGTATCGATCGTCGAGCGAAGGTCGTTCTGCGGGCGGTCGGGTGCCGGGGCCGGTGGCGGCGGAGGCGGCGGCTTGGGCGGATCGATGAACACCACCTCGGTCGGATCTAATTTCGCGATGCGGGGCATTTCACCGCGCGCGGTCAGGACCAATGCGATGAGGACGGCATGGCCGGCGATGACGAGGAGCAGCGCGCGGGGTGACCCTTTGCGCGCGGCGGGGCGGTCGGTGGCATAAGCGAGCATGGCAAGCCTCCTACTAAGCCGAGTGATGATATATCATATCCTTGATTTAGCAAGTGGGAGTTGTGAAGGCCCGGAGCGGCCTTATCTTGCGGCGTTGCGCAGGCGCTCGAGCGCTCGCTCGCGGCCCATCAGGGTCAGCAGCGGCGCCATTTCGGGGCCCGAGTCGCGGGCGGTGAGCGCGCGGCGGAGCGGGTGGAACAGCGCTTTCCCCTTGCGCCCGGTGGCGGCCTTGAGCGCTTCGGTCAGGCGGTGCCAGGGATCGTCCGCCCAATCGATCTCGGCGGCGATGCGCGCGGCCTCGGCGAGCAGCGGCTTGTCGTCTGGCGCGACTTCGGGCGCGACGATTTCGCCATGGAGGATCGGGAGCCAGTCGGAAACTTCGCCGAGATGAGCGAGATTGCCGCGCAGCGCGAGCCATTCGGCCTCGCCGACCCCCGCGGGCAGGCGGTCGGCGACGTCATCGTAAGCCAAGGCGTGGAGCAGCTTGGCGTTGAGCTGCTCGACTTCGGCAAGATCGAAATGCGCGGGGGCGCGGCCGAAAGTCGAGAAATCGAATCCGTCGGCGAGCATGGCAAGATCGTTGCGAACTTCGACCGGCCGCGAGGTGCCGAGCCTCGCGAGCAGCGACAGCAAGGCGAGCGGCTCGATCCCCGCCTCGCGCAAGTCGTCGATCCCGGTCGAGCCGAGGCGCTTCGACAATTTGCCCTCTGCCGCGACGAGCAGGGCTTCGTGGGCGAAGCGCGGGTGCGGCGCGCCCAGCGCGTCGAACATCTGGAGCTGGACCGCGCTGTTCGAAACATGATCCTCGCCGCGCACGACATGGCTCACGCCAAGATCGACATCGTCGATCACGCTCGGCAGCAGGTACAGCCAGCTGCCGTCGGCGCGGCGGATCACCGGGTCGCTGATCAGCGCGGGATCGAAATGCTGGGGTCCGCGAACCAGGTCGTCCCATTCAATCGGGGCGCCATGGTCGAGCCTGAAGCGCCAGTGGGGAGCCACTCCCGCTGGAGCAGGCGCGCCGGCGGGCTTGCGCTCATAGACCGGGGGCAGCCCGCGCCCGAGCAGCACTTTGCGGCGCAGGTCGAGCTCGTCGGGGGTTTCGAAGCAGGCATAGACCCGCCCCGCGCTTTTCAGCCGCTCGAACTCGCGCTCATACAAAGCGAAGCGCTCGGACTGGCGGAGCACCGCGTCGGGCCTGAGCCCGAGCCAGTCGAGATCGTCATGGATCGCGGCGACGAAGGCTTCGCTCGAGCGCTCGGCATCGGTGTCGTCGATGCGCAGCAGGAACCGCCCATCGTGCGCGATCGCAAACAGCGCATTGTGAAGCGCGGTGCGAATATTGCCGACGTGAAGCCGCCCGGTCGGCGACGGAGCGAAGCGGGTGGTGACGGTCATGGCTTGCCCGTGTGGAAGGCGTTGGTGATCGGATAGCGGCGGTCGCGGCCGAAATTGCGCTTGCCGAGCTTGACCCCGGGGGGGGCCTGGCGCCGCTTATATTCGGCGCGGAGCAATTTCTTCTCGATCTCGGCGACCAATGCCTCGTCGGCGCCGGTGGCGCGCGCGGCCTCGGCGACCGATTGCTCGCGTTCGATCAGCGCCTCGAGGATCCGGTCGAGCAAGGCGTAGGGCGGCAGGCTGTCCTCATCCTTCTGGTCGTGGCGAAGCTCGGCCGAGGGCGGCTTGTCAATGATCCGCTGCGGCATCACCGGCCCGGCGGGGCCTTGGCCATCGGGCGGGCAATTGGCGTTGCGCCAGCGCGCGAGCGCGAACACGGTCGTCTTGTAGGCGTCCTTGAGCACCGAATAGCCCCCCGCCATGTCGCCGTAGAGCGTCGCATAGCCGACCGACATCTCGCTTTTATTGCCGGTGGTCAGCAGCATCGGACCGTGGGCGTTGGACAAGGCCATCAGAGTCACCATCCGCAATCGCGACTGGATATTTTCCGCTGCAAGCCCCGCTATGTCCGGGAGCATCCGGCCAAGCGCGTCGACCCCGGGGACGATCGGGATGACGTCATGGCGGACCCCGAGCAGTTGCGCCGCCTGGCTCGCATCTTCGAGGCTTTCGCTACTGGTGAACTTGGACGGCATCATCACGCACCACACCTTGTCGGGGCCGAGCGCGTCGACCGCGACCGCCGCCGACAGCGCGCTGTCGATCCCGCCCGACATGCCGAGGATGATCCCGGGAAAGCCATTGCCCGCGACATAATCGCGAAGGCCGACCATCATCGCGTGGTAGATGTCCTGCGGGTAGCGATCGAGCGCGGCGACGTCATTGGTGGTGCAGCGCCAGCCGTTGGCGCCGCGCGCCCAGTCGGTAACCAGCAAAGCCTCGTCCCAGTCGGTCATCTGGACCGCGATCACGCCGTCGTCGTTGATCACGAAGCTCGACCCGTCGAAGGCAATCTCGTCCTGCCCGCCGACGCGGTTGATGAACGCCAAGGGGAGCCCGGTTTCGGTGACCCGCGCGCGCACCGCCCCGTGGCGAAGCTCGTTCTTGTCGAGCTCGAACGGGCTGCCGTTGGGAACCAGCAGCAGGTCGGCCCCAGCCGCGGCAAGCGCCGCACACACCGACTGGAGCCACATGTCCTCGCAGATCGGCACGCCGATCCGGACCCCGCGCCACTCGATCGGGAGCGGCAGCGGGCCGGACGCGAAAATGCGCTTTTCGTCGAACGTGCCGTAATTGGGGAGTTCGTGCTTGAGCGTTCGGCCGACCAGGCGCCCGCCCTCGGCAAGCAGCATCGCATTGAAGACCGATCCGCCTTCGGCGATCAGCGTCCCGAATAGCAGCGCCGGGCCACCGTCGGCGGTGGCATCGACCAGCCGCTCGGCAGCCTCCATCGTGCGGCGGACGAATTCGGGCTTGAGCACGAGGTCCTCGACCGGATAGCCGGTCAACTGAAGCTCGGGCGTGACGACAAGGTCTGCGCCCTGGTCGCGCGCTTGGGCGCGCACGGCGAGCATCGCGGCGGCATTGCCGGCAAGATCGCCGACGCGCTGGTTCATCTGCGCCAGTCCAATTCGAAGGGTGTCGGTCACACTGCTGCGCTTATGCGCGGCGCCGCGCGGCGGCAACCTTGCCCTTGGCCGCCCCGCCTGTCTAAGGGGCCAGAATGCCTTGCCGGGACGACACAAGATGAAATTGCTCGCCGCCAATTCGAACCTGCCGCTGGCGAGAGCGATCGCCGACTATCTCGAAATGCCGCTGACCAAGGCGAGCGTGCGGCGGTTCGCGGACGAGGAAGTGTTCGTCGAGGTCAATGAGAATGTCCGCGGCGAGGACGTGTTCGTGATCCAGTCGACCAGCTTTCCGACCAACGACAATCTGATGGAATTGCTGATCTGCATGGACGCGCTGAGGCGAGCTTCGGCCAAGCGAATCACTGCGGTCATCCCCTATTTCGGCTATGCCCGGCAGGACCGCAAGCCGGGCCCGCGCACGCCGATTTCGGCCAAGCTGGTCGCCAATCTGATCACCACCGCGGGCGCCGACCGGGTGCTGACGATGGATTTGCACGCCGGGCAGATTCAGGGCTTCTTCGATATACCGACCGACAATCTGTGGGCCGCGCCGGTCATGGCGGCCGACATCCAGGCGCGAACCGCGGGCGAGAAACTGATGGTCGTGTCGCCCGACGTCGGCGGAGTGGTTCGCGCGCGCGGCCTCGCCAAGCGGCTCGACAATGCACCGCTGGCGATCGTCGACAAGCGCCGCGACCGCGCCGGCGAAAGCGAAGTGATGAACATCATCGGCGAAGTCGAAGGCCATTGCTGCGTGCTGGTCGACGACATCGTCGATTCGGGCGGGACATTGTGCAACGCCGCTGCCGCGCTGATGGAGCAGGGCGCCGCCAGCGTCGTCGCTTATTGCAGCCACGGCGTGCTGTCGGGCGCGGCCGAGGCGCGGATCAACGCGAGCGTGCTGAGCGAACTGGTGGTGACCGATTCAATCTATCGCGAGGGGCTCAGCCAGAACGGCAAGATCCGCCGCCTGACCATCGCGCCCTTGTTCGGCGAGGCGATCCACCGCATCTCGGACGAGAGCAGCGTGAGTTCCCTGTTCGATTAATCCTGTTTGGGCACCGCTGGCGCGCCGATCGACCAGGTGAAACCGAACGGGTCGGTGAGCTGGCCGTAGCGGTCGCCCCAGAACTGGTCGGCGAGCGGCATTTTCTCGGTGGCGCCGGCTTCGAGTGCGCGGTTCCACGCGGCGTCGGCATCCTTGACCTGCAGATGCAGCGTGACGCTCCCCGGCGGAATCGCGGCGCCGCCATATTCGGGGAAGTCGTCGTTGAGCATCAAATGGCCGTGGTTGACGAGCAGATGGGCATGCATGATCCGCTTGCCGTCGTCGGCCATGTGCGGCTCCATTGCTTCGCTTGCGCCGAACGCGGCCTTGTAGAAGTCGATCGCTTCGGCGGCGTGATTGTCGCGGATGGTCAAATGAGCGGTGATCCCGCCGGTCGGACCCTGGTCTTCGTTGCGCTCCATCACGACTCGCTCCCTTGCCTTGTGAAGAGCCTCCGCTTATAGGCGCGCTCGCTTTCCAGATCATTGGAAAAACGAATCGCCCGGCCAGTCAGGGCTGCCGTGGCGGTTCGAGAACGTCGCCCCCCATGAGTTTACTCACGCGCGGGGCCACAAGGAGACGAAAATGCCCAAGCTCAAGACCAAGAGCGGCGTCAAGAAACGCTTCTCTTTGACGGCCACCGGGAAGCTCAAGCACGGCGTCGCCGGCAAGCGCCACCGGCTGATCAGCCACAATAGCAAATATATTCGCCAGAACCGCGGCACCGAAGTTCTCGACAAGGCGGATACCGCCCGGGTCAAGCTTTGGGCCCCCTACGGCCTCAACTAGGAGTAGCGGGACATGGCACGTATCAAACGCGGCGTCACCACGCGCGCCAAGCACAAGCGGATCCTCGACCAGGCGAAGGGCTATTACGGCCGCCGCAAGAACACGATCCGCATCGCCCGCCAGGCGGTCGAGAAGGCCGGGCAATATGCCTATCGCGATCGCAAGGTCAAAAAGCGCAGTTTCCGCGCCTTGTGGATCCAGCGCATCAACGCGGCGGTTCGCGCCGAGGGACTGACCTATGGCCAGTTCATCCACGCATTGAAGCTCGCCAACATCGAACTCGACCGCAAGGTGCTGGCCGATATCGCGATGCACGAAGGCGCGGCATTCAGCGCGATCATCGCCCAGGCGAAGGCTGCGCTTCCCAAGGAAGAGGCCAAGGTCGCCGCCTAAAGCTTATTGTTCGAACGACTCATGAGGGCGCGGAGCTTGGCTTCCGCGCCCTTTTGCTTATGGGCGTGGATGATGATCGAGCGCGACCCCATTCTCCAGTCGATCGCCGCCGCCGACAGCCTTTCGGCGGTCGAGGAAATGCGCGTCGCGGCGCTCGGCAAGGCGGGGAGCGTGACCGCGCTGCTCAAGTCGCTGGGCGCGATGGATGCCGCGACACGCAGCGTCGAGGGCCCCAAAATCCACGCGCTTCGTGAGGCGGTGACGGCGGCGCTGGCGGCGAGGAGGGCGGCGCTCGAAGATGAGCAGCTCGAACGGCGGCTGGCGACCGAGCGGGTCGATTTGTCCTTGCCGGCGCGCGAAACTTTGCGGGGTTCGGTCCACCCGGTCAGCCAGGTGCTTGACGAACTGAGCGAGATTTTCGCCGATCTCGGCTTCGCGGTCGCCGAAGGGCCCGAGATCGAGGATCAGTGGCATAATTTCGACGCGCTCAATATCCCCGAGACCCACCCGGCGCGGGCGATGCACGACACGTTCTACATCGAAGGCGAGCAGCGCAACGTGCTGCGCACGCACACGTCGCCGGTCCAGATCCGCACCATGATGAGCGAGACGCCGCCGCTAAGGATCATCGCGCCGGGGCGAGTCTATCGAAGCGACAGCGACTCCACGCATACCCCGATGTTCCACCAGATCGAGGGGCTGGTGATCGACCGCGGGATTCACATGGGTCACCTCAAATGGACGCTCGAGACGTTCCTGAAAGCCTTTTTCGAGCGCGACGACGTGGTGCTCCGGCTGCGGCCCTCCTATTTCCCGTTCACCGAGCCGTCGGCCGAGGTCGACGTCGGCTGGTCGATCGAGAAGGGCCGCCGAGTGGTCGGCGGCTCGGAAGGCTGGATGGAGGTGCTCGGCAGCGGGATGGTCCACCCGCGGGTGATCGCCAATTGCGGGCTCGACGCCGAGGAATGGCAGGGGTTCGCGTTCGGCACCGGGGTCGATCGGCTGGCGATGCTCAAATATGGAATGGAGGATTTGCGCGCCTTCTTCGACGGCGATTTGCGCTGGATCAGGCATTACGGCTTCAGCTTCCTTGATGTTCCGACGCTGAGCGGGGGAGTGGGAGCATGAAATTCTCGCTGTCCTGGCTGAAGCAGCATCTCGCCACCGAGGCCGATGCGGTGACCGTCGCCGAAACGCTGACTCGGATCGGGCTCGAGGTCGAAGGAATTGCCAATCCGGCCGAGGCACTCAAGCCGTTCAGGATTGCGCGGGTGCTCAGCGCGCAGCCCCATCCGCAGGCCGATAAATTGCAGGTGCTCAGCGTCGATGCCGGTGACGGACCGATGCAGTTGGTGTGCGGTGCGCCCAACGCCCGGGCGGGGATGATCGGAGTGTTCGGCGGGCCGGGGACGTACGTTCCGGGAAGCGCGATGATTCTCAAGCAGGCCGTCATCCGCGGGGTCGAATCGAACGGGATGATGTGTTCGTCGCGCGAACTCGAGCTTGGCGACGACCATGACGGGATCATCGAGCTTGCCGCCGACGCGCCCGTCGGGACAAGCTTCGCCGATTTTGCCGGGCTCGACGATGCGGTGTTCGACGTCGCGATCACGCCCAATCGCCAGGATTGCATGGGGGTGCGCGGGATTGCGCGCGACCTCGCCGCGGCTGGGCTGGGGACGCTGAGGCCACTCGAGGTCCGGCAAATCGAGGGCGGCTTCGCCAATCCGGTCGAAATCCGGATCGAGGACGAGGAGGGCTGTCCGGCATTTTACGGCCGCACCGTGCGCGGGCTGACCAATGGGGCCAGTCCCGAGTGGATGCAGCGGCGACTGAAGGCGGCGGGGCAGCGCCCGATCTCGGCGCTGGTCGACATCACCAATTATGTCATGCTCGACCTTGGCCGGCCGAGCCATGCCTATGACCTCGCCAAATTGAGCGGTGCAGTGGTGGCGCGCAAGGCGAAGGACGGCGAGACCGTCATCGCGCTCAACGACAGGGAATATGCGCTCACAGCCGAAATGACGGTGATCGCCGACGAGCGGCAAGCGCATGACATCGGCGGGATCATGGGCGGCACTCATAGCGCGGTCGATGGCGCGACCGAGGACGTCCTGCTCGAGGTCGCTTATTTCACCCCCGAGCGGATCGCGAAAACGGGACAGGCGCTCGCGCTGACCAGCGACGCGCGCAGCCGCTTCGAGCGCGGGGTCGACCCGGCGTTCCTCGACGATGGGCTGAGCGTCCTGACCGGGCTGATCGTCGAGATCTGCGGGGGCGAGGCGAGCCTAATCACGCGCGCCGGCGAGCCGCCGCTCGAGCGCAAGCGGATCGCATTCGATCCGGCGCGGACCGCGGCGCTTGGCGGGATCGACGTGCCCGCCGCCGAGCAGCAGGCGATCCTCGAACGGCTTGGCTTCAGGATCGAAGGCGGCGAGGCGATCGTGCCGAGCTGGCGTCGTGACGTCGACGGACCCGCCGATTTGGTCGAGGAAATCGTGCGGATGGTGGGCTATGACTCGATCCCGTCGACCGCATTGCCGCGCGCCGAGGGCGTTGCCCGACCGACCGCGACGCGCGCGCAGGCGATCGAGCGCCGCGTTCGCCGAGCAGCGGCCGCTCGGGGCCTCGACGAAGCGATCAACTGGAGCTTTATCGGCGCCGCCGAAGCCGAATTGTTCGGGGGCGCGGCGCAAATCCTTGCCAATCCGATCGCTCAAGAAATGAAGCATATGCGCCCGTCGCTGATCCCCGGCCTGGCCGCGGCGGCGCGGCGCAACGTCGATCGCGGCGCAACGACGGTGCGGCTGTTCGAGGTCGGGCGGCGCTATCTCGAGGACGGCGAGCGCCCGACCGCGACGGTGCTTTTGGCGGGCGAGCGCGGGCCGCGCGATTGGCAACTGGGCAAGCCGCAATTGCATGACGCGTTCGATGCCAAGGCCGAAGCGATCGCACTGCTCGAAGCGGCGGGAGCGCCGGTCGCCAGCCTGCAATTGGCGATGAATGCCGGGCCGGCCTGGCATCCGGGGCGGTCGGCGACGCTTGGGTTGGGGCCGAAGACCATTTTGGCCGCGTTCGGCGAGCTTCACCCGCGCATATCGCGCGCGCTCGACGCTCCGCCCGGGACCGTCGCCGCCGAAATCTTTCTCGATGCGATCCCCGCCGCGCGCAAGATCGAGCGGGCGCGTTCGGCGTTCACCCCGCCGGCATTGCAGCCGGTCAGCCGCGATTTTGCGTTCTTCGTTCCCGCCGATCTTCCCGCCGAGGCATTGGTGCGCGCGGTTCGCGGTGCCGATAAAGCGGCGATCGCCACCGTCCGATTGTTCGACCGCTATGACGGCGAGCAGGGATTGAGCCTGGCGGTCGAAGTGACGCTCCAGTCCGTCGCAAAGAGCTTCACCGAGGCCGAGATCGCGGAAATTTCGGCAAGGATCGTCGCTGCCGCGGCGAAGCTCGGGGCCACTCGGCGCAGCTAGACGCGTCAGTGATTGAGCGCGTTGATCGCGGCGTGGACGCGCCGCTCGACCTCGTCGCGCTTGAGCCCGGCGGGGATGATCTCGCCGACCTTGAAATGGATAATTCCCGGCCGCTTGACGAAACCGCGCGGCCACAGCCGAGCGCTGTCGAGCGCGATCGGGACCACCGGCAGCCCGAGTATCCGGTAGAGGCCGGCGAAACCCGCCTGGAGCGGCGGGGCCTCGCCGAGCGGCACGCGCGTTCCCTCGGGAAAGATCAGCACCGGGCGGCCTTGCGCGGCCGCTTTCTTGGCCTCGACCATCATCAAGCGCAGCGCAGCCGCGCCGGCATCGCGATCGACCCCGATCACTCCATAGGTCCGCGCCGCCTTGCCCCACAACGGCATGTGGCTGAGCTCGCGCTTCATCACCACCACCGGCGTTCGCGCGAAGCGAAGCGTATCGACCGCCTCGACCATCGCCTGATGCTTGACCGCGATCAAATAGGGCCCGGGCGGAATCTCGCCATCCCAGGCGAACCGAATATTGAGGATTTTTCGAACCAGCCAGTAATGGAACAATGCCCAGCCATGGACCCAATATTGCACCGCGCGCGGCCCAAGCGGGATGACCGCGATGATCGTCAGCACATAGAGCAGAGTGCCGGGATAGAAGATCAGCGCGAACAGCGCGGACCGCAGCGCCGCGATCACAGGTCGAACCAGACGCTCATCCGCCGAAGCAAATATTTATTATATTCGGCGAACAGGGTTGCAAGCCTCGGCTCGGTGCGGACCGCATCGGGGACGACTTTATAGTCCGAACCGAGCGTCCGCCCGAATTCGTAGAGCGCGCGGCGCATGTGCCAGTCGCTGGTGACCAGCCGCACGCTCGAAAAACCGCGCCGGTCGAGCCAGCGCTTGGCCTCCTCGGCGTTCGAGCGTGTATCGACCGATTCCGAACCGAGATCGACGCAGCAGGCGGCAAGCCCGGGCTTGCCGCCAAGACGCCGCATCAAATCCTCCTTGCGCACCGAGGGGTCGGCGCCGGCGATCAGCAGCCTCTTGCCCTTATTGTCGGCAAGCATTCGCGCGGCGCGTTCGATCCTTCCGGGACCGCCGGTCAGCGCGACGATCGCTTCGGTCGCGGGCGCGCTCGCCTTGGCGGGCTTGCCGAGCGTTACCGCGAACAAGGCAAAACCGAGCAACCATCCGATCAGCACGAAGGAGGCGAGGCGGGCGATCATAATTGGGCGCGCAATGCCCGAAGCACGGTCGCGCGCGCAACCAGCGTCGCGAGGATCGCGGCGAGCAGCGGCAGGCAAAAGAGCAAGGCGACATCGCCCGGCCCAAGCAGGCTGCCGTTGGTCCAGTCGCCCAATGCGCCGATCCCGCCGCTGGCGACGAGCAGCAGGATCAGCGCGGCGACCAGCCCGCCGGATACGCCGCCGAGCAGCGCATCGAGCGCGATCTTGCGCTGGAACAGGCGAGTGACCTGGACGTCGGTCGCACCGATGCCGTGCATTACCTCGATCGTCGCTCGGTGGGTGTCGAGCGCGCCGCGAGTGGCAAGCACCACCGCGGCGGCGGTTGCAAGGGCGATCAGCGCGACCAGCACCGCCGCGATCCAAGTCAACGAGGTCAGCGTCCCGAGCATCGGCGCCAGTTGCGCCCGGTCGGCGATGAAGCGAGCGCTCGGCACCGCTCTGCCGACGACCGCCGCGACCGCTTGCGGGTCGGCGGCGGGGGCAAGCTCGACCTCGATCAGCGCCGGCAGCGGCAGGTCGCTTCCCTCGCCCGCCGCAACCGGACCAAGCCATTGCTCGAGCGTCGCTCGAAGCTCGGCCTCGGGCACGGCGGCTGCCGAAACCACTCCCGGAGCGGCGCGTGCCGCGGCGAGCGCGCGCGCTTCCTGAGCCCGCCCGTCGGCGATCTGGATCGAATAACGATGCTCGACTCCCTCGCGCACCAGCCGCGCGCCGCCGGCAAGCGCAAGCCCGGCGGCGGCGACAATCATCATCACGAACATCATGATCGCGATCAGCCACGGTGTCGGGCCGGCATATTTGCCCCCCGGAAGCAGGCGGCGGTCGGCGGGCGAGGCGAACAGCCAGTCGAACATCAGGCGCCGCGCGCTTCGAACGAGGCGGCGGGGCGAACCGGCGGGTGCCTGAGCGCTCCGGTGGGGTCGATCAACTGGCCATTTTCGAGCCGGATCAGCTGGCTTCCCGGGGTCGCCGCGATCAGCCCGAGGTCATGGGTCGCAACCACCACCGTCGTCCCGAGCCGGTTGAGCGCGGTGAGCAGGTGAAGGATCCGCTTCGCCATCGCGGCGTCGACATTGCCGGTCGGCTCGTCGGCGACGAGCAATTCGGGACGCGCAATCACCGCGCGGGCGATCGCCACTCTTTGCTGCTCGCCGCCCGAGAGCGTCGGCGGGCGGGCGCTCGCGCGGTCGGCAAGCCCGACCCAGGCGAGCATTTCGCGCACCGGGCCTTCGACTTCGGACTCGTCATGCCCGGCAATGCGCAGCGGCAGAGCGACATTGTCGAACGCCGACAAGTGGCGGACGAGCCGGAAATCCTGGTAGACCACCCCGATGCGGCGGCGAAACGGCGGCAATGCGTCGCGCGGCGCGTCGGTCAATTCCTCGCCGAACAGGCCGATCCGGCCGCGGGTCGGGCGCTGCGCGAGATAGAGCAGCTTGAGCAAGGAGGTCTTGCCCGCGCCCGAGGGGCCGGTGAGGAAATAGAAGGCGCCGGTGCCGAGGCGGAAATCGAGATCGCGCAGCACTTCGCCGCCGGTCCCGTAGCGCAGTCCCACCCGATCAAATTCGACAATCGTGCCCAGCCGATGAACCCCTTCGCGCCTCGACCGTCTGTGTCGCACAGGGCGGAGCGCCTTGCCAAGCGCGACTCAGTAATGTTTACCGATGTTAACCAGCCCCCGAGAGGCGTTTCGCGACCATGATCCTGACCTGTCCCGCCTGCGCCACCCAATATGCGGTCAAGGACGGAGCCATTCCGCCGGGCGGGCGGCAGGTCCGCTGCGCGTCGTGCAAGCATAGCTGGCACCAGGATCCCGAAGGCGAGGCGGGGGCGCCCGAAGGTGGACCCGATGCCGCCGGGACCGCGATCGCTCCGCCGCCGCCCTCCCCGCATGAGGCCGAGCCGCCGTTAGCCGACATTCCGGAATATGCCGCCGCCGAAGGGATGATCGCCGAGGAACCGCAGCCCGATCCGGGCCAGGATGCCGCCGGCGACGCGGTCGGCGGTGAGCGCCATGCCGAGGGGCTGGACGAATATGCGCCTCCCGCCGAGGCGCTCGAGGTGCCGCTCTACGACCAGCCCGACGATTCATTCGAATCGATCCCGGCGATGCGCGACGACGAGGACGAACCGCGCCGCGGCCGGGCGCTCGGCTGGCTGGTCGGGCTGGTGCTGCTGGTGGTGGCTGCCGCGGCCGCATTCTGGTTCCTCGCCTCGCCCGAATTGAAGGCGCGCGCGGGCATCAGCGAAGCGGGCGCGACCGAGCTCGAACTGATGCTGATCACCAGCGACCGCCAGAAGCTGGCGAGCGGCAATGAACTGCTCGCGATCAGCGGACGGATCATCAACCCGACCGATCGCGAGCTGCCGGTTCCACCGATCAAGGCCGAATTGCGGAACAAGACCAGCAAGGCGCTGGTCTACCAATGGACGATCCCGCCCCCCGCGCGGTCGCTGCCGCCACGCGGAAGCGCCAGTTTCAACAGCGCCGAAGTCGATATACCCCAAGGCGGCGACGAGCTTACCGTCACGCTTGGAAGCAGCTCCGGCTGATCAGTGGAAATCGTAGATGAGCGCGTCGACCAGGGTCCGGTCGGCGCCCTCGATCCGTGCCGCGCGCGGCTGCATATTTGGCGCAGGCGGGCCGAACTCGCTTCCGATCAGCGCGGGGTCGCGAAGGATTCGGACACTCACCGTGGCGCTTGCCTCGGCCACCGTCGAGCGGCGCGCGGGGCCTGCCGCCAGGCCGTCTGCCGCCGAGCCGGTCGGGCTCGACGCGGCCAGCGCGAGACAAAGGAGAAAAACGCCCATCGCGGCTCGATAAACGATCGGAGCGGGAAATGGTAAGCCCGCGCTTAACCATTGTCTCCATTCTGGACATATCATCTGGCGTTGCGCTGCGCAGATCGCTTTGCTAGGGGCGGCGCCTCACCAGGGCTGGGGTCGACGACCACGGTCATTTACGATGTGCGGTCGTGGCGGAACTGGTAGACGCGCAACGTTGAGGTCGTTGTGGGCGAAAGCCCGTGGAAGTTCGAGTCTTCTCGACCGCACCAAACAGTCCCTATCTCCATACGCATTGGCGATTAGGCGAAGTGCTGTAGCAGAAAACGGCGCAGTTCTGCGGGCTTCGAGACATAGTGGGTTCCGCATTGCAGTCAGAGACTGGCGTTGCTTCTAGCGGAACTCCACAAAAAGGGGCGCCCGTCTCAGGCGCTTAAATTCTGACTGCAATCGGACTTTGACGCTATCCGAACCCCAGCTGCTTTCGCTGCTCATCCCACGCCAGCGGCAAGGTTAAATTCGATAGACATTTGGCTGTAAGACCTTTTGGCTGCCGGCCTTTGACAATGGCCGTGACGATGTCAGGCGCAAGGCAGGACAGCCTGACCAGTTTCCCAAGGCGCGTGCGGCATCTACCGTGATCGCCGGCAACGCTCGCGATAGGCTTATCCGGATTTGCGTAAACCAGCTTGCCGGCCTCAAATGCCTCGGCAATGAGGGCGATGAGCTTGTCGTCTCTTTGGGTTGGCGCAGCCGCCGCGGATTCTTTTCCGGGAATAATCAACCGCAGTTGGTGCCCACGCCGAATGCGCATAGCGGGGACGATAATCGATATTTGTGTGTTGGCGACCAATACCAACCCCAGCTCGCGACCAATCGCGGTTCCACTTATCGCGACCTCCACACGATCTTCGTGGAGATCAATACGCTGGACCATCTGCTCCAGCAGCTTGGCAATCTCACGGGATTTGCCGCTAGTCAGCTTCGCTGCGAGGGAGGCGGCATTCCTACGGCCACGTTCCAACTCACCAACTTCAAGTTCACCGCTTCCGAGCAAATCGAGGACGAACCCTTTTTCGCTAGCCCGCCCGGCGAACTGATCGCAGACCAGCTGCTCAAGATCATGCGCACTCACTCGCCTAACGGGTGATCCATCGACCTTTTCTGGTCTGGTAACGTAATAGCGATAGTGCCTGCTCCCCCGCTGGGCATGGCTTGGGGTCATTGCCCTGCCTTCGTCATCGAACACCTTGCCGATCAACAGACTGGGATTCTGATGCTTGCGGCGCCGCGATGATCCACAGGCGTTGCTGGCAAGGTTCTCCTGTACCGCGTCCCAAAGCGCCTCATCCACTATGGCCTCGTGTGCGCCATCATAGGCACTATCCTTGTGTACGATCATGCCGCGGTAGATGCGGTTCGAGAGCAGGTGATAGAGTGTACCGCGGCGGAATATGCATCCGCCTTTGTGTGGTCCGCTCGTGCGGCGCTGGACTTTGGTGCGATAGCCCTGCTCGGTCAATTCCTCGGCCAGTGCCGGCACATTGCCGAGCTCAATGTACCTTTGCATAATGTGCCGCACCTGTTCGGCTTCCGATACCATCACGACCAGCTTGCGATCCTTGACCTCATAGCCGAGTGGGACCGGCCCTCCCATCCACATGCCCTTTTTCTTCGACGCCGCGATCTTGTCGCGGATCCGCTCGCCAGTAACCTCACGCTCAAACTGTGCAAAGCTCAGCAGCATGTTGAGCGTCAGCCGACCCATGCTGGTGGTCGTGTTAAAGCTCTGGGTGATGCTGACGAAGCTGGCGCCTGCATTGTCCATGACTTCAACGATCTTGGAGAAGTCGGTGAGGCTCCGTGTGAGCCGGTCGATCTTGTAGAGCAGGACGACGTCGATCCGGCCCGCCTCAATATCAGCGAGCAGCTCCCGAAGGGCGGGTCGCTCCATGTTGCCGCCCGAAAATCCGCCGTCATCGTAGCGAGCGTCGGTCACGACCCAACCCTCGTGCTGCTGGCTGAGCGCGTAAGCGGCGCATGCTTCGTATTGGGCATCCAGGGAGTTGAACTCCTGCTCTAGACCATCCTCGGTGGATTTGCGGGTGTAAATCGCGCAGCGAAGGATCTTCTCAGCCATTAGCGGTCAGCCCGAAGAAGCGCGGTCCCGACCAGTGCGCACCGGTGACATGCCGCGCGATCTCGCTCAGCGATCGCCAGATACAATTGTCATACGCAAAACCATCCTCCAGCACATCGACGCTGATCGTCTTGCCATTCCAGTCGCGCACCAACCGCGTTCCGGGTGTGAGCTCGATGCGACGGCAGTGCGGCGCGGCATCTGTCCCCGCGTTAATCACGCGCAGCAGCTCACGTGCAATCAGCGCAGGCAAGGCGCCATGCCTGCGCTCCTGCAGACGCTGGGCGAGCAAGGGCCGCAGGAGCGAGATTGGCACGCGTGGTGCGTTTCCCCCCATCAGCTTCCATCGTTCGCGCAGCTGTGATGATGACATGCCGGGCAACGCGGCCAGATCGTAGTCGAGCCTGGTCATTGGCTCGCCGCGTCATTGATCGCGTAGCGACTGCTTCCCTCGAACGCTGATCGTTCGATCGCATGACCCTTCTTCTTCAGACCGGTCAGCGATGCCCGTACCGTGTGCTTCTGCCAGCCGGTCGCCTTGACGAGTTGATCAAGCGTAGCGCCCTCTTTTCGCTTAAGCAGGATTACGACCTCGCCGATCTTGCTATTGCCAGATGGTTTTTGGGCTGGTGCTTTCGATGCGTCCGAAGTCGTAGTCATGGTTGGTCTCCTTGATCGGAGCGACGCTGCGCCGCTCCCACCGCCCAGAGCCCCGATCCACTCATAGCTTCGGGGCGGCGGCCCCATAAAGGGCTGCGATTCAGTCCTAACACCAATGCTCACCTTCGCGGCGAAGTCGAATGGAATGTGCGACGTATAAGCTGCGTATGGACTTCTCCGCGAGACGGCGGCTTCGTGAGGCCATGCAATCGGATACCATCGAACTAATCGCTCGGCTGTGCACCCAAGTCGGCATGCTTATGGAAGACGCTAGTATCTGGAGGTGCACGCGACTTGGCGCGCGATCTGTCGCTCACCGACGCCTATCTCACCTCCCGGCGCGAGCGAAAAAAGGTCGAAATGCTGTTCGCGCACCTCAAACGCATCCTCAAGCTCGACCGCCTGCGCCTGAGAGGCCCCAACGGAGCAAAAGACGAGTTCCACCTCGCCGCCACAGCCCAGAACCTTCGCAAGATGGCCAAGCTGAGCCCGATGCCAGCTCCGGTGATGGCAGGGTGAGCGGCCAAGCCACCCTCAGCCGGATCTCCGCGCCCCCTCAGTTCGCGCCGAAGACCGACTTCTTCAACACAATCCGCCCATCACAGTCATTCCCGGACTTCTGCGCGGCACCCGTAAGCCGACATTCGTTTACCCACGACGCTATGTCTTGTGTGGATGGCTCCCGCGTTGCAAGTGGCGATTTGATGTTTGGCATTGGTCGGGTGCAGTCTTGTGTCCGGCCTGTTGGTGCGGTCATCGACCGCTGGCCCTGATGGTATCCGCGA
>Ga0136633_1000047_pt1 | contig 79168 bp, 71 predicted proteins | sample AntDrymeUQ832206_2_FD_105494 | JGI IMG/M metagenome (GOLD analysis project Ga0136633, IMG submission 105494) | Polar desert sand microbial communities from Dry Valleys, Antarctica - metaG UQ83 (22.06) | ecosystem: Environmental > Terrestrial > Soil > Desert | place: Antarctica: Dry Valley...
CTCCATCAGGGCCAGCAGTCCAAAGATCGACTGCATCAACAGGCCGAACAGAAGACTGCACCCGACCAACGCCACTGCATCATTTTACCCTTGCAACGCGGGAGCCATCCACAGAGGACATTCCGGCGAAGCGGAGCCCCATTTTTTGCGCGACGCACCCGCGTTCTTTCATCAGGACCCTCTGGATAGCGTGGGCGGCTGCTGGATCTGCGGCGGAGCCTTGTGCCAGATTTGGCGCAAATAGGCGCTTGCTTTTTTGCATTGCTTCGGTATTTGCCTAAATAACGAAACAAGGGAGCGTTTATGACGTTGTTGATCAGTATTGCGATTGCCGCTGGAACGATGCTTGTCGCGAGCCCGGCCCCTGTGGCGACCCCTATTGAAGCGGCAGGGCCGCTGGGTTCTCTGAAGGGAACCATGCTTTCCCCGGTGTCCGCCAGACGACAGGTGATGCTGATCATCCCCGGTTCGGGACCCACAGACAGGGATGGTAATAATTCGGTGAGAGTGAAAGCGGCGACTTACAAGCTTCTCGCGGAAGGTTTGGCAGCGCAGGGTATCGCGACAGTCCGTATCGACAAGCGGGGCATGTTTGGCAGCGCGGGCGCGGTGAAGGACGGGAATGCAGTTCGATCGCCGATTGTGGCGACGATGTGCGCAGCTGGGTCCGCTCGGTTCGCAAGAGCACCGGTGCATCCTGCATATGGCTGCTGGGTCATAGTGAGGGAGCGCTTGTGGCGCTGACTGCGGCGGGCGGCGCCAAGGACGTCTGCGGTCTGGTGTTGGTGGCTGCCCCAGGACGGCCCCTTGGAGAGGCCTTGAGACAGCAGTTGAGGTCGAACACCGCCAATGCGCCGTTCCTGGACCAAGCGCTTTCCGCCATAGACAGTCTCGAGGCGGGCCAGCCAGTTGACATTACGGGCATGCACCCGGCGCTCATGCAGTTGTTCGCTCCGCCCCTCCAAAAGTTCATGATAAGCCTGTTGTCCTATGATCCAGGCAAAATGCTCAGCCAGTATGAGAAGCCGGTGCTGATCCTCCCTGGGCAGCGTGACATTCAGGTCAGCGAAGAAGATGCCCAGCGTCTGGAGAAGGCAAACGGCCGCGCCAAACTCGTCATTATCCCCGGTGCCAACCATGTCCTCAAGAGCGTAGGCTCCAACGACCGGTCAGCGAATATCGCGACCTATTCGAATCCAGCGCTGCCGCTCGCCGCAGGCGTTGTTGAGGCGATTGCCGGCTTCGTCCAAGCACGCCGGCCGGTGAGCCTGCGACCATGAACAGCGTTTTCGAAGCTTTGGCACATCCGAGGCGGCGAGCCATCTTAGAGATGCTGAAACTCGGGTCGAAAACGGCCGGAGAGTTGGCGGATGCATCCCAAGTCTCGAAGCCCACTATGTCAGGACATTTTTCCAAGCTGAAGGAGGCGGGGCTGATCCACGCCGACCAGAAGGGAACAACGATCATCTACAGCCTAAACCTGTCGACGCTTGAAGAAGTCCTGCTCGGATTCATGGGCACGATCGGAATTGCTCCGCAAGAAAAGGACTTGAACCAATGACCCGCAAGAACCTGTTGTTGGCGTCCATCGTCACCCTCGCTGTAATGTAGCTTGCCGCGTGGCTGGTCGGGACGGGGCTACCGGCCGGCTTGCGGCTGCCGACGCATTGGGGTCTCGACGGGCAGCCGGACAGCTTCTCGAACAAATGGACGGCGCTGCTGATGCCGCTGGGGCTGGTTGTGGGGTTTTCGGCCTTATTCTATTTCCTGCCCGTGTTGGAGCCGCGGCGGCAGGGGTGGGAGCGGAGCCAAGGCCTCTATCTGTGGAGCTGGGTGGCACTGCTCATCTTTAGCGCCATGATCCAGCTTGCCGTGATCAGCGTCGCGCTGCGCTGGTCGGTTCACGGAACAAGCTTTATCCTGGGCGGTATCGGGCTGGTGTTTGCGCTGATCGGCAACCAGCTGGGCAAGTCCCGGAGCATGTATCTAATCGGCATCCGCACGCCATGGACGCTGGCAAGCGAAGAGGTGTGGATTAAGACGCATCGTCTGGCTGGGAAGCTGCTCGTGGCCGGTGGACTGCTTACGATCGTCGCGGCTTTTCTGCCCCTTCCAAACGGGGTGATCGCGACCTTGATCATTGGAGCTTTCAGTGCGGTGCTGCTGATCTCGGTTGCTTAGAGCTACATCGTGTGGCGCTCCGAGCTGCGCCGAAAGGAAAGCGGCGGAGGTGGCGATTTTCGTATTGAGCGCGGTGCCAGGCTACGGCGCACTACTGCCCATCATGCCTCGCGCCCGGTAGGGAACTCATTGCGATACTGCGGCTCTAATGTCCGTATTGGGTAAAAAGCGGACATAAGTCTGCATGGCGCTATTGTTCGCACTTCTACCGTCTCTCAGCGCTCTTCGCATGGGTATGGCCATCGGAGCAGGGTTCGCGCTACTGGCGGCGACGATCAGCGCGCTTCAAGCGACCGGCGCTAGCGAGGGGGCAAGGCGCGATGGCTAAACGAACCCGCAAGAAGACTGTGGCTCGCGTGGCTCCTACCAAGGCTGCCACCCCGTTTCTGCACGGCACGCTGGCGGTTAGTCTGTGTCTGGCAATGCTGCCTGCGAGCGTCGCCGCCGGCGCCCAGCCGCGTCCCTTCGAAGTCAAGCTAAGGCGATCGATTCTTATCAAAGGGCAAGAGCAAGCCACCTATACGCTGGTCCAACGTATGGAGCATTATCGTGTCCCCGGCATAAGCGTCGCTGTCATCGAAGATTGCCGCATCGTCGATGGGCGGGGCTTCGGCACCGCTGACGGGCGCTCTGCTCCCGTCACCACCCGCACGCTCTTCCAGGCAGGCTCCATCAGCAAGGTTGTCAGTGCCGTGGCGGCGCTTCGCCTGGTAGAGGACGGCAAGCTGTCGCTCGGAGCGGACATTCGGCCTTCACTCAGAAGTTGGACGCTAAAGACTACACGAAATGTTCCGGAGGCGCCGGTCACTTTGCGCCAGCTTCTCGGCCATACGGCGGGGCTTAATGAGGTAGGCGGGAGAGGCTACGACAGAAGCGCTCCGCTTCCGACGCTCACACAGATCCTCGAAGGGTCTAGTCCGGCCAACACTCCGCCCATCCGCGTCGAAACGGCCCCCGGGCGCAGATGGGCCTACTCCAGCGGCAGCTACTATGTCGTGCAGGCGCTAATGACTGATGCCACGGGGAACCGCTTTCCCTCCATCATCGATCGGCTCGTGTTTCGACCGGCAGCGATGCGGGACAGCACTTTCTCGCAGCCTCTGGAGTCCAGCCGTGAGCTTCAGGCGGCAAGGGCCGTTGGCCCAGACGGCTCGCCGCTTGCGGGGGGTTGGCGGGTTAATCCAGAACTGGCGGCCGGCGGCCTGTGGTCCACTCCAAGCGATCTCGCGCGGTTTGCGATCGCACTTGCCAAGGACGTGCGGGGGGACAGCCATCTTTTGCTGCGAGCCTCCAGCATCCGGGAGTTGATGACACGAGGACCCGGCAATTGGGGGCTTGGAGTCGACCTTGGCCCACCAGAGGGACCGCGTCGGTTGGGCCATACCGGTCACAATACTGGCTTCGTGTCCGAGTTCGTGATGTATCCCGACACGTGCCAAGGGGCAGTGGTGATGACAAACGCCGATCAGGGCGGCGGGCTAATCACCGAGGTGCTTCGGGCCATTGGAGATGCCTACGGCTGGCCTGATCGTAGACCGTTGCCAGTGGAGTCGGCTGTGCCGTTGACCGATGCAATAATCAGTCGCTTCACGGGCAACTTCCGCCTGCGCGACTTCCCGGCCCAGACGTTCACCGTGTCCCAAGCGCCCGGTGGCAATCTCTACTGGGCGCGCACGGGGCATGTCGGCCGCGACCTGTTCCCCCAAACTGACGGAAAGCTGTTTTCCCCCGACAACAGAATGACTTTGGAAGCCATCGGTCCGCATGGAACGCCCGCGCCGGCGCTGGAACTTAGGTTCGGTGGAGGCAAGAATTTTGCAGACCGGATGAGATAGGCGGAGAAGTTCGTCGGGCTCCTATGTGTTCCCCGAAAGAACCACTGCCTGTCACCAGTATGCGCGTCGCTGCGTCGAGGTAACGTCCACAGCTCGTGCCTAATGTCCGCTTCGGGTCAATAGCAGATATTCGAGCTCCATGCCAACGCCTGCGCTTTAAGAGAGAGAAGTCCTCCAAATGACCGACGGAGCCCATCCGGGTCATTCGAACTTCCCAGTGCCCAAAAAACTCGCTGCCCTTGCAGGAGCTTCAATAATGCAGTTGCACGGCTTCGCTCGGCCCGATGCAACCTCCCGATCAAATTCTGCTTGCACCAGGCAACTCGGGGATCGGTCCCCCCAGCATTTAGGGCGCGGTGGCAAAAAGCCCTCCATGCCTTCCCTCGCAACAAGTGGAAGTCCGTGAATGGCCCGCATTACGCAGGGGGCGCTACAGATCAGCGAGCTTCAGGAAACCATCAGCCGTAGCTCGAGCCGAGCGCTACAGGGTGGCCAGCCAATCCCTCGGGGTCACCTGCTTTTTTCTTCATTCAGCGCTCTTCAGTCGTCGCCTGCATTGAAGATGATGCCGCCGTTATCCAACCCAATCGTCACGGCAGAGCACAGAGCTGGGGGAAGTGCCCGTTCTAGCCGTCTGAGGGGACTGGTTATGTTGCAAACGTGTTGCATGGAGCTGCCGGGATTTCTTGAGAATCTTGGAAAATCAACGAAAACCGGCGGGAACGCGCGGTACTCGCGAATACAGCTTTAGAAAAATCCCCTTTCAGCATTACTATTTGAATTATCGGGAGAAAAACTGGATGCCCCGCGAGGATTCGAACCTCGATAAACGGAGTCAGAGTCCGTTGTCTTACCGTTAGACGACGGGGCACCGGCGGCGGGCCGGCTGGCTCGCTCGCGAGGGGGCGCACTTAGTTTCGCTTGAGACCGAGGTCAAGGCTGCGCTCCGGGCCACGCTCCGGGCCGTGAACGGGGGCACGCTTGCCCCCGGGGGCGCGCGCGGCTAGCGTGGGCGCAGGTCCCCGCCGCAGGCCCCACCGGCCCAGTGCGGGAGGAACAGAAAGCGTATTCAATGGCGGATTTTTCTCCGCCGGACAGACCCAGGAGCGCGAGCGCCAGGACTGGCGACAACGGGGGCAGATCGTCCGGCAAAGTAGTCGATTTCCGCTACAAGCGCCCCTCCCAGTCCGATCCTCGCATCAACGGCAAAGCTTCTCCGCCCAATGGCGCGGACGCGTCCCAGTCAGAAGGCGATGCCGCCCCGCACGATCCCGGCGCGCACAACGGCGTCAAACGCCCCCAGGCCTATGCCGCGCTCGACCTGGGCACCAACAACTGCCGCCTGCTGATCGCGCGGCCCGAAGGCGAACACTTCACCGTGATCGACGCATTCAGCCGCGTGGTGCGGCTGGGCGAGGGGCTCGCCACGAGCGGGCGGCTGAGCGACGCGGCGATGGACCGGGCGCTGGGCGCGCTGACGGTCTGCGCCGACAAGCTCAAACGCCGCAACGTGCTGCTCGCCCGCTCGGTCGCCACCGAGGCATGCCGCCGGGCGGTCAACGGCGAGGAATTCATCGAACGCGTGAGGGCCGAAACCGGCATCGCGCTCGACATCATCTCGGCGCAGGAAGAAGCGCGGCTGGCGGTGCTCGGCTGCCACGTCCTGCTCGAGCAGGGGCACGGACCGGCCGTGATCTTCGACATCGGCGGCGGCTCGACCGAGCTGATACTGATCGAGCCGGGCGAGCGCGTACCGCACATCATCGACTGGGCGAGCGTCCCGTGGGGCGTGGTCTCGCTGACCGATACCGTGGGCGGCTTGGGCGGACGCGAAGGCTGCGACGATGACGAAGGCGCCGACGCCGCCGCGCGGCTTGATCGCTACGCGCGGATGCGGATGCTGGTCTCGGACAGCTTCGCGCCCTTCGCCGCGCGGATCGCGCACGCGGGCACGGCCGACGACATCCGCCTGCTCGGCACCAGCGGCACGGTGACGACGCTTGCCAGCCTGCACCTCGAGCTGCCGCAATACGATCGGCGTGCGGTAGACGGGCTGATCGTGCCGTCAGAGGCCATGCGCGCGATCAGCGAGCGATTGTCCACCATGAGTGCTGAGGAGCGGCGCACCCTGCCATGCATCGGCCCCGACCGCGCCGACCTGGTGGTGGCGGGCTGCGCGATCCTCGAATCGATCCTCGACATCTGGCCCGCCGACCGGCTGGGGGTCGCCGACCGCGGCATCCGCGAAGGCATCCTGCGCAGCCTGATGGCCGGCATGCCCGCGCCGCCGCGACACGTGCTATGAGAGGTCAGCCATGACCCGGTCGGGCAAGGAAACGTCCAAACGGGTCAAAACCGCCCGCGGGCGCACCGCGTCGTCCACGCGTTGGCTCAGCCGCCAGCTCAACGATCCCTACGTGCGCCAGGCCAAGGCCGAAGGATACCGCAGCCGTGCGGCCTACAAGCTGATCGAACTCGACGAGAAGTTTAACGTACTCAAGGGCGTGCACCGGGTGATCGACCTGGGGGTTGCGCCGGGCGGCTGGAGCCAGGTGGTGCGCAAGCTCCGCCCGCAGGCGGCGGTGGTCGGCATCGACCTACTGCCGACCGAGCCGCTCGAGGGGGTGATCTTGCTCGAGATGGATTTCCTAGCCGATGCCGCGCCCGCCGCGCTGGCAGAAACGCTCGGCGGGCGGGCCGACCTGATCCTGTCGGACATGGCGGCCAACACCGTCGGCCACAAGCAGACCGATCACTTGCGCACGATGGGCCTGGTCGAGGCGGCGGCGTGTTTCGCGGTCGACAATCTGGCGCCGGGCGGCGGGTTCGTCGCCAAAGTGCTCGCCGGCGGGACCGACGCCGAACTGTTGGCTCTGCTCAAGAAGCATTTCCGCACCGTCAAGCACGCCAAACCGCCCGCCAGCCGCAAAGGATCGAGCGAATGGTACGTCATCGCGCAGGGATTCAAAGGGGGCGACCTAAACTAGTTTGGGGTGCCGCTCCGCGCCATTGGCTATCGCGCTCGTGGACCCGATGGGCCGGCGCGAGCCGGTCCTTTTCCGACTTCTTAAGCCCCGCTTCGCGCGGGCTTTTTTTGGTTTTAAACCCACTCGGACAGGATTGGCCTACTGCGGATTGACGTTCTTGTCCTGGCCCTCGCCCGCCGGCGCGGCGACCGCGCCCGCCGCATCGGCGCCGGGCTTTTCGGCCGGGCCGGCGGTGGCGGTGGGATCGCCGGCGGCGGCGGCTTCGGCGGCATCACCCGCAGGCGTAGCCGCTTCGGGCGTTGGTAGCGGCGGACCGCCGCCCTGGTTCTTGAGGTAGAGGATAATGTTGGCGCGGGCCTGCGCGTCGGACAGGCCGGCGAAGCTCATCTTGGTGCCAGCGGCGAAGGCTTTGGGGGCCTTGAGCCAGGCGTCCATGTTTTCGTAGGTCCATTCGCCGCCCTTGCCCGACAGGTCGGCGCTGTAGGCGAAACCGGCGGCGTGCTTGCCGATCGGCTTGCCCATCACTCCGAATAGGTTCGGGCCCTGCTTGGCCGCGCCGCCCTGGTCGAAGGTATGACAGGTGCCGCAGCGGCCCTGCGCAGCCTTTTCACCCGCCGCCGCGTCACCGCCCGCGAGCAATGTTGCCAGGCCCGGACCTTCCTCCGCTCCGCCTTCGCCCTCCTCGACCACGCCTTCGATCGGGAACCCCATGTGATGGGGGCGATGTGGTTTGTCGGCCTCGAAATACTGGGCGCTGACGCTCGACAGGCCGAGTGCGACGATGCCGGAGAACAGGATCCAGCCAGCGGCAGTGTTGAAACGGTCGTCCATGCGAGCAGTGATCCGCAAGTTAGATGTTGGCGGGGGGGCGGCTTTGCGCCGCGCTCTAGTCAGCGCCGCCCGCGCGCGCAAGTGCCAGCGTGGCCGCCATGCCGCTTGCCGCGGGCGGGGCGCGCAGCTACGCGCCCGGCCCTATGAGCAACGGCCCAGGCACCCGCAGCAGCAACAGCTTCCCCGCCCCGGCCCGCGCGCTGGTCGATGCGATGCAGGCCGCCGCCGCGGCGGACCCGGCCCGAACGGTTGCCTTCGCCGGCGCGCCGGGAGCCAACTCCCACCGCGCCGCGATGGAGATGGCGCCCGGCTGCCTGCCGCTGCCGTGCTTTTCGTTCGAGGACGCGATCGATGCGGTCAGGGCGGGGCGGGCGGCGACTGCGGCGATCCCGATCGAGAACAGCCAGCACGGCCGGGTGGCGGACATCCACTTCCTGCTGCCCGAAAGCGGACTGAGCATCGTCGCCGAGCATTTCCTGCGCATCAACCACGCGCTGATGGCGCTTGGCCACGAAGACGGGACACTGGGCCCATTCGAGGCCGCCTACAGCCACCCGCAGGCGCTCGGCCAGTCGCGCCGCTATCTTCGCGACCGGGGCATTGTCCCGCTGAGCTACGCCGACACCGCCGGCGCCGCCGCGCACATCGCCGAACGGGGCGAGCCGAACATCGCCGCGATCGCCCCGCCGCTCGCCGCCGAGCTCTATGGCCTCACCATCGTCGAGCACGATGTCGAGGACGCGGCCGACAACACCACCCGCTTCCTTTTGCTTGCGAATGAAGCGCTTGATCCGGCGGTGTTCGATGGCGAAACAGCGGTGAGCACCTTCGTATTCGAGGTCAAGAACGTGCCCGCCGCGCTGTACAAGGCATTGGGCGGGTTCGCGACCAACGGGGTCAACATGACCAAGCTCGAAAGCTATCAAGCCGGCGCGAGCTTCTCGGCGACGATGTTCTACGCCGACGTGATCGGCGCGCCGGGCGAGCCCGCGGTCGACCGCGCGCTTGAGGAACTGGCGTTCCATTGCAAGGAATTGCGCATGCTCGGCACTTACCCGCAAGAACGCCAACGCGGGTAACCGCTGGCGGTTGGTTGCACCGCAACCTGCGCCGTGCCACCACCTCGCGGTGACGGGCGCAGGGCACATCGGCGACGCGGACAAGGCGTGGGAGGCGGTGCGCGCCGACCCCGACATCCAGTTCGCCCCGGTCACCGTACCGCCCGAACCGCCCCCGGATCTTGGCTGGCTGGCGGCGTTCTTTCGCTGGCTCGGCGAAGTGATGGAGCCGGTCGCGCGCGCGCTCGGCACGAGTTGGCCGGTGCTGCGCTGGGTGCTGCTGGCGGTGCTGGTCGCCGCGGTCGTCTTGCTGGCGTGGCGGATCGCCGGTCCCGCGCTAGGCTGGCGTCCGCGCAAGGCGATCGAGGCCGAGGACGAGGCTTGGGCTCCCACAACCGGAGACGCGCTCGCGTTGCTCGATGACGCCGACCGGCTCGCCGCCGAAGGGCGCTATGACGAGGCGACGCATTTGCTGCTCAAGCGTAGCGTCGGCCAGATCGCCGCGGCGCGCCCCGACCTGGTCGAGCCCGCCACCACTGCGCGGGAATTGGCCGCGATCGGCGCCCTGCCCGATGCCGCGCGCGCCGCGTTCGGCAGCATCGCCGCGCGGGTCGAGCGCAGCCTGTTCGCCTTGAAGGCGCTTGGCGCGGAGGACTGGCAGGCCGCTCGCCAGGCTTATGCCGAATTCGCGCTCGCCCGCCTCGTGGTCCGCGGCTGATGGGCGCGTTCAACCCGCGTACCGCGCTGGGAATCGTGCTCGTCGGCGCGCTGACCTTCGCCCTGATGCTGTGGTTCATCGGCCGCGGCGACACCGGTCCGGGGCCCGACAACGGCGAAGCGCATGCCGCTGGCCACGGCCTCACCGGGTACGCCGGGCTCGCGGCGCTGCTAGAAAGCCAGGGCCATGACGTGTCGCTCTCGCGCAGCCCCGGCCGGCTCGAGGCCGAAGCGCTGCTGGTGTTGACCCCCACCGCGTGGACCGATGCCGACGATATGACCGCGATCGTCGAGCGGCGGCGCTATCTCGGCCCGACGCTGGTGATCCTGCCCAAGTGGTACGCCTTCGCCCTCCCCGCCCGGCTTTCGGGCGCGCGCAAGGGCTGGGTCCAGCTCGGCGGCGCGGACGCGCCCGACTGGACGGGCGACCTCGAGGACGGCCTCAAGATGAAGGCCAGGCTGGTCAAGCTGGCGGCCGCTCCCGCCGACTGGCGCGGACTGGGCCTGGCGGGCCGTCTGCCCGACCGGAGCCAGGTGGTCGGGCTCGAAGACGGGCCGTGGACCAGCCTGGTGCGCGATTCGACTGGGCGCGACCTCGTCGCCTATGCCGACGACCACGGCTGCTACCCGGCGCTCGACGACGCCTCCGGCTTCGCCGCGCCAGAGGACTGCGACAGCGACAAGTGGAGCGTCACGGTCGCGTTCGAGCCCGACCTGTTCAACAACTACGGCCTCGCCGACCGCGACCGCGCACGCCTTGCCGCGCGGGTGCTCGATCTGGCGCGCGAGGGAGAGGACATACCGGTTGTGTTCGACCTGACGCTCAACGGTTTCGGGGCGACCAGGAACCTGCTGACGCTGGCTTTCGCCCCGCCGTTCCTCGCGGCGACGCTGTGCCTGCTAATGGCGCTGGTGGTGGTTGGCTGGCGCGCGTTCGGTCGCTTCGGCCCGCCGCTGACCGAGGGGCGCGACATCGCCTTCGGCAAGACCCGCCTCGCCGCCAATGCCGGGGGGTTTCTGCGCCGGAGCGGCCGGCTGCACTTGCTCGGTCCGCCCTACGCCGAGCTGGTCGGCCGGCGCCTGGCCGCCGCGCTCGGCCTGCGCCGTGCGGACCCTGACGCGATCGAGGCCGCGCTCGCCCGCCGCGCGCCCGATGGTCCGGCCTATTCCGACCTCGCCCGCCGCCTCGAAACCGCGCGCGGCCCATCGCAAACGCTGCGCGCCGCGCACGCATTGAAATCGCTCGAAAGGACGCTCTCGCAATGACCATGACCCTCACCGAGGTGCGCGATCTCGCCGCCGCCATCCGCGCCGAGGTGGCCAAGGCGATCGTCGGGCAGGAGGAACCGGTGGAGCATCTGCTCGTCGCGCTGCTCGCCGAAGGGCATGTGCTGCTCGAAGGCCCGCCGGGGACCGCCAAGACCCTGCTCGCGCAGTGCTTCGCCGCCTCGCTCGGGCTCGACTTCGGGCGCATCCAGTTCACGCCCGATCTGCTGCCCGGCGATATCCTGGGATCGAACCTGTTCAACTTCCAGACCAGCCAGTTCACCCTCACCCGGGGTCCGATTTTCTGTGACCTGTTGCTGGCCGACGAGATCAACCGCACACCGCCCAAGACCCAGGCCGCGCTGCTCGAGGCGATGCAGGAACGGCGGGTGACGCTGGACGGCGAGACTCATGCGCTGCCCGACCGGTTCATGGTCGTCGCCACGCAGAACCCGATCGAGAGCCAGGGGGTCTATCCGCTGCCCGAGGCGCAACTCGACCGCTTCCTGTTCAAGCTGCTGGTGCCCTACCCTTCACCCGAAGAGGAAGCCCGCATCGTCACCCGCTTCGGCCAGCACCGGGGCCCTCCACGGCCGGTCGATCTGGGTGTCGTCGCGGTCGCCGACGCGGGCCGGCTGTCGGGCGCGGTCGGAGCGCTGAGTCAGGTGACCGTGGCCGGGGGAATCGTCGATTACGTCGTGCGGCTGGTGCGCGCGACGCGCGAAACCAGCGAACTGTCGACCGGCGCCAGCCCACGCGCCGCGGTCAACCTCGCCAACGCCGCCCGCGCCCGCGCCGCATTGGAGGGCCGCGACTACGTGGTGCCCGACGACGTCAAGGCGCTCGCCGTCGCGGTCCTGCGCCACCGCCTGACGCTCAGCCCGGCGGCGGAGATCGAGGGTCGGCTGGTCGAGACCCTTGTAGCCGAGCTGGTCGATCGCACCGAGGCGCCGCGCTGACGATGACGATGATCGTGCCCACCCAGCGCGCCGCGTGGATCGCGGCGCTGGCGGCGCCGGTGGCGCTGGTGATAGCCGCGGCGGCACCGGGGGCATGGGTGGTTGCGCCCGCGGCAGGCGCGGTGCTGCTGATGCTGGTGTTGCTCGACGCCGCGCTAGCCGGCCGCCTGGCCGAGTGGAAGCTGATCGCCCCCGACGACACCGAGGTCGGCGAGCCCTTCGCGCTCAGGGTTTTGGCCGATATCGCGCGGGGCGTTCCAACCACGGTCGAGGCGTCGGTCGCGCTCGATTCCCGGCTCGCCGCCGCCGGCCGCGCGGTCGTGACACTGACGAAAGCGGACGGCGCGTGGCAGGGCGAGGCGAGGATCGTCCCTAATCGCCGCGGGACCGCGCCGCTGACGCGCATCTGGTTGCGCTGGACCGGGCCGCTGGGGCTCGGCGCGCGGCAGACGGGCGCCCCACTGACACAAAGCGTGCGCGTATGGCCTGACTTGTCGCCGGTGCGCAGCCCCGCGCTCCAGCACTTTTTGCGCGACGCGCAGTTCGGCCTCGTCGCCCGGCGCATCCGCGGCGAGGGTACGCAATTCGAGGCGCTGTCCGAATACGAGCCCGGAATGGACCGCCGCCGGATCGACTGGAAGACCTCGGGACGCCACACCCGGCTCTACGCGCGCGAGAACGAGGCCGAGCGCAACAACCAGATCGTCTTCGCGTTCGACTGCGGCCAGGCGATGTGCGAGCCGGTCGACGGCTTGCCGCGGATCGACCGCGCGGTCTCGGCCGCGCTCACCGCCGCCTACGTCGCGATGAAGGGCGGCGACCGGGTGGCGTTGTTCGGGTTCGCCCGCCGGCCGCAGGTTTCGACCCCGTTCTTCGGCGAGACGCGCCGCTTCCACCGCCTCCAGAGCGCGGCGGCAGCGCTCGACTATCACGCCGAGGAACCCAATTTTACGCTTGCGCTGGCGACGCTCGCCGAGCGACTGAAGCGCCGCAGCCTGATCGTGCTGTTTTCGGACTTCACCGATCCCACCAGCGCCGAACTGATGATCGAAAGCCTCGGCCGGCTGGTCGAACGCCACCTGGTGCTGTTCGTGACGATCGAAGACAGCGAGCTGGCGGAACTGCAGGGGGCCGAGCCCGACAGCCTCGACCGGCTCGCCACCGCCGTCGCCGCCGACTCGCTCGCCCGGCAGCGTGCGTTGGTGCTTCTGCGCCTGCGACAGCTCGGCGTCGATGTGATCGAGGCGCCATGGCAGGCGATTGGCTACCGCCTGATCGACCGCTATCTCGACGTGAAACGCAAGGGGAGCATCGGGTGAGCGCCCCTACCGCCATCGAAGCCGCCACCTTGCGCTCGGACCGCTTCCGGCTGGCGCGCGAGGGCGATTGGCGGCGGCTCGAGACGATCGTCGGTTGCATGGAATCGGGCCGGTTGCGCAAACTCAGCGATGACGACGTGCTGGCGCTGCCCGCGCTCTACCGCACCGCCGCCTCGAGTCTGGCGGTGGCGCGCGAGACTTCGCTCGATGCCGGCACGATCGCCTGGCTCGAGGCGCTGGTCCGGCGCGCGTGGTTCCAGGTCTATGGCCCGCGCCAGGGGTTCGCGCGCTGGTTCGGCGGGTTCGTCGGCGGCGGGCTGAGCAAGGCGGTGCGCGCGATCTGGCTCGACGTGGTGATTGCCTTTGCGGTGATGGCGGCTGGCGTGCTGACCGGCTGGTTGCTGGTGGCGCAGGACCCCGAATGGTACTTCAGCCTCGTCCCTAGCCAGCTCACCGAAACCCGTGTGCCCGGCGCGAGCCGCGAAGTGCTGCTCAAGTCGCTCGGCACGGAAGACAGCGCCGGCGGCCTCACCGGTTTCGCCGCGTTCCTGTTCCAGAACAATGCCGGGGTTTCGATCCTCGCCTTCGCGCTGGGCTTCGCGTTCGGCATCCCCACGCTGCTGCTGCTGCTCAAGGAAATGGCAAGCTTGGGCGCGATGCTGTGGCTGTTTTCCAGCCAGGGGCTGGGGCTGGAGTTCGCCGCCTGGATCTCGGTCCACGGCACGACCGAGCTGCTCGCGATCCTGCTCGCCGGCGCGGCGGGGCTGCATGTCGGGCGGGCGATGGCGTTCCCGGGCGAGCGCGCGATCCTGACCGCCACCGCCGAGGCCGGGCGGCGCGCGGCCACGGTCATGGCAGGCGTGGTGCTGATGCTGGTGCTGGCGGCGCTGCTCGAGGCGTTCGCCCGCCAGCTGGTCGGGGGAACGGCCGACCGGCTGCTGATTGGCGGCACGATGCTCGCGATTTGGCTGGCCTATTTCTTCGCCTTCCGGCGCGATCCGGAGGGCCGCGTGTCGTGAGCTCAACGGTGATGGCCTACGACGCCAAGCGCCGCCGCGAGGTGGTGACACCCGAGGGCGTGCCGCTGACGTTCGTGGTCGCGACGCGCGGCGCGCGGTTCGGCGCCTTCCTGCTCGACTACCTGTTCCTGATGGTCGGCACGATCGCGGTCACCTTGGGGCTGGCGGCGCTCGCGGGCGGGTTCAGCGCGATGGAGCAGGTGGAGAAAACCGGCGCCGGCGAGTTCCTGATGGTTGCCTTTACGCTATTCTGGTTTCTCGCCTGGAACGGCTATTTCATGGCCTTCGAGCTCGGTCCGCGCGGTGCGACGCCAGGCAAGCGCATCGCGGGTATTCGGGTGGCGGCGCGCGGCGAGATGCGGCTTACGGCGGAGGCGGTGATCGCGCGCAACCTGCTGCGCGATATCGAGCTGTTCCTGCCGCTGATCCTGCTGATGGTCGCCCCGACGGGCGAGGCGGGCTCGGCGGGCTGGGCCGGAGTGTTGTGGTTCCTGGTGTTCATGCTGTTCCCGTTCTTCAACCGCGACGCCCTGCGCGCGGGCGACGTGGTCGCGGGAACCTGGGTGGTCGAGGCCCCCAAGGTGCGGCTGCCCGACACGCTGTCGACCGAGGGCGGCGCGCGCGGCGCCAGCGGAGTGACCGGGGCGACTTATCGCTTCGGCGCGGCCGAGTTGGCGGTCTACGGCGAGCACGAGCTGCAGACACTCGAGCGGGTGCTGCGCGACGACCGGGCGGAGGCGCTGGCCGCGGTGCACGAGGCGATCTGCCGCAAGATCGGCTGGAACCCCGGCGCGGGCGACGAGCGCGCGTTCCTCGAGGCCTATTATGCCCAGCTGCGGGCGCGGCTGGAAGGCGGGATGCGCTTTGGCAAGCGCAAGGCGGACAAGTTCAGCGCCTGAATCGCGCCGCAACCCGTCCGCCCGCCGGTGTCAGATCAGCGCTTCTTCCAGTCCATCTTGCGTAGCAGCATCGAGCTCAACACCTTGCGGTAGCTCGCACGGCCTGCCGATTCCTCCTGCAGCTTAGCTTCGTTGCGCTTGTAGCGGCCCGTCATGATCAGGCGCCGCCGCTCGCCCTCGGCGTTGTCGATGAACGAGGGGAAATAGCGCACCAGGTAGATGTCGGGCTCGCCGTCGCGCGGATGGGTGTTGCTCAGCACCTCGTATCTGGTGAGCCAGCCCTGTTCGACGGCGTAATCTTCGTTGTTGCGCCATTCGCCGGCGAGCCACTGGGCGTACTTGAGGTCCGACCCGTCGCTGAGTTCGATGCCCGTCACTTCGACGTAATCGCCGCTGTCAAACGGATACGGGTCTTTTTCCTGCGCCGCCACAGGCATGGCAAAGGTCATCCCCACCGCACCGAGCGCGGCCAGCTTGAATTTGTTCATCGGTCAATTCTCCCCAAAGCACGGCCGGCGCGAAAAGCGCCGCCGGCATGGCTTCGGAGTCGGGCAACCCGGATTGTTCCTGTCGCTTGGCCGGCCCCTCGGCCAAGGAAAGCTAAGCCGATTCAGCGGCGAGTCGAGTCAATTCGCCACCCGTCCAGCGCGGTCGAACATCGCCCAAATCACTCATTCGTCGGCAAAGATCGCTACCTCGTCGATCCCCGCGGCGGTGGCGCGGCCACGGTACATGCCCGGGGTGTTCTGTGCGAACACCGGGTCGCCGCGGGCGGGCACCACGATCACCCCGCCGGTGCCGCCCAGTGCGCCGACATCGGCGATCACCGCGTCGGCGGCGGTCTGCGCGTCCTCGCCGGCGAGCTGCATCCGGGCGCAGATCGCATGCGCCACGCCGACGCGAATGAAGAACTCGCCCCAACCGGTCGCGCTGACCGCGCAGGCGCGGTCGTCGGCCCAGGTGCCCGCGCCGATCACCGGCGCGTCGCCGATGCGGCCCCAGCGCTTGCCGGTCATGCCTCCGGTCGAGGTGCCCGCCGCGAGGTGCCCGGCGTTGTCGCGAGCCACCGCGCCGACGGTGCCGTACTTGAACTCGACGTCGAGCGCGGAGAGGTTCTTGGCCTTCAGTTCTTCGAGCTGGCGGCGGCGTTCGTCGGTGGCGAACCATTCGGGCGGGACGATCTCGAGCTTTTTGTCGACGGCGAAGTGCTCGGCGCCTTGGCCGCTCAGAAACACGTGGCGTCCGTCGTCCATAACCGCCTTGGCCAACAAGATGGGGTTGCGAACGGTACGCACTCCGGCGACCGCGCCCGCCTTGCGCCCGGCACCCTCCATGATCGAGGCGTCGAGCTCGTTGATCCCGTCCCAGGTGAACACCGCACCGCGTCCGGCGTTGAACCGGGGGTCGTCTTCCATGACCGTCACCGCCGCGGTGACCGCGTCGAGCGCCGCGCCGCCTTCGCGCAGCACCTTGGCGCCCGCGTCGAGCGCGGTCTGCAACGCGGCTTTGTAGTCCGCCTGCTGTACCTCGCTCATCCGCGCGCGTTCGATCGTGCCCGCCCCGCCGTGGATCGCGATCGACCAGGTCTGCGGCACAGGCGGCTCCTCAGCTTGAGCGGTGGCAGTCAGCATCAGAGCGGCGGCAAAGAGCAGCAAGGTGCGAATGGCAAGGTCCTTTCGATCAATCAGGCGGCTTATCATGCCATGCCGGCCCCGGCAGCCAGGTTTTTGTGCCTTCGAGTTATCCACCATGCGAGCGCGCGGCGCGTGCGGCGAATTCCCCTACGGCGTGATAACCTCCCGGCACTCATGACCGAAGGGGAGAGCGGCATCATGCAAATCGGAAATTATCGCTTCGACGAGCGCCTCGCGATGGACATCGGCGAGAAAGTCCTGTGGGCAGTGCTCATCCTGGTCGTGACCTGGGCGCTGGCCCGGGGCGCCAAATGGGCATTCGCCAAGCTGGTCGACAACGTCGCCTTCTTCCGCCGCGGAACGGGAACCGGCGCAAGCCTGGGCGATTCACTCGGCAAGATAGTCGCGCTGCTAATCTGGCTGTTCGGCCTGCTCGCGATCCTGCAGGTGTTCGACCTCGGCGGGGTTATGAGCCCGGTCCAGACGCTGCTCAACAACATCATGGACTTCATCCCCAACCTGATCGGCGCGGGGTTGATCTTCTTCATCGGATTGATGGTCGCAAGGATCGTGCGCGACATCATCGTCACCGCGTTGCAGACGGTCAACTTCGACAAGTGGGCCAATCGGGGCGGCGTCGATACCGCGACCGGCAACACCGCGATCAGTTCGACGGTCGGCACAATCGTTTACGCTCTTATCGTGATCCTGGTTTCGATCTTCGCGCTCGATGTGCTCGAGCTGGAAAGCGTGTCGGGCCCCGCAAGTGACATGCTGAGGCTTATCTTCGACGCCATTCCGCGGATCATCGGCGCGGCGTTCCTGCTCGGCATCGGCTACCTGATCAGCAAGTTCGTGGTGCAACTGCTCAAGGAGGTGGTTGCTGGATTGGGGGTCGATCAGGCGCTGGGCGCGACCGAGCTCCTGCCCGACGGGACGACCGCGAGCGATGTCATCGCCCGTGTCGCGCAGATCGCGATAATCCTGTTCTTCGCCATCGCCGCGACCCGCCTGCTCGGTTTCCCCGAGCTCACCGCGATCCTCGACCAGGTGCTCGAACTGGGCGGCCGGGTGGTGTTCGGGGCGGTGGTGATCCTGGTGGGCTTCCTGGTTGCCCGCCTGCTCGGGCGGATGATTTCAGGTGCGGGCGAGGAGAACCTCGCCGGCACGATCATCAAGTGGGCGACGATCTTCGTGTTCACCTTCATGGGCCTCAGCTTCATGGAAGTGGGCGACGAGATCGTGCGCATCTTCTTCGCCGCGCTGGTGATCGGCGGGGCGGTCGCCGCGTCGCTCGCCTTCGGGCTTGGCGGGCGCAACTGGGCGGGACGCAAGCTCGAGGAATGGGACGGTCAGCTGCCGTCCCCGCCCGCAACGAAGTCTCGCAAGGTCCCGCCGCCGCCCGTCTGACTTCAAACACGGTGGCAAGTGATCTAGGGCGCGCAGGGTGATGATCCTGCGCCCCGCCTTATTGGATGACCTCGCCGCGCTGGTCACGCTGTCGCGCCGCACGTTCAGCGAGACCTTCGGCCACCTCTACGCGGCGCAAGACCTGGCGGCGTTCCTCGACGAGCACCGCGCGCCGGATACGCTTGCCGCGGGAATCGCCGACCCCGCGGCCTCGATCATGCTGGCCGAGGAGAACGACGCGTTGCTCGGCTACAGCACGGTCTATTTCGGCCAGCGGTTCGATGAGCGGCCCGATCCACAACCCCGCGCACCGAGCGTCCTCAGCCAGCTCTACTGCCTTCCACAGGCGACCGGCCGGGGCATCGGCGCGGCGCTCATCGAGCGCGCGCTGGCCGAGGCACGCACGCGCGATTGTGACGCGATGCAACTGTCGGTGTGGAGCGAGAATTTCGCCGCTCGGCGGTTTTACGCGCGCTATGGGTTCGAGAAGATCGCCGACATCGGCTTCTGGGTCGGCCGCCACCGCGACGACGAATTTCTATACGAGCTGCGGCTGTAACACCCCCCCGCTCCGGGTTCGCCAGCGGCGCTTTTCAGCATCGTAAAACGCGACGACCAGCAGGAACGTCAGGTTGATGAAGGCGAATTCGCCGCTATCCTCGAGCCAGGTCTGGAATTCGAGCGCCGCCAGCGTGTGCGGACCCCAGTGCACGATCAGGTCGACCGCCACCCCGAACACCGCCGCACAGCCGATCCCGGCGGCGATCAGCAGGCTGTGCGCCGCCGCCCGTCGCTGCGCGCTCACCAACGCGCTGGCGAGGCCGGTCAGCCAGAACCCGCCAACGAGCGCGAAGCACAGCAGCTCGCCGACATCGTTGGCCGCGACTGGCGCGCCTGCCGGTAGCGGGATTGCCGGCGCGGCCCAATGGCCGAACGCCTCGTGAAATTGCATGGCGTTGTCGAGTGTGAGCCACAGCATCATTGCCGCGTTGGCGAGGTAGGCGGTCGCGCCAAGCCTACGCCACATGAGCAGCAGCATCACCGCGCAGCTGCCCGTCAGTGCGTATTCGAGGAACTCGCCGAGGCTGTGGTCCTGCGAGATGAAGAACTGCGCCGGCAGCGCGGCGCCCGTTGCATCGCCATAGATTGCCGCCAGGTCGAGCCCGACGATCACCCCGGCATAGGGCCACAACCACAGCATCGCGGTGCGCACCGCGCGGCTCGCTGCGACCCCGCGCAGCTCCGCCGCGATGTCGGCTGCATGCGAGACGAGCCAGGTCAGGAGTGCGCGAACCATTGGAAACTACAGGCCTTTCACCGCGCGGGATTCGAAAGGCGGCGCTAGACCGGATCGGTGGCCATGTCGGTTAAGCGGAATGGCTAATGCCCGGCCAATGCATCCGGCGTCCCACGCGGGGACAGCCGCGACGCAGTGTTATCTCACAGCCACCGCCAGCGCCGGAACAGCCACACGATACCGGTCGCCAAGACCACGCACAGGCCGGCGATGATCCAGAACCCGAACGGATGGCCGGCCAGCTCGGCGAACGGCATGCCGCCGACATTAATCCCGAACAGCCCGACGAAGAAGCTCAGCGGCAGAAACACCGTCGCCACCAGCGTCAGCCGGCGGTTGGTTTTCTCCGACCGGGCCAATGCGCGACTGCGCAGTTCGTCCATCAGCACGACCGCGCTTTCCTTGCTGACGTCGATGTCGTCGATGAACCGGCGCAGCAACGCGATGGTCTCGCCGATCTCCTGCCGGTCGTGCTTCTCGAACCAGTCGGGCGCATCGCGGCTGATCGCCTCGAGGGCGACGTGTTGCGGCCCCATGTGCCGCTGCAATGCCAGCGCGCTGCGGCGGATGGCGACGATCTCGGCCAGCAACGGCTTGTTGTCGATTGCGTCGAAATCGAGGTTCTCAAGCCGGTCGATCTCGTCATTCATGTCGACGATGACGCGGTTGATGCGGTGGACCATGTGCTCGGCGAGCGAGGTGATCAAGGCGCCGGCGTCAACCGGACCGCGCCCCGCATCGATATCATCGAGCACGTCGCGCGGGGTCTGCAATCGGTGGCGGCGCAAGGTGACCACGCGCGCGCCGTCCGACCACAGCTGCATGGATACCATGTCTTCGGGATCGGTGCCGGGATTGAAATTAATCCCGCGCAGCGTCGCCACGAGCTTGTCGCCGTCACGAAACGCGCGCGGGCGGGTGTCGTCGCTGGTCAGCAGTTCGGCGATGACCTTGGAAATATGCAATTGGCTTTGTAGCCAGTCGGTCATGCCGGGGTGGGAGCGGTCGATGTGCAGCCACAATACTTCGTCGGGACCCGCTGGTTGCCAGCCCTGCGCCTCGTCCCACGAAATGTGACGGCTCCCGCCCATCCCGTCGAGCGCGCGCCCGATCAGCAGGGGCCCGTCGCAGGAATGGTCGTCGGTGGGATCGGGTGCGCTCATGCGTGGGGCTCATGCCGCAAGTCGCCAAGGTTGTCATGGGCGGTTGTATGGCGCTGCTGTCATTGCCCCTTCACCGCCGCCCGCGTATAGGCGCGCGCATGCCTTCGATACGCCCGTGGCGCGACATCGCGCGCCGCCACTCCCGCCAGATCATGGTCGGCAAGGTTCCGGTGGGCGGCGATGCGCCGATCTCCGTCCAGACGATGACCAACACCCCGACCGAGGACGTGGCCGCGACGATCGACCAGATCCGCCGCTGCGAGGACGCCGGGGTCGACATTATCCGGGTCAGTTGCCCGACCGAGGAATCGACGCGGCACTTCGACCGGATCGTCCGCGCTGTAAACGTGCCGATCGTCGCCGACATCCATTTCCACTACAAGCGCGCACTCGAAGCCGCCGACGCCGGCGCGGCCTGCCTGCGGATCAACCCCGGCAACATCGGCTCGAGCACGCGGGTGGCGGAGGTCGTCCGCGCGGCCAAGGCCAACGGCTGTGCGATCCGCATCGGGGTCAACGCCGGCTCCCTTGAGAAGGACTTGCTGGAGAAGTACGGCGAGCCCTGCCCCGAGGCGCTGGTCGAATCCGCGCTCGACCACATCAAGCTGCTGCAAGACCACGACTTCCATGAATTCAAGGTCGCCGTGAAGGCGAGCGACGTGTTCCTGGCGGTCGCGGCCTATATGCAACTGGCCGACGCGGTCGACTGCCCGCTCCACCTCGGCATCACCGAAGCGGGCGGGCTGATCGGCGGCACGGTCAAGAGTTCGATCGGCATGGGCAACCTGCTGTGGGCCGGGATCGGCGACACCATCCGCGTGAGTCTCTCGGCCGAGCCCGAGCAGGAAGTGCGGGTCGGGTTCGAAATCCTCAAAAGCCTCGGCTTGCGCACCCGCGGGGTGCGGATCGTCTCGTGCCCCTCGTGCTCGCGGCAAGGCTTCGACGTCATCCGCACCGTCGAGGCGCTCGAGAAGCGGCTCGAGCACATCAAGACCCCGATGAGCCTCTCGGTGCTCGGCTGCGTCGTCAACGGACCCGGCGAGGCTCGCGAGACCGACATCGGAATCACCGGCGGCGGCGCGGGCAAGCACATGGTGTACCTGTCGGGCGTGACCGACCACCACGTGCGCTCCGAAGACATGCTCGACCACATCGTTCGCCTGGTCGAGGCCAAGGCCTCCGAGATCGAGGCGGGAATGAGCGACGCAGGGCAGGCGGACGAAGTGGCCGAGGCGGCGGAGTAATCGGTGCGAGTTTGACGGCCAGTCGCCCATTCTATATATATTGTTGCAGTTCTAGAAAGATCGCAACATGGCGCTGAGCATCAAAGACGACAAAACCGACGCGCTGGTGCGCCAACTGGCGCGCCGTCGGAACTTGTCGTTTACCGGCGCGATCAGGTTGGCGGTCAACAACGAACTCAAGCGCTGCGACGGCGCGTCGGCCGGCGAGCGCGCGCGCAAAATAGCAGCGGTGCGCGAAATTCAGGAGCGGTGGCGCGCCTTTCCGCCCCTCGATCTCAAAGCGATCGACGACGAGATGTACGACAAGAACGGCTTGCCGCGGTGATTGTTGTCGACGCGTCGGCGGTCATCGCCATCCTGCAAGGCGAACCCGAAGGCGAGAGCTTTCTGTCGATCTTGGTGGAGGAGCCCGAGGCGCTCATTGCGGCTCCGACCGTGTTTAAGACGAAGATGGTCGCCGCGCGGAATCCTGGCGGGGCGCTCGACGTCGATCGGCTTCTGCACTCGACCGGAGTCCGAGTGACCCCGTGGGGCGAGGAGCAGGTGGCAGCCGCATTCAACGCCTTCCTACGTTACGGCAAAGGCCGCCATCCTGCCGCCCTCAATTTCGGCGACTGCATGGCCTATGCGCTCGCCGAGTCGCTCGATGCGCCGCTGCTGTTCAAAGGCGCCGACTTCGCCGCGACCGATGTGACGCCCGCGTTCACCCCCGCTTTAGCTGGCGGGGCGTAGAACCGTGCCATGAACCGGCGCGATCTGATCAAGGGCACGCTCGCCGCCAGCGCCGCGCTGGCGGTGTCGCCCGCGCGGACGCAAGTGCCCGCCGTACCGGTCTCGCTCAATTTGCGCGACCGCCGACTGTTCGCCGTCGCGCAGGAGCAGCTGGCGCGGCATGGCGCGGGCCTGTGGGCGCGCGACCTGGTGGGGATCGTCGATTTCGGACTGCGCTCGAGCGATCCGCGGCTCCACATGGTGAGCTTCGACACCGGCCTGGTCGACAGCTACCTCTGCGCGCATGGGATGGGCTCGGACCCCGAGCATGACGGTTGGCTCAACTGGTTTTCGAACATCCACGAATCCTGGTGCTCGAGCCGCGGGGCCTACATGACCTTCGGCTGGTACACCGGCCGCTTCGGCACCTCGATGCGATTGGAAGGGCGCGACCCGACCAACTCGAACGCGCTCGACCGCGCAATCGTGATGCACCGCGCCGACTACTGCGAGCCCGAGCACTTGGCGCGCTACGGCAAGCTCGGCCGCTCGAACGGCTGCTTCGCGATGAGCGACGCCGACTTCAAGGTCGCGCTGCTGCGGCTGGCCGGCGGGCGGCTGCTCTACGCCGACAAGCTCGGCATCGGCCCGGCCGGCGAGACCGTAACCGAGCCGCCGAAGGAGTACGAACTGCTCGTCCCCGAAGGCGCCCCGCAGCCGCCGCTCGATCCGGGAGTGTTCTGAGCCGTCTCAAGTCGTCTGCAGATCGTCCACGATCTCGACCGCTTCTTCGCTGGTCTTGCGGGCGCGCTGGGTAACGCGGGGCGCGTCGAAGCTGGCCAGCACCGGCGCGTCGCGTCCGTAGATGTCGCTGAACTGGCGTAGCTTGCCGGTGATGTCGCGGCCCATCGTGAAATAGGTGATGTAGACCGGCATCGATTTGGTGATCGGCACCCGGGTGTACTTGCCGCTGGTGCTGACCGCCACCGCCTCGTCCGCCGCGGCCTTGCGGGCCTCCGGAGTGTTGGCGAGGTTGCCGAGGATCGCCAGCGTGATCGCCAGTTCCTGCGCGCGCTCGGTGCGCACGCAGCCGTGGCTCAATGCGCGGTTCTCGGTCGCGAACAGATTGCGGTTGGGCGTGTCATGGAGGAAGATCGCGTGCGGGTTGGGCATGTCGAGCTTCATCAGGCCGAGCGAATTGCCCGGGCCCGGCTGCTGGACCACGGTGACGAACCCGGTCGCCGGATCGCGCAGGCCCTTGTAGCCCGCGGCCTTGGCCCAGCCGGGGCTGCCGAGCACGCGCGCGCCAAGCCCCTCGCCCTTCACGATCGACTGGGGCACGGTCCAGGTAGGATTGAAGATCACCCCTTCGACCTCTTCGGCGAGCTGCGGGGTCGCGGTGCGGCCCGGCTTGCCGACGATCGTGCGATAGGTGCTGATGATCTTGTCGTTGACCGTCAGGCGCAGCTGAAACTCGGGCACGTTGGTGATCAGGTACTGGCTGCCAAGATCGCGCGCGAGCCAGCGCCAGCGGTCCATGTTGGCGCGGATCAGCTTGCGCTTGCCGGCGTCGGTGGCCGCGGCGAGCTCGGTTTTGAGCGCGGCATAGTCGGGATGCTCGGGATTGAGCGCGGCGAGGCTGGCGGCGACCGAGCGGTTCTTGAGCGCCTCGGCCATGATCTCGCCGGTGCGGTAGCGGTCCGGGTCGGGGTCGACCACGAACCACTGCTTGCGCGCTTCCATCGGCGTGCGCCCGTCGCGCAGGTCTTCGACCACCCAGGCGAAGGCGCGGCTGGCGACCTCGTCCAAGGGCTCGCCCGGACCGCCAGCGATGGCCGCCTCGAGCGTCGCCGGCTGGTAATCCTTGGGATCGAGCCCCTCGGGGCCGATGCCATTGATCGCCGCGAGCAGCGCGCGGGCATCCGCCAGATTCCACGGCTGCACCAGCGGCACGGTCGGCTGGAGGTTCGCGGCCATTTCGGCGCGCGCCGGGGCGGCGGTCACTTCTTCCGAGCCGGTCGGCACCTTGGCCGGCGTCACCACCGGGGCATCGGGCGGCAGGATGTTTTCGGGAGCCTTGCCCTGCCCCTGCGCCAATGCCGGCGACGCCAGTGCCGCCACGCCGATCAGCCAAACCCGCATGCCACCCTTGGTCACTGAACCAATTCCCCAATGTCTTGCGCCGCGCCGCGGCAGAGTTCGTGATTACACGCCTGATAGCGCGTTACCGCGGTCGCTTTCAACGCGCGCGGCTGAAGCCAAGCTGAATCCCGCTTGACCGGTGGCGCGAATGCCACGAACCGCCGCGCCATGCCTCCAACCCACAAGATCGCCGATCACCCGCTGCTCCCGGTCCTTGCCGCGTTCGTGGCGATCGGGCTGCTGAGCTGGATGGACGCGTTCATGAAGGCCGCCGCGCTGGCGGTGGGAGCATACAGCGCGCTGCTGCTGCGCGCGCCGATCGGATTCGCGCTCGCCGCCCCGGCCTGGCTGCTGACCGGGGCCCGGTGGCCCGCGCCCACGACGCTGCGCATTCACCTCATCCGCGGCGTGGTGGTCGCGGGAATGGCATTCCTGTTCTTCTACTCGCTCACCGTGCTGCCGCTGGCGCAGGCGATCGCGATCAGCTTCATCGCTCCGCTGTTCGCACTGTTCCTGGCGAGCGTGCTGCTGGGCGAGAAAATCGGGCGCGGGCCGATTATCGGCGCGCTGCTGGGCCTGGCCGGGGTGATGATCATCCTGGCCGGCAAGTTGCTGGGCGAGAGCATGGCGCCGGGAGCGCCGCTGGGGATCGCCGCGGTACTCGCCTCGGCGATGCTCTACGCGTGGAACCTGGTGCTCATCCGCCAGCAGGCGCTGGTCGCCAAGCCGCTCGAGGTCGCCTCGTTCCAGAACGCGGTCACCCTCCTCGTCCTGGCGGGTTTCGCGCCGTTCTTCCTCGAACTGCCTGAGCCCGGGGAATGGCCCGATATCGCGATCAGCGCGGTGCTTTCGGTATCGGGCGCGATGCTGTTCACCTGGGGCTATGCGCGTGCCGAGACCCAGCGGCTGGCGCCGATCGAATACTCCGGGTTCCTGTGGGCGGCGCTGTTCGGCTGGCTGTTTTTCGGCGAGGGCGTGACCGCCGCGACGATCGCCGGCGCGATGCTGATCGTGGCCGGCTGCTGGATCGCGACCCGCGGCAATCCGCCCGAACCTGAACAGGTCGCGGTCTGACCCGCGCCCACCCTTGACCTCGCGGCGGCTTGCGCGCAGGTCCCCGCTCGTTCGATAGACCCCACATCAAGGACTGCCACGCACGATGACCCAGGTCGGCAAGGACTCGCTCGCAACCCGCAGCACTCTGACCGTTGGGGGCAAGCAATACGCCTATTATTCGCTGGCCAAGGCGGCCGAAAAGATCGGCGACATCAGCCGCCTGCCGTTCAGTATGAAGGTCTTGCTGGAAAACCTGTTGCGGTTCGAGGATGCCGGGTTCACCGTCTCGATCGGGCACATCCAGGCGCTCGCCGACTGGCTCAAGGTTCCCACTACCGGCGGCGAGATCCAGTACCGCCCCGCGCGCGTGCTGATGCAGGACTTCACCGGCGTGCCATGCGTGGTCGACCTGGCTGCGATGCGCGATGCGATCGCCAAGCTCGGCGGCGACACCCAGAAGATCAATCCACTGGTCCCGGTGCATCTGGTGATCGACCATTCGGTGATGGTCGACGAGTTCGGCCATCCCAAGGCGTTCCAGAAAAACGTCGACCTCGAATATGCCCGCAACGCCGAGCGTTACGACTTCCTCAAGTGGGGTTCCAAGAGCCTGGACAACTTCCAGGCGGTGCCGCCGGGCACGGGCATCTGCCACCAGGTGAACCTCGAACACATCGCCCAGTGCGTGTGGACCAGCATGGATCAGGACGGCGCCATGGTCGCTTACCCCGACACCTGCGTGGGGACCGACAGCCACACGACGATGATCAACGGCCTCGGCGTGCTCGGCTGGGGCGTCGGCGGGATCGAGGCCGAAGCGGCGATGCTCGGCCAGCCGGTCTCGATGCTGATCCCCGAGGTCGTCGGCTTCAAGATGACCGGTACATTGGGTGAAGGCGTGACCGCGACCGACTTGGTGCTGACCGCCACTCAGATGCTGCGCGCCAAGGGCGTGGTCGGCCGCTTCGTCGAATATTTCGGGCCGGGGCTCGCGTCGCTCAGCCTCGCCGACCGCGCGACGCTGGCCAACATGGCGCCCGAATACGGCGCGACTTGCGGCTTCTTCGGGATCGACGACAAGACGCTCGAATACTTGCGCCTCACCGGGCGCGAGGACGACCAGATCGCGCTGGTCGAGGCCTATGCCCGCGAGCAGGGCCTGTGGATCGATCCGAAGGCCGAGGACCCGGTGTTCACCGACATGCTGGAACTCGATCTGGCTTCGGTCGTGCCCAGCCTCGCCGGGCCCAAGCGCCCGCAGGACAAGGTCGCGCTGAGCGAAGTCGATGAGCTGTTCAACGGCCAGCTCAAGGAGATCTACGGCAAGGCCAAGGCCAGGCGCTGCGCGGTGGACGGCGAGGATCATGACGTCGGCGACGGCGACGTGGTGATCGCCGCGATCACCAGCTGCACCAACACAAGCAACCCCGACGTGCTGATCGCCGCCGGGCTGGTCGCCAAGAAGGCCAACGAGCGTGGCCTCAAGCCCAAGCCATGGGTCAAGACAAGCCTCGCGCCCGGATCTCAGGTGGTCACTGATTACCTGATCAAGGCCGGACTGCAGGAGCATCTCGACGCGCTGGGGTTCGATCTGGTCGGCTACGGCTGCACCACCTGCATCGGCAACTCGGGCCCGCTGGCCGAGCCGATCTCCGATGCGATCAACAAAAACGACCTCGTCGCCGCAAGCGTGTTGTCGGGCAACCGCAACTTCGAAGGCCGTGTCAGCCCCGATGTGCGCGCGAACTTCCTCGCCAGCCCGCCGCTGGTGGTCGCCTACGCGCTCAAGGGCACGGTGACCGAAGACATGGTCGGTAGCCCGATTGGCCAGGACAGCGACGGCGTCGACGTGTTCCTGAAGGACATCTGGCCGACCAACCAGGAGATCGCCGACCTGCGCGCGAGTTCGATCGACCGTGGCATGTTCGTCGCCCGCTACGGCGACGTCTACAAGGGCGACAAGCACTGGCAGGCGATCGACGTCACCGGCTCTGACACTTACCAGTGGCGCGCCGGCAGCACTTATGTCGCCAACCCGCCCTACTTCGAGGGCATGACGATGACTCCCGTGCCGGTGACCGACATCGTGGATGCGAAGCCGCTGGCGATCCTCGGCGACTCGGTGACCACCGACCACATCAGTCCCGCCGGATCGATCCGCGCGGACAGCCCGGCGGGCACTTACCTGCAGGAACACCAGGTCGCCAAGGCCGACTTCAATTCCTACGGCAGCCGCCGCGGCCACCACGAAGTGATGATGCGCGGCACCTTCGCCAACATCCGCATCAAGAACGAAATGGTCCCCGGCGTTGAAGGCGGGATGACCCGCTACGCCGGCGAGACGATGGCGATCTACGACGCGGCGATGAAGCACAAGGCCGACGGGACCCCGTTGGTGATTCTGGCGGGCAAGGAATACGGCACCGGCTCATCGCGCGACTGGGCGGCCAAGGGCACCAACCTGCTCGGCGTGCGAGCGGTGATCGTTGAGAGCTTCGAGCGCATCCACCGCTCCAACCTCGTCGGGATGGGCGTGCTGCCGCTGCAGTTCCGCGATGGCGAAAGCCGCCAGAGCCTGGGCCTGACCGGTGACGACACCTTCACCATCCGCGGCCTGGGGCAGATCCGCCCGCAACAGGACATCGAGGTCGCAGTGACCCGGCCCGACGGCACCACCATGGCCTTCACCGCCAAGTGCCGGATCGATACCGCCAACGAGCTCGAATACTACAACAACGGCGGCATCCTGCACTATGTGCTGAGGAAGCTCGCCGCCTGATCCGCTAGGCTCCGGACTCAAAAAAGGGGCGGCTCCTTTGCGGGAGCCGCCCCTCTCGTTTGGGCGGATCGCTTCGAGGGCTCACTCCGCCGGTTTGTTCTTCCGCTTGCGCCGCGACAGGACCGCCGCGGCAGCGGCGCCGAACAGGATCATCATCGGCGGCGCGGGCACCGGAGTGCCGCTGCTGCCGCTCGAGGTCGAGGTCGAGGAGCTTCCCGAGGAGCTGCTCGAAGAGGAACTCGACGAGGATGAGCTGCCGGACGAGGAGCTGCTGGTCGAACTGGTGATGTTGCCCGAGGTCGAGGTGCTCGTGGAGACGTTCCCCGAGGTTGAAGTGCTGCTCGATGACGAGACGTTGCCCGAGGAGCTTGAGCTGACGTTGCCCGAAGAGCTCGAGCTGACGTTGCCCGAAGTCGAAGAGCTAGCGTTGTTGCCCGAGCTCGACGTGACACTGCCCGACGAGGTCGAGGTCGACGTGGTGCTGGTCACCGCGCCCGACGAGGTGCTGACCCCCCCTGTGCTGGTCGAGACCCCGCCGGTGGAAGTGCTCACGCCGCCGGTGGAAGTGCTGACGCCGCCGGTGGAAGTGCTCACGCCGCCGGTCGTCGTCGAGCTTCCCCCGGTCGAGGTCGAGCTGGAACCGCCGGTGGTGGTCGAGGTGAACCCCCCGGTCGAGGTCGAGCTCGAGCCGCCGGTTGAAGTGAACCCCCCGGTCGAGGTCGAGCTCGAACCGCCGGTGGAAGTCAACCCACCGGTCGAGGTCGAGGTCGAGCCGCCGGTGTTCGAATTGTCGATGTCGATAACGATGCCGCCCGACGAACTCGAGCTGCCCGAGCTCGATCCGCTGGTCGTGGTCGAAGTGCTCACCACCACGCTGCCGCCGCTCGATCCTCCGCCGAAAAATCCGCCGAAGAAACCGCCGCTGCTGCCGCCGAAGCCGCCGCTGCCGCCGACCACGGTAACCCCGCCGCCGCCACCGCCGCCGCTGAACGGCGCCCCCGGAGCGGGCAGCGGAATGGGCGCGTAGGCGATCTGGTAGGCCGGCGGGCAGGCCGCGTCGTTGGCGGTGTAGCCGGCGGAGCTGGTGCCGTAGGCGCCGATCGCAGCGGCGCCTGCCGGAACGCATTCGACTTCGCGCCGGACGATCCGCCGCTGGCGCTGCACGGTCCTGGGCACATTCCGCCGGGCGACGTGGCGCTTCTTGGTGTAACCGACGGGCTGCGCCTTGACCAATTTGACCGACTTGATGCTCGTGCTCGCGGCCTGGGTCTCGGCGACGTGAACCGCGCCGCCTGCCAGCAGGACCGTGCCCGCGGCGGTCGCGGACAGTTTCGCCAGGGCCATCTTTACCGACATGAGCTGTACTCTCGTTTCCTGTCGGGAAGTCTCGAACCGGAATACGGCTCGGCTAACTCCCCTGTGCTTGCAGGAAACGGCACACCGCCCTTACCGACAATTGAATTAACTACGAAAGATCAGTCGCTGAGGCGATTTTCTGCGTGCTACTGCCCCCGCCAACACGGTCTGTGCCAAACTGGAACCGCTTGGCTAACGGCGCTTAACGAAATTGCCGCGCCGGGCGGTCGCAGCCGGAATTTCACGACTCGCTATTTGTCCGTTTCGAACAGCCCGTTTTGCTGTCCCGCCGGGGGCTGCAGCTCGAGATGCCGCCAGCCGCCGTCGTTGAGGCAGCGCCCGCGCGCGGTGCGCGCGACCAGGCCGAGCTGGATCAGGAACGGCTCGACCACTTCCTCGATCGTGTCGCGCGGCTCGGCGAGCCCGGCGGCGAGCGTTTCCACCCCCACCGGCCCGCCTTTGTAGGTTTCGGCGATCATCCGGAGGTAGCGCCGGTCCATCGCGTCGAGCCCGAGGTTGTCGATTTCCAGCCGGGTCAGCGCCGCGTCGGCCACGCCAGCGGTCACCGTCCCGTCGCCCGCGACATGCGCGAAGTCGCGGACCCGGCGCAACAGCCGCCCGGCAACGCGCGGCGTGCCGCGGCTGCGGCGGGCGATCTCGCGAGCCCCGCCGGGCCCCAATGGCAGCCCGAGCAGCCGCGCGCCGCGCGTCACCACGCGTTCCAGCTCCTCGACCGTGTAGAAGATCAGCCGCACGGGGATGCCGAAGCGGTCGCGCAACGGCGTGGTCAGCAGCCCCTGGCGGGTGGTCGCGCCGATCAGCGTGAAAGGCGGCAGATCGATCCGCACGCTGCGCGCGGAAGGCCCCTCGCCGATGATCAGGTCGAGCGCGCGGTCCTCCATCGCCGGATAAAGCACTTCCTCGACCACCGGATTGAGCCGGTGAATCTCGTCGATGAACAGCACGTCGTTGGCTTCGAGGTTGGTCAGCAGCGCGGCGAGGTCGCCCGCCTTGGCGATCACCGGACCGCTGGTGGCGCGAAAGCCCACGCCCAGTTCGCGCGCGACGATCTGCGCCAGCGTGGTCTTGCCAAGCCCCGGCGGGCCGAAAAACAGCACATGGTCCATCGCCTCGCCGCGCGAACGGGCCGCATCGACGAACACCCGCAGGTTCTCGCGCGCACTCTCCTGCCCCACGAACTCGCCGAGCGATTTGGGCCGCAGCGCCGCGTCCGGGTCGTCAGGAAGACGCTGGGGGGTGAGGGGGTTGGGGTCGGTCATCAGTAGATGCAGGTCTCTTTGGCGCGATCGTAGTAACCTCCACGATCGTAACAGGTGTCGATGTCGAACCAGTCGTCGGTCCAGCAGCCCGTCGCGATGCCTGCGAGAAACGCGACCGCGACAACGAGCAAATAGGCCACACGGCGCACTACGTTTGCTCGCTGAGCGCACGAGCCGAAATAGACCCTGAAACGAGTTCAGGGTGACAGACAGAAGTTGATTTCAAACAATTTTCGTCATGCTGAACTTGTTTCAGCATCCATGTTTGGACAGACACTGCCTCATGCCTATAGAGCGCAACCCGTCCATCTACATCCTCGCCAGCGGGCACTACGGCACTCTGTACATCGGCGTTACCTCGAACCTGCTCCAGCGGCTGGTCCAGCATCGGGAAGGCCTGATCCCCGGCTTCACCAGCCGCTACAAAGTTCACCGCCTCGTCCATTTCGAGATGTTCGGCGACATGGAACGCGCCATCACGCGCGAGAAAAAGCTCAAGAACTGGCACCGGCAATGGAAGATCAACCTGATCAACGCAGAAAACCCTGAGTGGCGGGATTTGGCCGTCGGCTTCGGGTTCCGCCCCTGGCTCCCCGCGAGGGCTCGAATGGACCCTGAAACGAGTTCAGGGTGACGGGAGGTGGGTTCGTGCCGTACCACCTTGAACCCGTCACGCTGAACTTGTTTCAGCATGCATCTCGACACCCGTGAGAGGTCCGCCCTTTGGCGCGCGCCCATCACCCCGCCGCCCTCTTCAGCGCCACGCGGATCAGATCACCCTCGCCCGCATCTTCGCCCAGTTCGTCGATCGCGCGCGCCACCGCCTGCGCGGCGACCGCCGGTTTGAAGCCGAGGTTCTGGAGCGCGCTGACCGCGTCTGCGCTGGCGCCGCCCCGAGGCAGCGCGGCGGCGCCCGGTGCCGTGGGCAACGCGCCGGCCTTGTCCGCAAGTTCGTTGACGATCCGCCCCGCCAGCTTCGGCCCGACGCCTTGCGCACGGGCGACGGTGGCGGCGTCCTGGCTGGCGCAGGCGCGCTGGAGCCCTTCGGTCGAGAGCGCCGAGAGGATCGCCAGGCCGACCTTGCTGCCCACTCCCTGCACCTGGGTCAGCAGGCGGAACCAGTCGCGCTCGCCCGCGGTCGCGAAGCCGAGCAGGCGCATGTCGTTTTCCGAAACCTGCAGGTCGGTGAACACCGTGCATGCCTCACCTTGCTCGCCGAGCGCGGACAGCGTGCGGGCCGAACAATGGACCAGGTAGCCCACCCCCGCGACGTCGATCACCGCCCAGTCGGCGCCGGTCTCGTCGAGCAGGCCCTTCAGCTTGGCAATCATGGTTTGTTCCTGCCCGAGCGCGGCGCGTTTGACCAGCGGGAGGCGCGACTCATCCACCGCCTGCGCGTTGTAGGACTTGGCACACTTGGCACACTGTCCTGGAGAAGAAACTCGGTCCCCCGATAACCCCGCGAATGGCAAGCTGGCGAGGCGGCGTGGATGCTCATTTGTGCGTGATGGCAGATCGGGCGCGTGTAGGAAAATTGTTCGCGCACTAAGCCACTAAGACACAAAGGGTTTGGCCCTTGTGGCGCAGCCGCCTCCCATCAATCGGATTTGACAGAAGCAAACCCGCCAGGAGGGATGCGGCTTCGCCGCCGGCGCCACATCTTCGTGTCTTAGTGGCTTAGTGCGCTCCAAGAAAATCCACCGCCGCGCCATTGGACACGCCCAGCAACTTCCGCCAAACCGCGCGCCATGAGCTGGAACACCTTCGGCCGGTCCTTCCGCATGACCACCTGGGGCGAAAGCCACGGGGCGGCGCTGGGCGCGGTGGTCGACGGGTGCCCGCCGGGTCTGAGCCTGAGTGAGAGCGACATCCAGCCGTTCCTCGACGCGCGGCGGCCGGGGCGCAGCAAGTTCACCACCCAGCGGCAGGAGCCCGACGCGGTCCGCATTCTTTCAGGGGTGTTCGAGGGCAAGACCACCGGCACCCCGATCAGCCTGACGATCGACAATGTCGACCAGCGTTCAAAAGACTACTCGGAGGTCGCCAAGGCTTATCGCCCCGGCCACGCCGACTATTCCTACGACGCCAAGTACGGTTTTCGCGACTATCGCGGCGGCGGGCGCAGTTCGGCCCGCGAGACCGCCGCGCGGGTGGCGGCGGGCGCGGTGGCGCGGCTGGTGATCCCCGAGGTCACAATCGCGGCTTATGTGGTCGAGATCGGCGGCGATGCCATCGACCAGGCGAATTTCGACGCGGGCGCGATCGGCGACAATCCGTTCTGGTGCCCTGATCCGGCCGCCGCCGAGCGCTGGGCCAAGGCGGTCGACGAAGCGCGGCTGGCCGGCTCCTCGCTCGGCGCGGTGGTCGAATGCGTGGCGAGCGGCGTCCCTGCGGGATGGGGCGCGCCAATTTATGCCAAGCTCGATGCCGACCTCGCTTCAGCAATGATGGGGATCAACGCGGTCAAGGCGGTCGAGATCGGCGACGGTTTCGCCGCCGCGCGGCTGACAGGCGAGCAAAATGCTGACCCGATGCGGCCCGGCAATGCCCTTGATGGGGGGGGGCCCCGGTTCGAGGCCAACCACGCGGGCGGCATTGCCGGCGGCATCTCGACCGGTCAGCCGGTGGTGGTGCGCGTGGCGTTCAAGCCGACCAGCTCGATCCTCACGCCCGTGGAAACGATCGACCGCGATGGCAACGCCACCGAAATCCGCACCAAGGGCCGCCACGACCCCTGCGTCGGCATCCGCGGCACCCCGGTGGTGGCGGCGATGATGGCGCTGGTGCTGGCCGACCACAAGCTGCTGCACCGCGCGCAGTGCGGCTAAGCCACTTTAACTTCCGATTTGGGTGCAAAGCGGACGTCATTCGCTGATCAGATGCGATCGCTGGCCAAAAAGACATGGAGCCCCGGATGCGAACACCCGGGGCTCCAAAAATTGTACCGTCGAACGTGGCTTACTTTGCGCCGGCAATCCGTTGGCGGATCACGCGGGCGAGCGCATCCGATCCGCTGGTCGCGGTGCAGCTTTCTCCAGCGCTCTTGTTGCGAGCCAGAACATTGACCGCAACGTTGCATACGTTGGCCGCTACCGAGACCGGCACCTGGACGACAATCTGATTGTTGTTGAGCAGGCTGAGATCATTGAGCGCGGTGATCTCGACATCGGTCAGGATGTCCTGCAGGATGATATTGCCCACCGTAACCGGGATCAGGCCCGCGGGCGCATTGATCTGCGGCGCGCTGACTTGGGCCGCAGCCGGAATGGCGATCGAAGCGGCGGCAAGGGCCGTCGCAATAACAATTCTACGCATAAATTCTCTCCAAGTATTGTATTAGGCTGGATGCTCACATCCGAGCGACGCGTCCCATCCACCTGAGACGGAATTCCAAACTGCCGCAGCCCAATTAAGTCGCTGAACGCCTGTTCAGAAAAGCCAAGTCGCCTGCCAAGCGCGTCAAATCGCATTGTAGTAGACATAGGTTATACAAGCCGCGCTGAAGCCTAGACTTTGCCGAACGCGGAATCTCTGCTGGCCCGGCGATGCAACATCGGCCTGAGGTGGTCGCCGACCCTCGCCTTAGGTACCCGGCCATTGCTTGCGGGCACCGGTCGGTCGAAGGCGCCCGCCACTAATCGACCCAGCCGTTCAATCGCCTGTGATTGATTAAACCGCTCAACCTCATCGCATCATCGCGTTTCCCGCGCGCGCCGGCGATTGCTAGGGTTGCCACCACTTGAGCGCGGCATGAGTCGCGCCACACCAACTTCTCAGGAGAGCACGCCATGGACGCCAAGACCGGATCGATCGGCAACGGGGGGGGCGAAGGTTGCCCGTTTGACGGCAGCGTGCGCAGCCTGCTTGGCCGCACCAACCGCGACTGGTGGCCGCAGGCACTCGCGGTCGACATTCTCGCCCCCAACGGCGCGTCCAACCCGATGGGCGACGATTTCGATTACGCGGAAGCCTTCAACGCGCTCGACTACGGCGCGCTCAAGGCCGACCTCACCGCGCTGATGACCGACAGCCAGCCGTGGTGGCCGGCGGACTACGGCCACTACGGCCCTTTCTTCATCCGCATGGCGTGGCACGCCGCCGGCACTTACCGCACCGGCGACGGGCGCGGCGGGGCCAACTCGGGTCAGCAGCGCTTCGCTCCGCTGGATAGCTGGCCCGACAACGGCAACCTCGACAAGGCGCGCCGCCTGCTATGGCCGATCAAGCAGAAGTACGGCAGCCACATCTCGTGGGCCGACCTGTTCATCCTCGCCGGCAATGTCGCCATCGAATCGATGGGCGGCCCGGTGTTCGGCTTCGGCGGCGGCCGGGCCGACGTGTTCGAGCCCGAAAAGGACATCTACTGGGGCGAGGAGGACAAGTGGGTCAACGAAGGCGTCGAGACGCGCCTGCGGCCCGATGAAGGCTACCACGAGCTCGATGGGCCGCTCGCCGCGATCCAGATGGGCCTGATCTACGTCAATCCCGAAGGTCCCGGCGGCAACCCCGACCCGCTGCAATCGGCGCGCGACATGAAGGCGACCTTCGAGCGCATGGCGATGAACCACGAAGAAACCGCCGCGCTCACCGCCGGCGGGCACACTTTCGGCAAGGCGCACGGCAATGGCGACGCTTCGCTGCTGGGCCACGCGCCGGCCGGCGGCGACCTTGCCGCGCTCGGCTTCGGCTGGGTTTCGAGCCACGAGAGCGGCGGCATCGGCGAACACACCGTGACCAGCGGCATCGAAGGATCGTGGGTCAACACGCCCACCACATGGAGCGAGAACTATTTCCGCCTGCTGCTCGACTACGACTATGAACTGGTCCGCAGCCCCGCGGGCGCGCAGCAGTGGCAGCCGGTGAACCAGAAGCCCGAGGACATGGCCCCAGCGGCCTGGGACCCCGCGGTCAAAGTGCCGACGATGATGACCACCGCCGACATGGCGCTCAAGATGGACCCCGAATTCCGCGCGATCAGCGAGAAATTCCGCACCGATCACGAAGCGTTCAAGGACGCCTTCGCGCGCGCCTGGTTCAAGCTGACCCACCGCGATATGGGGCCCAAGGTCCGCTATATGGGCCCCGAGGTTCCGGCCGAGGATCTGATCTGGCAGGATCCGGTTCCCGCCGGCACCATGCCGTTGGATGCCGACGTGGCGGCGGTGAAGGCCAGGATCGCGGCCAGCGGGCTGACCGTGAGCCAGCTGGTCAAGACCGCGTGGGCCTCGGCCAGCACCTACCGCAAGTCCGACCACCGCGGCGGAGCCAACGGCGCGCGTCTCGCGCTCAGCCCACAGAAGGACTGGGACGTCAACGAGCCGGCCAACCTCGCCAAGGCGCTCGACACCCTGAACGGCCTGCGCGGCTCGATGAGCCTGGCCGACGCGATCGTGCTCGGCGGCGTGGTCGGTCTCGAAAAGGCGATCAAGGATGCGGGATTCAGCGCAGAAGTGCCGTTCACCGGCGGGCGCGGCGATGCAACCCAGGAACAGACCGACGCCGACAGCTTCGCCCTGCTCGAGCCCGAGGCCGATGCATTCCGCAACTATCAGCCCAAGCGATTGCGCGTGAAGACCGAGGAAATGCTGCTCGACCGCGCCAGCCTGTTCGGACTTTCGAGCCCCGAAATGGTGGTTCTAGTCGGCGGGCTGCGCTTGCTCGGCGCGAACCACGGCGAGCGCGGCCACGGCCACCTGACCAAGCGGTCTGGCCAGTTGACCAACGACTTCTTCGTCAACCTGCTCGACATGACCAACGTGTGGAAAAGCGTCGAGGGGTCGAACGACGAAGAATACGTGGCCACCGACCGCACCTCCGGCGGCGAAAGCTGGCGCGCGACCCGCGCCGACCTGGTGTTCGGCTCCAATTCCGAGCTGCGCGCGGTCGCCGAGGTCTATGCCGAGAAGGGCCACGAGGAGAAGTTCGTGCGCGACTTCGTCAAGGCCTGGACCAAGGTGATGGACGCCGACCGGTTCGACCTTCGTTACGCCAAGTATCACCGGGCAGCCTGAGGCCCTTTACAGCGATCACCAGAAGAGGCCCCCGGCATGATGCCGGGGGCCTTTTTACTGCGATTTTGATACCGGCCCTCGTCTGCTCTTGATGATCCAGGTGTGGGAACGGGCGTCTCTCGGCGGTATCCGGAGGTGCGCGAGTTGTCCTGCGCGCGACGATTTTTAAATCGCAGAAGGTGAGAAAGCGGAGAGGAAGGCTATCCTCGGGCAGCTGCGAGCGGGCGCTCAGCGCGCAAAAGTCAACGAGGTAAGGTCGAGCGTGAACCGATCCCCGTCCCGAGGGGGCGCCAGTACGGCGGCGAACAGCATCATCGGACCCTTAAGCCCATCCGGAATGTGAACCGAGCCATGTGCATCGGTTTCAAGATGCTGCCGCTTGCCGTCCGACCCTACCAGGTCGATGGGGTAGCGGGCTAGGCTCTGGCCATCCCCAAGCAAGCGAAAATGGGAGAGATCGGCCCCGTCGGCGACAAATTCCAATGTTCCTTCGACCGGCGCGGAGAGATCGGCACCCCCATTGCATGTCTGAACGCAGGCGATGGTTTTGGCGAAACGACGTGAGATCACGTGCCAGGTACGCGGCTTGGGCAACGCTTGCACAAGCGCCACGACTGAAGGAGCCAAGCGATACTCCTCAAGAATGAGCGAGATGCGGTCTTCCGCGTAATCCACGTCGCGCGCCTTGCTTCGAAAAGCGACGATTAGCTTGCCCGCCCCGGATTCCGCGATGTGGAGGCCAAGTGACGTTTTATCCGTCCCGGTGAAGTGCACTTGCGGCTGGCCGGCCCCGATTGCCCACGTCTTTTCCGCACGATCGGATGTGACGGCAATTTCCGGCATCGGAAAATGGGAGCCAACCGTAGCTTTTACAGCGAGGCCACCGCTTTCATGGGAGTGGAAGCTCTCGGGCAGCAGGAAGAAATCATGCGCAGAGGCCGTTGAGGCCGAGAGCGCCGCAGCGGCGGCGGCAGCGAAAAGAAGCCATGGATTGGTCATGCGTCCACGATGGCCAATACGGCGGTTGTAGGCAACAGATTCCCTGACACCACGGTCGAGGTACAGGTAGGCCGCAGGCAATTCGCGCTCTGGCTGCGGATCTATCCGCGCACGCGGGCACCGATCAACTCAATAATCCGTTTACCTGGCGTCGGTAAAGCGAGAGCCAAACTTGAATGCTATTCGTGCGAACGAAAAGCCGCTCGGGCGGCCTCGATAGTTGACGGAACGGCGTAGCGCGGGGTGCGGATGGTGGAATGCTAGCGCGACGACAAAGGCCGAGCGTTCGCAGTGCGGCATGCTTTGCTCTCAGCAAAGCGATGATGGCACGCGGCGAGACGCTTGCGTTAACCACCGGCGCGGAGGATTACAGCAATTGGCGCTCCCACGAGATGGTGCGGACTTGGGCCCACTTCTCGCGAGAAGCGGTCGATGACAAAGATGTGCTGGATTTCGGCTGTGGTGAGGGGCCGCTGTCGCTCTATTTGGCTTCGGTCGCGGCACCCCGATCGATCGTCGGGGTGGATTTATACGCCAGAGACATCGCGCGGGCACAGGCCGCCTTAACTCGGTGCTCTAAGGCGAGTCTAGTTTGCCAACCCACTTTCCGTGCCGGTGAGCCAAAGCGCATACCGGTACCCGACGAAAGCATCGACATTGTCGTCGCAATGGATTGCATGGAACACGTAATGGATCCGCTCGCGATCATGATGGAATGGCGGCGTGTGCTTCGATCGGGCGGACGCGTCTTATTGGCGTGGTCGCCCTTCAAGGGGCCGTGGGGCGCGCACATGCAGACGCTCGTCCCCGTCCCTTGGGCACATGTCCTGTTCGGCGAACGAGCAGTCTGCGAAGCCGCTGAACGGATGTACGACGATCCCGCTTATATTCCAAGGCATTGGGATTATGATGAGCGGGGGGCTTTGAAGCCTAACAAATTCAGGGTGACTAGGCGCTTTCAAGACGGCGGGTATTTGAACGAATTAGACATAGCTGAATTCAGTCGTCTCGCGGCTCGGGCTTCGCTCACGATCGCCAGACTGGACGCGCAGCCGTTTGGGTCGGGCGGCCTGAAACGGCTAATCGGCCGCTTTCTCCTGAAGTTGCCAATTATTCGTTCGTATTGCACCAGTTTCGTTATCGCGGAGCTTGTTCGGGCCCCGACAATCTAGGTCCGACTTGCGCCGCATCGTAAGAGCACCTTCGCCTTACCCGCTCCTTCTGAGCACCAGATAGAGCGCGCCTTCACCGCCGTGCTTGCGGTGCGCGTTGCGGATCGCGGCGACGCTGGCGCCGTGCGGCCCGGCGGCGAGCCAGTCGAGCAGCTTGGCGCGGATCGCGCCGCGCGCCGAGCCGCGATCGGCGGCGTCGACCGGGCGCGGCTTGCCGGCGATCACCAGCACAACCTTGGCGCCCATCGCCTTGGCCTGAGCGAGCCCAGAGTCCAGGCGGCTGTGCGCCTGGTCGAGCGTGCAGCCGTGGAGATCGAGGGTGAAATCGGGCTCGATCGAGCCGGCGCGGAAGCGGCGGTCCCAATGAGAATCGAGGCCTGGGGCTGGGGTTTGCGGCTTTATTGCCTCCCCGGGACGGGGAGGTGGCTGACGGCGCGCAAGCGGCGGCTGACGGAGGGGAGTTGGGGACGGGCGCTCAGGTTCAGGGGTCGCGCGTACGGCTGAGTCCCCTCCACCATGCTTCGCATGGTCCCCCTCCCCCAGTGGGAGAGGACGGATCGGCCGAACCGTCGCCGCGACCCGCGACCACGCGTCTGCCTCCTCCGCGCTGAGCCCGCGCGGAGGTTTCACCGGGCCGTGAGCCGGGCGACCGTCCCCTTGGGCAGCAGCACCAGCGCCTGGCCGCGCGTGCTCATGCCGCCGGCGATGACCCGCGCGTCGGCGCCTGCGCCCCAGAAGGTGTCGAAGCGGTTGGCGCCCCTGATCGCCCCGCCGGTGTCCTGCGCGATCCACAGCCCGTCCGCCTCGCCGCGGTCCATGTCGAGCCACACCGGCGCGCCCAACGGCACGAACGCCGGGTCGGCGGCGACCGAGCTTTCGCGGCGCACCGGCACATTGAGCGCGCCCAATGGTCCATCTCCGGTGAGCACGCGGAAGAAAATCCAGCTCTTGTTGAGGTCGGTGATCGCGCGCGCCTCATCCGGATGATCGCGCAGCCACGCCATCAGGCCCTGCATCGAGGTGGGATAGGCGGTGCCCTCACCCACCATCCCGCGCTCGCGCATGACCTTGCCGATGCCGACGTACTCGCGCCCGTTCTGCCCGGCATAGCCGATCCGGGTGACCGTGCCGTCGGGCGCGATCAGCCGGCCCGAACCCTGAATCTGGAGGAAGAAGAATTCGAGGCTGTCGGCGACCCAGGCGATCTCGAGCCCGCGGTTGGCCAGCGCCCCGGCCTCGATCTCGGCGCGCTCGTAATAGGGCACGAACTTGCCCGCGGCATCGCGCCGGCCGAGCGGCGCGCGGCCGGTGCGCTCGGCTTCGGGCATCTCGTCGGGCCAGCCGCGCTCAAGCTCGGGCGGCGGGGCGTAGACCGGCACGTCGTAGCCGGGTAGGCGCTCGCGGCTGCCGGCGATCTCGGGCTCGTAGTAGCCGGTGGCGAACGCCGCGCCTTCGCCCACCCGCGCGGTCTCGAAATAGCGGTCGAAAAACGCCGCGGCATCGCCGGGCACGGGACCGCGCGCGGCGGTGCAGGCGGGTTCCCACTGCGAACCCGAAGTGAGCCCGCTGGCGTCGGTCCGCGCCAATAGTTGCGGGCAGCTTTCGCGAAAGCTCGCCAGCGCCGCCAGCGCGTCGGCGGGGCGCAGGCCGAGCGAAGCTATCGGCGGTCCGGCGCGCACTCCGGCGGCAACCGCGTTGGCGGGGGTAGCCAGCGGCGGCGTGTCGGGCGGTGTCTGTGTTTGCGGCACCAGCCGGCAGCCGGCAAGCGCGAGAGTCAGTATCGCGAGCGTCGCGGGCAGCTTCAACCGCATGCCCCGCGCGCTCCGATCAGCCTTCGTCGGTTTCGTCGAGCACCCAGTGCGGATCGGCCTCGCGCACGTCGCGCTTGAAGGTCCACAAGTCGCGCGTCTCGACCGCGTCGTCGAGCGAACCGGCCACAACAGTGCCGTCCCTGTCGCGCGTCACCGTGGCGATGTCGGCGACGAAGCGCACGGTCACCCGCGCGGTCTTGCCGACCAGTTCGGCCATGTCGATCTTGGCGTCCTCGATCCGCACCAGGCGGTTGGCGAGCGTTTCGCCCGCTGCCTCGCGCGCGGCGATGGCGGCGTCGAACCCGCCATAGACATCGTCGTCGCACAGTTCCTTCAGCGTTTCGCGGTCGCCGGTCCAGAACGCTTCGAGGATCATCGCATAGGCGCCCTTGGCCCCTTCGACGAAGCCCGAGATGTCGAACCGCTTGTCGGCCGCGGCGATCTCGCGCACGCCGCGCTCGACCGCGGGCAGCGCGCCCTCGAGGCTGGCGGGGCGGGCCGGCTGAGCCGAACGCGACTGCGGTGTGGCCGCCGGCGGCCCGGCGTCGGGCGCGTCGAAACGCGTCGGCACCGGCTCTTCCTCATGCTCCGCGCGCCGGCCAAGCACCGAATAGAGGCGCAAGCCGAGAAACGCTGCGATCATCGCGAGGATGACGATCTGAATTATCACGTTGCCAATCCGTCTTTCACTTTGGCCCCAAGGAAACAGTCAGAGCGACACCGGCACCTGCCGCCCCGACGCGCTGTCAGCCGTGCCCTAGATAGGCACGAAACACAAACGAACAACGCACGTGGGCGCCATTCGGGTGCGCCGTTGCGGCGGGTCGCGAGCGGTGCTAGGCGCGCCCGATCCACGTGCGGGTGCCCCGCCCGCGCGGGCCAACCATCAGGATACCCGCATACCATGGCCGACGAAGGCGACGTGCTGACCGATATCAACCTGGACGCTGCTAGCGAAGGCAACGGCGCCGACAACCAGCCGGTGGCCGGGATCATCTCGCAATACGTGAAGGACCTGTCGGTCGAGAACCCCAACGCCCCGGCCTGTTTCCAGTACCAGGGCCAGCCCAACATCGACCTGCAGTTCAACATCGCCGCGCAGCAGATCAACGACGAGGTTCACGAAGTCGAACTGAAGATTCGCGTCACCTCCAAGGCCGACGAGGGGGACCTGTTCCTCATCGAGCTCGCCTATTGCGGCCTCGTGGGCTTGCGCAACCTGCCCGATGAACACGCCCACGCGTTCCTCTACGCCGAGGCGCCGCGCATCCTGTTCCCGTTCGCCCGCCGGGTGATCGCCGACGCCACCCGCGACCTGGGCTTTCAGCCGCTGATGGTCGATCCGATCGACTTCAACGGGCTCTACCTCTCGCAGCTCCAGCGCCGCGCCGAAGAAGAGGCCGCCGGCGGCGAGGTCCCGCCCCCCATGGGCCAGGCTTGATTCCAGCCGGCGAGGCCTGAGCGATGAGCCTGGTCCGCAATGTCGGCACGATCGGCGGGCTGACCGCGGTCAGCCGGGTGTTCGGCTTTGCCCGGGACATGATGCTCGCGCGGGTGCTCGGCGCCGGCGGGGTCGCCGACGCGTGGCAACTGGCTTTCCAACTGCCCAACATATTCCGCCGGCTGTTCGCCGAAGGCGCATTCGCCAGTGCGTTCGTACCGCTGTTCAACCGCCGCATGGCCGGCACGGGGGATATGGGCGAAGCGCGCCGTTTCGCCGAGGAAGTGCTCGCCTTCCTGATCCCGGTGCTGATCGTATTCGGCGCGCTGGCGCTGATCGCAATGCCGTGGATCGCGGGCCTGTTCGCCAACGAAGGGATGGACCGCGACCCCGCGCTGTTCGACCTCGCGGTGCTGATGGCGCGGATCACGTTCCCCTATCTTGCGTTCATGAGCCTGGCGACGCTGTTCGCCGGCATCCTCAACAGCCTGTCGCGCTTCGCCGCCGCCGCGGCCGCCCCCATCCTGCTCAACCTGTGCATGATCACGGCGCTGGTCGCGGGGATGGGGGCGGGGGATGGTGTCGAGGCCCAGCGCCAAACGGGGTATTATCTGGCGATCGCCGTCACAGTTTCAGGCCTGCTGCAACTCGTGTGGCTGTGGTTATGGGCGCGCCATGCCGGGTTTCGGATGACCTGGCGGCGCCCCCGCGTGACCCGCGGCGTGAAGGAGCTGGGCGTATTGATCGTGCCGGCGGTGTTCGGCGCGGGGATTTATCAGATCAGCCGGTTCATCGACTTGTTCTTCCTGTCGACTTTGCCCGATGGATCGTACACCTTCCTGGCGATGGCCGACCGGCTCAACCAGCTGCCGCTCGGGATCATCGGCATCGCACTAGGCACCGCGATCCTGCCGTCGCTGTCGCGTCATATCGCGGGCCGCGAGCACGATCAGGCCGAGCGGCTGCAATCGAACGCCGTCGAACTTGCCCTGCTTCTGACAGTGCCCGCCGCGGTCGCGCTGTTCGTGACCGGCAGCGCGTTCACCCGCGCTTTCTACACCGGCGGCGCGTTCACGCTGGAGGATTCGCTGGCGACCGGGGCCGTCGTTTCGGCACTGGTTCTGGGCCTGCCAGCCTATGTCCTGATCAAAGTGCTGGTGCCCAACTTCTTCGCCCGCCGCGATACGCGCACACCGGTGATCACCGCCGCGACCGCGCTGGCGCTCAACGTCGGCTTGAATTTCGCGCTGGTGCCCCGCTACGGAGTGGTCGGCCTGGCGCTCGCCGGCTCGATCGGGGCGTGGACGAACACCGCGCTGCTCTATGCGATCCTGGTGCGGAAGGGTTACTTCCGGCTGACCGCGCGCGCCGTGGGGCGGATCGCGCGGATCGCCGTGGCGGCCGCCGCCATGGGCGCGGCGCTGTGGTTCGCCATGCCGCTGGGCACTGCCTGGTACGCGGGCGGGGTCGTCGAACGCCTGGCCGCGATCGGCGCGCTTGTGCTGGCGGGCGGCGGTGTCTACTTCGCCGCCGCGGCACTGCTCGGAGTGGTCGACCGCGACACGGTGGCCCAGCTTCGCCGGCGGCCGGGCTAGACGTCGGGCTCGAACACTAAGGGGATCACCAGTTGGCCATGCGCGTCGTTTCCGGCATCCAGCCCACTGGCAACCTCCACCTGGGCAACTACCTCGGTGCGATCCGCAACTGGGTGCGGATGCAGGACGAGATGGGGCCCGCCAATCGCGCCCAAGCAGCCGCAGGCGGTAGCGCAGACAAGAATGTCCGCGCTCAAGCAGCTGGAGGGAGTAGCGCCAACGAAAACTCCGGCCAGTGCCTGTTCTTTCTCGCCGATCTCCATGCGATCAGCCAGCCGCACGATCCGGCCGAGCTCAAGCGCGCCACGCTCGAAATGGCCGCCGCGCTGGTCGCCTGCGGGATCGATCCGGCGCGCTCGGTGCTGTTCAATCAGGCGCAGGTCCCCGCCCATGCCGAGCTGCAATGGTTGCTCAGCGGCACCGCCCGCATGGGCTGGTTGAACCGCATGACGCAGTGGAAGGACAAGGCGGGCAAGAACCGCGAGGGCCAGTCGATCGCGCTGTTCGCCTATCCGGTGCTCCAGGCCGCCGACGTACTGCTTTATCAGGCGACGCATGTGCCGGTGGGCGATGACCAGAAGCAGCATCTCGAGCTCGCCCGTGACATCGCGCAGAAGTTCAACAACGACTTCGGAGCCGGCTCGGACATATTCACCTTGCCCGAGCCGATCGTCGCACCCGAAGCGGCGCGGATCATGAGCCTGCGCGACGGCAGCGCCAAGATGAGCAAGTCCGACCCTAGTGACATGAGCCGGATCAACCTGGCCGACGATCCCGATCTGGTGATGCAGAAAATCAAAAAGGCGCGGACCGATGCCGAGCCGCTGCCGTCGGACGCCGCCGGGCTCGAAGGCCGTCCCGAAGCGGCAAACCTGGTGGCGATCTACGGGGCGCTGACCGGCGCCGGCACCGACAGTGTGCTGTCGCAATATGGCGGACAGGGCTTCGGCGCATTCAAGCCGGCGCTGGGCGAGGTGCTGGTGGAAACGCTGCGGCCGATATCCGAACGTTTCCGCGCGCTGCTTTCCGACCGCGAGGAACTCGACGCGATTCTCGCGCGCGGAAGTGCCACAGCGCGCGAAATCGGGAGGCCGACGCTCGATGCGACGTACGCGGCGCTGGGGCTGGTGCGCTAACTTTTCACAAGATCGCCATTCAAACTCGGTTCACCGCGCGTACTTTACACCCTGCCGCAACGATGACAGCTTGTCCCACTTCGCGGGGCCCGGCTGCGCGCCGTTTCAACGAAGGGTATCGCAAATGTCCATCCTGACCAATTGGGGTAGCAAGCTGAAGCTGATCGCCGTGCCATTTGCGCTCGGCACGCTGGCCGCCTGCGCCACTCCGTTCAACGCCAACGTCCAGCGCTTCCAGAGCGCGCTGCCCGCGCCGCAGGGCCAGACCTTCGCGGTCGTGGCTGAGGATCCGTCGCTCGCCGGCGGGCTCGAGTTCGCGCAGTATGCCGACCAGGTCGAAGCGAACCTGACCCGGCTGGGGTACACTCAGGCCGGCGCGCCTGAAAACGCCGACTTGCTGGTGCGATTCGACTATGATGTCGATCAGGGGCGCGATCGTGTCCGCCAGACCGGCTTCCGCGATCCGTTCTACGATCCCTGGTATGGCTATGGCCGCTACAGCCGCTTCGGCCACCATGGTTCGTTCGGCAGCCCGGTCGGCTATTGGGGCCCGAGCTATTACGGCCGCGGTTCGTGGGGCCGTCCGTGGAGCTACGGCTTCTACGACCCGTTCTTCGACAACGGGCTTCAGGCCTACACCGTCTATAACAGCGCGATCGAGATGAAGATCGATCGCCGCGCCACTGGCGAACGCCTGTTCGAAGGCCGCGCCGAAGCGGTGTCGACGTCGAACCGGCTGCAATACCTGGTGCCCAACCTGGTCGAGGCGATCTTTACCGATTTCCCCGGCCGCAGCGGCGAGACCGTGCGTATTTCGGTCGCGCCGGAGAACATGCCGGCCCAGCGGGGCAGCCGCCGCCGGTAACCGTTGGCCTAGCGAATTGAGGGCAACCTCGAGCGGAAGGCGGGTCGCGAGTGTCGCGGCCCGCCTTTTCGTTGCCGCTACCGGCTGAGCGGGCCCGCGGCGAATGCCGCGCGGTCGATCTCGTAGATGACATGGATCGCCGGCTGGCCGGCCACTTCGACCTGTTCGGTTTGATCGGTCAGCCGGCCGCCGATCTTTTCCAGCGCCCCGCGGGAACGCCGGTTGTTTTCGCCGACACGGAACCGCACGCGCTCGACGCTGCCCAGCGCATGGCCCAGCATCAGGCGCTTCATCTCGCGGTTGTACGCGCCGCCCCAGTGCGACCGGGCGACGAACGTCCAGCCGATCTCGACCGACCCGCCGTACGCCGGGTCATGCCCCTGGAAGCGTGACGAGCCGACGATCGCGCCGGTCTGCTTGTCGATGACCGCGAGGGCGCCGCCCTGGGCCAAGGCGTCGTCGAAATAAGCCCGAAACACCGGCTCCTGCCAGCGATCGTGCGCCGGATGCTGTTCCCAGATGAGCGGATCGGCGGCAACGGCGAACAGCGCGTCCCAGTCGCCCTCCCGCAGGGGCCGCAGCAGCAGGTGCTCGCCGTCGAGGGTGGGCTGGCGGTCCAACAGCACCAGCGGTCCGGCGGCAAACGCGGCGCGGTCGATCTCGTAGACCACATTGACGCTCGGCTTGCCGGCCTTGACGGTTGGCTCGCGGCGGTCGGTCAGCCGGCCGCCGATCTTCTCCATCGCGCGGCGCGAGCGGCAATTGTCGTCGCCGATGCGGAAGCGGACGTAGGTAACCGACGCCAGCGCGTGGCCGAGCATCAGCCGCTTCATCTCGGCATTGTATGCCCCGCCCCAGTGCGACCGGGCGAGGAAGGTGAAGCCGATCTCCACCGACGGCCCCCGCCCGTCCTCGTCGGGCTGATAATCATGGAACTGCGAAGCGCCGACAATCGCCCCGCGATGCCTGTCGATCACCGCCAGCGCCCCGCCGTTTGCCAGCGCATTGCCGAAATATTCGCGGAACACCGGCTCCTGCCAGCGGTCGTGGGCCGGGTGGCCGGCCCACAGCGCGCGATCGGACGCCACCGCGAAGAGCGCGTCCCAGTCGTCCGCCCTGAGCGGCCGCAACACCAGCCGTTCGCCTTCGAGAACCGGCTGGCGGTCCACCGCTAGCCCGCGACCGCGGCCAGCGCGGCGAGGAACTTGTCGGTGTTGCCCTGGGTCAGGCCGGCGACGTTGATCCGGCCGGAACCCGCCATGTAGATCCCATGGTCGGCGCGCAGCGCGGCGATCTGGTGCTTGTCCAGCGCGAGCATCGAGAACAGCCCGTTCTGCGTCCCGATCGGCGCCAGGTCGAGCGCGCCAACCCGCCCCGCCGACGCCAGCCGGTCGCGCACCTGGCGCATCCGCGCGCGCATGGTGTCGAGTTCGTCCTGCCACTGCGCGGTGAGGCCTGCGTCCTCGAGCACGATCCGCACCGCTGCCGCGCCATGGTCGGGCGGCATCGACCAGTTGGCCCGCGCCAGCGCCGCCGCGTTCGACATGACCGCGGGAAGTTGGCCGCCATCCTGCGCGACCACGTATAACGCGCCCACCCGGTCGCGGTAGAGCCCGAAGTTCTTGTCGCAGCTGTAAGCCACCAGCGCCTCGGGCACCGCGGCGAGCACGGCGCGAAGGCCGGCGGCATCCTCCTCCATGCCGTGACCGAGGCCCTGGTAGGCGACATCGATGATCGGCAGCGCATCGCTTTGCGCCAGAGCGGCGGCGATCTCGGCCCACTGGCCGGGGGTGTAGTCGATCCCGCTGGGGTTGTGGCAGCAGCCGTGCAGCAGCACCGCCTCGCCCACTTGCGCGCTGCGGATCGCCGCAAGCACGGCGTCGAGGTTCGCCGTCCCATCGGCGCAGGCATGGTCGAACGGGACCAGCTCGAGCGGCAGGTCGGCAAGGATTTGCGCGTGGTTGGGCCAGCTCGGCGTGCCCATGTGCACCCGGGGTACGCCCGCCGCCCTAGCCAGCGCCGCCGCCAGCCGCACCGCACCGGTTCCGCCGGGGGTCTGCATCCCCTGGATGCGCCCGCCCATCGCCGGGTCGTCCGCCCCGAACACGTAGGGCATCAGTGCCTCGACGAAACCCATGTCGCCCTCGGGGCCGAGATAGGACTTGCTGTCCTGCGTCGCGACCAGCCGCGCCTCGGCCGCCTTGATCGCCCCGAACACCGGGGTGCCGCCCTGCCCGGTGCGATAGACCCCCACGCCCAGATCGATCGTATCGCTCCGCGCGTCGGCGGCGTGGAGCTTGATCAGCGCGAGCAGCGCGTCGGGGGCGGCGGGGGAGAGGCGTTCGAGCATGGCGCGGTCCGTTTACCGCAAGCGAAAGGGGCCGCAACAGCTATCCCGTCGCGGCCCCACCAGTACCGGGCAGAAATTCTTGATGCGGCCTTAGAACGGCAGCCAGCGCTGCTTTTTGGAAAACTTCATGTAGCCGGCGTTGAGGCCGAGACGCAGGCCCGCGCCCACCCGGATCGGGATCAGCACCGTGTCGCCCTTGCGCATGTACGATGCGTTGAGCCCACCGATCATGTAAGCCGCGCCTTCGCCGGAGGGGAAGCGCTCGAACAGTTCTTCGGTATCGTGCAGGTTGTACACCAGCACGAAGGTGTTGCTCGCGTTGGCGCCGGCGTCGAACCCGATCGACGGGCCCGTCCAGTAGACCGGCTTCTGGCCTTCCACCTTGTGGAACAGCGTGCCCGAGCCGTAGCGCGCGCCGAGCACGAACGCTGCGCCCGCCTCGCGCCCGACGATGTAGGCGCTGGGCTCACCCTGCTTTTTGAGCAGGTCCTCGATCATCCGCGCCACGCCTTCGGCGCCCTTGCCGAACACGCCCTCGGCCGCGCCGATGAGGTCGTCCTTCTTGTAGGTATCGCCCTGCGCCGCGGCGACCGCTGGTGCGCCGGCGGCCTGGCTGGCGGCCGTCGAGGGATCGGCGCTGGTCACCACTGGGTCGGCCCAGTCCGCCGCGACATCCGCCGGCGCATCCGCGGGCGGGGTCGGCGAATAAGTCGTCGCGTTGTCGTAGGCCGCGGGCTCGCCCGGCGCTTCGGCCGGTTGCGCCAGGTCGGCGTCGATCGCAGCGTTCGGATCGATCGTCTCGACTTGCGCGAATGCCGGCGTGGCGGCGAGCGCCGCCGCTCCCAGTACGGCGATCCACCCCTGGCGCACAAAGCGCTTGATCCGGCCCATTATTCCCTCCGTCCCCCCCAAGCGAGGGTTATCCACAGGGCAGGAGAGTCCTTGTCCGGTGAAGCGGCAATGAATGCGCGACGAAGCGAATCGCTTTTGCGGTGAACCGAGACGGGATCGGCTGCCCGCGAGGCCCTTGCCGCTCGAAAGGCCCCTCGCTATAGGCCCGCTCGCCGCTGCGATCCGGAGACGTGGGTGAGTGGCTGAAACCAACGGTTTGCTAAACCGTCGTACTGGTAAATCCGGTACCGAGAGTTCGAATCTCTCCGTCTCCGCCACTTCCTATTGGTTTCGTTAGATATTTGGAGCGTTGTAGGTCGGTTCCCGTTACCGCGCCCTGACAGGACTTTGGCTTGGAGTTAGCCGACCCAAGAGATGGCGTGCCGAAGGCCGTCGCAAGTCTAATGTCCGCAGTGGGGGTCTGTCGCCGATCTCCTGTGAAACACACGTCTCGGCGTGAGACAGCCTGACATCATCCTCACAAACCTGAGACCGGCCCGTCGCGCTGAGCTAACCCCATTAGCGGCCGAAATCTGGACCTATTTTCTTGACAGTAGTTTCCTCAAGGTGGTCTTGCGAGGACGGGGCACAATGCGAGCAATTCGCTCATGCAGCTTAGATCGGCAGCCTGGTGTTCCACTCAGATCATATAGGCAGGCGATTCTCTAGACCAAATAATCCCAGTCAGTTGGGGTATCAGAAGTCAGCTGCAAAAGGGGGCTGAGGACGCCGAGCCTAGAAGCGAAAGCCGGCCCGTAAGCCCCAGCCCTTCACGTCGCCCAAATCGGCCCAAACCGACACAAGCCCCCCGCCGCCGGCTCCGGCTCCCAACCCGCCTTCTAGCCGACCCCAAGTGCCGCGCCCGCGACCATTGAGAGTGTCGATCAAGCCACCACTGGCGATCCGCACGTCGCTGTTGCCGCGGAACTCGTGGAACAGCTTCGCGTCAACGAACGGGGCGAAGTCGCCCGTCCAGCCCAGGCGTGCGCCGATACGGCCTCGCACGCTGGTCATGCGATCATTGTCGAAGGCAATGTTGCCAGTGGTGAAATCGTCCATCCGAGTGCGGACGTAGGACAGGCCGGCGTTGACATCGAGCATTGGGCCGAAGCTCGGCGTCCGCCAACCGATCTCGCCGTCAATGCCGGTGCTGCGGATGTCCGGACGGACTAACGGAATGATCTCGCCATTGCCGAAACGCACATCATAGTTGTCGCGTTTGGCGAGCACCCCGGCATATAGGCCTGCGGCAGTCCCGAACTGTGCGAACAGGCCGTAGTTGTGGCCGTCGGCATCGATGTGCGAGCCCGATGCAAGATCGGCCTTGGCATGGCCGTAGCCGGCGGTGGCGCCGACCGTGAAATTGTCGCCAGCACGAAAGCCGAGCTCGACTTGGGCGCCACGGCGCTTGGTTTTCAGACGATCGCTGAACGTCAGCGCCGTGCCGAAAGCGGTTGAACTTTGGTTGTTGTCGCCGACGCGGTCCTCGCTTCCATAGAGCTGGGCGCAGATCGAAATCGGGCTGGTACGATCCACCCCAAAGTCGTTGCGGCGCGACGCGGCGCACGACTGGTTGGCGCTGGCCGACTGATGCCACAGCTCCTGGGCGAAATTGTTGAGCGTGGCGACGTCGAAGATGGCCCGATCGGGCCGCGATACGAGGAAGGTGTCGGCACCGGTTTGGACCAGCGAGTAGTTGATAAGGCCAAAGCTTGTCTGGCCGAGCAAATTGAACGGCGTGCCGGTCGCGGTCAACGCATCGACAATCAAAACGCCGTCGGGATCGATCACCGCCGAGCCCGCGAGCAGGGCGAGGTTGACCCCGGTCGAGCCGCCGGCATTGCCGCCGATGATCAGCCGGTCGGCGATGAGCCCGCCCGCGCCGCCGCCGACGTCGATGCCGAGGTTGGCGGCCCCGCTGCCGACATAATTGCCGCAGATCGACAGCGTGTTGGTAGCCGCACCGTTGATCATGGTAATCGTCCCGGCGTTGTTGAACGTCTCGCAATTGGCGAGGACGCCGGCACCGGCGGTGGAGCTCACGACACCACTTGCGAGATTGTTGAACACGTCGGTCCCGCCGCCGAAGTTGCTCGTGCCCACGACGTTGAAGCGGCCGGCGTTGTTGACCGTATCGTTATTGTCGGTGAGATCGATTCGCCCGGTGATTGACCCGGCGGCATTGATGTTAATGACAGCCGCCGCGCCGTTGGCGTCGATCGCCGGCCCCGCGCTCGACGAAACCGCGTCGTTGAGGGTGATCGTCGTCCCCGTGCCAGAGGTCGCATTGATCCCGGCGAGCGCGCCCGACACGGCGGCGCCGGACTGGGTGGTGATGACCACCGAACAAAGCGTCGAGGCGAGGATCCCGGTGCCCTGCGCGCTGACGATCGCGCTGGTGGCGTTGACGTTGATGTTGGCGCAGCCGCTGGCGGCGGCGCGGATCGCGTCGGAACCTAGTCCGCTGACATTGACTCCGCCGGCGGTGATCACTTGGGCGCCGGTGGTGCTGGTGACGTCGATGCCGGGGCTATTGCCGCCGACCGTGCGGATCGGGCCGCTGGTCACCGTGACCGTGCCGGCGCCGCCGACGACGTTGATGCCGTCGCCGTTGATCCCCGCTGTCGTCACGGAGCGGCAGTTGACGTTGATCGCGCCCGTGCCGGCGACATCGACCCCGGGCGAATTGGGCCCGCTCGTGACGACATCTCCGCAGACGACTGCGAGCGGACCAGCACCGCCGGCGACGAGCACGCCGGTCGAGAGGTCCGCGCCGGTGGTGACATTGCCGGTATTGAGAGTGATCGACCCGGTTCCGCTGACCTGAACGCCATCGGAATCGATGCCGCGCGTGATGACGCTGGCGACGATCGCATCGATCGGACCGGCGCCGCCGACGATCTGCAGACCATCGCTGGCCGGTCCCGTGGTCGACAGCGCGCCGCAGCGGACGGTGATGGCGCCGGTCGCGCCGATCGCCACAGCCGGCGAGGCGGCGCCCAGCGTGGTCACCGAACTGCAAGTGAGGGCGACCGGATCATTGGCGCCTGCAATGATGATTCCGGGGCTGTTGGCACCAGCAGTGGTGACCGGTCCGACGGTAGAGGCGATGGTGCACGCGCCCGCGCCGATCGTCGCGCAGGCGGCCGGATTGGTGATTATCGACAGGGCTGGCGAATTAATACCCGCGGTTGAGATCGCGCCGAGTGTTGTGGTGATGCGGCCGGGCGAATTCACGAGCACGCCCACCGAATTGGGGCCGGTGGTCGTGACGTTGCCCGGTGTCCCCGGCGCCGGCGTGAGCGTGACGTCACAGCCGCCAATGCCAAGGACCACGCACACCGCCGGAGCGGCCGCAATGTCGATCGCGTTCGCGCCAGTCCCGGCGGTCTGGACGGTACCGATGCGCCCAGTGGTCGGGCCCGCCGCGCGGACCAGGACGCCCGTGGCGCCCGCGCCCTGGGTGGTCAGGCTGCCGACGGTGAAGTTGGTGCCACACGCACCCGCGCCAACAACGACGCATGCAGTTGGATCGGTCGTCAAGCTGAGGCCAAGCGCGTTGGCCCCAGCCGTGCTGAGCGTGCCGACAGTTGCCGACGTCGGCCCCGCTGCCGTTACCAGCGCCCCGGTCGATCCGATGCCGAGCGTGCGTAGCGTGCCGACGTTGAACGCCGTGCCACAATTGCCCGAGCCGATGATGACGCACGCGGTGGGGCTGGTGGTGAGGTTTAGCCCCGGTGAGGTCGCGCCGGCGGTGGTGAGGGTGCCGATGGTGACGCTCGTCGGGCCTTGGGCGGTAATCAGCGCACCGGGACTGTTGAGTCCAGTCGTCTATACCTGGTTCGCGACCGCGGTGATGCTGCACCCGCCGGTCAAGGTAATGCACACCGCAGGATTGGTGGCGACGTCGATCGCTGGGGCGCCGACGCCTGCGGTCGAAAGCAGCGTGGTCGAGTTGAACGTGACGCTGCCGGTCGAGCGCAACAGTGCTGCGGTCGAGCCGTCGCCGGTCGTCGTCACGCTGTTGACGGTGAGGCCAAGCGGGCCGCTGGTTGAGGTGACATTGGCGCCGCGCGACAAAATTCCCGACGTGCTGATCGTGTTGAGCGTCGCGGCGACCGTGCCACCAATCAGGAGGGCACCATCACTGTTGGCGCCGGTCGTCACCAATGTGCCCGTGTCCGTAACAGTCAGCACGCCCGGGGTGGTTAGCGAGAGTGCGGGCTGATTATTCCCGGTAGTGGTGATGTTGCCGGTCAAGTTGGCGACGATGTTGGTCGGTGAGCTACCGACGACGCCCGGGCCCGATAACACCGTCGTGCCGGTCGTTACAGTCCCTGTCACAGGCGTCGGGAGCAGTGGATCGACGCAGGTCACCACGCCCAGCAAGCCGACCGTGCACACAGTTTGAGCGTGTGCGGCGGCGGGAACGAGTAACATAAGCGGAGCGGCGGGAATGAAGTAAGCGGCAGTGGTGAATAGCACGGCGGTTCCAAATTTCTTATTCACGACAGCTCTCCCTATGAATCCACGCGTACGTGTTCAAAATAACATGGCTCTCCACCATAGAGTCACGCTAGGACGAATTATGAAACGCGATCTTGATCTCAGTTAATATCTTTTGCTTTTTAATTATCGGCCCGCCATGGGGTGTGAAGGTAGATCACGTCGAATATGGAGCATTCGATCTATTGCATATGAATGGAATTAGTTTTCACGAAAAAATTAAACGGCGCCCCGCCGAGGGTTGGCGGGGCGCCGCTCAACGCCGGCCGGGGGCGTAGCGACGTCGAAAAGAGAATCGTTGTCGCGCTCAGTCGATGCGGCGGTAAGATTCGGAATGACAGTGATGCCGGTCTCGGTGAGCCCTCTTGCGTCAGACACCGAAGCCAGAGAGGAAAAACGCGGATTTGTGAGGGTCTCGAGGACCAAACCGAACGCATCCGGATGCTAGTTTGGCGGACTCCGTCTCCGCCAATTGCCGGACGTTCAAGCGTCAACGGACCGCACAGAACTCATTCAAGCATGCGCATCAGCTGATCCGCCTTGCACCCTGAGGACTGAGAATTCGTCAAAGTTTGTGCTCAGGCGGCGCACCCGGTCGCTCCGCCATTTCAAGCGCCCGTGGGTCGTCCACGTCAAACCATCGTAATTCACTGCAGTCGGTGATGAACGCGTCACCCTGCCGCGCGAGAACGCGTATGCCTTCGGTCAGCGAAGGCGCTTCAATCTCGCGAAGCGCGGCAAACAGCGCCGGGCCAATCGCAAACACGCCGGTATCGAAGCAATCATAAGGCTCCAGCCCCTTACCGATCATTACTATCCGATCGCCTTGGGTCTGCACCCGCGTGACGTCATCGAGATCGACCCAATCGCTCTCGATGCGCCGGTCGATTGCCAGCCGCGCGCCCGCCGATGCTCCAGCGTTTGCCATTCGCCGATAGAGTTCTGGTTCGACCAGATGATCGCACATGGCGAGGAGAGCTTCCGCGCCGGCTACCGGGGCCTCGGCAGCCAAAACCGAGGTGCCATTCGGCTGGCGATAGTCCTCAATGCGAACGGTCTCGACCGCGAGCGGGCACGGCTGAGCCGCGAGATGGGCTTCGATCGCTTCGGCGCCGTAGCCGAGAACGACCACCACGCGCGCCAGCCCAGCTTCGGCCAGGCCTGAGATCGCGTGCATGAGCAGCGATCGTCCCTTCACCGTGCACAGCGGCTTGTACGGAGCAACCGAACGGAGACGGCTGCCCTCGCCCGCGGCGAGAAGGACGGCGGTATCGATCATCTCACTGGAGCGTGATAAAGTCTTCAACCGCCTGGGCAGCCAGATCGTCCGTCATCTGCGTGCGCGGATGCTTGCAGAAATAGGCCGACGCCGCATCGATCGGGCCTCCGACGCCGCGATCCTTGGCTAGTTTCGCGCAGCGAATCATGTCGATTGCCACTCCCGCCGAATTCGGGCTGTCTTCCACCGACAGGCGCAGTTCGAGGTTCATCGAAACGCCACCGAACATCGATCCCTCCATCCGCAGGAAGCAAACCTTGTTGTCATTCTGCCACGGAACATAGTCGGAAGGACCAATGTGAACGTTGTGATCATCCAGCCTCTCGGCCGCGACCGACTGCACGGCCTCTGTCTTGGAGATTTTCTTCGACGCGAGACGTCGATGATTGGTCATGTTGAGGAAGTCGGTATTTCCACCCGTGTTGAGCTGATAGGTGCGCTCGAGCTTGACCCCGCGCTTGGCGAAGAGGTCCGTCAACACCCGATGGACGATTGTTGCGCCCAGCTGCGCCTTGATATCGTCTCCGATGAGGGGGACTCCAGCGCAAGTGAAGCGCTCTGCCCATTCCGGATTGCTGGCGATAAACACCGGGATGTTGTTCACGAACGCCACTTCAGCCTCGAGCGCGCATTCTGCGTAAAACTCACTCGCCGCCTGCGATCCCACCGGCAGGTAGTTCATAAGCACGTCGGTGTTGGCCGCGCGAAGCGCCGCGACGACCTCGTCCTTGGTGGGCTCCTGGTCGTCGGCGACAACGAAGGTGCGGTCGTCGGCATAGTCCGCCATATGATCCCCTACGCCGTCGAGGATCCGCCCCATCCGGACCGTGGCGCCCGTGGGCTCAACAGAATCGCAAAAGATCGTGGTGCAGTTCGGTCGGGCAAAGATTGCCTCCGCCACGTCCCGGCCCACCTTGCGCCGATCAACATCCCATGCCGCCACAACCTTGATGTCGCTGGGCCGGTATCCCCCCAGGTCCCAATGCATCAGACCGACCGTCTCATTCGCGCCTTCGCGGTAATGCGAGAGGCCCTGCACAAGCGAGCTCGCGCAGTTCCCAACGCCGACCAAGGCGATATTGATGCTCGGCATTACTCTTCACTTCCTTTGGTCATTGATGGCTCAATTGGCGAGGAAGTCCTTGGAATTGCATCGTGGCTCTTGAGCAAGCGGGTTTCTACGGAACGGTGCCAGACAAGTCCAACGACAAGGATGATCGTCAGCGGCCCGATCTCGAACCACCAGAAGAGTGACGGATTACCCGCGAGGCAGGCTAAGAATATTGCCAGCACCCGCACATTCGCAGTGAGCAGGCTCATCAAGCGCATCGGCCGTGCCGCCTCCCCCCCGTACGCTTCCACGAACCAACGTCGATCTTCGTGGCGCTGCAGCGCCTGATCGAACCGGAAGGCAGAGCGGTCCAAGCTCCGCGCGACATGGTCGTAAAGCCCCACAAAAGGATTGCCAATCGGCAAGGGCGCGGCGATTGCCGCCCCCTTGCACCGGCGCTGAAAGCGAGCCCGCTCGGCTTCGTAGAGGTTGGATTGCACGGCATGAAAGGCCGCCGCAGCGAAGCCCAGCGCCCAGCCCTCGACCGTTCCGATGGACCATGCCAGGACGATATAGATCATCCCGAAAACGCCGTGGTCGCACAGCCCGTCGAGCGTGCGTCCGAACCTGCTGGAAGTGTCCGTTGCACGGGCGATCATACCGTCGAGCCCGTCCGCGGCCAACCAGCCGACCGACAGCAGCAGCCCGGCGACGGTGAACGGCCAGCTCTCCCAACGACCATAGGCTGCCGCGGCGAACGCGCCGAATGTCAGCCCGCCGATTGACACGACGTTCGCGGATATTCCGTGAGCAAGAAACCACGGCAGGCACCGGCGACCTGTCGGATGAATAACCCACAGGTTTGTCAGATCCTCGATCCGGGGATCTCGTGACTGATCCGGCGGAGGGGGAGCCATCGGCTGTCGTCTACAGCGACCGATGCGTTTGCGGCAAGCTGTTTGCCATACCGAGTTGCCCACTACGAACAGATGCGAACGGTCGAAGCCGATAGGAGGCAGTAAAAGCTACGTTTTGCGAAGGGGTTGAAGATAAATCCGAACGTACCCGGTTGCTGATAAGGTGGACTTCGGCTGCGCCCCGGCCGGCAGATTACAGCCCGAACTTGAGCCCCGCCCAGACGGTGCGCGGCGTACCAATGTCGATCGAGCCGGCCTGGTTGCGCGTGACGATGGTTTCGCCGGTCAGGTTCTCAGCCCGCAGGACCAGCGCCAGGCCGCGCCGCACGGGCAGTTCGGCATAGGCATCGAGCGTGGTTGCCGGGGGCAGGACGTCGGTTTCCAGATCGTCTTCGAACTGCGCGCCCACGTGGCGCAGGGTCGCGCTCAGGAGCCGGCGGTCGCCCGGGCGCCACGACAGCGTGCCGCCGGCGGCCCAGCGCGGGGTCTGCGCCGGCCGGTTGCCGTCGAGCGCCGCGGCGGCCCCCGTCCCGCGCGCTTGCGCATCGGTCCAGGCGAGCGAGCCGATCAGCCGCACGCGTCCCAATGCGAGCGCCGCGGCGGCCTCGATGCCGCGCGCGCGGATCGCGTCGATGTTCTGCCGCTGGCGCAAGTTCGCGCCAATCGTGACGTTGGCGATAGCGTGCTTCACCCGGTTGTCGAACGCGGTAAGCGACAGGTCGACCGCGGGCGACGGAGCGAAGTCGATCCCCGCCTCGTATCCGACCAGCCGTTCGTTGCGCAGCGCGGCGTTGGCCTGGGTGACGACCGGGAACACCGTGAATGGCCGGTACAATTCATTGAGGGTCGGCAGCCGCAAGCCCGAATAGGCCGCGGCGCGCACCCGCAGCCCGCCGCCGAGCCGCGCCAGGGCGCCGCCGCGCAAGGAGCCCTCCCAGCCCGAACGGTCGGTGTGGGCGACATTGTTCACCGTCGCTCCCGCAGCGCTGCGGGCGGTGAAGAACCCGTCGCGGATCGTAAAACGGTCGGCGCGCGCACCGCCGGTCAGAGTCACCGCGCCCAACGTCTGATCGTGCTCGACGAATAGGCCGAGGTCGCTGTTGACCCCGCCCGCGTTGCGGCGCTGCGTGACAGCGCCGGTGGCGACGGAGATCGCGTCCTCGAACAGCTCGCCGCTCGCCTTGCGGTAGTCGAGGCCAAGGCGCAGGACGTTGTTGCGGCCCGTCGGCGGGCGCAACTCGAGCTTGCCGCCGAGCCCGGTCGCGGGCGTCCCCCGCTGGTCGAGGGTGGGGACGAAGGCGGTCGAGCTGACCACCACGTTGGTGAAGTTCCTCGCCTGGACATAGCCGAGCGCTTCGAATTGCCACGCTCCGCGTCCGATCAGGCGCAGCGATGCGTCGTGACCCTCCATCGTCGTGTCGGCGCCGCGGAAGCGCAGCGTGCGCTCGTCGCGATAGGCCAGCCCGCGCGCTTGCAACTCCACCGCGTCGCTCAGCGGGGCGACCGCGCGCAGCTGGACCGACCATGCCTCGTACGCCGCGCGCACGCTGGCGGGCGCGCGCTGAGCAGGCGGCGTGGTCCAGAACCCGTCGCCTTGGTCCCACCGTGCCGAGACCACCGCGAACCCCGATCCAAGCCGCGGCGCGATCGACAGCGCCGCTTCGCTTTCGCCGCGATCGTTGACCAGCGCGTGGCCGCCGACCGGCCCGAGCGCCGCCGGACCGGCGCTGGTCAGCTCGATCGTGCCGGCGAGCGCGCCCGCGCCGAACGGGCCCGAGCCGCCGCCCCGCGTCACCCGGGCGCTCGCCAGCCGTTCGGGCGCGATGGCGCTGAACGGGATGTAGCCGAAGAACGGGTCCGCCATCGGCACTCCGTCGAGCAGCAGCTGCGCACGGCTCGAGGCGTTCCCGCCGAGTGCCCTCAGGGTCACGCCTTGGGCGCTGGGATTGGCCGAGCGGCTGTCGGAGCGGCGGAACTGCTGGAACCCCGCGACCCCGGCCAGCGCGTCCTCGATCCGCCCGGATCCGGTCGCGACCAGTTCGGCGCGCGGCAGGACGCGGGTGGCATAGGCCGGGGTCGCCGGGGTCTCCGGCAGGCCGGCCCCGGTGACGACGATCTGCGATTCTTCGGGCGCTTCCCCTTTGGCGGATGCTGTTTTTCCGTCCGTCTGTGCGAGCCCCGGTGTCGGGACCGCGGCAAGCGCGGCGGCGAACACCCCTGCGGCCGCACCCGCGGGAAGCGTTCGCCGATTGCAATACCGGGACATGCGGCACTTCCTTTTCGAACGGGAAACCCGGGACGTTATGCCCGGTGAAAGCGATCTGTGATACGCGCGCCCGTGCATGACGAGCGAAACTCACCCTGCCCCCCAATCGGCAATGCCGCAACGATGATCGAGATTGCCGGGGGCCCCTATGCGATGGCATCGCTTAGCGAATATTGCTCTCGTACTCTCACCTCGGGCCCCGTGCCGCAGCGTTGTGGCGGCGCCGACCACCGGGCTCGACCCCGGACGCTTGGTTGAACTCCAGTCAACACAGCCTAAGAGTTGGCAGACCGCATTCCCGGCTCACGAGCAGCGGTGTAACGGAGGGCTGCTGATTTAATACTTGCGCGATTTCGCCGACGCAGGGGAACGTAGCAATTTCTGCCGGCTGCTGGCGGCGTCGCGCTCCGTATTTGAGCTGCCAGGCACGCGCGGCTCAAACGGCGATGGCGTGGCTTACGAACGCGCCGGACGCGTAACCCTGGCGCAAAGCGACGTGCTGCTTGCGGTGTGGGACGGCAAGGCGCCGCGCGGGCCCGGCGGCACCGGGCAGGTCGTTGCCGAAGCGGTAACGCAGGGATTGCCGGTCATCCTGATCGACCCCGCAACGACGGCCGAGGTGCAGCTGTTGTGGGATGGCCTGACCGAGCACGATCTCGGCCAGCAATCGGTGGACACGGTGGCGCGCGGCGACCTGTCTGCCCTGCCGCGGCTGCTCGCGGCGCTGGTGGCCCGCCCCGATGGGGCCGGCGACCGGCGTGCGCTCGAGAGCTTTCCACTTCCAGGCCGCAGCCGTGGCGGCGTTTCGTTGGCCTATCCGCTACTCCAAGTTCTGGTCGGAGTGCGCGGGCTTAGGCGCAGCAACTTCGGCGTCCCCGCCGCGGCCGCCCCGATCGTCCCGGTCGCCAGCAGCACCGCCGGGGCAGGCAGCTGGGCCAGCGCTTTCGACGACCGGATCGATACGCTGACCGCCCGGTTCGCGCGCGCCGATGTCGAGGCGGTGGTCAACGCACGGGCGTTCCGCAGCAGCTATGTCTCCAACTTCCTGCTCGCCGCGCTGGCGGTGATTCTGTCGCTGTGCGGATTGCTTGTTCCGACGCAGTTCAAGCCGGCCCTGGTCGTGCTGGAATTCCTCACCATCGCCTCGATCTTGCTGATCACCCGCGCTGGAACCAGGCAGGACTGGCACGGCCGCTGGCTCGACCATCGCGAACTGGCCGAGCGATTGCGCTGCCTGGCGCTGAGCGCGCAGCTCGGCGATCTCAACCTGCGCGCGAACCGGGACGCGGCTTCGACGCGGCTCGACTGGCTAGCCAAGGCCACCGCGCGCGAGACCGGGCTCCCATCGCTCGTAGCCGATTGCAGCTATGTTGAGGAAGTGCGCGACGACTTGCGCCGCCTGCTCAACGACCAGGTCGCCTATCTCACCGCCAATTCGCGGCGCATGAACTTGCTCGAGCATCGGCTACACCTGATTGGCACCGCGCTGTTCGCGGCCACCGCGGTAGTGTGCGTTACAGTGCTGCTGTTTGTAGGGATGGAATCGTTCGGCGGGGCGCTGGACGATGAATTTGGCAGCGCTCTCACAAAGGCCGCAATTGTCATCAGCGCGGCACTGCCGGCAATCGGCTCGGCGATCTACGGCATCCGCATGCAGGGCGATTTCGGGCGATGGAGCGCGCGCGACGCCGCGCTCGCCGAACGGCTTTCGGCGTTGCGCCATGTTGTCGATCCGGATCAACTGAGTTTCGACACACTCAAGCTGCGGGTCGCCCGGGCGACTCAACTGCGTACGACCGAGCTGGCCGAATGAGGGCACGCCTTTCGCGCCCGCCCGCTCACCTTGCCTGGCTAGCGACGCGCTCCGGCGCGCACCGACGGCCCGTACGGCGCCGCACCGGCGTCGTGGCGCCCCGACGCTCGATCGGGGCGCCTCCGCTCGATCCGATAGGTGTACGTCTCGGTCGCCACCGCCAACGCGCCGTTACACCAGAACTCGAGACGATGATCGGCGAACCGGAACGAACGGAAGTGCCCAAGCTCTGGCCCGAGATGATGGGCGAGATAGTTCGCGTACGTCCCCTCGACGCCTCCATTCTCGAACACGGCGGAATCCGCCGCGAACAGCCGCTCCGTGCCCCGCGCGTCGAGACGTTCGATGGACGCGCGATAGTTCGCCAGGACTTGCTCGATCCCCGGCCGCTGAGGGCCACAATTGCCTTATGCGCCTGCGGAAGAGTGCCGCTCATTCGGAGGATGGGCCCGGCGCCCGCGACAAGGCACCTCATGCTCCCCCCTTAGAATGGACCAGCAGCCCACCGGCAGGGCATCGCCCTGCCGGTGGGCTGTTTCCGCAGGATCGTCAGCAATGGCCCGCCGCTCGGTGCTCGGGCAGGCATTCCGCTTTCGGCGGCGGTGCTGGGCTGGCAGACGGCCGCGGAGCGGTCTGCTTGGGCTGAGCCGGCTGCGGGGCGGGCGCGGCCTTGGGCGCCGGGGTCGTCCGGCGCGCCGCCGGCGTCGAGCGCTCCGTCGCCTTCACCGCAGAAGTGGCGACCGGCGCATTGGCAACCGGCATCGCCTCCCCACGCAACATCGCTTCCAGATGCGCGATCTCGGCGCGCTGATCCCTGGCCGTGCGACGCGCCATCGCCAGCACATCTGGATGACCGCCCTGGCGGATAAGAACCTCCGACATCTCGACCGCGCCCTGATGATGCGCGATCATCTTGCGCGCCCAGGTGTCCGATAGTGTGGTGCCGGTCGCGGCCATCATCTGGTCGTGCATGCTCTTCTCGACCCCGCCGAAAGGGTTGGCCTCACCCGATCCGCCGGTGATCCCGCCAGCAAGCTCACGCTCCAACTCGGCGATTTCGCGGCTCTGCTTTTCCACCGTCATCCGCGCCATTTCGACGAAGCCGGGCTCGCCGCCCCGTTCGATGAGAAGCTGAGACATCTGGACCGCGCCCCGGTGATGCACGATCATCTTCTCGACCCACGTCTCCGAGGCATTCGCGCCGGTCGCCGCCATCATTCGCTCGTGCATCTGCATCTCGATCGCGCCGAAGGGGTTGTTGGGATCGTTCGCCATCGATGTTGCGCCGGCCTTTTCGGCGGCCTGGTCGGCGTTCTCTTCGCCGCCTGAGCAGGCTGAGAGGGCTAGCGCCCCCGCCCCCAGCAGCAGTGTCGTAATCCGCCTCATCGTTCTTCTCCTCGGTCGCGCATCGAACTGCGCAGGGTCCCATCCCGATTATTAGAAATTCATGTGGTCCATCCCGTGGACCAGAGCCGCCCCGAGCCAGCCTTGCACCAGCAGGAGAAGCGTGATCGCCGCGAGCATGGCCACCATCCCTCGGCCATAAACCGAGTTTCGCCACCGAAGCGCCCAGATGGCCGCCCCGCCGCCGATCGCAGCAAGCCCGGTCCCGAGCCAGCGATGCCAGAAATGCACGCCGTCATCCTCTGCGAGCGCGAATCCGCCCGTGAACCAACCCAAAACCGCCGCGATGACGCTCGCGGCGCCCGCGACAATGATGAGCGCTCGAATAAGCTCGACCGTCTCGCCTCGTCGCCGCGCCAGGATCAAGGCGACGAGAGCCACCGGAAAGAGCGCGATCGGGAAGTGAACCGCGAAAGGGTGCGTTCGCCCGACCCAACTCATCAGTCGCTCGGAAAAGGTCCTCGGTGCCGATTGCTCCATTGCCTCGGCATGATCTTCCATCATCTCATGCATGGCGCCGGAGGTTTTCGCTGGCGGCGGTTGAGCCTGGACGCTGGAGGTCTGTGCCGCTTTTGTTTGCTTCTCGTGGTCCTTGTGAGCCGCGCCCGGAGCCGCTGACAGCGCAACTACGGCCGCGATAAGCAGCACCATCATGAAGCGTGCAAGGTTCAGAACCATGTCCTCACTCCAAGAAGAAAGCGCCAGCCGCCGACATCCTCGCCGGCGGCTCGGCGGAAGCGCGCCGTGTCGCTGAAGGCGCGCTCGTACTGAACGCCTACGTACGGGGCGACCACGGCCAGGCCCGAACGCGGAAAAATCTCGTACCGAAGCCTTGCGCCGAGTTCCGCCGTCGAGAAACCGCTGCCGAGCCTGAGCTCCGGCACGTCTTGGAGCGAGAAATCGACCTCGGTCCGCGGCTGGAGAATCAGGTTCTGGGTGATCCGAAGATCGTACTCGACCTCGGCTCGCGCCGTGACGTCACCCTTGTTGGAGACGAACACCGCGCCTTCGAGCTCGAACCAGTAAGGTGCCAGACCTTGCACGCCCACCACGAGATGCGTGCGGTCGGGCCCGGAGGCGACATCCTGACGGATACCGAGCTGGAGATCGAACCACGGGTCGATCGCCCGACTCCACAGCGCCTGTACCTCGGCGCCTTCGAACTCGCCGCGGAACGCGCCTTCGCCCTCGCTCTTCAGCCAGAATTTGTCGATGTCGCCGCCATACCAGAACTGAGCGTCCCACGCGTAGTTTTCGGGGCCGGCACCGATCCGAACCTCGAGCTGGTCGATCAGGAACTTCGAGGTTTTCAAGCTGCCGTGCCCTTCGGCAAGCTCAGCTCGAGACTGCGCCATCGCGACCCGGTCGAAAACTAGGTCCGCCGCGTGAGCAGGGCCGCTCGACGCGCCCGGAGGGGGAGGCGCCAGCGGCGGGGGCAAGGAGGCCTCCGCACCCGTCGAATGTCCGGCATGCAGATCGGCGGACTGGGTTGCGGGTATCGTGCAATGTCCCATCGCGGCGTGCTCAGCCGAACAGCTCTGCGCTGGCGTGGGCGCGCGAGGCTCTGCTGGAGCCGGGCGGCTGCAATGTCCCATTGCCGCGTGTTCGGGCAAACACTCCTGCGCGGCCAAAGGCGTGGGGGGCACGGGCGGAACCGACAAGGTGCAGTGCCCCATCGCTGCGTGCTCGGGCGCGCATGGGGCGGCCAGCGGAGGCGCGGGAGCTGGAGCGACCTCGGGGGCGGGTTTGCAATGCCCCAATGCCTCATGCTCAGCGCTACAAGTCGCCGCCGGTGGGGATGAAGGTGCCGAGGTCGGCACGGGCGCAGGGTGTCCGGTATGCTGCGCCAGTGCGGGGCTAGCCAGGCCGGCGAGGAGAAGTGGAAGCAGCCGCTTCATGCCGCGCCTCCGTCGAGAGGTCGAACGGTGACCACGCGCATCATCCCGGCGTGCATGTGATACAGAAGATGGCAGTGAAACGCCCAGTCGCCGGGCGCATCCGCCGTCAGGTCGAGATCGACGAACCCGCCCGGCGGCACCTTCACCGTATGCTTCATCGGCTGGTTCGAGCCATGACCGTTCACGATCTCGAAGAAGTGCCCGTGCAGATGCATCGGGTGGGTCATCATCGTGTCGTTGATCAACCGCAGCCGAACACGCTCGTTGCGGGCGAACCGGTACGGCTCGGGATTCTCGCTGAGTTGCTCTCCGTCGAGCGACCACATGAAACGCTCCATGTTGCCGGTCAGGTGGATGTCGATCCGGCGGGTCGGAGCGCGGGTATCGCGATTGGGCGTGAGGCTTACCAGATCGCGGTAGGTAAGCACCCGGTGGCCCACATCGTCGAGGCCGATGCCGGGATCACCTGTCCGGTCGACCGGATTAGGAGCGATCATGTCGACTCCCACCCCAACCGGGAAATCCACCTTCGACTCGTCGCGCATGACCATGCTCGAATGGTCCATCGCAGCCATCGACCCGGAGTCGTGCGCCCCGCTCGCAGCGGCACCCGCAGTAGCGCCATGATCCATCCCCGGCATGGACCCATGATCCATACCCGCCATTTCGGTGACGGCCGGCGCAGAGCCGGCTTGGCGGCCCATCGCGCCATGATCCATACCGCCCATGCCCATGTCGCGCATATTCAGCGTCGGGCGCTCGCGCAGCGGCGGCACGGCGGCGGTCATCCCCATGTGCGGAGCCAGCGTGGCGCGCGCCATCGCGGAACGATCGATGCTCTCGGCAACAATCGTGTACGCCTGATCGCTAGGCTGGACGAGAAAGTCGTAGGTCTCAGCGTTGCCGATCTGCAGCTCGTCCACCTCGACGGGGCGCATGTTGATCCCGTCGGTCGCCATCAATGTCATCGGCAGGCCGGGGATGCGGAAGTTGAACGTCGTCTGCGCGGCGGCGTTGATAATCCGCAGGCGCACCCGCTCACCCGGCTTGAACAACCCGGTCCAATTCTCGGCCGGGCTGTGGCCGTTGATCAGCAGCGTGTAAGCCGCCTCCGTGACGTCCGAGATGTCGGTCGGGTCCATCCGCATCCGGGCGAACATGTTGCGCTCTTCCTGCGTCATCTTGTCCTGACGACCGCCCAAACGGTCCGCGAGGGTCATGCGCTGGCGGTTGAAGAAGCCGCCCTCCTGTTTCAGGCGCGAGAAGATCCGGTGAGGGTGGAGGAAGCTCCAGTCGCTGAGGACGATCACATGCTCGCGATCGTAGGCGACCGGCTCCGCCCCAACCGGGTCGATGATCATCGGCCCGTAGTGGCCGATCTGCTCCTGCAGCCCCGAATGGCTGTGGTACCAGTAGGTGCCCGACTGCCGGATCGGAAACTCGTAAGTGAAGGTCGAGCGTGCCCGAATGCCTGGGAAACTGATGCCGGGCACCCCGTCCATCTGAAAGGGCACGATGAGCCCATGCCAGTGGATCGAGGTGTCCTCGTCCAGCTGGTTGTCGACCACCAGACGCACGTTCTGCCCCTCGCGCAGCCTGATCAACGGCGCCGGGATCGTCCCGTTGATTGTGATCGCATGCCCCGCCCGCCCGTCGACGTGGAAGGAGTTTTCCGCGACGGTCAGCCGGATTTCCTCACCGGACAGCGTTGCCATGGTCTTGGCCGCGGTGCCGTGGCTTCCGGTCTGAGCCCAGGCGGGAAAGGCGCTGGATATTCCGAGCCCAACCCCGCCGAGCGCGGCTCCGCGCAGGAGCGTCCGCCGGCCCAACATCATCGCATCGTTCATATTATTTTCCCGGGCCGCAAACGCGGCCTCCGATCGTGGGCGCTTGGGGCGGCAGCTCGCGCCGCCGCCCGTCCGCACCGATCAGTGGTTCTGGTGAGCCTGAGGCTGCGCCGGCTGGTCAGGATTTGGCTTCGCGGCCATCTTCTCGCAGCAGTCCATCTTGCCATTGCCGTCCTTATCGGCGCAGCAGCCATCCTTCATGGCATGGCCCTGATGCTGGTCATGTGGCTTACCCGCCGGCATCTGGTGCCCCGAGTGGTCTGCCTGCGGGGCAGTGGCGCCGCCGCCCTGCTGGTGCTGAGAATGGTCCTGGTGCTGAGGCTGCAGCGGCGCAGTCTGGGCGACGGCCGGCATGGCGAACGCAAGCGCGAACGCACTGACAAGAATCTTCATTTCAATTTCTCCTGAATTCGAAAAACGAATAGCTCGCTCGAAGTTCAGGCGGTTCGGGGTGGGGGGTCCGCAGACTCGGGACGCAGACCGTGCAGCGGGTCTACAAACGCGCGCGCCGGCACCATCGCGGGGACGGTTGCCCGCTCGACCATCCCACTGCCGAGCGCTGAAATCGCCGCGCAAGTAACGGCGCAATCGGACAAGCAATCGCCTTGCGGTGAGGTGCTGTTTTGGTCTTGAGCGTTACCGCCCATCTCGGCACAATGCGCCGGCATATCCATCGCTTGTTCGTCGTGCGAGACGTATCTGGCAGCCAACGGCTGGGCCATCGCCGCGGGGCCGCCCATCATGCTCAGCGGCGCGAATAGCAGCGCGAGCATGATCAGAATCCGGACGAGGCGTTTGGCGACCATCAGCAGAAGATAGGCGGAACGAGAGCCATTGGCAATCAACCGACCAGTTCGCGCCGCGTTCCCCGGACTCTTCACATCGAGTGCCCGCCCACCGCTGACAGACCAAGGGCGGCCAGCCCCATCCAGACAGCCATCGCGATCATCATCAGGTTTTCGGTGAGCGACACAAAGCCCAGCGGCACGTTGCTCGACCCGCCGACGCACGCGCACTTCAGCTCGCGCTTGTCGACGTAGACGGCTTTGAACACCGACACGGCTCCGATCGTGGCGATGAACAGCGCGAGGGGCGCCGAGAGCCAGGTCAGCGCTCCGGCCGCCATCAGCACTCCGGCGAGGCCCTCGGCGAACGGATAAACGTAGCTGTAGGGTACCCACCGCTTCGCCAGCAGATCGTAGTTGAGGAACATTGTCGCGAATGTCTCGATGTTCTGAAGTTTGAGCAAAGCGAGAACGATCATCGAGAAGGCGATGAACCATTCGGCGGCGCGAACGGTAAAGGGGCTTCCGATCACCGCATAACTGGCAGCGCCCGCCATCAGCGCGGTCACTGCGAACAACGCGATAACGGGCGTATAGCTGGTCGCCTTGGGATCGGCGACGGGCTTTCCCAGGTGGCGACGCAGATCATCATATCCGCCGATGCGCTGTCCCCCGATGAAGATTTGAGGCGTGGTTTCCACCCCGTGCTCGGCCTTGAAGGCGTCGGTCTGCTCGCGGGTTGTGAGGTGCCGGTCGTCGACCGCATACCCGGAGCGCTCAAGCAAATCGACGGCCTTGAGGCCGTATGGGCAGGTGTGCGAGGGCATCACCATCCGGTGGATGGTTGCCTGCGTTTCTTCCCCCGAGGAGGTTGTTTGGTCCGACACTTCACGTCTCCTTGCGATCTCGTCGGCGTCCATATAGGTTGCGTACCATGGTACAGAGTCAAGAGGTATCTTCGTTGACCATTGGACGACTCGCCACTGCCGGCGGAGTGGGGGTCGAAACAATTCGATTCTATCAACGGAGGGGGCTGCTTGAAATTCCCACACGGGAAACCGGCATCCGCCGATACGGTGCCGATGACTTGCGCCGGTTGTGCTTCATCAAGCAGGCACAGACGGCTGGGTTCACCCTCGAAGAGATCAAGGAGCTTCTAGCGCTCGATGCCACCGAGGATCGCAGCCGTGCTCATGCGCTTGCGACCGTTCGGCTTGAAGCACTGGACGCGAAAATGGCCGAGCTACAGCACGCTCGCGAAGCTCTCCAGCGACTGGCCACAGAGTGCGGCAAGGGGAGTGTCGGCCCCTGCCCAATCCTGGCGTCCTTCGGCGCATTGGCCGATTGGGGCCCCTGACTATCACATCGCGGCAGATCGAAGCACGAGCTATACCGCTGGGGAGAAGGCTTTGTACTGCAATGTGAGGTCCCTTGCCGCGAAGGAGACGGTCGGCTCGCTGCCCAATTCTGGCGGTTCACATATCGCGCATCATCATCCCGTCCTGACTACTTCAGGACTGCACGGCGAGCAGGTCCATGAAGTTGCGGGCTGCCCCGGCCAGCCTGATCCTTGAATGCAACATAGATCCGGCGCGGCGCGGCAATGTCGGAAGCGATTTTGAAGGGTGGGCTAACGTCAATCTCGCGCGGCCTCCGGAGACGGCGGCCAATATGCGATGCTGCGCTGCTCATTGTGCGCCGAGCACATCGCCGAGGAAATCGAGACGATCGTCAGCATGTTCGAACGCGCGGTGAAGAGCGTCGGGATCGTTTGAACGCGGCGCCGGCCCGGCGCGGGACTCGCTGATTGACTCCATCATGCGCGGGGTGAACACTGCCGTCTCGCCGGGGGGCGAAAGGGGGCGGGAATGAGCGAAGAATCCATCTACACGGGCGAGGGCGGCGCCCAGGTCACCAACGATCAGGCGAGGCTCGATAGCATTGCGGAAGGCATTAGACGGGCGAGGGAGCCAGTCGAAGCCGGCGGCTTTTGGGAGGCGAACGCCGGATTTTTCGGGACGACTCTCGTAGGAGCCAAGACCGCCGGTGATATAGTGACTCCTGTTGTCGACGCTCATCTCGGCGCGCCCGTGTTCGCAACTCTTAATATTGCGGGGGCCGGGGTCGGGGAAGCATACGCTGGGAACGTGGACAAGGCAGGGGAGCACTACCTGTCCCTCGTGGCGCATGCTTGGGGTGGCAAGCTGGCATCGGCAGCCATCAATGTACGGCGGATGCTCGGAGATGTCGGCGACGGCCAATGGGGAGAGGCGCTTGGTCATCTGGTAGGTGCCGCAAAGGACGTCGCTGGTGCGGTCGGATCCCCGGTGACTCAGCTTATCGCGAAAGTTAGCGATGGAGTCATGTTCGCCAACCTTGCGAATACGACGCGCCGAAACGCCGCGCAGGACGCGGACTACGAACAAAATATAGAAACCTACCAGAAATCCACCGACGCTGATATTGCGCGCATGGAAGAAAGGTACGCCGAGACGGTGGCCGAAATGCGTGCGCGCGGCGTCGAACCAAGAGTTGAAGATTGGTACTCCGTCGGAGAGGCGGGTCAACGCAGCGATTCAAGCGGCGGGCGCTTCGACGACGCGCATACCGACCCCGTCCAGCCAACGCCCGAGCCGGCCGGCGACGATGATCCGCCCGTCATCGACGCGCCGCCAATGGAAATCATCGACGCGGAAAGTGGCTTCCTCGGCCAGACCGACGCGACCACTGGAATCGATCTCTCGCACGAGGCGGTGTGGGGCAATCCGGCCGAGGCAGAACCGCTGGCGGTCGACCCGGGATTCGGGACCGCGTCAGTGGAAGGCCCTTCCATTGCGGACGACCCCATGAGCGGCATGTCGTCGATAGAAGGCGACACCGCGGGCTTCGAGGATACTTCCCCAGCCGACATTGCGCGCAACGATACTTTGCTAAGTGACCAAAGCAGTGGCGAAGACCCCACGCTGGCCGCCATCACCGGCGGCGAGGACTTTTCATTGGCTGAAATCGCGGGGGGCGAGAACCGGTCGGTCGCCGAGCTGATGAACGTGGACGACCTGTCTCTGAGCGAACTGTCGGGTGGCGAGGAGTCGATCCTGAGCGAGTTCGAGTCCGGGGACGCGGCCCCTTGGAACGACTCGGTTCCCGAAGGCGGGGTGGGCGAGTTCGCGCCGGGCTACGAAGCGAGCTCGCTGCCTGGCCTCGATACAAGTTCAACGTGGGTCGGCGAGACCCCCACTATCGACGACAGCGGCTTCGAGCTTGTCGGCGGCGAGGCGGACCAGGCCGCGAGCGACGGCGAATCTTCCACTGAGGCCCCCGCCGATGGCTTCCCGAGCGCCGAATGGAACAACCCCGACGGCAACGCGCCGAGCAACGCCGGCAGCATCGAACCGAGCGAGCCCGGCGCAGACTGGAGCGCGGGCGGCGAGACGGATTCGTCGGGCGGCGGCTGGGGCAATGGCGACGCGGATGTGGCAGGGCCTGATATCCATGGCGCCGCCGCGGGTGGCGGCGGCTCGTCTGATAGCGGCTCGTCCGACAGCGGCTCGTTCGACAGCGGCTCGTCCGATGGCGGCTCGTCGGACGGGGGCGACGGGGGGGGCGGTGACGCGGGCGGGGTCGGAACTGTCGTGTAACCGGCCTGCGGGGGTACCCGGGGTGGCCGGATTTTGGCCCTTCTGCGTCGCGGCAAGCCGCGCGGCCGACTATGCGCTCATTGCAGCGCCGGATTTTCTCGTGCGCGCCGGCGAGCTAGATTTTTTTCGTAACCGACGCTTCCGCCTGACCGAGCCGATGGTCCAACCCGAAGCCTTACCGGTGGTTTTCGCATCCCTCCCCGGAACGCTTGTCTGCGTCTACCGCGCGGAGCGAACCTCGATCGAGGGCAAGGCGCTGAGCGATGAAGCCGGCCGCGCGCTCTACCACGCGATCGGTTTCCTGACCGACCATCCCGCTCCCGGCAAGGCGGCCCAAGAAGCGATCCTGGCGCGCTGTTTGCCGCCGATGCAGGCCCGGTTGTGCGCCTTCCTGGCGAACCAAGGGGCGGACTCGGCAACGCTGTCGACCGCTCGGCAAGACTGGTCCGCGGCATGACCAGGTCGCAAGCCCCCTCGGACGGGGAAGCTCCCGCCACATTCGACATCTTCGTGCTCGGCACCCGTTCGTCGGGCAAATCGGTCCTGCTCGCCTCGCTCTACCGCCAGCTCAGCTCGATGGACGGGGTCACCAACTTCTTCGCACGTTGCGACGATCCCGAGCAGCATCGCGAGCTCTGCGACAATTACGACCAGCTACTCGACACCGAAGCGGAATGGCCGGCGGGCTCTTATCGCGTCGACAGCTACGACATGAGCTGTTTCCACCGGCTGAGGGGCAGGAGCCTGCCGGTGTTCTCGATTCGCTTTCACGATTATCCGGGCGGCTACGTCTCCGACCAGATCGAGCGCCGCGAGTTCATCGAAGCGCGCGCCGAGCATTGCAATTCGGTGATGGCGTTGATCGACGGGCGCAAGCTGCTTGACCGGCTAGAGGACCGCGAGGCCAACCCGGCCCATTCTCTGCACAAGGATCTCGACGGCTTGGTGCGTGTTTTGCAGCAATGCGTGGGTAAGCCGATCCATTTTGTGTTGACTAAGGCCGACCTGCTGGCGCCGGCGAAGTATCCACTGAAAGACATCGTAGCCGAGCTGAAGCGGCACAAGGGCTTCGGCCATATTCTTGCCCAGCAAATCGACGCCGGGGCCTCGTGCTTCCTGGTGCCGGCCAGCGCGATCGGGCCAAACTTCGCGTGGCTCGATCCCGCAGACGACCTGATCAAGAAGCGCCGCAACGGCACCATCGAGCCCTACAACCTTGAGGTGATGACCAGCGTGTCGATGGTCGACACCGTGCTCGACCTCGCCCGCATCGCCGAGGGGCCGGCCGCCGAGCCCGACGCCGGCCCGCGGCCGCTGGCAAAGCGCCTCAAAGACAAGCTCGGCAACAAGCTAGGTTATGCTCGGATGGCGGCTCCGGCCGCCTTGCCGGTGTTCGGCCCGCTCGGCGTGCTCGGCATCATCGGGATTTCGGCCGTCTCGGAACGCTTCATCGCCAACAAGAGCCGCAGCTTCGAGGACAAGGTCCGCGAAATTCGGCTCGACATTACCGACCAGGCGAGCGCGCTCGAGGCGATTCTCAAGATTCAGTACCAGCTCGCGGAACGCTTCGTCCGAAGATTTCCGGCGGCCCGCCTCGGCGCGCGCTTCGATCCCGCCGCACACTTTGTACCGCACTTCAACGCTTCTGACGCCGGCTCCGCCGCCGGCGCGGGCCCTTCTCCCGCACAGCAACGCGGCGCGCCCACTTCCACCGGCGATCGGCTTCCCATGCCGATCAAGGTGTTTGCCGCCTGCTATCTCGGTCAAGCTTCCTTGTTTGCCGCGTTTCCCATCGGATCTCTCTGGGAAGGCCTGGGTGTAGTCGCAGTTTTCGCGGCGATAGTCTGGGCGATCTGCAAACGTGCAAGCAGGGTCGGCAAATGGGCCGCGGTTGTTCTTACCCTTCTCTCGCTATGGGTCATGGCCGGGTTGACGAGCAGAATCCTGACAGCGATTTCCGCTGGCGAGCTCACACCTTTGGTCCGAATTACTCAGCTCGCGCTACAGCTCGTTGCCGTGACATGCCTGTTTCTGGCGCAATCCCGCGACTGGTTCGCCACCGCAAATCGCGCGAAAGTGACCGGGTCACCTGCTTCCAAGCAAGCCGGTCCACCATTCGACAGCGGCCCCGATGTCCTTAGCCGCGACCATATCGCGATCTCGTACTTTTTGGCTCCGGCATCCTGGCTGAAGCGGTTGTTCAATCGCCAAGGAGATCCGCTAGCCGTAAGAACCCCATTGCTGCTGACGGGAAGATCGGGGGTCGAATTGGTATTCCCGAAGCGACGACGGATACCCATAGGCATCGCGACAGTCGCTGCATTCGGCCTTGCTTGGCTCGCAATCGCGCCGGACAAAAACACGAAAACAGCGTCGCCCGAAACACTGGAAGCAAAGTTTACTAGACTTAAGGGAAACGCGCGCGAGGTCGAGCCAGGACTTTGGATCGCTATTACCGAATCAAATGGAAGCATCCCAGTCCGATCCGGCGACATGGTCGTCACCACGATCGACTTCTTGTACCTCGACGGGCCCTCACTTAACGATAATTGGGTCGATAGGCCGGCAATTGCCGGACGGTTTCCCTTCGGCGCCAAGTTGCTCGACGGGATGCGTTATGGTGACCAAGCCCGCGTCTACATTGACGCCGACCTCGTAGAGCTCGACGAGCGCAGCGCATTCCCGAGCCTCAATCTGAGAAAGGGTTCGAAAATACAGGCAACGCTGCGCCTCGCACCGTGCGTCGATAGCGGCTGGGAGGAACTTTCCAACAGCATCCTGCGCGTTCCATGCATGGGCGGAGCCTGGGATGCCTCGTTCTCTGATGGGCTCGATGGGGAGTTCAATGGCACGTTGAAAGTGCGGAATGACGCAGCCGTATCGGGGCGTCTAACCCTTCGTCACAGTGCAGACGATCCCCACCATGAAGAAGGTGAGATTGTCGAAGAATGCAGCATCAAGATCCTGAGGGATGTCAACTTGAACTGTAGGATCTTGGGAACCGCACCCCTTGATTACGCTGGGGACCAGTTTGTCCTTCAGATCGTCGCGCCAGGCGTACTCGCCGGCTCGGTCTCGAATGGGGAAAGCGTGGCACACGCGACCTTCGCCATCACCGAGCGACCCGGATCACCCGGTCCGCTGCGTGCCATCGGCGGGGCCGATCACGTAGCTCGCGACTATCTAACTAGCATGGCTGAATTTGCGCGGTAACTGCCATTCCGGTTCGCGAGGCCAGCCTACCACTTCGTGCCATTAAGCTAGCAACCTACTGCGGACATCAAGGTCAATCTTATTTGAATGCGCTCGACGTCCTCCTGCGGCAGCTGGCTAAGTGGCAGAACTGCGATGCTGTCGTGTCCTATGACCCGTCAGAACAGGTAGATTGACCCAACTACGACCAGGATGATAACGACGATGGTGGGGTTTCCAAATTTACGCATCAGGGCATTGCAGCTCTGGAATCGGGCGAATTCTGGGTGGCCGATGAATATGGCCCATCGCTCGTGCGGCTAGACTACCACGGCCGACCATTGGCCGCTGCGCACCGCAGCGTTGGCTAGCCGACTTCAGACGCAGGCGCTCTCGCTGGGCCGAGCGCCTAGATTTCGTTGGAATCTCAGATTCCACTCCGATCAAAGTGGCCTTCTGGCCTACGCTCGCGCTGCTGCAGCCCCGCCTGACGAACGCTCACTGCGGTAATAGCAGAAGGAGAGCCAAAGCGACGCCGCGCCAAGAAAATGCCATAACGCGTGGCCCTGGAGTAGGCTTTCGGGTGCGCAGACCACTCCGTTCTGATCAAGGATCCAGATTCCGAAGGCGATCGTTGTGGCGAGGAGGCCCCCGAGGAAGAATGCGAAACGAGCGCCCGGTCGCAATATTCGGGCGAAGACCAGCTCGATGACGATCGCGAAGATCAGCAAGACGGCAAACAGCCATCGCCTCGCGTCAGGGAGCACAAGCAGCGCGGCGACCAGGGAAGCGCACAGCGCAACGTATAGTGCGATCGTAGCGCCATCGGGAATTCGGCGCCATCGCGCAACCGCGGAGACCAGCAGAAACGAGCCCACCAGGACATGCCCAGCACGTCGAAGAACTGGCCCCACAGAGTCAGGGTTGCGTGCAGCGGGGCAGAGCCAATGCCGACGATAATCGCTGTCACGCCAAGGACGCGTGCAGAAAGCGGCGAGAGGGCCGAGGTTGGGTCGCGACCATAGGGCAGAACGAGCATTAGACAGCCGATCAGAACATAGCCGAAAGAGGACCAGGCGTTGGCCGGCTGCAGCAAGAGCTTTCCAGTTCGCGGCAGCTCGCAGAAGCAGTGAGTGGCAGTGCAGGTTGCTGGCGGATAGGCGCTCCAGTTCGGGCCGCGGGCACTTGCCCGACAACACACCCTGGGCGAGCGGCGGGTCACCACCACCGGCCACAGCTTCAGTTTCGACTTCTTGGCCGCAAGCGTTGCCATTGCCTCGCTCCCGACCTGACACAGCTCATGTCGGAACGCTCAATAGACCACCACGCTGCGGATGCTCTCGCCGGAGCGCATCAGGTCGAAGCCCCGGTTGATCTCATCAAGCGTCAGCACGTGGGTGATCATCGGGTCGATGGCGATCTTTCCGTCCATGTACATGTCGACGATCTTGGGCACGTCGGTGCGGCCCTTCGCGCCGCCGAACGCGGTGCCGCGCCAGTTACGGCCGGTGACGAGCTGGAACGGGCGGGTGGCGATTTCCTTGCCGGATTCCGCGACGCCGATCACGATTGAGGTGCCCCACCCGCGATGGCAGCATTCGAGCGCCGTGCGCATGACCTCGGTGTTGCCGGTACAGTCGAAACTGTAGTCGGCCCCGCCGTCGGTCAGCGAGGCGATCGCGGCGATCGTCTCCTCGCGGCTCATTGCGCTGGCGTCGATGAAGTCTGTCATGCCGAACTTGCGGCCCCACTCTTCGCGCGCCGGGTTGATGTCGATACCGACGATCTTGCCCGCGCCGGCCAGCCTCGCGCCCTGGATCACATTGAGGCCGATCCCGCCAAGGCCGAACACCACGACGTTGTCGCCCGGCTGGACTTTGGCGGTGTTGAGCACCGCGCCGACCCCGGTGGTCACCCCGCAGCCGATGTAGCAGGCGGGCTGGAACGGCGCGTCGCGGCGGATCTTCGCCACCGCGATTTCGGGCAGCACAGTGAAATTCGAGAAGGTCGAGCAGCCCATGTAATGGAAAATCGCCTCCCCCTTGTAAGAAAAGCGGCTGGTCCCGTCGGGCATCACGCCTTTGCCTTGGGTCGCGCGGATCGCGGTGCACAAGTTGGTCTTTCCGCTCAGGCAGCTTTTGCACTGGCCACACTCGGGCGTGTAGAGGGGGATCACGTGGTCACCGGGGACGACGCTGGTCACCCCCGCGCCCACCTCGCGCACGATCCCCGCGCCTTCGTGGCCAAGAATGCTCGGGAACAGACCCTCGCTGTCGAGTCCGTCGAGCGTGTAGGCGTCGGTATGGCAGATGCCGGTGGTCATGATCTCCACCAGCACTTCGCCTTGGCGCGGCCCTTCGAGATCGAGTTCGACGATCTCGAGCGGCTGCCTGGCGGTAAAAGCGACTGCGGCGCGGGTCTTCATCGCGGGCTCCAACTAGCATGTTAGATGGGATCGAGCGCCACCTCAAAATCGCTTTGCCGAACTCGAGGAGCTGCGGTGCTCCACCAATGCAAATTATGCACTACAGCTACTTAGACTTCTGGCGGAGAGGGTGGGATTCGAACCCACGGTACGGTTGCCCGTACACCGCATTTCGAGTGCGGCGCGTTCGACCACTCTGCCACCTCTCCGCGAGGTTCGTGCGCGTGGGCCCGCAGGGCCCGGCCGAAAACGAGCGCGCCGCCTAGCCGAGCGCCGCCTGCTTGCCAAGTCCCCAAACCCGCCTCCCGTGACACGGCGCTGGGCACTGCGCTGGCACGGCGTCGGGGACGATGCCGCCGGCGTGCTTGTCTCGCACCTGCGACAGCCTATATCGTTAACAAGCATGGACCGGGCGCAGTTCTTTTCCCCCCAGGCGGGCCGCACGATCGAAGCGCCGCGCCATTCTTCGGCGCGCTTCTCGGTTGGGGCAGTCTTGCGTCACCGGGTGTTCGATTTTCGCGGGGTGGTGTTCGACATCGACCCGGTCTTTGCCAACAGCGAGGAATGGTACGAGTCGATCCCCGCCGAGGTGCGCCCGCGCAAGGACCAGCCGTTCTACCACCTGCTCGCCGAGAACGGCGATTCGTCGTATGTCGCCTATGTCAGCCAGCAGAACCTGCTGCCGGACGACGAGAACGGCCCGGTCGATCATCCCCAGGTCGGCGAGTTGTTCGACGACTTCGCCGAGGGGCGTTACCGCCTACGCCGCGGGCTGACGCACTGATCTTTCAAAGATTGGCAAGGCTTTGCCGCTAGGCGTGGCCGCGATGGACCTGACCGCGCCACCCGCCGCCGATCCGCTCATGATCGCGCTCGAGCGTGAGCTTCAGCCGGGCGAGCGCGTGCTGTGGTCGGGCAAGCGGCTTGCGCGGGTCAACACCGGTGGCTTTGCGATCTGGCTGTTCGCGGTGCCGTGGACTGCGTTCGCGCTGTTCTGGACGGTGATGGCGGCCACGGGTGCAGATGCGCTATCGGACACCGTTGGACCGGTCGGCTGGGCCTTTGCGCTGTTCGGTCTGCCGTTCGTGGCGGTCGGTCTCGGCACGCTGGTGCTGCCGGTCCTGCCGCTGCTGGGAGCGGGGAGCACGCTGTTCGCGGCACCGACCGCCGCGTGCTGCGGCTGGCGCTATTCGGCCGGCGCTTGTGGAGCAAATCGATCGAACGCGGCAGCATCGGCGAGGTTCAGCGCAGCGAGCGGCGCGATGGCGAAGGATCGCTGCGGCTGAGCCTGGGCACCGCGCTGGACAACCGGGGGAACGCCCGAATGCAAAGGTTCTTGGTCGGCGAGGTCGCCGACGTAATGGCGGCGGACCGGGCGGTGCATACGATGCTCGCGGCGCCGGCCGCTAAGTCTTGAGCTTCCACCCAGAGCGCAACAGCAGATAGGTCGTCATCGCCAGTGCGACGTTGACGAGGCCGAGGCCGAGCGCGCTCACCACCACCGCGGCGTTCGTGCTGCCGATGTCGCTCTGGCCCAGAAAACCGAAACGGAAGCCGGAAATCACGTAGAAGATCGGGTTCAGCCGGCTGACCGCCTGGAACGCCGGCGCGAGGTTGTCGATCACGTAGAACGTGCCCGACAGCAGGCTGAGCGGCGCAACGACGAAGTTGGTCACCGCCGCGGCGTGATCGAACTTTTCCGCCCAGATCGAGGTCATCAGGCCGAGCAGGGCGAGCATCGTCGCGCCCATCAGCCCGAACCAGGCGACCGCCCATGGATGCGCCATGGCCATGCTCACGCCGGGGAACAGCGCCATCGCCGCCGCCACCGCCGCTCCGACCAGGATCGCGCGGGTGACGGCCGCTCCGACCATGCCGGCCATCAGCTCGCCATTGGATAAAGGCGGCATTAGCAGATCGATGATGGTCCCCTGGATCTTGCCCGAGAGGAACCCGAAGCTCGAATTGGCGAAGGCATTTTGCATCATGCCCATCACGATGAGCCCGGGCGCGACGAAGGCGGCGAACGGAACGCCCAGCACGCGGCGGTCCGCGCCACCTAATGCGACGCTGAAAATGACCAGAAACAACAGGGTGGTGACCGCCGGAGCCCAGATCGTCTGGGTCTGCACCTTGAGAAACCGCCGCACCTCCTTCATATAGAGGCTCCACAGCCCGATACGATTGAGCCCGTGGATCACCGGCACGCCGCGCGGATGGAAGCCAGGCCGAACGGCTGGCTCCCGCATCGCGGCGTCCGGCTGCTGGGCTTGATCGGCCATGGCGCCGCGACTAGGGCCAAGCGCCTGCTCAGGCAAGCGCGCGCCCGCCGAAGACGACAGGAACGAAATAACACCCATGAGCTGGACCGACGAACGCATCGCCACCTTGAAGAAGATGTGGGAAGGCGGCTCCACCGCCAGCCAGATCGCCGAGGAATTGGGCGGGGTCAGCCGCAACGCGGTGATCGGCAAGGCGCACCGCCTGGGGCTCAAGGCGCGCCCTTCGCCGGTCAAGCCCAACGAGGTCAAGCCCGACGCGGCCAAGGCGCCACCCGTGGCCAGGCCAGCTGCCAAGAAGCCCGCTGCCGCCATATCCGCCGCGCCGCGCCCCGCGTCCGCCGACGTGCGCCCGGCCGCCGCGCCGCGCTCCGATACGCCGAGCCAGCCGCTGCCCAATCCCTCGCCGGGCTTGCCGCGGGTGGTCTCGGTCGGTCCGGGCGGCTTCCTGCGC
>Ga0136633_1000048_pt1 | contig 78756 bp, 81 predicted proteins | sample AntDrymeUQ832206_2_FD_105494 | JGI IMG/M metagenome (GOLD analysis project Ga0136633, IMG submission 105494) | Polar desert sand microbial communities from Dry Valleys, Antarctica - metaG UQ83 (22.06) | ecosystem: Environmental > Terrestrial > Soil > Desert | place: Antarctica: Dry Valley...
AATCGCGCCCACTGCCCGTCGCTCAACCAGAACTCACCCGCCATCATCACCTCCCGATCAATCAAGAGGGTGAATCACATTCCGATCGCGCTGTGAATCCTGTTTATGGGTCCCAGCCCTAGTTAGTCGGCGCTTCCACGTAAGTGGAAAAACTCTAGCGGCTCTCGAGCGCGGCGATGATCGCCTCGGCCGCGGCGTCGGCGCTCATCGCGGCGGTGTCGATCCGGATGTCAGGCGCCTCGGGGGCTTCGTAGGGGCTGTCGATCCCGGTGAAATTGGCAAGTTCGCCGGCGCGCGCCTTGGCATAGAGCCCCTTGGTGTCGCGCGCCTCGGCATCGGCGAGCGGGGTGTCGACGAAAATCTCGACGAACTCGCCCGGCGGCATCATCGCGCGCACCATCTCGCGCTCGGCGCGGAACGGCGAGATGAACGCGGTGAGCACGACCAGCCCGGCATCGGCCATCAGCCGCGCGACCTCGCCGACCCGGCGGATATTCTCGATCCGGTCAGCCTCGGTGAAGCCGAGATCCTTGTTGAGCCCATGGCGGACATTGTCGCCGTCGAGCAAAAAGGTGTGCCGCCCGCGCGCCGCGAGCTTCTTTTCGACCAGATTGGCGATGGTCGACTTGCCCGCCCCGCTGAGGCCGGTGAACCATAATACGGCGGGCTTCTGTCCCTTGAGCCTTGCATGGGTTTCGCGGCTGACGTCGAGGTGCTGGCGGTGGATGTTGGAGGCGCGGCGAAGCGCGAAATGGAGCATCCCGGCGGCGACCGTCGCATTGGAGGATTTGTCGATCAGGATGAACCCGCCGAGCACTCGATTGGGCGCGGCGCCCTCGCGCGCATAGGGCTCGAAGACGAGGTCGCGATCGCACAGGATTTCGGCGACCCCGATCGCATTGAGCTCGAGCGTCGGGGCGGCAAGATGTTCTAGGCTGTTGACGTTGATCTGATATTTGGGCGGCTGGACGGTCGCGGTCGCGGTCTGGGTGCCAAGCTTGATCCAGTAGCCGCGTCCCGGCACCAGCGGCTCCTCGTCGAACCAGACCAGGCTCGCCTCGAACTGGTCGGCGGCCTGTGGCGGACTATCGGCGGCGGCGATCACATCGCCGCGCGAACAATCGACTTCTTGCGCCAGCGTCAGCGTTACCGACTGACCGGCGACCGCTTCGCTCAAATTGCCATCGCTCGTGACAATCCGCGCGACACTGGTCTTGCGCCCCGACGGGAGAATGCGAACCTCGTCGCCCGGCCGAACCGTCCCCGCCGAAATCTGTCCGGCGAACCCGCGAAACTCATGGTTCGGCCGGTTGACCCATTGCACCGGCATCGCGAACGGCCGTTCGGCCTCGCTCGCCGCATCGACCGGAACCGCCTCGAGCCATTCGAGCAGGCACGGCCCCTGGTACCAGGCCATCGCCTCGCTCCGCGCCGCGACATTGTCGCCGCTAAGCCCCGACACCGGGATCGCGCTCCATTGCCCGACCCCGGTCGCCTCTGCGACGAGCCGATATTCGGCGACGATCGCGTCGAACGCGTCCTGGTCGTGATCGACGAGGTCCATCTTGTTGACGGCCAGCAGGACATGGCGAACCCCGACCAGTTGCGCGAGGAATGAGTGCCGCCGGGTCTGGGTCAGCACGCCCTTGCGCGCATCGACCAGCAGCACTGCGGCGTCGGCGGTCGAGGCGCCGGTGACCATGTTGCGCGTATATTGCTCGTGCCCCGGCGTGTCGGCGACGATGAACTTGCGGGATTGTGTCGCGAAGAAACGATAGGCGACGTCGATCGTGATGCCTTGCTCGCGTTCGGCGGCAAGCCCGTCGACGAGCAATGCGAAATCGACTTGCTTGCCCTGCGTCCCGACACGCTTGCTGTCGGCCTCGAGGCTCGCCATCTGGTCGTCGAAAATCTGGCGCGTGTCGTAGAGCAAGCGCCCGATCAGCGTCGACTTGCCGTCATCGACGCTTCCGCAGGTGATGAACCGAAGCAATTTCTTGTCGCGATGCCGTGCGAGGTAGGCGCCGATGTCGGAGGCGATGAGGTCCTGTTCGGAGTCGAGGCGGGCCATCAGAAATAGCCCTCCTGCTTCTTCTTCTCCATGCTCCCGTCGCCGCCGTCGCGATCGATCACCCGCCCCTGGCGCTCGCTGGTCGTCGCGAGCAGCATTTCCTGCACGACCTTCTCGATCGTGTCGGCCTCGCTCTCGACCCCGCCCGACAGCGGATAGCAGCCAAGCGTCCGGAAGCGGATGCTGCGCAGGGCCGGGACTTCGCCGTCGTCGAGCCGGAAGCGATCGTCGTCGATCATCAGGATCAGCCCGTCGCGCTCCACCGTCGCTCGCGGCGCGGCGAGGTAGAGCGGGACGACCTCGATCCCTTGCGCCAATATATATTGCCAGACATCGAGCTCGGTCCAGTTCGACAAGGGGAACACCCGCATCGATTCGCCCGGCGCGGTGCGGACATTGTACAGCGACCACAATTCGGGCCGCTGGCGCTTGGGGTCCCAGCGATGCTGCGCGGTCCGGAACGAAAAAATCCGCTCCTTGGCGCGGCTTTTCTCCTCGTCGCGCCGCGCTCCGCCGAACGCCGCGTCGAAGCCGCCGGCGTCGAGCGCCTGGCGCAGCCCCTGCGTCTTCCACAGATCGGTATGGAGCGGGCCATGGTCGAACGGGTTGATCCCGCGCTCGGCCGCCTCGGGGTTGGTGTGGACGATCAGCTCGACCCCGGGTTCGGCGGCGACCTTGTCGCGCAGCGCGTACATGTCGCGAAACTTCCACTGCGTGTCGACGTGGAGCAAAGGGAAGGGCAGCGGCGCGGGGTAGAATGCCTTCTTCGCAAGGTGCAGCATCACCGCCGAATCCTTGCCGATCGAGTAAAGCATCACCGGGCGCGCCGCCTCGGCGACGGTCTCGCGCAATATATGGATGCTTTCGGCTTCGAGCCGGTCGAGATGCGTCAGGGTCCCCATTGCCCGCCTTCCAGCGTAGGTCGCGCGTGCGGTCAAGCGAAACGCTTCCCCTCGTCGCGGCTTGAGCCTAGAGCGGCGCATCCCCGGGGAGCCAATTGTGGCTGAGAGGCAGCTCGATACTGCGACCCGTCGAACCTGATCCCGTTTACGCGGGCGTAGGAAGCGGATGACGGTGCGCCGCCATTCCTTCCCGATTTGGAGAAGACCATGGCCGACGTCGATCCCCGCATCACTACTGCCCCCGCCGTCACCACCGGCCCAATCCGCGGATCGCGCAAAATCCATGTCGGCGCGCTCAAGGTAGCGATGCGCCAGGTGATGCTCGAGCCCACGTCGGGCGAGCCGCCGCTCAACCTCTACGATACCAGCGGCCCCTACACCGATCCCGCCGCCACGATCGACATCGATGCCGGGCTTCCCGAGCTTCGCCGCGACTGGATCCGCGGCCGCGGCGATGTCGAGGAAGTCGCGCAACGCGAAACCCGCCCCGAGGACAATGGCTTCGGCCCCGGCCGCGCAAGCCGAGCGGCAGCGTCAGGCGGCAACAAAGACGCCGGAGTCGCTCCGTTCCCCAACGTCCGCCGCCGAGTGCTTCGCGCCAAGCCCGGCGCAAACGTCAGCCAGATGCACTACGCGCGGCGCGGGATCATCACTCCGGAAATGGAATATGTCGCGCACCGCGAGAATTTGGGGCGCGAGGCGATTGCTGGCCATATCCGCGACGGCGAGGATTTCGGCGCCGAAATCCCCGACTTCGTCACTCCCGAATTCGTCCGATCCGAAATAGCGCGCGGCCGGGCGATCATCCCCAACAACATCAACCACCCCGAATCCGAACCGATGGCGATCGGCCGCAACTTCCTCGTCAAGATCAACGCCAACATCGGCAATTCGGCGGTCGCAAGCGACGTCGCCGCAGAGGTCGACAAGATGGTCTGGTCGATCCGCTGGGGCGCGGACACGGTCATGGACCTCTCGACCGGGCGCAACATTCACGACACCCGCGAATGGATCATCCGCAACTCGCCGGTCCCGATCGGCACCGTCCCGATCTACCAGGCGCTCGAGAAGGTCGGCGGCGTCGCCGAGGATTTGAACTGGGAAGTCTATCGCGACACGCTGATCGAGCAGGCCGAGCAGGGAGTCGATTACTTCACCATCCACGCCGGGGTGCGGCTACCCTACGTCCCGATGACCGCCAAGCGAGTCACCGGGATCGTCAGCCGCGGCGGATCGATCATGGCCAAATGGTGCCTCAGCCACCACGAGGAGAACTTCCTCTACACCCGCTTCGAGGAAATCTGCGAGATCATGAAGGCGTATGACATCGCCTTCAGCCTCGGCGACGGCCTTCGGCCCGGAAGCATCGCCGACGCCAATGACGAGGCGCAATTCGCCGAGCTCTATACCCTGGGCGAGCTCACCAAGGTCGCGTGGAAGCACGACATCCAGGTGATGATCGAAGGCCCCGGCCACGTGCCCATGCACAAGATCAAGCTCAACATGGAAAAGCAGTTGGAAGCGTGCGGCGAGGCGCCGTTCTACACCTTGGGGCCGCTGACCACCGACATCGCGCCCGGCTACGACCATATCACCAGCGGGATCGGCGCGGCGATGATCGGTTGGTACGGCTGCGCGATGCTGTGCTACGTCACCCCCAAGGAGCATCTGGGGCTTCCCGACCGCGACGACGTCAAGGTCGGGGTGGTGACCTACAAGCTCGCTGCCCACGCCGCCGATCTGGCCAAGGGCCATCCCGCCGCGCAAATGAGGGACGACGCGCTCAGCCGCGCCCGCTTCGACTTCCGCTGGCGCGACCAGTTCAACCTCAGCCTCGACCCCGACACCGCCGAGCAATATCACGACCAGACGCTTCCGGCCGAAGGCGCCAAGACCGCCCATTTCTGCTCGATGTGCGGCCCGAAATTCTGCTCGATGAAGATTTCCGCCGAGGTGCGCGAATTTGCCGCGAAGAAGGAAGCGGGGCTGCTCAACTCGCAATCCGCCGATGCCGAGCTGGTCGAAGGGCGTTCAGTCGAGGAAGCCGAAGCCGGTATGGCCGAGATGAGCGAGCGCTATCGCGAAGCGGGGGAGCTTTATCTGCCCACTACTTGAGGGGGGAGAAAAACCTGGACCGCGGCGTGCCGGGACTAGCGCGGCCTGCCGGCGAAACTGCGCAATGCTGTCCCGCTTAGAAAAGTCCGGGCATGACCCGTTGCGCCGGGGTCGGGCGCTCGGGGCGGAGCGGCTCGACTTTTGCCGGCGGGGGCGCCGCGCCGGGCTTCGCGGGCGTGCTGTTGGGGGCGCCACCAGTCATCGCCAAGGCGGCGATCGCCAGCAATGGTGGCGCCCCGACCATTAATACAGCCCGGGGACTTCGCGCTCGGCGGTGCCTGGCCGGCTGCTCTGGAGCAGTTCGCGGCCACTTTCGCGCAGTGCGAGCGTGCCCTGACCGCCGCTGCTCGCGATCGGGGTGCAGGTGCGCCCGGCCAGGAAGTCGAGCGCGCCCTTGACCGAGGCTTCGGACGGGTCGCCGAGCGGCCTCATGAAATCGTCGGCGGCCTGGCAACTCGCTTCGACCTTGCTCGCCAGCCCGGTGTAATAATCGCCCTGCCGATTGGCGTTTTCGGTCTTGAATGCGACGACGCGCAGGCGGTCGTCGCACTGGGCACGGTCGCGCGCGACCTGTCCGACCGGCTTGCCGAAGGTGTTCGACCCGACCAGTGCCATGTTCGCGCGCAGATAGGGAGTGAAGGCGTTGATCACGAGTTCGCTCGCCGAAGCCGTGCCACCGGTGCCGATGAAGGCGAGCTTGACCGGCGCGATCGATTGCGACTGAGCATTGAACAGGTCGGTTTCGTTGTTGCTCGCCTGCTTCGCGTTGAAGGTGGTGTAGCTGAACACGCTGCCGCTGCGATTGGCGCCCATCAGGTCGCCCATCAATTCGGCGATCGAGACCAGCCCGCCGCCATTATAACGGAAATCGACGATGACGTGGTTGATCCCCTGGGTTCGGAAAGTCTCGAAAGCAGCGCGCAACTGCGGGTCGGCGGTGGAGATGAAGGTGCGCAGGTTGAGATACCCGACCTTGCGGCCATTATCGTCGATCACCTTGACGCCATAACGCGACGACACCGGGGTGATCGAGAAATTGGCCTTGGTCACGGTTACTTCGCGCTCGACCCCGCCGCTGACGACGCGGAGCACGCGAGTCACCCCGGCATCGGACGGCCCGAGCGCGGCGGAAACTCCAGCGGCCCCCTCGGCGGCGAAGATCGACGCGACGGTGCGCAGGTTTGCGGAACTGGTTCCGATGGCGAGGATCTCGGTCGCGCGATCGATCCCCGCGGCGAGTGCCGGTGCGCCCTCGAAGGCCTCGACCACGAACAACCGGCCGGCGGCGGTGTCATAGGACAGGCGAACGCCAAAGCCGGCCGTCGAACCCGAGGAGAAGAATGCGGTTTCTTCCTTGATCGAAGCGAGATGAGTGAAAAAGCGGTCCTTCGACTGTGCCCGCGCCGTCGCGGTCAGAGCATCGATATAGGCCTCGACCGTCGAAAAACCCGACGGATCGAGCGATGCGGGGAGCAAGTCCTGAAACAGGTACCAGTCGCGCATCTGGGTCAGCACCCAATCCTGGCGCTCGCGAACCGAACAGCCCGCGGTGGTCGGAGTCGGCGTTGGTGTCGGCGATGGCGATGGAGTCGCGGTGACCGGCGAACCGCCGCTGCTGCTTCCGCCGCCGCCACCGCATGCGGCGAGGATCGACAAGAGGCTGACCATTGTAGTGAAACGGGTTCGACGCATGACAAACACTCTCCTGATTACAATGGCTTAGCCGCAATATCCGCGCTTGTCAGTAAAATTCTCAAAGGCGTTCGTACTGGATCGATCCTGGGCGGATCAAAACAAATATAACCCGTTTTAAGGCAGCCAAGCTGAACAATAGCCTACCGGTGCTCCGCGCCTGCCGATTGCTGCTCGCGACCTCATTGCTTCCGCGCCATCCGCACCAGCGCTTCATCGAGCGCCTGCAGGAATCGCGATCGGTCGGCCTTTGCGAACGGCGGTGGACCGCCAACCGCATCTCCGCCGACGCGCAGGTCGGCCATGATCGAGCGCAATGCGATGGCGTCACCGATGCTCGCGCTTGTGAAGGGCTTGCCATTATGCGCGATGACCGTCGCGCCCGCTTTCAGGCAACGATCCGCAAGCAATATGTCGCCGGTGACGATCACGCTGTTCGCGCCCGCCTGCTTCGCGATCCAGTCGTCGGCCGCATCGAAGGCGCCCGACACGACCACCCGCTCGACCAGCGGATGCGCGGGCACTCGCAGGAACGCATTGCTGACGACGAACACTGCAACCGCGTGGCGAAACGCGACGCGATAGACCTCGTCCCTGACCGGGCAGGCGTCGGCATCGATGAGGATCTTGGTCACGCTGATCGGGTTATCGAGCGAAAACGCCGCGAGGCGCACGACAAGCGTTCAGCGCGCCATCGCGAGGCGGGATTTGGCCCTGGACAGTCCGCTGCCGGCTCTCGCCAGCCGCTTGCCGTGGAGCCAGGCAATATCCTTGCCAAGCGTGATCACCGGCACGAATTCGGAGTGCTCCTCGGCCGCAACCGGACGGTCGCTGCGATCGTCGAGAGCGTAGAAGCGCTCGCCGACCCGAACCAGCAGCAAAGTGTCCGCACCGCGCGCCGAGTCACGACCGACGCTGAGGTAGAAATCGCGCGCGCCGAACCCGGCGGCTTTCAGCGCCTGCATCTTGAGCACCGCAATATCTTCGCTGTCGCCATAGCCTCGGTCGAGCGTCTCCCCCGCCTGCGCCCAATAATCCGACACGCGATATCCATCGAGGTCACGCCGCCACTCGATCCGGCGGCGCACAGCCGACTGGACGAATGCCAATTTGGCGAGCGGGTCGAGTCCGGACGAAGCGATCATCATCGCGGCAAGGCGGGGGTCGGCCGAATCGGCATTCGACACGCGCCGCCAGCGCGCCCCATAGACGGTTACCCCGGCGCTGAGCGCAACCGTTCCGAACACGTCCGGGCTGGCGATGTGAAACGGGCGCGCGGTCACGGTAATCGTGTCGCCCTGCGGAGCGGAAGCGGACAATGGCGCGAGGCGGTCGCGTGATTGCTGCGCGATAGCGGGCATTGCGACCAACAGGCTGCCGATGATCGTCATCCATTCGTGCCGCCGCATTCGCACTCTCCAGATAAGCGCGGCGAAGCTGGCGTGGTCGTTTCGTTAAAGAAAGCAGTTAACAGGAATCTGCCAAAAATTAACAATAAACTGTTGCGAATGGGTAACAAAGACCATCCGTCGCCTGATCGCGGCGGGCGCGAAAAGACGCCGGGTGGGCCGCATCGGACGAAGTCAACGAGCGCCGCCAAAAACGGCCAGGCCTATTTCTTGAAATTCTCCAGACCGCGAACGACGCCTTCCTTGGTCGAGGGATTGGCGGCGATGGTCTTGGTTTTTTCTGCCTTCGGCTTTCGCGTTTCGCGGTTGGTTTTTTTCTGTCCCTTGGCCACGGTAATTTCCTGACTGTGAGGCGGCATGCCCGACCCCAGCCTATAGCGAGATCGCGCAATCGGCACCAACTTTCGCAATGCCGAATAGAAGTTTCCGGAGGCGAGCGTGGATGCCGCTGTCGCCACTTGCCGGCGATGGGGCGGGCTCGCGCCGCTCACCGATGCGCCGCTGGAACGCTCGAGCGCGCATACCGACGGAACGCTCGAAGCCTAGCGAAGCACCGAACCGAGGATCCAGACCAGCGACATCGCGATCACTACCAGCAATAGCGAGAATCCGAGCACGTAGCGAAGGCCGGTGGCCTTCACGCCCGCGGTCGATTCGGTTTCGTTGAGATGAACTTCATCGCCCTTGCGTTCCATGCCGGTCCTCCCGCTGCGTCGCGGAGCAGCTTAGCCCAGGGGCGGCCGATTGTCAGCGCTTGTCGGTCGCGAGCCAGCCGGTGACGATGTACAGCAGGATCGCCACCGGGCCGGTCGCCAGTGCGGCGACGATCATCAGGAGGCGAACCGCGAGGACGTCGATGCCGAGCCAGTCGGACAGGCCGGCGCAGACGCCCATCACCTTGGCGCGGGCAGGGTTGAGAAGGAAGCGACCGTTCATTGAAATTCTCCCCGAGGATGAATGCGTCAGACGATCTGGAGCGGGCCGACGGCAGCGCTGATGAACAGCATGGCGGTCAGGAACGCACCGGCGAAGGCAACCGCACTATCGCGGGCAGGGCTGAGTGAAACGAACATTGGAAATTCTCCCGAGTGATGATCCCCATGATTGGGGTCGACCTCACATTGCAGGGAGCGTGCCAATTGAAATTATCGTTATGAATCAATCAGGCGGAATGACCGGCTGGACTGGATCGTGCTAGACATTGGGAATATTTCCCAATTAGCCGTTGACTACGGTTCCGCCGTTTGGATGAAGCACCTGTCCGGCCATGTAGCTTGAATCCTCGCAGGCAAGGAACAGGAATGCGGGCGCGACTTCATTGGGCTGCCCGGCGCGGCCCATTGGCGTATCCTTGCCGAAGTCGGGGATTTTTTCGGGCGGCTGGCCTCCAGATGGATTGAGCGGGGTCCAGATCGGTCCGGGCGCGACCGCGTTGACGCGGATTTTCCGTTCGACCAAGCTTTGCGAAAGCGAGCGCGTAAACGCGGTGATCGCCCCCTTGGTCGACGAATAATCGAGCAGGATCGGCGCACCCTTATACGAGGTTATCGACGTGCAATTGATGATCGCCGCGCCTTCCTTGAGGTGGGGCAGCGCAGCCTGGACCATGAAGAACATCGAATAGATGTTGGTCTGGAACGTGCGCTTGAGCTGCTCCTCGGTGATGTCGGTAATGTCCTCGTCGGGATGCTGCTCACCCGCATTGTTGACCAGGACATCGAGGCGCCCGAACGTATCCACGACCTTTCGGACCGCCTGTTCGCAGAAAGACTTGTCGCCGAGGTCGCCCGGAACGAGGATGGCGCGACGACCCTCGCGCTCGACGATCGCCTTGCTCTTTTCGGCATCGTCATGCTCGCACAGATAGAAGATCGCGACGTCGGCGCCTTCGCGGGCATAAAGAGCGGCGACCGCGCGTCCGATTCCGCTATCGGCACCGGTGACGATCGCGACCTTGCCGTCGAGCCGGCCGGACCCCGGGTAGCGAGGCTCCCACTCGGGCTTCGGATCGAGCGCGCTTTCGCTTCCCGGCAGCCCATCTTCATGGATCATCGGCTCGGTCGCGGTATCGGTCATTGCTCAGCCCTGGCGAGCGCCGACCGGAAGGCCCCTTGCCGGTTCGACGCGGCTTGCCGCGGGCGCCGTGCCCGAGCGGCATTCGGCGAGCAGCGTCGGGAAGTCGAAATCGGTGCTTGCTGCAAGCGCGGGACCGGTAGCAGCCGCGCAGCTCGACCGGCTTTCATAGCGGGTGGGCATGGTCGCGACGGGGGTGCAGGCGGCGGAACCGTCGGCGCAACCGAGAATGGCGATAAAGAAAAATCCCGGACCCATGCTGTCCTCCGCTCGAAGCTCGATGTTTAACCGCTGGAAAACGCTAATGGTTCCAAGCGGTTCGTCGCATCCGTTGCGCAAGGGGATTGTGCGCCTTACGTCCGGCCCGATGGACAGCGCCCCGCCGGACCCCAAGACCAAGGGAAGCTTCGCGGTGCTGTGGCGGTTCCTGCCGATGCTGTGGCCCAAAGGCGAGGTCGAGCTGAAATTGCGGGTGGTCATCGCGCTGCTGCTGGTCCTGCTCGGCAAGGCGATCCTGCTGTCGATGCCATTTGCCTACAAGGCGGTGGTCGACGCGATGAGCGGCGAGCGCCAGGCGTGGGGCGCGGCCGCAATCCTGGTGCTTGCCTATGCCGGGGCTCGCTTCGGGGGCGTATTGGCGGACAATCTTCGCAATGCGGTGTTCGAGAAAGTCGGCCAGTCGGCGGCGCGGCGGCTGTCGGCGCGCGTGTTCCGCCATATCCATGCGCTGTCGCTGCGCTTCCACCTCGAACGGCGCACCGGCAGCCTGACCAAGGTGGTCGAGCGCGGCACCAAAAGCATCGACATGATGCTCTATTTCCTGCTGTTCAACATCGCCCCGACGATCATCGAGCTGATCGCGACCTGCGTCATCTTTTTCGTCAAGTTCGGCGCCGCACTGGTCGCCGCAACCCTGGTCATGGTCGCGCTCTACATCTGGTTCACGCGCCGGGTCACCGAGTGGCGAACCCACCTCCAGCGCGAAATGAACGACGTCGACAACAAGGCGATCGGGCGCGCGGTCGATAGCTTGCTCAACTACGAGACGGTCAAATATTTCGGAGCCGAGGAGCGCGAGGCGAAGCGCTACGACGCCGCCATCGCGAGCTTCACCAATGCGGCGGTGAAGAATGAGACCAGCCTCGCCTGGCTCAACGTCGGCCAGAGCCTGATCACCAATTTGATGATGGCCGGCGCGATGGTCTATACCGTGTGGGGCTGGAGCGAAGGCCGCTTCACGCCCGGCGACGTGGTGTTCATCAACACCATGCTGATGCAGCTGTTCCGCCCGCTCGACATGCTCGGCTGGGTCTATCGCTCGATCCGCCAGGGGCTGATCGACATGGAGGCGATGTTCGAACTGACCGACACGGCGGCGGAGATCGTCGATGCTCCGGGCGCGATGCCGCTTGCGGTCGGCGAGGGCCATGTCCGGTTCGAGAATGTCGCGTTCGGCTATGAGCCCGAGCGGATCATCCTCAAGGGGGTCAGCATCGACGTGCCGGCGGGAACCAGCGTCGCGGTGGTCGGGCCCTCGGGGGCGGGCAAGTCGACGTTGGCGCGGCTGTTGTACCGCTTTTACGACCCGACCTCGGGGCGGATCACGATCGACGGGCAGGACATTGCCAAAGTCACCCAGGCAAGCCTGCGCGGCGAGATCGGGATCGTCCCGCAGGACACGGTGCTGTTCAACGACACCATCGGCTACAATATCGGCTATGGCCGCGAGGGCGCCGGGCAGGACGAGATCGAGGCGGCGGCGCGCGGGGCGTCGATCGACGGCTTCATCGCGATGCTTCCGCAAGGCTATGATTCAATGGTCGGCGAGCGCGGGCTGAAGCTGTCGGGGGGCGAGAAGCAGCGGGTCGCAATCGCTCGCACCCTGCTCAAGGATCCGCCGATCCTGATCCTCGACGAAGCGACAAGCGCGCTCGACAGCCGCACCGAGGAAGCGATCCAGGCCACGCTCGACGGCGTCGTGCGCAACCGAACCACGATCGTCATCGCCCACCGCCTGTCGACCATCGTCGGTGCCGACCAGATCGTCGTCCTCGACGCGGGCGAAGTGGTCGAGCGCGGCCGCCATGCGGAGTTGCTCGCCAAGGGCGGCCTTTACGCCGATCTATGGGCTCGGCAGGCCGCCGAGCGCCTGCTCGAGGAAGTCGCGGACGCCCCCTAGTCGAGGTGGCCGCTTCTGGCTTTCTTGGTCGCGACATAGTCGGCGTTGTGAGGGTTGGTGGTCATGTGGTGGGCGACGCGGGCGGCGATTTCGATTCCCTCGGCCTCGAGCCCGGCGAGCTTGGCCGGGTTGTTGGTGAGCAGGCGCACCCGATCGATATGGAGCGCGCGAAGCATCGCCGCGGCCATCCGGTAATCGCGCTCGTCGTCGGCAAAGCCCAGTCGCCGGTTGGCGTCGACCGTGTCGAGTCCGCGATCCTGGAGCTGGTAGGCGCGCAGCTTGTTGGCGAGGCCGATCCCGCGCCCTTCCTGGCGAAGATAAAGCAGCACCCCGCCGCCCGCCTCGCCGATCAGTGCAAGCGCCTGTTTCAACTGCGGCCCGCAATCGCATTTGAGGCTGCCGAATACGTCGCCGGTGAGGCATTCACTGTGCAGGCGGACCAGCGGGGGCTGCCCGCCGAATGCGCCGACGACCAGCGCGGCATGGTCTTCGCCGCTCGCGGAATCGCGGAACGCGACCATCTGGCAAGGTGGCAGTGCTTCGAGCGGCAGAGCGGCGCGGGCGATGATCCGCGCCTCCACCGGAGCCGACAGCGCAGTGGCGTCGAGCGACGTCGTGACGTCGGTTTTAGCCGGGAGCAGCCACAGTGCGGGGAGCAGGCCCGCGAGGCGCGCAAGCCGAAGCGCGGCGATCGTCGCAGCGGCCGCCTCGATCGGCAGCGGTTCGAGCGGGCCAAGCGGCCCTCGTTCGAGGTCGCGCCCCGGATCGGCCAATGCGAAGGCTTCGTCCCGGCCGAGCCAGGAGCAACGCCTGACGATCACGGGCAGGGCCGGGTCCGACGCGGCGAGTTCGTTGCCGAGCCCGAGCGCCGCCGCGCGCTGGCCGCTGAGCAACAGCCGTGCCGCTCGCGCCGGATCGGCCAGGTCGAGCATCGCCGCGGTCGCGGTTTCTACTGCCAGCAACGGCTGGCCCGACAGCGCGACCACGCGCCCGGCGCGAAGTGCGGCGATCGCCTGATCGAGCGATCCTGCCTGGCTCATAATTCGAATTCGACGACCAGCGGCACATGGTCCGAGGGCCGCTCCCAGCCGCGGCACGGCTCGAGCACCCGGTGGCCGGTGACGTGTGCCGCAAGGCTCGGGGTGGCCCACATATGGTCGAGCCGGCGGCCGCGGTCGTTGGCGGTAAAATCCTTCGACCGATAGCTCCACCAGGTGAAATTGCGTCCGGGGGCCGGAATGTGCGCCCGCCCGAGATCGACCCAGTCGTGCGCCAGCCGCAAGCGTTCGAGCGTCTCGACCTCGAGCGGCGTATGGCTGACGACGTCGAGCAGCGCCTTGTGGTTCCAAACGTCGCATTCGAGCGGCGCGACATTGAAGTCGCCGACGATCAGCGTCGGCTCGGCCAAGTTTTCCGACCAGCGGGTCATTCGCTCGAGGAAGTCCAGCTTTTGCCCGAATTTGGGATTCAACCGGCGGTCGGGGATGTCGCCGCCGGCGGGAATGTAGACATTTTCGAGCCGGATCCCGCAGTCGAGCCGGGCGCCGACATGACGCGCCTCGCCATTGTCCTGCCAGTCGTGGCGCCCGCTGTCATGGAGCGGAATCCGGCTGAGGATTGCGACGCCATGGTGCATCTTCTGGCCGTTGAGTTCGTGGTGGACATAGCCGCGCGAGCGGAACAGCTCGGCTGGAAACACGACATCGAGCGCCTTGGTCTCCTGCAGGCAGAGGATGTCGGGCCGTTCGTCGTCGAGCAGCCGCTCGACGATCGCGGCGCGCGCGCGCACCGAATTGACGTTCCACGAGGCGATCTTGAGCTTGGTCACAAGGTCGCGGCTTAGCCTTCCTGCGACGGAAAAAGGAGCGCCAATTGCCGGCTGCGCCAGGCAATCAAGAAAAAAGGCCCTCGCTCCGGGGGCATGGAGCGAGGGCCAACCAAGCGTTCGTCACGCAAGGTGACCGCGGGGGCCGAGGGTAACAGGGGGAAACCCCGCGACCGGTGCGATCACGGTTTCTTCTAGGGCTTCGACCCTGTCGCCACGGTTAACCGTTGCGATAAAGGACGAAATTTTCAGCGCTTGCGCTTGGGCTCGGCAAAGGTAAACGCGCTTTCGGGCACCGCGACATTGTAGCGCTGGCCATCGAGGCGGACGACGGTCTTTTTGTTCTGCGCGTCGATCGCGGTCCAGCCTTCGAGCCGCAGCCCCGACGGTGCGCCCGGGGCGCGCATGAATGCCAGCACCAGCGTCCCGAATTCGGGGCGGCGCGCGTCACGGGCGCGGACGACGACGACGCGCGGGTCGTTCGACGCGACGACTCGAGCGATCCGTCCAAGATCGGGCTGGGCCGACAGCAGCACCGACAGCGGCGATTTGGCGACCGGCCAGCTCGACTTCTGCCCGACCTCATAATCGATGAAGCTCAAGATCTTGCCATTGCCGACCAGCAACATGTTGGCGCCGCGGCCATATTCGAACCGAATCCGTCCGGGACGCTTGAGCGACAAAGTCCCCGAAAGCTGGCGGCCCTTGCCGTCGGTCTGGGTGAATTGCGAAACGAGCGACTGGGTCTGGGCGAGGTGGCTTTCGACCGCGCTGAGATCGCTCGCCGGGCTTGCCGGCGACGGGCCGGCAAGCGCCACGACGGCGATTGCCGGAACGAGCGCGCGCGCGAAAAGGAAAGAGACAGACATTCAAATCTCCTGAAGAATTGGCCGGCGAATGGCGCTTGCCCATTGAATGCGCCCTGAACCCGGACGTTCCTCGCCGTTCAGCTAGCGAGCGGCGGCGGCCTCAGATCGCGTGGCCCTCGGTGTCGATCAGGACTTCACGGCGGCCGACATGGTCGGGGATTCCGACCAGGCCGTCCTTCTCCATCCGTTCGATCAGCCGCGCCGCGCTGTTATAGCCGACGCGGAGCTGGCGCTGGAGGTAACTGACCGAAGCCTTCTGGCTTTCGGCGACCACCTGGATCGCCTTGCGGTAAAGCTGGGTCTCGGCATCGTCCTCGCCGACCGGCTGGCCGTCGAAGATATAGCCGCCGTCCTCGGGCTCCTCGGTGACCGCCTTGATATAGTCGGGAACGCCCTGCTTGCGCCAATGGTCGGCGACCGCGCGGACCTCGTCGTCGCTGACGAACGGACCGTGGACGCGAAGAATCTGCTTGCCGCCGGGCATGTAGAGCATGTCGCCTTTGCCGAGCAGCTGTTCGGCGCCCTGCTCGCCAAGGATCGTGCGGCTGTCGATCTTCGAGGTCACCTGGAAGCTGATTCGGGTCGGCAGATTGGCCTTGATCACCCCGGTGATGACATCGACCGAGGGTCGCTGGGTGGCCATGATCAAATGGATTCCCGCGGCCCGGGCCTTTTGAGCCAAGCGCTGGATCAGGAATTCGACCTCCTTGCCCGCGGTCATCATCAAATCGGCAAGCTCGTCGACCACCACCACGATTTGCGGAAGCACTTCGTAATCCAGTTCCTCGGTCTCGTAGATCGGCTGGCCGCTGTCGGCATTGTAGCCGGTCTGCACCTTGCGCCCCAATTGCGCGCCCTTGGCCTTGGCGTCGCGGATCTTGGTGTTGAAGCTTGCGAGCTGGCGGACGCCGAGGCTGGCCATCATCCGATAGCGTTCCTCCATCTGCTCAACCGTCCATTTGAGCGCGCGGATCGCCTTGCCCGGCTCGGTCACGACCGGCGACAGCAAATGCGGAATATCGTCGTAGATGCTCAATTCGAGCATCTTGGGGTCGATCATGATCATCCGGCATTCGTCGGGGCTGAGCCGGTAGAGCAGCGACAGGATCATGCAGTTGAGGCCGACCGACTTGCCCGACCCGGTGGTCCCGGCAACGAGCAAATGCGGCATTGGCGCGAGGTCGGCGATGACCGGATCGCCCGAGATATTCTTGCCGAGGATCAGCGGCAGCGACATGTTCTGGTCCTCGAACGCCTGGCTGCCGATGATTTCGCTGAGCACGACCGATTCGCGCCGCGCGTTGGGCAGTTCGATCCCGATCACGCTTCGCCCCGGGATGGTCGCAACCCGCGCCGACAGCGCCGACATGTTGCGCGCGATGTCGTCGGCGAGCTGGATCACCCGGCTCGCCTTGATTCCGCTTGCGGGTTCGAGTTCGTACATGGTCACCACCGGGCCTGGACGGACCTCGACGATGTCGCCGCGGACATGGAAGTCCTCGAGCACGCTTTCGAGCAGCCGCGCGTTGCGCTCGAGCCCGGCGCGATCGACCGGAACCTTGGCCGATTCGGGCGCTGCCGCGAGCAGGCCGAGTGCGGGCAGCGTGTAATTGTCGCCGAGCGCGAGACTGGTCTGGCCGGCCGCGCCTCCCTTGCCGCGCCGCGTTCCATCCTTGCGAAGCGCGGCGGCGGCGGCAATCGGCCTAGCCGGATCGGCGACCGCTACCGCGGGACGCGAGCGTGGCGGCGCGGCGACGTCTTCGCCCGGCTGGCGGCTGCGGCGCGGCGGCTTGGCGGCAAACAGGTCCGAATCGCGGCGCAGGCGCGTTGCCCAGTTGCGCTCCTCCGGACGAAGCCCAAGCGCGAGATAGCCGAGCATCAGCCCGCCGATTGCGAGCAGGGCCATCAGCGAGAGCCGCAGCGGGCCCTCGATCGCCGGATTGCCGATCAGCGCGATCAGCCCATCGACGCCGTTCGCCGCGGCAAGCCCGATCACTCCGCCCGACCCGCCGGGCAGCCCGGTCACCGCGGCGCCGGCGAACAATGCGGCGGCCAGCCCGAGCAGGAGCACCCCCGCGAGCGTCACGAGCAGCCCGCGTCCGAGGCGTCCGCCGCTGGCCCCGCGAAGCAAGCGCAGCCCGACGAGCGCGAGCAAGGGCACGAACAGCGCCGCCGCGGGCCCGAACAGCAACAACAGGAAATCGCTCGAATAAGCGCCCGGGGACCCGAGCCAGTTGCTCGGCGGGCCGGCAGCCGCGGTCGAAAGGCTCGGGTCCACGCTCGAAAATGTAATCAGGGCGAGCGCGAGTCCAATGCTTAGCGCGACCAGCAAGGCGCCAGTGCTTCGGCGCACGAACCGGCGCAGCGAATCGGCAAGCTTGTCGCGCCAATGCGGTTCAAGGTCGCGCTTATGAGGCCGCTGGGCCGCGGTTGCCATTCTGTCCCCCGGGTCAAATCCCGCCTCTACAATGCCTTGCCGCGGACTCGGCGGCAAGCGCATTGACGCTCTCGCCTTGAGACGCGCCCTCGACTAGAGCGAGATCATGGAACGCAGCGACGTGATCATCCTCGGCGGCGGCCTCGTCGGACTGGCGCTTGCCGCGGCGCTCGACGCGAGCGGGCTGTCGGCGATTGTCGTCGATCCGGCCGATCCCGATGCGCGCATCGACCCAAGCTTCGACGGCCGCGCCACCGCGCTCGCCTCCTCGTCGAAGCGGATGTTCGATGCGATCGGGATCAGCGAGCACTTCGCGCAAGCCGGCTGCCCGATCCGGCGGATCGAGGTCGCCGACGGGCTTGCGCCCGGCGGGCTGACCTTCGATCCGGGCGCCGATGACGAGCCGCTCGGCTGGATGCACGAGAACCGTCACCTGCGCGCCGCGCTCCGCGCCCGCGCCGAAGCGGGCAAGTCGATCCACCTGTTGTGGGGGCGCCGCGCCGCGATGATCGAGCGCGGGGAGTTCGAAGTCGCCGTGACCCTCGACGACGGCGGCGTGTTGCGAGCGCCCGTGCTGGTCGTTGCCGAAGGGCGCAATTCGCCGACCCGCGACGCCGCCGGGATCAGGATGGCGCGCTGGAAATACGATCATTGCGCGATCGTCTCGACGCTGCGCCACGCATTACCCCACGGCAATGTCGCGCACGAGATTTTTTACCCCTCGGGGCCGTTCGCCTTATTGCCGATGAGCGATGATGAGCGCGGGCACCGCTCGGCGATCGTGTGGTCGGTCAAGGCGAGCGACGCGGCGGGTTTCCTGTCGCTAAGCGATTCCGACTTCGCCGCCGAGGCCGAAGCGGCAATGGGCGCATTTCTCGGCCCGATCGAACTGATCGCGCCGCGCTCATCCTATCCGCTCGGTTTTCATCACGCCGCGCAGATCATTTCAAACCGGCTTGCGCTGGTCGGCGACGCCGCGCACGGCATTCACCCGATCGCCGGCCAGGGGGTCAACCTGGGCTATCGCGACGCCGCCGCGCTCGCACAGGCGCTGGTCGAAGGGGCCCGGCTCGGCCTCGACCTCGGCGACCGCCAATTGCTCGAGCGATATCAGCGGTGGCGCGGCCTCGACACGGCGATGGTCGCGATCGCCACCGATAGCCTCGCGCGAATCTATGGAGTGCGCGGCAAGACCGCCTCGCGCGTGCGCCGCTTCGGAATGGGGCTGATCGACCGCATCGGCCCGGTCAAGCAGCGGCTGATGGCCGAAGCGCGCGGGACGAGCGGCGACTTGCCGCTGCTGCTGCGCGGGTTGGGGATTTGAAGTGAGTCGGCGCGGAACTGAGCGCAGCGAGCAACAAACAACCCGCGGGCCCGCGCACAGCGAGCAGAAAAGACCCTACTGAAGCGTTTGTCCCATGTCGGCGCCGCCCGGCGCGAGGCGCTGGAATTCCATCAGCTGGACGACCAGTTCCGCTCGCCCGGCAAGCTCGACCTGCTCGAGCAGCGCCTGCTTCGCGCCGGGGTCGAACGGCGCGACCTGGGCGATGGCATTGACCAGCATTTCATCATCGAGCCGCCCGACCGCGTCCCAGTCGACCGCAAGCCCGAGCGCATCGCCGAACCGGCGCGCCTCGCGCTCGACCGCGCTGCGCAGGATCAGCGGAAGCGCATCGGGCTCGCCATCGTCGAACGCGTCGAGGTCGATATCGGCCTGGCGGTAGGAGGTGCCGGTATCGGCCTCCGCAATCAGCCGGAAGCGGTGCGAGCCCTGGAGCACGATGTTGAAACGCCCGTCCTCGAGCTCCTCCACCCCGACGATCTCGCCAAGACATCCGGTTCGAAACAGCGGCGGCGGCTCGCTCGCGCTCCCGCCCCGGTCGCCCGCGATCGGCATCGGCTGGATCATCGCGATCCGGCCCGGACCGGCGAGCGCATCGCGGACCATCTCGCGATACCGCTCTTCGAAGATATGCAGCGGCAATTGCGCGCGCGGGAACAGCAATGCCCCGGCGAGTGGGAACAAGGGCACGCGGGTCGGCTTCTTCGCCCTCACGTGAACAACAGTGCGGACAGGCGCCTCCGCTGCGCGCGGCTCCACGGATCCTCGAACCCCGCCGCCTCGAGCAATTGTAGGAAGCGCGCCCGCGCGACGCCATCGCTCCAGTCGCGGTCGCGCTCGATGATCGTCAGCAACTCGTCCGCCGCGGCGTCGCGGTCGCCCGCGGCCATTCGCGCCAAGGCGATCGCGAACCGCGCTTCGTGGTCGTCGGGATTGGCGGCAATCCGCGCTTCTTCGGCGGCGACGTCGGCTGGCGGTGACGCCATGACTTCAAGCGCGGCGCGTGCGCGCGCAATCGCCGGATGCTTCGACTGTTCCTCGTCGCTCGAGTCGAGCAGGGCCCGGGCGTCGTCGGTCTTGCCACCGGCGACCAGCGCGCGGGCAAGCCCGCCGATGACCAATGGATTGACCGGATCCATGTCGCGGATCTGCGCGAAGATCGATTCCGCGCGAGCCGCGTCACCCTCGCCGAGCACTTGTTCGCCCATCGCGATAAGCGGCTCGATCTCGGCCGCGAGGTTCTGTGCCGCGCCCTTGACCGGCAATTGCCCGAGCAATTGGTCGAGCGCACGCGTCAGCTGCGCCTCGGTTCGATATTGGGTAAGATCGGCGACCGGCTGACCCTGGTAGATTGCGTAGACCGTCGGGATCGACTGGACTCGGAATTGAGCGGCGATGAGCTTGTCATGGTCGACGTCGATCTTGACCAGCAGCACGCCCTTGTCGGCATAATCGGCGGCGATTTTGTCGAGCAATGGGCCCAATTGCTTGCACGGGCCGCACCATTCGGCCCAGAAATCGAGGATCACGAGGCTAGTCATCGACGGCTGGACGACATCGCGCTCGAACCGTTCGACCGCGACCCGCTCGTCCTCGCTCATCCCCAAAGTCGCCACGTTGCGCTCCTTCTTGCAGTGGCCGTGATATGGGCATTGGCGAAGCGGGCAGCAAGCGCTTGCCTCGCCGCCGGCGGGGCTTGCGGACCTACCGGCGCGATGCTAGGCGCCCGCTCCACCCGACCGGCACATTTCCGGTCCGCCGATCGAGCGGGCGTAGCTCAGGGGTAGAGCACAACCTTGCCAAGGTTGGGGTCGAGGGTTCGAATCCCTTCGCCCGCTCCAAATTTTCCGCGGCGGCGGGCGGTATTCGGTATCACGAATGGAATTCAGCTGCCCTTGCGGTCGCCGCGGTCGCCCTGGCCCGGTTTGCTTTCGGTCTTGGCCTTGCGCTTCATGTCCTGGGAAATCGATTTGCCGACATCGTCCGATTCCTTGAACTGACCCTGTTCGTCGCGGCGGACGAAGCGCTTGTCGGTCCCGGTATCGATCAATTCGCGTTTGCTCATTGCTGTTCTCCTGTCGCTGGCCGTCCAACGCGCGAGCGAATCCGGGGGTCCGCTACTCCTGTTTTATTCCCGATCCCCCCGGTCCCAGTTGGGCAAGGGGGTGGCACTTTCCCTGCTTTCCCGATTAAGGGGCCCATGGCTTTTTCAAATCTCCCCGCGACCCTCGCCGAGGCCGTCGCCGAACGCGGTTACGAGCAATTCACTCCGGTCCAGACACAGGTGCTCGAGCCAGAGGCGCTCGGCCGCGACCTGATCGTCTCCGCGCGGACCGGGTCGGGCAAGACGATCGCGTTCGGGCTGGCGATGGCCGCGCAATTGCTCGACGACAAGGGCAAGGCGCTGTTCGCGCTCGGCCCAGCCGCGCTGGTGATCGCCCCGACCCGTGAACTCGCGCTGCAGGTCGCGCGCGAACTCGACTGGCTCTACGCCAGGAGCGGTGCGCGGATCACCGCCTGCGTCGGCGGGATGGACGCGATGAAGGAGCGGCGCGCGCTCGGCCAGGGCGCGACGATCGTGGTCGGGACGCCCGGCCGGCTTCGCGATCACCTCGAACGCGGTGCGCTCGACCTCGCTCACCTCAAGGTCGCGGTGCTCGATGAAGCCGATGAAATGCTCGACATGGGATTTCGCGAGGAGCTCGAGGAAATTCTCGACGCGACCCCCGAAGCCCGCCGGACGATGCTGTTCTCGGCGACGATCCCGCGCCCAATCGTCGCGCTCGCGAGGCGCTACCAGCGCGACGCGCTGCGCATCTCGACCGTCGGCGAGGATCGCGGGCATGGCGACATCGCCTATCAGGCGGTCGCGGTTGCCCCGGCCGACATCGAGCATGCGGTGATCAACATCTTGCGCCTCCACGAGGCCGAGACCGCGATGCTGTTCTGCGCAACGCGCGACAATGTCCGCCATTTGTCGAACACGTTGAACGAACGCGGGTTCGCGGTGGTCGCATTGTCGGGCGAGCACAGCCAGGCCGAGCGCAACCATGCGATGCAGGCGCTCCGCGACGGAAGGGCGCGAGTGTGCGTCGCGACCGACGTCGCCGCGCGCGGGATCGATTTGCCGAGCCTGAGCCTGGTGATCCACGTCGAAGTGCCGCGCGATGCCGAGGCGTTGCAGCATCGCTCGGGACGGACCGGGCGCGCGGGCAAGAAGGGCACCGCGGTGCTGATCGTCCCTTACCCGCGCCGCAAGCGGATCGAGATGATGCTTCGCGGAGCGCGGATCGAGGCCGAATGGATGACCGCGCCGACCCCCGAGGCGATCCGTGCCGCCGACCATGAACGGCTGCTCGCCGCCTTGCTTGCGCCGGTCGAGGTCGACGAGGAGGATCGCGCTTTGGGTGCGCGCCTGCTCGCCGAGCAAAGCCCCGAGGATATCGCCGCCGCGCTGGTGCGGATCCATCGCAGCCGGCTTCCGGCGCCCGAGGAATTGGTCGATGCTCGCGACAGCGCGGCGCCGGGCAAGACCGACGCGCACCGCCCCGGGTTCGACGACATCGTGTGGTTCAAGATGGATATCGGGCGGCGTCACAATGCCGACCCGCGCTGGCTGCTGCCTCTGCTGTGCCGCCGCGGGCACATCACCCGCAACGAAGTTGGCGCAATCCGAATCGCACCGAACGAAACCCGCTTCCAGATCCCGCGCGCGCTTGCTCAAAGGTTCGCGGAGGCGGTCAAGCGCACCGCCCACAGCGAGGGCGAAGGCGAAGTGAACATCGTCCTTGCCGAAGGGCCGCCGGGACCGACCGACCGCGGCGACCATGGCGCCAATTTGCGCCCCGACCAGCGCCCGCGCGCCCGACCCGGTCCGAGATCGGGCCCGCCGCCCGCACGCGCGACGATCAAGCCTTTCGCAAAGCCTAGGGGACCGCGGCCGCGCTAGCTTCGCGCAAACTCCCTGAACCATTTGGTGATGATATATTTGGTGCCGCGGCGGACCTTCATCCCCTGGTGAAGGGTGGCGTTGTTGGGCCGGCCGTCGGGGCCGAGGTTGTTCCAGGCGACGAGCTTGCCGGTCTCGGGCTGGATGGTCTTGCCGATCGCCTTGAAACGGGTCGCGCCGCCTTCTTCGGGCTGGTTCAGATAGAGCATCGCGGTCCAGGTGCGCTGGCCTTGATGAGCGCAATGCTGGAAGAAGTCGGCGCCGCCGGGATTGAAGGTGTCGGTGTGGGGTTTGAATTCCTGCCCCGCGGCGTAGCGCTGGCCCTGGATGGCTTCCGAACAGGCGGGGTCGATCCCGAGCAGGTCGCAGAGCATCGCATCGACCTCCGCGACCAGCGGCTCGGCGCGGTCGAGGTCGCAGGTCTCGCTGGTGCGAAACGCTTCGTGCCCCAGATCATCCGAGATTTCCGAAGGACGGCGGCGAGCGTCGATCAGTCCGCACAGCGCGGCGCAACGCTCCTGGTCGAGGAAGTCGCGGACGATGAACAGGTCGAGCGCGCGGTTCGGAAACCGCTGCACTCCGGGCAATTGCGACAGTCGCAAGGCGGGGGCGGGGTCAGCCGCCATTGCGCGCGGCGTGCGCGGCGATCACGGCGCGCGCGACCGACTGCATCAGGCCCTGTGACGCACCATCGGTCTTGTTGGGGACGGTCATGATCGACATCGCATAATCGCTGCCGTCGGGAGCGGTGAGGATGCCGATGTCGTTGATCCCGCCGATCCGCCCCTGGAAAGCCTGCCCGGTGCCGGTCTTGTGCGACCAGCGCCAGCCGCGCGGGAGCGCCGCGCGGACCCGTGCCTTGCCGGTCTTGGTCGAGGCCATCGTCGACAGCAGGCGCGAGGTCGAGGCCGGCGACAGCAATTCGCCGCGCTTGAGCCGGACGAGCGCAAGCGCGACCGCGCGTGGCGATGCGCCATCGTAGGGATCGGCAATATAGCGCTCGAACGACGCCCGGCGGACGGCCAGCGGGAGCGCACCGCGCGCCTTGTAGAAGGCATCGCCGATCGAATAGCTCTGGCTCCAGATCAGCCCGGCGACCTTCGACTGAAGCGCACGCTCGCCGTCGTAGAAGCGAATCGAGCCGAGGCGCTTGTCGTAGATCATGTCGCGCACCGCCTTGGGTCCGCCGATCGACCGCAACAGCTTGTCGTTGGCGGTGTTATCGCTGTCGGTGATCGCGGTGTAGAGCAGCGCCGAAAGCGTGGTGGTGTGCCCGCCGCCGCGAATCTTGTCGCGGATCGGCTGGTGGAACAAGGTCAAATCGTCGCGCCCAAGCGTGACCCGGTCGGTCAGCCACACCCGGCCCTGGTCGACCGCGTCGAGCGCGGTGATCGCCACCCACAGCTTCGAGCAGCTTTGCTGCGGGAACAGCGTTTCGGCATTATATTCGGCCTGCCAGCCACCGCGCATCGAGACCACCGAAATCCCGACGCGGCCGTTGAACGCCCGCCCGAGGGCGTCGATCCGCGACCGAAGCGCGGCAGGCGCGGGACGCGAACTCAATTGGGCCGGGGGGGTTGGCGGCGCGGGTTCGGACGCGAGCGGTGCAAGCGGATCGGATTGAAGCTGGGCGCTTGCGCTCGTCGACGTCGTCGCGGCCAGTCCCAGGATCAGGCTGAGCGTTCGTGGCGTCATGAAGTCTTCCTCAAAACCTGCAACCGAAGCAGCAGCTTAGCTTGTCTTGCCGTATCATCGCCTTGCCGCACCGCCGAGGTCAAGCGCCTATATCGGGCCGCGGCGGAGCAATCAGCGCCGCGCTTTCGATCTCGTCGAGCGCGCGCTTGGTGGCGATCAGGCGGCGGGCGCGGATCACCCAGCCACGTACCTCGGGCCGCGACGCCCCGGGGAGCCGCATCGCTTCGGCCAGAGCGGCGTCGATTTCGCCCGCTTCGAGCCGTGCCATCGCTCGATCGAAGCGCGCCGCCGGGCGCGGATTGGGGCTGTCGTTGCGGCGGATCGAGACCAGTGTCCCCATTTCGCGGCGAACCCCGTCGAACCAGCCTTCGTCGGGCGATTTTCCGCGCAACACTGGCCCCAGGCGCTCGAACTCGGCGATCAGGTCGCTCTGGAGGACGGGCGCGCGCGACGCGGTGACCACCGTCGCCACCGCACGCTGATGCGCCGCGCCGAACCGCTCGACCAGCAGCGGCTCGAGATAGCCAAGCGCGACCCCGCGTTCGAGCGAGCGCCGCGCGGCGAAGGCGACCACCAGCGCATCGGCACGCCCGGCCGACCCGCGCGCGCTCTGGGTCTGGCGTTCGAGCAATGCCAGCCGCGCTTCGAGCGTCGCGATCCTCTGCGTCTCGGCGGGCGGCGCGAGCGCGATCGGTGCGGGGGTCACCAGCGGCAGGCGCACTTCGCTCGGAGGTGCGGGCGCGACCCCGAGGAACCGCGCCCCCGCATCCCACCGCGCCAGGCCCCACGCCGAAAGCCCGGCCCCGGCAATCAGCAGCAGCAGTGCCCAGGCGAAGCGCGCGGTCCACGACGAGGCCTGACGGGGAGGTGGCGCGTTCATCGCACCGGACTCTGGCACAGCCGCGCGGCCAGTGCCAGCAGCGCAAGATCGCTCGGCTCGCTCGGCCATGCCACCTGTTCCCAGCCGGAACCGCAAGCATTTGCGGCGGCCTCGCTGATCGCGGCGAGCCTTGTCGCGCTTCGCTCGGCGACCAGTTCGGCCAGCCGCGCCCCGGCGCGCGGGCTATGCACGGCGACGACCATCCCGGCGGCATCGGGCAAGCGGGGATCGGCAATCTCGACCGCGCGATAGACCGTCACTGCTTCGACCGCGTCGCCGGAATGACACTCCGCGCGATGCTCGCCGGCGAGATGAAGCAATCGCCTGCGCCCCGGCATTGAGCGCAGCAGCGTCCCGGCGTCGCTATTTCCAACCTCGCCGACGGTCAGCCCTGCCGAGCGCGCGGCGAGCGCCGTCGCTTCCCCGACCGCAGCCACCGGCAAGCCCGCGAATGTCGCCAGCCCGGGCCCGGCGAAGCGCACCGCGTTGGCGCTGGTCATCAGCAGGCCGTCGAACCGCGCCGCGTCGGGGATTGTCCAGGCGACCGGCTCGATCGCGAACAAAGGGCGGACGAGCGGATCGAGCCCGAGCGCGAGCGCCCGCGCGGCGCTGTGGCTCGCTCCCGGCTCGGGCCGGACGATCAGCAGCTTTCTCATGCGCCCCCGAACAAGCGGCGGATCGTCGCGGGAGCAGCTTCGAGCATCGACCTCGCCAAAGCGGCGGGCGCGGCGAGATCGCCGACCGCGAAACGCGCCCGTTCGCCAAGGCGATCGGCCCCGTCCTCGCTCAAAATCTCGCACCGGAAAGCGATCTCGCCATCGTCCAGCCGTGCCAGTGCGGCGATGGGCGAGTGACACGTCCCGCCGAGCGCAAGCGTGAACGCGCGTTCGGCGGCGACTTCGGCGAACGTGTCGGCATGGTCGATCGCGCGAAGCAAGGCGGCGGTGCGCGGATCGCTCGAGCGGCATTCGATCCCGACCGCGCCCTGGGCCGGTGCGGGAAGCATTTCCTCGATCGAAATCGCCACCCCGACTTCGCCGCGCGCGAGCCGATCGAGCCCCGCCGCGGCGAGCAGGATCGCATCGACTTCGCCCGCCTCGCGCTTGGCGAGCCGAGTCTCGACATTGCCACGGATCGAGACCGGCCTGAGGTCGCAACGAAGCCGCCTGATCTGCGCCGAACGGCGCGGCGAACTGGTGCCGACGATCGCTCCGCCCGGGAGCGCCGCGATCGACCCGGCCCCGATCAGCCGGTCGCGAACGTCGGCGCGCGGCAGCATCGCCGCGATCGACAGCGTCGGCGGCCGTTCGCTTTCGACGTCCTTCATCGAATGAACCGACAAATCGGTTTCCCCGGCAAGCAAGGCCAGGTCGAGCTCCTTGGTCCACAGCGCCTTGCCGCCTACTTCAGCCAGCGGGCGATCCTGGATTCGGTCGCCGCTGGTCCTGACTGCACGGATGCGCACCGTCCCGCGCGCCCAGCCATGCGCTTGCTCGAGGGCGTCGGCGACGAGCTGCGCCTGGGCAAGCGCCAGCGGCGAGCCACGCGTGCCAAGGGTCAGCGGGAGTGTCGTCATCGTCGCCCGCGCTAGCGCAAACGCCGCCGTTGAGGCAAAGGCCTTCGCTCATGGCCCTGATCCTCGCCCTTGAATCGTCGTGCGACGACAGCGCCGCCGCGCTGGTCACGAGCGACCGCCAGATCCTCGCCCAGGCGGTGGTCGGGCAGAATGAGGCGCACCGCCCGTTCGGCGGAGTAGTCCCCGAAATTGCCGCGCGCGCGCATGTCGAGATTCTTCCCGGGCTGGTCCGCCAGGTGCTGCACGAAGCCGATGTCGCGGTCGGCGAGGTCGATGCGATCGCCGCCACCGCGGGGCCGGGGCTGATCGGCGGAGTGATGGTCGGGCTGCTCGCGGGGAAGGGGCTGGCGCTGTCGCTCGGCAAGCCGCTGATCGCGGTCAATCACCTCGAGGGGCACGCGCTCAGCCCGCGGCTGGTCGATGCCGGGCTCGATTTTCCGTACCTGCTGCTGCTCGCGAGCGGTGGCCATTGCCAATTGCTCGAGGTACGCGGGGTCGGCGATTACCGGCGGCTGGCGACGACCATCGACGATGCCCCGGGCGAGGCGTTCGACAAAGCGGCAAAGCTGCTCGGCCTCGATTATCCGGGCGGACCGGCGATCGAGGCGCTGGCGAGCGAGGGCGACGCCAAAGCGGTGCCGCTACCGCGCCCCTTGCTCGGAGCCAAGGAACCGCATTTCTCGTTCGCCGGGCTGAAGGGCGCGGTCCAGCGCGCGGTGGCGAGCGGCGAGCATCGCGCCGCCGATATCGCCGCGAGCTTCCAGGCCGCGGTGGTCGATTGCTTCGTCGACCGCACCCGGCTCGCGCTCGGCTCCTGCGACGCGCCCACCCTGGTGGTCGCCGGCGGAGTTGCCGCCAATGCCTCGGTCCGCGCCGCGCTTGAAGCGCTTGCGGGGCAGCACGGACGCCGCTTCGCCGTGCCGCCCGGCTGGCTGTGCACCGACAATGCCGCGATGATCGGCTGGGCGGGGGCGGAGCGTTTCAACGCTGGACTGGTTGATCCGCTCGACGCCCCGGCGCGCGCGCGCTGGCCGCTCGACGACAATGCCGAGGCGGTGCGCGGCGCAGGGGTCAAGGCATGAGTTTCAGGCAATGAGCATCGACAGGCTGGCGATCATCGGCGGTGGAGCGTGGGGCACGGCATTGGCCCAGGTCGCTGCGGCGGGGGGGCGCGAGACCCTGCTGTGGGCGATCGAGGATGACGTCGTGGCGGCGATCAACCGGATTCATCAGAACCCGGTCTATCTCAAGGGTCAGAAGCTCAACCCGGCGATCCGCGCGACGAGCAATTTTTCCGAACTTTCGGCCTGCGACGCGTGGCTGGTGGTGACCCCGGCGCAGCATATGCGAGCGGTGCTGTCGCGCGCTCCCTGTCCGAACATGCCGCTGATCCTGTGCTCGAAGGGGATCGAGGAAGGCAGCGGGCAGATGCTCCACCTGGTCGCGCGCGAGATCTGCCCGACCTCGCCGGTCGCGGTGCTGTCGGGCCCGACCTTTGCGCATGAAGTGGCGGCGGGAATGCCGACCGCGGTCACGCTGGCGTGCGCGGACGAGGCACTCGGCAAGACGCTTCGCGACCGAATCGCGCTGCCCGCCTTTCGAATCTATCTTTCCGACGATGTCGCCGGGGCGGAGATTGGCGGAGCGGTCAAGAATGTGCTCGCGATCGCCTGCGGAGTGGTCGAGGGGCGCGGGCTCGGGCTTAACGCGCGCGCCGCGCTGATCGCGCGCGGCTTTGCCGAAATGACCCGCTTCGGGCTGGCGATGGGCGCTCGGCGCGAGACGCTTGCGGGGCTGTCGGGGCTCGGCGATCTGGTGCTGACCTGTTCGTCGGAAAGCTCGCGCAACTTCTCGCTCGGCAAGGCGATCGGCGAGGGGCACGATGCCGCCGCGCTGCTGGCCGACCGGCGGACCGTCGCCGAAGGCGCGCACACCGCGCCCGTGCTTCACCGAATCGCCACGGCCAAGAACATCGACATGCCGATCGTCGCCGCGGTCGATGCCTTGCTCAAAGGCAGTGCGCGGATCGACGACGTGCTCGGGGAATTGATGGCGCGCCCGCCACGGCCCGAGGGGCATTAGGCTCAATTCGGGCAGCGCTCAGAAATCGATCGCGACGCCCTTTTTCTCCCAATCGCCATAGCGGGTCGGATCGAGCCGGTGTTCCTCGCCTTCGGGCGGAGACGACTCCACCGCTCCCGGCGTCGGGACCGGCTGCGAAGGCGTGAGGTGCGCCGGGGGTTTCACATGATCGGGGCGTTTCATTTGCCCGAGATGGTGCGTAAGGCGCGCCATGCCAAGCCGGGAAGCAAATAGCCTTGAAGGAGTGGCCGCTCGCGAAGCGGCGCTCAAGATGCTCGACGCGGTGCTCCGCCGTGGCCAGACGATGGACGATGCCGCGCAGGGAGCCAGGCATTTGCCACCGGCCGATGCGGCGCTGGCGAGCGCGATCGTCGGCGAGACGCTGCGCCGACTGCCCGATCTCGATGCGCTGATCGACAGCGCGACCCGGCTGCCGCTCGCCGACGACGCCAAGGCGCGGATGGTGCTTCGACTCGCGCTGGCGCAGAAGATCGGTCTCGGCACGCCCGACCATGCGCTGGTCGCGACCGCCTTGCCGCTGGTCGATGGCGGTCCGCGGCGGCTGGTCCACGGGGTGCTCGGGACGCTGCTTCGCCGGGGAGTCGCGCGAAGCGAGGCGCCGCGGCTGCCGGCGGCGGTGGAAGATCGCTGGCGGAGCGCTTGGGGCGAGGCAGTGGTCGAGGCCGCGCGGCGGGCGATCGCGCGGCGGCCGGCGCTCGACCTCAGCTTCGCCGATGACGCGCAGGCCGCTGCCTACCCCGCGGGGCGCTCGCTCGCACCGCGCCATCGCCGGATCGACGATGCCGCCGCGGTTCCCGCGCTGGCGGGGTATGAGGCGGGCGGCTGGTGGGTCCAGGATCTCGCCGCCTCGCTCCCCGCGCGGCTGGTCCCCGCTGAGGCGAGGCGGGTGCTCGATGCCTGCGCCGCGCCCGGCGGCAAGACCATGCAGCTGGCGGCAGCCGGGCATGAGGTGACCGCGCTCGACCGCTCGGAAAGTCGTCTCGCACGACTGAGCGAAAATCTGGCGCGTACCGGGCTGGCCGCCGACACGATCGCCGCCGATGCGCGCGAATGGAATCCCGATCATTCGTTCGACGCGGTGCTGCTCGACGCGCCATGCTCGTCGACCGGCACCTTTCGGCGGCATCCCGAAGTGCTTTACCGGGCCCGCGCCGCGATCATCGCGCAAATGGCCGAGTTCGAGGCCCGGCTGCTGTTGCGCGCGGCCGAATGGGTGCGGCCCGGCGGCAGCCTGGTCTATGCGGTCTGCTCGCTCGAACCCGAGGAGGGCGAGGCGCAGATCGAGGCATTCCTCGCCGAGCGGCCCGATTATTCGATCGCGCCAGCACCGGTCCCGATCGCCGGCGTGACCCCTCATCCGCGCGGCTGGCTGCGCATTCTCCCTGGAATGATCGAGGCCGAAGGCGGGCTCGACGGCTTCTTTGCGGCGCACCTTGTCCGAAGCAATGATTAGCGTCTAATTCACGCCATGATCCGCATCGCCCCCTCGATCCTGTCCGCCGATTTCGCCCGGCTCGGCGAGGAAGTCCGCGCGATCGACGCGGCCGGGGCGGACTGGATTCACATCGACGTGATGGACGGGCATTTCGTTCCCAATCTGACGATCGGCCCGGCGGTAGTGAAGGCGCTTCGCCCGCATAGCGCCAAGCCGTTCGACGTCCACCTGATGGTCTCCCCGGTCGATCATTTCCTCGACGCCTTCGTCGAGGCCGGCGCCGACACGATCACCGTCCACGCCGAGGCCGGACCCCACCTCCATCGCACGATCCAGCGGATCAAGGCGCTCGGCAAGCGCGCCGGGGTGTCGCTCAATCCCGCGACCCCGGCCAAGATGCTCGATTATGTCATCGAGGAAATCGACCTGGTGCTGGTGATGAGCGTCAATCCGGGTTCCGGCGGCCAGAAATTCATCGCCAGCCAGCTCAGGAAGATCGAGGCGATCGCGAGCCAGGCCTCCAAGAAAGGCCTTGATCTCGACCTCGAGGTCGATGGCGGGATCGACTCGACCAACGCCGCCTCGATCATCTCGGCGGGCGCGACCGTGCTCGTCGCCGGCACCGCTGCGTTTCGCGGCGGACCCGCTTGCTATGCCGCCAACATTGCCGGGCTCCGGACGGGCCAATGAGCGGCGACATTGTCAGCCGGCTCGCGAAACCGTCGCTGGTGTCGCGGCTGTTCGGTGTCGCCGGCAAGCCGCTGCGGCTGCTCGCGGTGCCGCGCGACCATGTCGCCGGAGACCGCGCGCGGGGCGATGCGCTGCTCGCCGGGCGGCTGGCGCTGGGCACCGAAAGCATCCGCCTCGACGAGCTCGATTTTGCCGCGCTTGGCACCGAAACCCCGCTCGCGCGCGAGCTTCACGGCTTCGCCTGGCTGCGCGACCTTGCCGCCTCGGCCAGCCGCGACAAGGGCGCGCGGCTGGCCGAGGCGGTGGTCGGCAATTGGCTGGTCGCCCACGGCGCTCGCGTCGATCCGGCCTGGGCACCTGAATTTTGGGGCAGCCGCATCCTGTTCTGGACCGCTTATGCGCCCTACATCTTGTCGAGCAAGGACGCGGGTTATCGCTCGGCCCTGCTCAACACGCTCGCTCGCGGCGCGCGCCACCTCGACGGGCATGCCGATAGAGCGCCTCCCGGGCTCGCCCGGATCACCGCCTGGTCGGGGGCGGTGACCGCGGCCCTGACCATGCAGGGCGCGCTCGCCCGCCTGTCGCGCGCCGAATCGGGATTGATGCGGGCCCTGTCCGCGGCGCAGTTCGAGGATGGCGGACTGATGAGCCGGTCGCCGCTCGAACAGATGCTGCTGGTCGATCGCCTCGGGCTCGTTCGCTCGGCCTATTTCGCCGCCAAGCAGGCCCCGTCCGATGCGCTTGAAAATGCCGCCGCGGCCGCGCTCGCCGCGCTCCATGGCGTGACCATGGGCGACGGCGCCTTGTCGAGCTGGCAGGGCGGGAACCCCGGCGATCCGCACCGCCTCGCCGCTTTGGTCGAGGGTTGCGGGCTTCGCGCCCGACCGCTGCGCGCGGCGCGCGGCTGGGGCTATCAGCGGATGAGCGCCCTGGGCACGATCATCGTCCTCGACGCTGCCCCGCCGCCAGGCCCGCGGATGACGGCGACCGGCTGCGCCTCGACCCTGGCGATCGAGATCAGCGACGGCGCGCAGCGGCTGGTCGTCAATTGCGGCGGCCCCGGCGCAATCGCGAGCGAACTTTCGGCCGATCTGGTCGCAGCGCTTCGAACCACCGCGGCGCATTCGACGCTGATCCTCGACGATTGCAATTCGACCGCGATCCTTGCCGACGGCAAGCTGGGGCGGGGAGTGACCGAGATCGCGACCGACCGCGGCGAGGATAATGACAGCTCGCGGCTGGAGGCGAGCCACGACGGCTATGTCAAAGGCTTCGGACTGGTCCATCGCCGCCGGCTCGCGCTTGGCAATGACGGCAAGGAAGTGCGCGGCGAGGATCGGCTTGCTTCGAAGGGCCGGCGCAAGATCCGCGAAGCCGCGCCTTATGCCATCCGCTTCCATTTGGGTCACGGGGTCGAACCCACCGTCACCGCCGACGGGATGGGCGCGATCCTCCGTTCGCCAGGCGCGCCGGCGTGGAGCTTCCGCTGCCGCGGCGCGATGATCCAAATCGAGGACAGCATGATCATCGACCATGCCGGCAATCCGCGACCAACGCTCCAGCTGGTCGTGGTCGGAGAAGTGTCGGCTGGCGGTGGTGATATCGCGTGGCAATTCCGCCGCTCGAGCTGATGCACGAGGATTCCGTATGACATCGATCGTGCCCGTCCGCCGGGCCCTGCTTTCGCTTTCCGACAAGAGCGGGCTCGATCTCCTCGCCGCAGCGCTGACGCGCCATAGCGTCGAGCTCGTTTCGACCGGAGGCACCGCGGCGGCGCTGCGCGACCTTGGTCACGCGGTGCGCGATGTCGCCGAGCTGACCGGTTTCCCCGAGATGATGGACGGCAGGGTGAAGACGCTTCACCCCGCAGTCCACGGCGGGCTGCTCGCAATGCGCGACAATGACGCTCATCTCGAGGCGATGGAAGCGAACGGCATTGCGCCGATCGACCTCGTCGTGGTCGGCCTCTACCCGTTCGAGGCGACCGTGGCGCGGGGCGCGGGGCGCGACGAGATCATCGAGAACATCGACATCGGCGGCCCCGCGATGATCCGCTCGGCGGCAAAGAATCACGCTTTTGTCGCAATCGTCACCGACCCTGCCGATTATGCGGAGTTGATCGAGCAACTGGACTCAAATGCCGGGACCGGCCTCGACTTCCGCCGCAGGCTTGCCGCCAAGGCTTTTGCGAGGACCGCCGCTTATGATTCGGCAATATCGCAATGGTTCGCCTTTGCCGACCAGGGCGAGCGCTTCCCGGCGAGCCTCTCGCTGACCGCGATCCGCTCGGCCGAACTGCGTTACGGCGAGAACCCGCACCAGTACGCCGCGCTTTACCTTCCGTCGGGGCCGCACGCGCGCGGCATCGCGCAAGGGCGGCAGGTCCAGGGCAAGGCGCTCAGCTTCAACAATATCAACGACGCCGATGCCGCGCTCGAACTGATCGCCGAGTTCCGCGACGGCCCGCCGACGGTGGTGATCGTCAAGCACGCCAATCCGTGCGGGGTGGCAAGCGCGCCGACGCTCGCCCAGGCCTATGCCGCCGCGCTCGCCTGCGACAGCGTATCGGCGTTCGGCGGGATCATCGCGGTCAACCGCACGCTCGACGGCCCGACCGCCGAGGCGATCGCTGAAATCTTTACCGAGGTCGTCGTCGCGCCCGACGCCGATCCAGCCGCAAGGGCCGTGTTTGCGCGCAAGAAGAACCTTCGGCTGCTGCTCACCGGCGATCTGCCCGATCCGGCGCGGGGAGGACTAAGCCTCAAGAGCATCGCAGGGGGATTTCTCCTCCAGTCCCGCGACAATATGCGAGTCGCCGCGGACGCGCTCCGGGTCGTGACCCGCCGCACCCCAAGCGAGCGCGAACTCGCCGACTGCCTGTTCGCGTGGACCGTCGCCAAACACGTCAAGTCGAACGCGATCGTCTATGCGCGCGACGGCGCGACCGCGGGCATCGGCGCGGGCCAGATGAACCGACGCGATTCGGCGCGGATCGCCGCTGCCAAGGCGGTCGAAGCGGCTGAAACCCAGGGCTGGGGCGAGCCGCGGACGATCGGCTCGGCGGTCGCCTCCGACGCCTTCTTCCCGTTCGCCGACGGCCTGCTCGCTGCGGTCGAGGCGGGCGCCGCCGCCATGATCCAGCCGGGGGGATCGATCCGTGACGATGAAGTCATCGCCGCCGCCGACGAGGCCGGGCTGGCGATGGTCTTCACGGGAGTGAGGCATTTCCGGCACTGATTGTTGCAAGCCCGCGCCGGTTCTCGCAATCAAAATCCCATCACCCCCCCGGCTTGTCATCTCGCTGCGCGTCGAAATCGGGCAGATCCTCGATGTCGGCCTTGCGCATCCTGAACAATTCGCGATCGGCGGGGCCAAATCCGCGAGTCCACAGCACCGCGCCGAACGCCGCGAGGATCGCGGGAATGCCGACGATGAGTTCGGCCCATTCGGGCAGGCGCACGACCCCCGCGCCGACGATCGCCGCGGCCACCGCCGCCCAGATCAGCGGCCAGCGCCAGCCCGAAACGCCTTCGCCGAGGACGTGCGCAAGCAGCCGCGTCTTGACCACCGCGGCGAAAGCGAGCGCGAGTGCGAGCGCGATCGCGGGGCCGGTCGCCTGCCACATCAATGGCCAGCCGAGCCGCCGCATCCCGATGATCAGCAGCGCGGCAAGCGCGGCCTCGAGCGCGATCATGACCAGGCTGATGACCATGTTGCGATGCCGCGCGGTGTAGATCAGCGCCGCCTCGCTCACCGCTCCGGTCGCAGCGATGACTTCCGCCGCGAGCAGGAAACCGAGCGCGGCGGTCCCGGCGACGAATCCCGCACCGACGAGGCCGAGCACTGCTTCGCCCGGAATGCCGAGCGCGAGCGCAACCCCGCCCTGAGCGGCGATCACCCAGAAGCCGACCTGGCGCACCTGGCGCGCAACCGCTTTTTTGTCGCCCACGGCGAGGTTGCGGCTGATCACCGGGCCGAGGATCGGATCGAAGCTGGTCTTGAGCTTCGACGGCAGCGAGGCGACCTGCTGCGCGACATAATAAATGCCGACGATCGCGGGCGAGAAGAATAGTCCGAGAACCGCGATGTCGATTCGGCGCGAACCCCACTCGACCGCATCGGCGGCGGCGACCGGCAGGTTGCGCCGCGCCATGCGCCACAGGGCCATCGGATGCGGGCTCCAATTATGCGCCACGCCATAGCTTTTGAACAACGGGATCAGTGATGCGATCAACGCGCCGATCATCGACAGCGCGTAAGCGATGATCAGCCCGTCGCGGGTCGAAATGAATGCCCATGCGAAGGCAGCGATCGAGATCGTCCACGGCTCGACCACCGAGCGCGCTCGAACCGTCGCTCCGACGTCACCGCGATAGGCGAGCGCCGCGAGGCTGATGTCGGACCAGGCGAGCGCGATGACGGTCACCGGCAGAGCCCATTCGAGCCCGGTAATCTCGCTGTTCGGGAACATGATCTGCGGCAGCATCGCGAGCAGCGCCATCGCCGCGGCCGATCCGATCGCCGCGACGAGCAGCGCGTCCCACACCACGCAGACATGGTCGCGGTCGGTATTCGACAATTGCTGGGCAAGCCCGCGCTTCAACCCGAGCGTTGCGAGCTGAGCGGCGAATTCGACGATCAGCACCGCATAAGCGAACCGGCCGAGCGCTTCGGGGCCGTAGATCCGCCCGGCGATGAACAAAAACGGCAGCCGCGCCAGCAGGCGAAGCACGAACCCGAAGAAATTGATCCGCCCGCCGCGCGCCAGTGCGGCAAGATCGGCCGACGGGCGCGCCGCACTTGCCGGTGGCGGAGGCTTGCTCAATGCGCCGCGCCCCAATGCGCGCCCCAGCCGACTTCGACCTCGAGCGGCACGTCGAGCATTAGAGCGGGCTCGGCGGCGTGGGCCATGACCTCGCGGACCACCGCGGCGGCGGCCTCCTCGAGCCCCAGCGGGACTTCGAACACCAGTTCGTCATGGACCTGGAGCAGCATCCTGACATCGGCGAGCCCGGCGTCGGCAAGCGCCGCATCCATTCGGTTCATCGCGCGCTTGATGAGGTCGGCGCTGGTGCCCTGGATCGGTGCGTTGACCGCGGCACGCTCGCTGCCCTGGCGAAGGTTCTGCTGCGATGCGCGGATGTTGGGGAAGTGGGTCTTTCGCCCGAACAGGGTCGAGGTGAAGCCATGCTCGCGAACGAAGGCGAGGGTGTCGTTGATGTAAGACTGAATGCCCGGGAAGCGCTGGAAATAGCGGTCGATGATCGCCTTGCCTTCGTCGCGCGACACGCCGAGGCGGCCGGCGAGGCCCCAGCTCGAAATGCCGTAGAGAATCGCGAAATTGATCGTCTTGGCCTTGTTGCGGGTGTCGCGGTCGACGGTCCCGAACAATTCCTCGGCGGTCAGATTGTGAATGTCCTCGCCCGCGGCGAATGCTTCCTTCAATTGCGGCACGTCGGCCATGTGCGCTGCGAGGCGAAGCTCGATCTGGCTATAATCGGCGCTCATCAGCACATGGCCCGGCGCAGCGACGAACGCATCGCGGATCTGGCGCCCGATTTCGCTGCGGATCGGGATATTCTGCAGGTTGGGCTCGGTCGACGACAGCCGGCCGGTCTGCGCCCCCGACAGGCTGAAACTGGTATGGACGCGGCCGGTTTCGGGATTGATCTGCGCCTGGAGCGCATCGGTGTAAGTGGTCTTGAGCTTGGTCAGCTGGCGCCAGTCGAGCACCAGCCGAGCGACCGCAACCCCCTCGGCGGCAAGCCGCTCCAATTCGGTGACGTCGGTCGAATATTGGCCGTTCTTGCCCTTGCGCCCGCCCTTGAGCCCGAGCCGCTCGAACAGCACCAGCCCGAGCTGCTGCGGGCTGCCGATCGTGAAAGGACCCTGCGCGGCCTCGTAAACCTGGCCTTCTAGCTTGGCGATTTCGGTTGCAAACGTCCCGCTTAGCCTGGCGAGATGGTTCCGATCGACCTCGATCCCGCGCTGCTCCATTCGCGAAATCGTCGCGACCAGCGGCCGGTCGACCATCTCGTACACCCGCGCCACTCCCTCGACCGCGATCCGCCGCTTGAGCCGCTGCCACAGGCGAAGCGTGACGTCGGCATCCTCGGCGGCATATTCTGTCGCCTCGCGCAGCGGCACCTTGTCGAAACTGATCTGGTTGCGCCCGACCCCGCACAGCGTCTTGAACGCGATGCACTCATGCTCGAAATGGCTCTTCGCAAGCTCGTCGAGCCCATGGCCCGAGCGCCCCGCGTCAAGATTGAAACTCATCACCAGAGTATCGTCGAAGGGTGCGACCTGGACGCCATGCTTGGCGAACATCACCATGTCGTATTTGAGGTTGTGCCCGATCTTGAGCACCGCCGGGTCTTCGAGCAATGGCTTGAGGCGCGCCATCACATTTTCGCGCGGCAGCTGGCTCGGGGCGTCGGACAGCAAATCGCCGCCGCCATGGCCGACCGGGATGTAGCACGCCTTGTTCGGAGCGGTTGCAAGGCTGATCCCGACCAGCCGCGCGACGATGCAATCGATGCAGTCGGTCTCGGTATCGACCGCGACGAACCCCTGCGCCGTCGCCTCGGCGATCCAGCGGTCGAGCGCGGCTTCGTCGATGATCGTCTCGTACTGGCTTCGATCGACGCTGATCGCCTCCACCTCGGCGGGCTTGGGCGGTGGCGTCATGACGGCGGCGACATGGCCGGGGCTCGCACCGCCGCCGCCGCCGATCATCCGCGTCAACAAGGCCTTGAACCCCTGGTCCTCTAGGAATTCGCGCAGCGGCTCGGGGGGGATGCCCTTGAGCAGCAATTCATCGAGCGGCTCCGGGAGCGGGGCGTCGCACACCAGCCGAACCAGCTCGCGCGACAGACGCGCATTGTCGGCATGGTCGATCAGCGACTGCTTCAGCTTGGGCTTCTTGATGGCGTCGGTCCCGGCCAGCACCGCTTCGAGGCTTCCGAACTCGTTGATCAGTTGGCTCGCGGTCTTGGGGCCGATCCCGGGGACGCCGGGGACATTGTCGACGCTGTCCCCCATCAGTGCGAGCACGTCGCCGAGCTTTTCCGGAGGAACGCCGAACTTGGCGATGACATAGTCGGCATCGATGCGGCGGTCATTCATCGTGTCGAGCATGTCGATTCCGGGCTCGATCAGCTGCATCAGATCCTTGTCGCTGCTGACGATCGTGGTCGACCAGCCCGCCGCCTTGGCCGCGCCGGCATAGCAGGCGATGATGTCGTCGGCCTCGAGCCCCTCGGTCTCGATGCACGGGATCGAGAAAGCACGCGTGGCCGTTCGGATCAGCGGGAATTGCGGGATGAGGTCTTCGGGCGGCGGCGGGCGGTGCGCCTTGTACGGCAAGTACATCGCATTGCGAAAGGTGGTCGAACTCGCGTCGAGGATCACCGCCATGTGGGTCGGACCGTCGGCCTTGTTCAAACCGTCGGCGAGCTTCCACAGCATCGCGGTATAGCCATAGACCGCGCCCGCGGGCACGCCGTGGCGGTTGGTCAGCGGCGGCAGCCGGTGATAGGCGCGAAAGATGTAGGACGACCCGTCGACCAGATAGAGGTGGTTGTGCTGCTCGGCCATGTGGGCAATTGCTCTAGCAGGACGCGCGCATGTTGCCAGCCAGTGAGGGAAACAGCATGACCGAAAAATTCCAGCGCCACCGCCAGCCCTGGACTCAGGATGAAATCCAGAAGCTCCACTTGCTCGCGGGCAAGGGGATGAGCCTCAGGGCAATCAGCAAGGCGATGACCCGAAGCGAGGAGTCGATCCAGGCGCGGGCGAAAGCGGACGGGCTGAAGGTGAGCAAGTTGAGGTAAAGTAAGGGCGGTCGTCCTCCGGTCCCCTTGCTCACAGTCGCTTTTCCAGCCAACCTACCTCGAGGCATGGGACGTGCCGGGAGAGGTCTGTTGATGTTCAATCTGTTGCTTTCGCTGGCGATTGCTGCCTCGCCCGACCAGGGGTCACGTGCCTTATGGATTTTTCCGCCCGACTATCCGGCCGCGCTGGTGGCGGAAGGCAAGGAAGGCACAGTCGAGTTTCAGCTAAGTTTCAGTCCAGAGGGTCGTGTCACCGGATGTGTAATTCAAAAGTCGAGCGGAACGGCCTTACTGGATGCGCAAGCCTGCCGCTTGTCGCTTCGTCGTGCGAGGGCAAAAAGCGGCGAGGCGCGGAGCCAGACATTTCAGCACAAATGGAAGCTTCCAGTCGGCGACTAAGGAATGTCCGGCTTCCTTGAGGGTCGTAGGCGAATCAAGGCACCAGCACGGTATCGACCGCGTCCGCCGCCATCTCCGGATAATCGAGGGTGTAATGCAATCCGCGGCTTTCGTGGCGGGATAAAGCGCTGCGGACGATCAGGTCCGCCACCTCGACGAGGTTGCGCAGTTCGATCAGGTCGGGCGTTACCCGGAAGTGGCGGTAGTAATCGGCGACTTCCTGGCGGAGCAAATCGATGCGGTGCTTGGCGCGTTCGAGGCGCTTGGTGGTGCGGACGATGCCGACGAAATTCCACATGAAGCGGCGGATTTCGCCCCATACCTGGGCGATCACCACTTCCTCGTCGCTGTTGGTGACCCGGCTTTCGTCCCACGCGCGGATCGACGGCGGTTCCGGAAGAGCGGCCCAATTAGCAATGATATGCTTGGCCGCGGCCTCGCCGAACACGAAGCATTCGAGCAGCGAGTTCGACGCGAGGCGGTTGGCGCCGTGGAGCCCTGACTGGGTGACTTCGCCAGCGGCATAGAGTCCGGGCGCGTCGGTGCGGCCGTCCACATCCACCAGCACCCCGCCGCAGGTGTAGTGCTGTGCCGGGACGACCGGGATCGGCTGCGTCGTGATGTCGATCCCGAGCCCGAGCAATTTCTCGTGGATGTTGGGAAAGTGGTCGCGGACGAATTCGGGCTCGCGGTGGCTGATGTCGAGGTGGACGTAATCGAGCCCGTCGCGCTTGATCTCGCTGTCGATCGCTCGAGCGACGATGTCGCGCGGCGCAAGCTCGGCGCGCTCGTCATAATCGGGCATGAAGCGGTGGCCGGTCTTGGGGTTGGTCAGAACCCCGCCCTCGCCGCGCACCGCCTCGGTGATCAGGAAATTCTTGACGCCGAGATTGTAAAGGCAGGTCGGGTGGAACTGCATGAATTCCATGTTCGATACGCGGCAGCCCGCGCGCCACGCCATCGCGATTCCGTCCCCGGTCGCCCCGCGCGGGGCGGTCGAATAGAGATAGGCGCGCCCCGCCCCGCCGGTGGCGAGGATGGTTGCGCGCGCGAGCAGCGTTTCGACGCGCCCCGAATTGCGGTTGAAGGCGTAGAGGCCGTGGACCGCGCCCGAGGTCGAGAATTCCTCGGCATGGCGCCCGGTGACGAGGTCGATCGCGACCATGTCGGGCACCAGCGCGATGTTGGGGTGAGCGGCCGCGGCAGCTTCGAGCGCCTGCTGGATCGCCCAGCCGGTGGCGTCGGCGACATGGACGATTCGGCGGTGGCTGTGCCCGCCCTCGCGAGTCAAATGCCAGCCGTCGCCATCCGGGTTGAACGGCACGCCGAGCTCGGCCAGCCGCGCGATCGCCGCCGGGGCTTCGGACACGACATGCTCGACGATCGCGCGGTTGTTGAGCCCGGCGCCGGCGGTCATCGTGTCGGCGACATGATTGTCGAAACTGTCGCCTTCCTCGAGCACCGCGGCGATCCCGCCCTGCGCCCAGTTGGTCGCGCCCTCGCCAAGCGCGCCCTTGGCGATCACTCCGACCTTGAGCGTCGGCGCGAGCGTCAGCGCAGCGGTCAGCCCCGCCGCTCCCGAACCGATGACCAGGACGTCGAACCGGCTCAAGCCGCGACATCCCTGGTCAGCGCGAGGAAGACGTCTTCGAGGTCCGGGTCGCGGGTCGAGACGTCGACGATGCCGAGCCCCGCCGCACCCAATGCGCTAAGCACTTCGCCGGCGTTGACGCGGTCCTTGCGATACGTGATCTCGAGCGTTCTCGGCCCAGTCTGAACGACGCGATCGAAGCAGGGCGCGTCGGGAGCGCCGGTGACATCGCGGTCGACCTCGACCACCACCGATTTGTCCTGCGCCTTGGCGATCAGCTCGCGCGTCGGCTCATTGGCGATCAATTTGCCGTGGTTGATGATCGCGATCCGGTCGCACAATTGCTCGGCTTCCTCGAGGTAATGCGTGGTCAGCACGACGGTCACGCCCTGCGCGTTCAAGCCTTTCACATAATCCCACAATTGCTGGCGAAGCTCGATATCCACCCCCGCCGTGGGCTCGTCGAGGACCAGGATCGGCGGCGAGTGAACCATCGCCTTGGCAACCAGCAGGCGGCGCTTCATCCCGCCCGACAAGGTGCGCGCATAGGCATCGGCCTTGTCGGACAGCCGAACCGCGGCAAGCAGGGCGTCGGTGATCCGCTCGGCCTTGGGCACCGCGAACAGCCCCGCCTGGAGCTCAAGCGCCTCGCGAGGAGTGAAAAAGGGGTCGAACAATAATTCCTGCGGAACGATCCCGATCGAGCGCTTGGCGTTGCGCGGGTTCTTATCGATGTCGAACCCCCACACCGTCGCGCTGCCGCTCGACTTGACCACCAGCCCGGCAAGAATGTTGATCAATGTCGACTTGCCCGCGCCATTGGGCCCGAGCAGCCCGAAAATCTGCCCGCGCGGAACGTCGAAGCTGATCGCGTCGAGCGCGCGCTTGGGGGCGCTTCCCTTGCTGCCCTGATAGGTCTTGGCGAGCGAAGCGATCTGGATGGCGATGGCTGGGTCGATCATGCCGCGCGTGCATAGCGGGCCGCCGCTGTTGCGCAAAGCGCGACCGTTGGCGGCGGCGATTGAAGCACCGCGCCGGCATTGCTAGGGCAAGGGGCATGGCCGACTTCCCACCACCGCCCGAAATCATCCGCATTCCAACCCCCCGCATCGCCTGCGATGGAGCCGGCGTGATCGACGCCGCGCTCGGCCATCCGCGCGTCTATCTCCATGTCGACGATGAGACCGGGTTCGTCGATTGCGGCTATTGCGACCGCCGCTTCGTGCTCGAGAATGGGCCCGCCGACGTTTCCGCGGGCAAAATCGCATGAGCGGCGATCCACGCGCCCTGCTGTATCGCGGCGAACTCGACCCCGACGAGGCGCAGCGGCTCGCCGCGCGGCACCTGGCGGCGCACGACGACGGCGAGCTTTACCTCCAGTACCGCGTGTCCGAGGCCTTCGGCTTCGACGACGGACGCCTCAAGACCGCCGATTATCACACCGACTCGGGTTTTGGCCTGCGCGGCGTGACCGGCGAGACCACCGCTTTTGCCCACGCCAATGAAATCAGCGCGGCCGCGATCGACCGCGCCGCGCAGACGCTTAAATTGCTCGATCCGGCCAGGGGCGGGCATTCGCCGCCGCCGCCGCGCACCAATCGCGCAATGTACGGCGCCGACGATCCGCTTGCGCTGATCCCGTTCGCGAGCAAGGTCGAACTGTGCCAGGCGATCGACTCCGCGGCGCGCGGCCGGGACCCGCGGGTGGCGCAGGTCAGCGTTAGCCTTGGCGGATCGTGGAGCGTGGTCGAAGTGATCCGCTCCGACGGCTTCGTCGCGACCGACGTGCGCCCGCTGGTCCGCCTCAACGTCTCGATCGTCGCCAGGCAAGGCGACCGCCGCGAAACCGGCAATTACGGGCTTGGCGGACGCTATCTCTACGACCGCTTGTTCGAACCGGCGACGTGGAACGAAGCGATCGACAAGGCGCTGGCGCAGGCGCTGGTCAATTTGGAATCGGTCGCCGCGCCCGCCGGCGAAATGCCGGTCGTGCTTGGGCCCGGCTGGTGCGGCGTACTGCTCCACGAAGCGGTCGGGCACGGGCTCGAGGGCGATTTCAACCGCAAGGGCACTTCGGCTTTTTCGGGACGGATCGGGACACGCGTCGCGGCCCCCGGAGTGACGGTGATCGACGAGGGCTCGATCGAGGACCGCCGCGGCTCGCTGTCGATCGACGACGAGGGCACTCCGACGGGACGCAATGTGCTGATCGAGGACGGCATATTGAAAGGCTATCTTCAGGACCGGCTAAATGCGCGGCTGATGGGAATGCAACCGACCGGCAATGGCCGCCGCGAGAGCTTCGCGCACGTTCCAATGCCGCGGATGACCAACACGTTCATGCTTGGCGGCGCGGACGATCCGGCCGAACTGATCACTCGGGTCAAGGACGGGATTTACGCCAAAAGCTTCGGCGGCGGGCAGGTCGACATCACCAGCGGCAAGTTCGTCTTTTCATGCACCGAGGCGTATCGAATCCTCGGCGGAAAGATCGGCGCGCCGATCAAGGGCGCGACGCTGATCGGCGACGGGCCGAGCGTGATGCGCAGGGTGACCGGCATCGGCAATGACATGGCGCTCGACCAGGGCGTCGGAGTATGCGGCAAGGCCGGCCAGTCGCTTCCGGTCGGGGTCGGCCAGCCGTCGCTGCTGATCGACGGACTGACGGTCGGCGGGACGGGCGGTTGAGCCCGAACGCGCGAGCGCGGGCGTGAGTCTCGTCGAGCTGGCCCGGTTCGGAACGCGGGTCGAAGCCGATCTCGCCCGATTGGCGCTCGGAGCCGAGGAGATCGAGGCGGTGATCTTCGATGCCGAGGCCAACAGCTTCTTCGGCGGTGGCGGGCTTATCGCGGTGCGCCTGATGGTGCTCGAACAGGATGTCGAGGCGGCGACCGAGATTCTCGGCGGCGGTTAATCCCGCAACAGATGCGCGACCGGGCCGAGGTTGAAGCCCGCGCCTTCGACGCAGCGTTCGAGTTCGGCGCGCTTGATTCCGTCTTCGGACCTGGCGACCGCCCAGGCCAGCGCCGAGCGATTGCCCGAGCGGCAGAAGGCGTAGAGCTTGCCCTCGCCGGCCGCGTGCATCGCGCCGCGCATCGCCTCGATGTCCGACGGCCCCATCCCGCGAGCGATTGGGACGTGGCGATATTCGATCCCGGCGGCTGCAGCGGCTGCTTCGATCTCGGCGCTGGTCGGCTGGCCCTCGTCCTCGCCGTCGGGGCGGTTGTTGACGATCATCGTCACTCCCAACTCCTTGAGCGCGGCAACTGCATCGGGCATGATCTGGCCGTCGATCAGGGTGGTTTCGTCAAGCTGCCGAGCCATGTTCGTTCTCCATTGCCGCTTCAAGCGCCATTAGCAGCGATTCGCCATGCCGCTCGAGCTTGGTATCGCCGATCCCCTCGATCCGCGCCAGCGCGCTCAGCGACGACGGCTTTTGCGAAGCTACCGAGCGCAAGGTCGAATCGTGGAAGATGACGTAGGGCGGAACGCTCATTTCGCGCGCGCGGTCGCGCCGCCACGCCCGCAGCGCCTCGAACAAAGGATCGTGGGGCAGGTCCGCGCCGCCGCGCTCGCGCGACTTGCGCACTCGCTTGGGCGGGATCGCGATGACAAGCTTCTCCTCGCCCTTGAGGATCGGCTTGGCGCCGGGACCAAAGCTCAGCCCGCCATAATCGTCGCTGCGCAATGCGTCGCGCGCCAGCAGCGAGCGCGCCACCGGGCGCACCAGCGCCAGCTCGTCGGGGGACATGATCCCGAACACCGATGACCGGTGATGACCGAATTGGCGCACCTTTTCATTGTCGTCGCCGCCGAGCACCGCGGCGAGATGGGCGACCCCGAACCGCATTTCGGTGCGGAACGCCGCCGACAGCAATTTGCGCGCAACCTCGCTGACGTCGATCGTCGCCGGCGGAGCGAGGCAATTGTCGCAATTGCCGCACGCCTCGGGCGGGTCCTCGCCGAAATGGCGAAGCAGGATCGCGCGGCGGCAGGTCGCGGCCTCGACGAAGCCGGCGAGCGCGTTCAAGCGCTCGCGCTCGCCGGGGCGCCGCGCGGGCTCGACCTCCTGCTCGATCCGCCGGCGCGCGCGCGCAAAGTCCTCGGCGCCCCAGAACAGCCAGGCCTCGGCCGGATCGCCGTCGCGCCCGGCGCGCCCGGTTTCCTGGTAATAGGCCTCGATCGATTTGGGCGTTCCGGCATGAGCGACGAAGCGGACGTCGGGCTTGTCGATGCCCATCCCGAACGCGATCGTCGCGGTCATCACCATGTCTTCCGAAGCGACGAATGCCGACTGGTTGCGCTGGCGGACGGCGGCTTCGAGCCCGGCGTGATAGGCGCGCGCGGGGCGGCCGCTTTTGCCCAATTGCTCGGCGATCTTCTCGGTCGCGGTGCGGCTGGTGGCGTAGACGATGCCCGGGCCGCGATGGTCGGCGAGCAGGGTCCTCAACTGCCCCGGCAGTCCATCGCGCGGAACGACGTGATAGCGGATGTTGGGGCGGTCGAAGCCCGAAATGATCAGCCCGTCTTCGGGAATGCCGAGCTGGGCCAGTATATCGGCGCGAGTGCGGCGGTCGGCGGTCGCGGTCAGCGCCAGCCTGGGCACGTCGCCGAAGCGGTCGAGCAACGGTCGAAGCAGGCGATAATCGGGGCGGAAGTCGTGGCCCCACTCGCTCACGCAATGCGCCTCGTCGATTGCGAACAGTGCAATCGGGATCTCGCCGAGCAATTGCGCGAAGCCCTCGCCGCTGGCGCGCTCCGGGGCGACGTAGAGCAAATCGAGACGCCCGCCGTGGAGCGCGTCGCGGATGCCGCGCGGATCCTCGCTCAGGCTGGTCAGCGCAGCGGCGCGAATCCCGAACCCTTCGGCCGAGCGGACCTGGTCGTGCATCAGCGCGATCAGCGGCGAGATGATGATGCCGGTGCCGGGCCTTGCCAAGGCGGGTAGCTGGTAGGTCAGCGACTTGCCCGCGCCGGTCGGCATCACCGCCAGCGTATGACGGCCCGCCATCGCCCGGGCGACGACCTGCTCCTGCACCCCGCGGAAGGCGGAGAAACCGAAGCGGTCGTGGAGTAGCTGGAGCGGGTCGGTCACCTGGCCGCTATTCCCGCGCGAGGCCGCGGGAGCAAGCGGTCAATCCTCGAATAGCGCGGTGCCGACGCGGACGACGGTCGCGCCGAGCATCACGGCGGTGGAGTAGTCGCTCGACATGCCCATGCTCAGCCCGGCGAGGCCGTGGCGGTGGCCGAGTTCGGCGAGCAAGGCGAAGAACGGGCCGGGCTCGAGCCCGAGCGGGGGGATCGCCATCAGCCCGGCGAGCGGAACCGGGGTTTGGCGGACCGCGGCGAGGAACGCGGGAAGATCGCCCGGCGCGACCCCTCCCTTCTGCTGCTCCTCGCCCAAATTGACCTGGACGAAGGCGGGCGGATGGGAGCTGGCGGAAGCGAGCGCGTCGAGCAGCGAGCGGCGGTCGAGCGAGTGGATCGCGTCGAACAGCAGCGCCGCCTCGCCGGCCTTGTTCGACTGGAGCCGCCCGACCATGTGCAGCCGAATGTCGGGAAAGCGCGTCCGCAACGCGGGCCATTTGTCGGCGGCCTCCTGAACCCGGCTTTCGCCGAAATGGCGCTGCCCGGCCTCGATCAGCGCTTCGATCTCGGCGACGCTGCGGCGCTTCGAGACCGCGACCAAGGTGACCTCGGCGGGGTCGCGGCGCGCAATCCGCGCGGCCCGGCTGATTTCGGCGCGGACAAGCGCGAGGCGGATTGCAGCATCACTCATCGCAAAGGCGCCGCTAACGTCACTAGAGTCCTGGACCCGGCGACCATTTCGCGGCCTAGAATTTGAAGGCGGTACCCACATAAACCGCCTGGCTGTCGCGACGCTGGTCGGACAGAGCGGCAATGCGGTCCTGGTCGACGCGGTAGCGGACCATGCCGGTGACCGCGATCCGGCGGCTGATGTTATAGGCCGCGCCGACATCGACGGAGACATTGTCGGGCTGGGCGAGCGCGGCGATGCGGCCGTCGCTTCGTTCCGCGCCGAGTGCGACCCGGCCGGTGAATTTCTTGAGATTGTAGCTGACGCCGACCACCGCGCTCTTGCGGCTGCCGATCGCGGCATCGTGGCTGGTGGTTTTGCCGACATCGCCCGCGAGCGCGAACCGCTTCCAGCCGACCGCGGCGCCGAGATTGAAGCTTGCCGGCGTGAGCGCGCTGGCCGCCGGAGCAGTCGCGACATCGATCGCGCGGCGGCTGGCGGGGGCGGCCGAGCGCGCGCGGACCGCGACGCGGATCTGCGCCGGGCGCCCCTTGGCCGCCGCCGGAGTGAATTTGAAATCGTCGAGTGCCCGAGTGCGGCCCGCGAAGGCGGCGACCAGCCGCGGGTCGGCCGATGCTGGAGTGAAGGACGCGATCCGGTCGAACGACAAGGCAATCGCCGGCGGGCGCGAGGCAGGTCCGGCGGCAAGGGCGATCGCGGGCACGGCAACAAGCGCGGCCGCAATCAGCGCCGCTGCCACCCTTCCGCTTTGTCCCTGACGGCCAGTCATCACCATTCGACTCCCTGTGTCAGTGGGATATAGCTTCACCAAGCTGTCCGTTCCATGACTAAAGAGTCTTTCGCCGGCGGCTGTGACATACCGACCACAATCGGGACAGTTGATCTGCTCCGCCGACGGCGCTTGCCGCGCCCCCCAGAGCATCTATAACGACTGCTCGAGTTTCGAATTTGCCAGGAAGAAGCATGACCCGCATCCCCTATCTGATCGCAATCCTCGCGCTGCCGGGCCTCGCGCTCGCCGGGTGCAGCCGCAATCGCGACATTCCGACCCAGCTCGCGCCGTCCAAGATGACTCAGATCGGGGTCAACAGCTATTTGTGGCGCGCCGCGGTCGACACCTTGTCGTTCGCGCCCTTGCTCCAGGCCGATTCGAGCGGCGGGGTGATCATTACCGACTGGTATTCGTCCGCGCGCCGTCCGGGCGAGCGGGTCAAGCTCACGGTCTCGATCCTCGACCAGGAATTGCGCGCCGATGCCTTGCGAGTCGCGGCCAGCCGCCAGGTCAATCAGAATGGGGCCTGGGTCGATGCCCCGGTCGCCGCGGCCACCGTCCAGAAGCTCGAGGACATCATCCTCACCCGGGCCCGCGATCTCCGCCGCTCTACCGTTAGCGGCTAGAATTTCCGCCAAAATGACGGATCGCCTCGACCCGGCGCCGCGCCTCGAACCGGGGTCACGCTTCGATCCGCGGATTGCCGACGCGGAGTGGCAGGCGCGCTGGGCCGCGGCGAACAGCTTCGTCGCCGACAGCATGAGCGCCAAGCCCAAGGCCTATGTGCTCGAGATGTTTCCCTATCCGTCGGGGCGAATCCACGTCGGCCATGTGCGCAATTATGTGATGGGCGACGTGCTTGCGCGGTTTCGCCGGATGCAGGGCTTCGAAGTGCTCCACCCGATGGGTTGGGACGCATTCGGAATGCCCGCCGAAAACGCCGCGATCGAACGCGGCATCCACCCCGGCGCCTGGACCCGCGACAATATCGCGGCGATGCGCGGCCAGTTGAAACGGGTCGGCCTGGCGATCGACTGGAGCCGTGAACTCGCCACCTGCGAACCCGAATATTACGGTCACGAACAGGCACTGTTCCTCGACCTGATGGACGCCGGCCTGGTGTTCCGCAAGGAAAGCGAGGTCAATTGGGACCCGGTCGACATGACCGTGCTTGCCAATGAACAGGTGATCGACGGCAAGGGCTGGCGTTCGGGAGCGGCGGTCGAGCGAAGGAAGCTCAGCCAGTGGTTCCTCAGGATCACCGATTTCGCCGAGGAGTTGCTCGCGGGGCTCGACAGCCTCGATCAATGGCCGGGCAAGGTCCGGCTGATGCAGGAAAACTGGATCGGCAAGAGCGAGGGGCTTCAATTCGGCTTCCGCCTGGCGGGAACCGCGCCCGGCGGTGCAAGCGACATCCCGGTATTCACGACCCGCCCGGACACCATCTTCGGTGCAAGCTTCGTCGCGATTTCGCCGGGTCATCCGATCGCCGAGGCGCTCGCCGCCGAGCGGCCCGAGGTCGCCGAGTTCATTGCCGAGTGCAAGCTTGGCGGAACCACCGCGGCTGAAATCGAGACCGCCGAGAAACGCGGGTTCGACACCGGGATCGAAGTGATCCACCCGCTCGACCCGGCGTGGCGATTGCCGGTGTGGATCGCCAATTTCGTGTTGATGGATTATGGCACCGGGGCAATATTCGGAGTGCCCGCGCACGACGCGCGCGATTTCGACTTCGCTCGCAAATACCATCTGCCGATCCGCCGGGTGATCGCCGCCACCGCCGAGGATAGCGACGCGCCGGTGGTCGAGGCCGAAACCGCCTCCGGGATCGCGGTCAATTCGGATTTTCTCGACGGGCTCGACAGCGCCTCGGCCGCGGGCGAGGTGATCAAGCGCGCCGAGACCGCCGGCTGGGGCGAGGGCAAAATCCAGTACCGCCTGCGCGACTGGGGCGTGTCGCGCCAGCGTTACTGGGGCACGCCGATCCCGGTGATCCATTGCGCCAGCTGCGGCCCGGTCGGAGTGCCGCGCGATCAATTGCCGGTGATATTGCCCGAGGACGTCGAGTTCGCGATCCCGGGCAACCCGCTCGACCGCCACCCGAGCTGGAGCAAGGTCGATTGCCCGCGCTGCGGGATCGGCGCCCGGCGCGAGACCGACACGCTCGACACGTTCGTCAATTCCTCCTGGTATTTCATCCGCTTCGCAAGCCAGCCCGGCGACCGCCCGTTCGATGCCGCCGAAGCCGAGGCCTGGCTTCCCGTCGCGCAATATATCGGCGGGGTCGAGCATGCGATCCTGCATTTGCTCTACGCGCGATTCTGGACGCGGGCGCTCAAGCGGCTCGGCAAGCTCTCGGTCGCCGAGCCGTTCCTCGGGCTGTTCACCCAAGGCATGGTCACGTCCGAGACCTATCAAAGCGCCGACGGCCGCTGGCTCGGTCCCGATGAAGTTGCGGCCGGCGAAGGCGGAACGACGATCGAGCGTGCGACCGGAGCGCCGGTGATCCGCGGCCGGATCGAGAAAATGTCCAAGTCCAAGAAGAACGTGATCGATTCGGATCGGATCGTGGAGCGTTATGGCGCCGACGCCGCGCGCTGGTTCCTGCTGTCCGACAGCCCGCCCGAGCGCGACCTCGAATGGACCGAAAACGGGATCGAGGGCGCGTCGCGGCTGGTCCAGCGGGTGTGGCGGCTCGCCAGTGCCCCGACCTCGGCCGACGGGGACGACCCGGCGCTTCTTCGCCGCGTTCATCGAGCGATCGCGGCGGTCGGCGAGGCGATCGAGGGCCTGCAGTTCAACAAGGCGGTCGCCGCGCTTTACGAGCTGACCAATGGGATCGAAAAAGCGGCGCCGTCGGCGACCCGCGACGAGGCGATCCGGTCGCTGCTGTTGCTCGCCGCGCCGATGGCGCCGCATCTCGCCGAACAGGCCTGGGCGGCGCGCGGCGAGGCCGGGATGATCGTCGATGCGGCCTGGCCAGCCTATGACCCGGGCTTGCTGGTCGATGAAAATGTGACGATCGCGGTCCAGGTCAACGGCAAGCTGCGCGACATGCTGACCGCGCCGCGGGGACTCGACCGTGAGTCGGTCGAAGCGCTCGCGCTCGCCGCGCCGAAAGTCCGCGCGCAGCTTGGCGGGATGCCGCCGCGCAAGGTGATCGTGGTTCCCGACCGGCTGGTCAATATCGTCGCATGACGCGCGCTTTGCTTCTGGCCCTTGCACTGTTCGGCGGCTTGTCGGGCTGTGGGCTGCGCCCGCTCTACGCGGGTGGGGCAAGCGGGCCGGTGGCGAGTTCGCTGGCCAATATCGCGGTCGCCCCGATCCCGGAACGCAGCGGCTGGCTGGTCCGCGCCGCTCTGGTTGACCGGCTCGGCGGCGAACATGAGGGCGCGAGCCACCGGCTCGAGGTCGAGCTTGACGATGCCATCACCGGCTTCGGGATTCGCGGCGATCGCTCGGTCGCGCGCGAGCGGCGGACGCTTCGCGCGCGGTTTCGGCTGGTCGAGGCGGCCACCGGGCAGGTCGTGCTCGATGCCACCGCCGGCGCCGACGCCGGGATCGATGTCGTCTCGTCACCCTATGCGACGGTTGCCGCCGAGCAGACCGCGCTCGAGCGGTTGGCGAAGCAGATCGCCGATCGGATGGTGGCGCGGCTCGCGCTTTACGCGACCAAGCGCCCGATCGCGCGATGAAGGCCGCCAAGGCGGGCGTCGCCAAGGCGCTGGCCCAGCCCGATCCGGCGATCCGCTTCTATCTGTTTCATGGGCCCGACGAGGCGGGTTCGCGCGCGCTTGCGCTTCGGCTGCTGCGCGGGCTCGGCAATGCCGAACGGTTCGTGGTGGTCGGCGACGCGGTCAAGTCCGACCCCGCGAGCCTCGCCGACGAGGCCGGGGCGATGGCTCTGTTCGGGGGCAAGAGGGCAATCTGGATCGAGCCGGCGGGCGATGAAATCGCGGGCGGGGTAAATGCCCTGCTCGATGCGCCCGCGAGCGAGAGCGCGGTGATCGCGCTCGGCGGCGCGTTGCGCAGGACGTCGGCGCTGCTCAAGCTCGCCGAAGCGCATCGCGCCGCGCTCGCGGTCTGCTCCTACGTCCCCGACGGGCGCGAGATGGAGGTGCTCGTGCAGGAACTGGCGCGGGCCACGGGTCTTCGCATCGCACCCGAGATCGGCCGGCGGGTGGCTGCGGCGGCGAACAATAATCAGGCGATCATCGCTTCGGAATTGGACAAGTTCGGGCTTTATCTTGGCGCCGATCCCGCTTCTCCGCGCGATCTCGACAGTGACACGCTCGACCTGCTGGTCGCCGACGCGGCCGAGGCGAACAGCCTCCAGCTCGGCGATCTCGCATTGTCGGGCCGAACCGATGCGCTGCTCGCCGAGCTCGACCGGCTCCCCACCGGCGGCAGTGCCGCGATCGGGGTCGTCCGCGCGCTCCAGCGGCGGCTGCTGATGCTTGCTCCGTTGCGCGCCCGGGTCGAGCGCGGCGAATCTGTCGATGCCGTCTTGACGTCAATGGGCAAGGCCTTGTTCTGGCGCGACAAGGATGAAGTCAAACGCATGCTTTCCGCGTGGTCGGCACAGCGGCTGGCGAGCGCCGCCGAGCGCGTGGCGCGGCTCGAGCGGCGCCTGTTCCTGAGCCCCGCGCCCGCCGACGCGGACCTCGGCGAGACGCTGATCGCGATCGCGCGAGCCGCGCGGCGGCGTTAGATCGGTTCGCCCGACAGCCGCTGGCAGATCAGGTCGAGCTGATCGAGGCTGCTGTAATGAAGCGCGACCGTTCCGCCGCTCTTGCCATGCGCGACCTTGACCCGAAGCCCGAGCAAATCGCCGAGTTGGCGCTCGAGCGCGGCGAGGTCGGCGTCGACCGCGCGCGGCGAGGAGGGCGAACCGCTTGCGGCGCGCGCCGGCCTCGCCTCGCGGACGATTTGCTCGACCTGGCGCACCGAGAGGCCCTCGGTGATAATCTTTCGAGCGATTGCGACCGGGTCGGCGGCGGTGGCGATGGCGCGGGCGTGTCCCATACTGATATCGCCTCGCAACAGCATTTCCCTGACTTCTTCGGGTAAGTCGAGCAATCTCAACAAGTTGGTGACATGGCTTCGCGACTTGCCGACCAGGCGCGCAACATCGTCCTGGCTATGAGCGAAGCGGCTGATCAACTGGTAATAGCCCTCCGCCTCCTCGATCGCGGTGAGGTCGGTGCGCTGGACGTTTTCGATCAGCGCGACTTCGGCGCTTGCGGCATCGTCCATGTCGCGGATGATCGCCGGGATGCGGTGAAGCGAGGCGCGTTGTGCCGCGCGCCAGCGGCGTTCGCCAGCGACGATCTCATACCCGTCGCCCGAGGGCCGCAGCAGGATCGGCTGCAGAACGCCCTTGTCGGCGATCGACCGGGCAAGCTCGTCGAGGGCCGCCGGATCGAAGTGGCGCCGCGGTTGGTGCGGATGCGGACGGATTTGAGCGATATCGACTTCGCGAATCCCGGGTCGCGCGTCGTCCGCCTGCTCGTCGGATCGCGGCGCTCGTACTGCTTCGTCGAGCAGCGCCGACAGCCCCCGGCCGAGACCCATCGCCTTTTTCATGCCGCTTCCGCCGTGTCGGGATGAGGCAGCCGCCCGATAATCTCCTTCGCCAACCGGATATAAGCCTCCGACCCCGGGCATTTAAGATCGTAGATCAACGCGGGCAAGCCGTGGCTCGGCGCCTCGCTCAAGCGGACGTTGCGCGGCACCGCAGTCTCGAACACCGCTTTGCCCAGACAGGCGCGAACATCCTCGGCGACCTGCCGCGACAGATTGTTGCGGCGATCGAACATCGTCAGCGCGACCCCGAGGATTGCAAGCGTCGGGTTGAACGTGACGCGGATCCGCTCGACGGTCTGCAGCAATTGGCTGAGCCCCTCGAGCGCAAAGAATTCGCACTGCAGCGGCACCAGCAAATGCTGAGCAGCGACCAGCGCATTGACCGTCAGCAGGCCAAGCGACGGGGGACAATCGATCATCACGATGTCCCACCGACCCTGCGGCGCTTCCGCGAACGCCTGCGCCAGCCGGTGAGTGCGGTCGGGCAGAGCAACCATCTCGACTTCGGCACCTGACAGGTCGACCGTTGCCGCAAGCAGGTCGAGCCGCGGCACGCGCGTTGCCACCACCGCCTCGTCGATCCGCCGCTCGCCGAGCAACACGTCGTAGCTCGAATGAATGCGCATCGACTGGCCGACGCCGACCCCGGTCGAAGCATTGCCCTGTGGGTCGAGGTCGACGAGCAGCACCCGCCAGCCGACCGCCGCGAGCGCGGTTGCTAGATTGATCGCGGTCGTGGTCTTGCCGACCCCACCCTTCTGATTGGCGACCGCTAATATGATCATGTCCCGCCCCTCCGCCTCACCCGCTCTGCGACCACGATCATCGCGTCTTCGCTCGTCAGGCTCGGCACCAGCTTGAAGTCACCCTGCCATGCCTGGCGCGCTTCATCCAGTTCCTTCTTCGCCCCACGGCCTTTGGGCAAGATCCAGCGCGTTTCGCTTTGCGCCAAATGCTCGGTCATCGCGAATAAGCGCGACAGACCGGCGACCGCGCGCGCGGTGATGATGTCGAACGTTCGGGCGACCTGTTCCGCCCTCGCCTCCAGCACTTCGACATGGTCGAGGCCCAGGTCGGCGATCGCTCGACGGAGAAAGTCGGCCCGAAGGTGCCGAGGCTCGATCAGGCTGACCGGAGCACCGCCAACGATTGCGATCACCAGGCCGGGCAGGCCGGCTCCAGAGCCCACGTCGCCCCAGCCGCGACCCGCGGGAGCCAAGGCGAGCAGCTGGCTCGCGTCGGCAATATGGCGCGCGCGAAAATCGGCCAGCGTCGATGCCGAGACCAGATTCTGGCGCTGGTTTTCCTCAGTCACCAGATATTCGAAGCGGAGCAGCCGGTCTTTTGTTTCACGTGAAACAAGGTCGCTCATGCGGCCCGGCTGCGGAGCGCGAAGTGGACTGCCGACAAGGCTGCGGGGGTGACCCCCTCGACTCGCGACGCCTGATCGAGATTGGCCGGGCGAACCCGGGTCAGACGCTCAAGCATCTCGCACGACAGTCCGTTAACCGAGGCGAAGTCGAACCCCGGACCGATCTCGATCAGCCGGTCTCGCTCGCGAACCACCAGTTCGCGCTCCTGGCGAGCCAGATATGGCGCATAGACCGCGTCATCGATCAGCTCGAGCATGATCGGATCTTCGGCGTAACGGCGCCGCTCGGTTGAAAGCACCTCTTCGCGAGCGAGCCATTCTCGGCGGGGCCGCGCGGCGAGCGAACCGTCCACATCGACTTCGCTCGCTTCTATTGGCTCGTCCAGCGAAGAGCGGCCACTCGCGAGGCGCTCGAGCCGAACGCTGACCCGCTTCGCCTGATCGGTGTCGAGCAATTTTAGCGCAAGCGCGGTCGGGCCCAGCCTCGTCACGGCATTATCGGCGCGAAGATGGAGCCGGTGCTCGGCCCGGGCAGTCAACATTCGATAGGGCTCGCTGACCCCCTGGATGGTCAGATCGTCGATCATCACCCCGGTATAACTGCGCGCGCGGTCGAGGATCAGCGGCTCGACACCGAGCGCCAAAGCGGCGGCATTGGCGCCGGCAACGAGGCCCTGCGCCGCCGCTTCCTCATATCCGGTCGTGCCATTGATCTGGCCCGCGAGGAACAGACCGGCAAGATCATGATGCTCGAGCGTCGCCGCAAGCCGCCGCGGATCCGCGAAGCGATATTCGACGGCATAGCCAGGCTTGACGATCCGCGCCCGCTCAAGCCCCTCGATCGAATTGAGGAAACGCTGCTGGGTTTCGGTCGCCAATGAGGTCGAGATACCGTTCGGGTAGACGTCGGACGTATCAAGCCCCTCGGGCTCGAGAAAAATCTGATGGCCATTGCGATCGGCGAAGCGGACGACCTTATCCTCGAGTGACGGGCAATAACGCGGCCCGCGCCCTGCAATCGCGCCGGAAAATATCGGAGATCGATCGAGCCCCGCGCGAACCAGTTCGTGAGTGCGCGGATTGGTGCGCGTGATCGCGCAGGCCAGTTGCGGAAGCATCCGCGGGGGTGCTTCGAGCGACAACGCCCACTGCGCCCTGTCGCTTGGCTGCGGTGCGCAGCGCGCCCAGTCGATCGAGCGCCCGTCGAGGCGCGGCGGGGTCCCGGTCTTGAGCATTTGCTCGCCAAGCCCAAGTTCGACGAACTGGTCGGCGAGCGCGTTCGCGGCTCGTCCTCCGGCCCGCCCGCCACTCCACCGCTCGCTTCCCCGGTATAAGGTCGCCCCTAGAAAAGTGCCCGTGGCGATGACCACCGCACGAGCCGCGATCTGATTGCCATCGGAATCGACAACCCCGGTAACGCGTTCGCCGGCGACGATCAGGCGGTCGATCGAACATTCAACGATTTCGACCTGGTGGTCGGCAAGGGTCGCCGCGACTGCTTGCTTGAATCGAACTCGGTCAGCCTGGACGCGCGGGCCGCGCACGGCGCTGCCCTTGCTCGCGTTGAGCATTCGATGATGAATCGCAGCGCGGTCGGCCGCACGGGCGAGCACGCCGCCAAGTGCATCGACTTCCCGAACCAGATGACCCTTGCCGACCCCGCCGATCGACGGGTTGCACGACATGGTTCCGGCGTCGTCTTTCCGGAACGTCGTGAGTGCGACGCGCGCGCCACGTCGGGCAGCGGCGCACGCCGCCTCGACCCCGGCATGCCCGGCCCCAATAATTACCACATCGTACATAGACGATGCCTTTAACGCCCGACCGAACTCAGGTCAAAAATGAGGATGTTTCACGTGGAACCTCATTTTCCGAGGCAAAAGCGCTCAAAAAGGCTGTCTAGAAGGTCATCGACCCCGGCGCGTCCGGCGATCATGTCGAGGGCGTAACGAGCTCCGCGCAGTTCCTCGGCTGCGAGCAAGGGGTCATCGAGTCCGGCGGCGCGGCTAAGTGCGTCTCGACAGTCCGAGAGCAAGGCGGATTCTCGCGCATTAAGCGCCAATTGCGCATCGGCAGGGACAATCGCGGCCGCGATCTTCCCAATCGCCGCCTTGAGGTCGTCGAGGCCAGTTCCGTCAAGCGCCGAAACAGCTGAGTTGCCCTCGCATTCGCCGAGGTCGCACTTGGGCGTTACTGCAAGCAGGCGCGGGTGAGCGGGACGGTCGATTTCGTCCCCGAGCCAAATGATCACGTCGGCTTCGTCAATCTCCCGGTGAGCAAGGTCGACCCCGATCTGCTCGACCACGTCCTCTGCGGCTCGAAGACCAGCCGTGTCGACCAGCACGATCGCCAGTCCGCCAATGGCAAGCGACGCCTCGATCCGGTCGCGGGTGGTCCCGGGGATGGGCGTGACGATCGCGCGTTCCTGGCCGGACAATGCATTGAACAGGCTGGACTTTCCGCTGTTGGGCGGCCCGGCGATGACCGCGCGCACCCCGTCGCGCAATTTCTCGACCCGCGGTGCTTCAAGCAACTCGCTCATCTGCCGAACAAGGTTCAACAGCCGATCCGAAGCATCGCCATCGCCACTGCCATCCTCTTCGTCCGAATAATCAATCGCAACTTCAAGCTCGGCCGAATGCGCCAGGACCGCTTCGCGCCACTGCTCGATCCGGGTTCGCAGCGCACCTTGCGATCGCGCCAGCGCAGACTTGCGCTGGGCCTCGGTCTCGGCCTCGAGCAGTTCGGCAAGCCCCTCCGCCTGAGTCAGGTCGATCTTGCCATTGCTAAGTGCGCGGCGCGTGAATTCGCCCGGCTGGGCCTCGCGGACATGGTCGAGCGAGGTCAAGGCGGCGATCAGTGCCGCAACCACCGCTTTGCCGCCATGGCATTGGTATTCCACGAGGTTTTCACCGGTCGCGCTGTGAGGGGCGGCGAAAAGCAGGACGATCGCGCTGTCGATTAGCGAGCCATCACGCGGATCGCGAAGCGTGCGCAAGGTAGCCGTTCGCGCTCTTCCGAGCGGGCCGGCGAGGCGCTCGGCGGCTTCGAGCGCGACGGAGCCGCTGGTCCGGACGATGGCGATTGCCGCCGGCGGTCGTCCGCTCGATACGGCGACGATCGTATCGCTCGCGAACTCCCCCGCCGTCACGCGATCAGCGGGGTAATGTCGTGCCATCCCTCCCAGATCATCTTGCCCGCGACGTAGAGAATGACGAGCAGTCCGACGTAGGCAATCCAGCGATAGCGCTCGATATATTTGGCGATGAGGTTCGCGGCGATGCCCATCAGCGCGACCGCGAAGATCAGCCCGACGATCATGATCCCGGGATGCTCTCGCGCCGCGCCGGCGACTGCCAGGACATTGTCGAGGCTCATCGAGACGTCGGCGACCGCCACCGCCCAGGCGGCGGCGGCGAAGCTCTTGGCGGGACGCAGGCCCGATGATTCGTCACCGCTGACTTCGGGCGAGCCCGCCGACTGGCCGGCGTGATGAAGCTCGCGATACATCTTCCACGCCACCCACAGCAGCAGCAGGCCACCGGCAAGGATCAGTCCGACGACCTGGAGCAATTGGGTGACGATCAGCGCGAAGAATATGCGCAGCACGAGCGCCGCGATGACGCCGATCAAAATGACCCTCTTGCGCTGTTCGGGGGGCAGACCCGCGGCAAGCGCTCCGACCACGATCGCATTGTCGCCGGCAAGGACGAGGTCGATCATCAGCACCTGGAGGAAAGCCGCGAGCGCCGCCGGCTCGCCGATATTGGCGAAATCGTGGACAATTGCAGCCCACATGTCAGCGGGCGAGCCGAGACCGCCAGCGGCAGCGGCGGCGAGAAGCGGTTCGATCATCTGGTCTGGTCCCTGTTCATCCTCAGCCCGAGCAATGCATTGCGCAGGGAATGTATCCCGGCCGGCCCAACCGGAACGCATCGAGCGTGCCGGATTTGCCGGCTCGGCTTACTGATTCATCGACGCGAAGAAATCCTCGTTCGACTTGGCGTCCTTCATCTTGTCGAGCAGGAATTGCATCGCGTCGATCGTGCCCATCTGCATCAGGATCCGGCGAAGCACCCACATCTTCGACAGGGTCGCCGGATCGACCAGCAATTCTTCCTTGCGAGTGCCCGACTTGCCGACGTCGAGGCTGGGGAAGATGCGCTTGTCCGAAACCTTGCGGTCGAGCACGATTTCGGAATTGCCGGTGCCCTTGAACTCCTCGAAGATGACCTCGTCCATCTTCGACCCGGTATCGATCAGCGCGGTGGCGATGATCGACAAGGACCCGCCCTCCTCGATGTTGCGCGCGGCGCCAAAGAAGCGCTTGGGCCGCTGCAGCGCATTGGCGTCGACGCCGCCGGTGAGCACCTTGCCCGACGACGGCACCACGGTGTTGTAGGCGCGGCCGAGACGAGTGATCGAATCGAGCAGGATGACGACATCCTTCTTGTGCTCGACCAGCCGCTTGGCCTTTTCGATCACCATTTCGGCGACCTGGACGTGGCGCGAGGCGGGCTCGTCGAAGGTCGAGGAAATGACCTCGCCCTTGACCGAGCGCTGCATGTCGGTGACTTCCTCGGGGCGCTCGTCGATCAGCAGCACGATCAGGAACACTTCGGGATGATTGTCTGTGATCGCGCGCGCGATGTTCTGAAGCAGAACGGTCTTGCCGGTCCGCGGCGGAGCGACGATCAGCGCTCGCTGGCCCTTGCCCTGCGGCGAGACGATGTCGATCACCCGCGCCGACTTGTCTTTCTGGGTCGGATCGGCGCTGTCGAGCGTGAGCTTGCTATCGGGATAAAGCGGGGTCAAATTGTCGAAGTTGACGCGGTGGCGAACCGCCTCGGGATCGTCGAAATTGATCTGGGTGATGCGGTTCAGTGCAAAATAGCGCTCGCCGTCCTTGGGCCCGCGGATCTCGCCCTCGATCGTGTCGCCGGTGCGCAGGCCGAAGCGGCGCACGAGGTTGGGAACGACGTAAATGTCGTCGGGCCCGGCGAGATAATTGGCTTCAGGCGAGCGCAGGAAGCCAAACCCGTCGTTGAGCACTTCGATCGTGCCCATCCCCATGATCTCGGCGCCGGCCTCGGCGCGGACCTTGAGGATCGAGAACATCAAATCCTGCTTGCGCATCGTCGACGCGCCCTCGATCCCGGCCTCCTCGGCCATGGAAACGAGTTCGGCGGGCGTATTCTTCTTGAGGTCTTTGAGGTGCATCTGGGGTCTCGACGATCGGGTGAAAAAGCAACACGCGACAGGACGCCGCGGAGAGACGAACAGGATGCCGGCGGGATGAGAAAGCGCCGGCGAGCCGTCTTGGCGAGGCGTTAAAACCGCCTTTGGCTTAAGTCAACCGGAGCGCGCCAGTGACTGGCCCAGCCCGACGAACCACAACAACGTGCCACCGAGGATGATCGACGCCATACCGAACAGCGGCAGAAAGCGATCGACGCGAACGACTGCCTTGCGCGCGAACCGCCGGTGAAGCCCTGGAAGCATGACCAGCAGCAATGCACTCGCCGAAAGAACCACCCCGATCACGATCGCCACGTCTTGGCGCGGCGACGCTTGTTGCACCGAGAATCACGAGGTAGGCGGCGGCGACCCACAGCACGATTGTCCAAAGCGGCACCAGTTGGCCGTCCCGCTCGAGCAGATCGACGAGGCCGCCAACCATGTCATCAGAACGGCCTGACGTGCGGCGCGCGTGCATCGCTTAGAAGGGACGAACGATGACCAGCACGACGATCAGCGCGGTGAGGATTCCGGGGACCTCGTTCATCATCCGAAGCCGCCGGTCCTCGAGCTCGCGGCGGCCAGCGGCGAGCTTGCGGCCGTACGCGCTGATCCAGCCCTGGTAGCCGGTCAGCACCACCACCAAGGCGAGCTTGGCCGAAAACCAGCCTTGCGCGAACACATTGAGGTGCACCGCGAGCAATAAGCCAAGCGTCCAGGTGATCAGCATCGCGGGCATGAGGATGATCGTCCGCGCGCGGTCCTCGCGCTCGATCCAGGCGCGGTCGTCGGCCGAACCGGGGGTCGTCGCCTGGTGATGGATGTAATAGCGGGGAACGATGAACAGCCCGGCGATCCAGAAGATGACGAAGGTGACGTGCCCCGCCTTGACCCACGGATAGGCCGCGCCGAGGAATCCCGCATGATCGCCGAGCCAGTTCATTCAATTCCCTTTACCAGCGCGACGAGCTGTTCGACATGCGCGATCGGCGTGGTCTGCTGAATGCCGTGCCCGAGATTGAAGATGTGGGGCCGGCCGGCAAAGGCGTCAAGGATGCGCTTGACCGCGCCCGCGAGCTTCTCACCACCCGCGATCAGCGCGAGCGGGTCGAGATTGCCCTGAACCGGCAGGCGGCCGGGAAGTTCGCGGTCCGCCCAGGCCGGATCCACCGTCTCGTCGAGCCCGATCGCATCGACCCCGGTCTCGGCGGCATAGCAGCGCAGCTTGCCACCGGCACCCTTGGGAAAGCCGATGATCGGAACGGCCGGATGGCGCGCCCGAAATTTTTCCACGATGCGCGCGGTCGGGGCGATCACCCAGCGCTCGAATTCGGCCGGGGCAAGGCTTCCAGCCCAGCTGTCGAACAATTGCACCGCATCGACCCCGGCCGCGACCTGGCCCGACAGATAATCGAGCGTGACTGCTTCGATCCGCTCGATGATCGCCTGGAATTTCCCGCTGTCCTGGTAGGCGAGCGAACGCGCTTCGGACTGGTCGCGGCTGCCCTGGCCCGCGACCATGTAGGTGGCGACCGTCCACGGGCTTCCGGCAAAGCCCAAAAATGTCGTCTCAGGCGACAAGGCGGCCTTGACCCTGGTCACGGTCGCCCAGATCGGTTCGAGCCGCTCCATGACCGGCTCAAGGCCGTCCAGCGAAGCTTCCGCCAGCGGCGGGGCAAGCCGCGGACCCTCGCCCGCGACGAAGCTCAATTGCTGGCCGATCGCGTGGGGCACGATCAATATGTCGGAGAACAGGATCGCGCCGTCGAAGGCGAAGCGCCGTAACGGCTGGAGCGTGATTTCGGCGGCGCACTCGGGGTCGTAGGCAAGGTCGAGGAAGCCGCCCTTCGCGGCGCGCAACGCCCGATAGTCGGGCAGATAGCGCCCCGCCTGGCGCATCAGCCAGATCGGGGGCGGGTCGCGCCGCTCGCCGCGGAGCACCGCAAGCAGCGGCTGGTCCACGCTCTGGGTCGACTCAAGCGGATCGGGCGGGAACGAGGGCACCCTCTATTCTTCCTTATATAATAATAGATTCAAAGAATGGAGTGATAGTAGGGGCGTTGGCAGCGGGGTTTAGTCGTGCCGCCCGCTTTTGCCAACAGGTTGCGAGTCGCTCGCGAATCGGCGGCGTTGCGCGAGTCGCGGTGCCGCAAACCACGTTATTCACAGCTTGTGGACAGGAGTTATCCCCTGTGGACAGCGCGTGGAGCCAGGGTCGAGCGGCGAGCCTGGAACTTGCCGCTTTGGATCGTCCCCAAGCTTGGGCTAATCGCCGGCCCCTACTTGTCCACAAGGTTGTGCCCTGACCCTGATCCTTGCCTCGACCAGTATCGTTCGCACCCGGATGCTTGCTTCGGCGGGTGTCGCGCATGAGGTGCGCGCGCCAGATTTGGACGAAGCCGGGATCAAGCAGGGTTTCGTCGGCGACGGAGCCGGCCTTGCGCTGCAACTTGCGGAGGCGAAGGCCCGGTCGCTCGCCGCCGACCCGCGCGATTGGGTGATCGGCAGCGACAGCACGATCAGCGTCGATGGAAAGCTTTACTCCAAGCCGCGCGACCGCGCCGAGGCCGCCGACCATCTCGCCGCTTTCTCGGGCCGCTCGATGCTGCTGGCGAGCGCGGTCGCGCTGGCCCGGGGCGGCCGCTGCGAATGGAGCCGAGCGGACATCGCGACGCTCGAGGTTCGACCATTGTCGCAAGGCTTCATCGAGGCCTATCTCGACGCCGAATGGCCGCAAGTCGCTTATTGCGTCGGGGTGTTCCGGATCGAGGGGCGCGGAGTCACTTTGTTCGATCGGATCGCGGGCGATCATTTCACCATCCTCGGAATGCCGCTGCTCCCGCTGCTGGCTGCATTGCGCGAGCGAAACCTGCTGCCGTCATGACGTCACACCTTCCTTACGCCGAAGTGATCGGCGATCCGATCGACCACAGCATGTCGCCGCTGATCCATAATTTCTGGCTCGAGGCGAGCGGCATCGGCGGCGACTACCGCCGCAAGCAAGTCAGTCGCGCGAATTTGCCCGACTATCTCACCGCGCGGCGAATCGACCGCGACTGGCGCGGGTCGAACGTGACGATGCCGCTCAAGCTCGACGCGCTTGCTTTGGCCGACGAGGCGAGCGACCGAGCGGTGGCTGCGGGCGCCGCCAATTTGCTCATTCCTCGCGACGGCAAATTGTTCGCCGCCAACACCGACGTCGGTGCGATCGCGACCCTGGTCGATCGCCAGCGCAAGGCGGGGCGGGCCGCGGCCAGCGTGACCCTGCTCGGCAATGGCGGCGCGGCGCGCGCGGCGCTGGTCGCGCTTAAATTGCTCGGAATCGACGAGGTGCGGATCCAGGCGCGCGACCTTGGCGAGGCGATTCGGCTCGCGGTGGAATTCGGGCTCGGCCCGGCGCCGGGCCAGCTCACCGCGCCGATCGCCAGCGACGCGCTGATCAACGCCACTCCGCTCGGAATGCCCGGCCGGCCCTGCCTCAATTGCGACGTTTCGCTGATGCCCGCCGAGGGCTTCGTGTTCGACATGGTCGCTTCGCCCGCCGACACGCTGCTGATCGCCGCGGCCCGGGGTCGAAAGCTGGCGGTGGTGACCGGGCTGGAAATGCTCGTCGAGCAGGCCGCGACCAGCTTCGAATTGCTGTTCGGGCAGGATCCGCCGCGCGACCGTGACGGCGATCTGTGGCACAGGCTGGTGCCATGAAAACGTTGGCGCTGACCGGGTCGATCGGAATGGGCAAGTCGACCGCGGCGGCGATGTTCGCCGCCGCCGGGGTGCCCCTGTTCGACGCCGACGCGGTGGTGCGCCGGCTCCAGGGACCCGGCGGGCGGCTCGTTCCGGCAATCGAGGAACGCTTTCCGGGGACGACTCGCGATGGCGCGGTCGATCGCGAAGCCCTCGCGGCGCGCGTGCTCGGCGATCCCGACGAACTCGCCGCATTGGAGGCGATCGTTCATCCCGCGGTGCACCATGAACGCACCCGCTTCATCGTCGAGCATGGCGATGCACCCGCTTTGCTGTTCGACATTCCTTTGTTGTTCGAAACCGGGGGCGAAGTGACGTTCGATCATGTCATCGTCGTGTCCTCGCCCGCCGCGGTCCAGCGCGAACGAGTCCTCGCCCGCCCCGGAATGACCGCCGCACGGCTGGCATCGATCCTCGAGCGGCAAATGCCCGATGCGGCCAAGCGCGAGCGCGCCGATTTTGTGATCGACACTTCGGGCAGCCTCGCTTCGACCCGCGCGCAGGTGGCGAAGATCCTCGCTTGTCTTGGGCTCGCGTCGGGTGTTTAAGAGAAGCCATGCGCGAAATCGTCTTCGACACTGAAACCACGGGCCTGAGCCCCGCGGGGGGCGACCGCATGGTCGAGATCGGCTGTATCGAAATGATCGGCCGGATCGAGACCGGGCGTCACTTCCATGCCTATTTCAATCCCGGGCGCGCGATGCCGAGCGAAGCGCAGGCGGTTCACGGCCTTGGCGACACCTTCCTGTCCGACAAGCCGTTTTTCGCCGACAAGGTCGATGAACTGCTCGAGTTCATCGGCGATTCGCCGCTGGTCGCGCACAATGCCGGGTTCGATTTCGGATTTCTCAATCACGAGCTTAACAATTGCGGCCGGGCGCCGGTGTGCATGACCCGGATGGTCGATACGTTGGGACTGGCGCGAACCCGTCACCCCGGCGCCAAGCACAGCCTCGACGCCTTGTGCACCCGCTTCGGGGTCGATCGCTCGGCGCGGATCAGACACGGCGCGCTGCTCGACGCGCAATTGCTTGCCCAGGTCTATATCGAGCTCACCGGCGGCCGCCAGATCGGGCTTGGGCTGCTCGCCGAGGATGAACTTGCACCGTCGGCCTCGTCGCTCGCCGCTCCGGTGGTGCGCCCACACCGCGCGCCGCGAGCGCATGCCGCGAGCGAAGCCGAGCTCGACCGCCATCGTTCGTTCCTGGCGCGAATCGCCAGGCCCTTGTGGCAGCGCTACGCCGCTCCCACTTCGGAACGCGGCGCCGCCTGACGCATTGCGGCGAGCGGCGCGATCACAACAGAAGGAATCAGATATGGATATCAGGGTCGCGGGCCATCAGGTCGACACCGGTGAGGCGCTGCGGACCCATGTCTCGGACCGAATGAGCGGGATGGCGGACAAATATTTTTCGCGTGCGGTCGCGGCGAACGTCACCTTCGGGCGCGGCCCCTACGAAAATTTCACCTGCGACATCGTCGCTCCGGTCGCTCAGGGAGTGGTGCTCAAGGCGAGCAACCGCGCCGACGATGCGCATCTCGCGTTCGACGGCGCGGCGGTCAAGATCGAGCGCCAGCTCAAGCGCTACATGAGCCGCCTGCGCGAGCGGCGCGGCGGGCCCGAATCGGAGATACTCGACAATGCGGCCTACACGGTGTTCGCTCATTCGGGCGACGAGGAAGCCGCGCCACCCGAATCGCCCGCGGTCGTCGCCGAAACCCGGGTCGATATTCCCGACGCAAGCGTGTCCGACGCGGTGATGATGCTCGATCTGCGCAACACCAATGCACTGATGTTCCGCAACAGCGGCAGCGGGGTGTTCAACATGGTGTACAGACGCGACGACGGGACGATCGGCTGGGTGGAGCCGAGCGCCGGATAGCAGGCAATTCGCCTGAGCGCCTATCTCGCCGCGCTGCCTGTTTGAAGAAAAGTCCGCGACCATGATGCTGTCCCAGTTCCTCGACTTCGACGCGATCCGGCTCGACCTGGCGGTGGGCAACAAGCGTCATTTGCTCAGCCAGCTTGCGCACATTGCCGGAGCGCGGCTGTCGATCGACCCGGCGGTCATCGGCGATGCGATCGCCGAGCGCGAGCGGCTCGGCTCGACCGGATTCGGCGGCGGGGTCGCGATCCCCCACGGCAAGCTCGCCGCGATCGAGAGGGTCTATGCGCTGGTTGCGCGGCTCGCTGCTCCGGTCGATTACAAGGCGGTCGACGGGGCCAAGGTCGATCTCGTCTTCCTGCTGCTGTCGCCGCCCGGCGCCGGGGCCGAGCACCTCAAGGCGCTTGCCGCGGTCAGCCGGCTGGTTCGTCACGCCTCGACGATCGAGAAATTGCGCGGCGCGCGCACCCGCGATGCGCTTGCGGCGGTGCTGATCGGCGCCGACGAGCGCGATGCCGCCTGAACCCGCGCCAAGCGGGCTCGACGCGCATTTGCGAGCGCTCGAGACGCTTTATGCCTCGGCGCCGATCAACCGCCTGTTCGAATCGCGGCTGCATCTGCCCGAGGCGGGGCGGAGCGAAATCAGCTTCGCCATCCCGGAGACCGCGTTCCACGCGGCGGGGGCGGCGCATGGCACGCTTTACTTCAAGATGCTCGACGATGCTGCTTTCTATGCCGCCAATTCGCTCGTCAGCGACCGCTTTTTGCTGACCACCGCGTTCAACCTTCACTTCACCAAGGCGATGAAGTCGGGCGAGGCGCGCGCGACTGGACGATGGATCTCGGGCCGCCGCCGGGTGTTCGTCGCCGATGCCCGCATCCTTGATTCCTCGGGCCAGGAATGTGCGCGCGGCACTGGCACCTTCTTGCGCTCGCACATCGCCTTGTCGGGGCTTGACGGCTATTTGGCGTGACCGATGCCCGCCTCCCCGCTCACCTCGAAGCGGCGAGCCTGTTGCGCCGCGCCGAAGCGGCGGGCGGGTTCGGGATGATCATCGCCAAAGGCGACCGCGAGCGCGGCGCGCTGATCCTGCTGATCGCCGAGCGCGGGACCCATTTCGCGGGCCTCGAACGCGGGCTTGCGGCGAGCGGCGCCTATGTCTGGCAGGCGGTCGGACCCAAGCGTGGCACGACTCCGACGGAACTTTCCGAATGGATCAAAAAGCGGCGGGATTTTGACCGCGATTCCTGGCTGATTGAACTGGATATCCCGCAACCAGAACGATTCATCGCTGAAACGACTTCGATCGGTTGACCCGACGGAACCATTGCCGGACAGCGATGCCACGACAGAGCGGGGGGCACTTTTCGGGGCAATACTGCCGGAAAAGCGCCACGCAGTCGGGGGATCATTCCGGGGAGCTTGCGATTTCGCACTAGCTCGTTCGTGAACCGGTTCACCGCAGGATTTGGTTTTTCGATGGTGCATCCGTTTCGTTCCGCCCTGCTGATCGTCGCCGCGCTCAGCGCCGCCTCGGTCGCTCCGGCCCAGGTTGGCCAAGCGCCGCTCGCCACTGCTCAGCATGTGAATGGAACGAACCCAGCGCTCGTCGTGCCGGCAATGCTCGTCTCGAACCCCGAGCTTCCGCTCCCGGTCGATCCGCTCGCGCCGACCGTTTCCCCACCCCAGGATCAGGCAGAAGCGCCGCGCCCGACCGGCGACCTTGCCTCGATGGTCGCAACGCTGCGCTCGTCCGATCCCGGCTCGAGCGAACTCAAATGCCTTGCCGGAGCGATCTATTTCGAAGCCAAGAGCGAATCGCTCACCGGCCAACTCGCCGTCGGCCACGTCGTCGCCAACCGCGCCGCGTCGGGCCGCTTCCCCTCGTCTTATTGCGGCGTGGTCTATCAGCGCAGCCAGTTCAGCTTCGTTCGCGGCCGGTCGATGCCGCCGATCGCGCGCGGCGGCACCCAGTGGAAGAATGCGGTGGCGGTCGCCCAGATCGTCGACCGCAAGTTGCAGCCGACCCCGGTCGCGAAATCCTTGTTCTTCCATGCCCGCCGCGTTTCGCCGGGCTGGCGCCTGACGCGGGTCGCGACGCTCGGCAACCACGTCTTCTACCGCTAGGGCGCGACCACCCCCCTTTTGTTCCGCATTGGACATGGGCTAGGGTCAGGCGTGGCCCAGCTTGCTAAACCCTCCCCGATTCCCGACTGTTTCGCCGATCAGCCGCCGATCGCGGGGGAAGTCGCGCGCGGAGTGACGCGCTTGTTCTGCCGCCAGGATCTGTTTTCGATCTGCGAGGTGCCGCTGCCCAACGGGCGCCGCGCCGACATGATGGCGATCGACCCCAAGGGGCAATTGGTGATCGTCGAGATCAAGGTCAGCCGGGCCGACCTCGTCGGCGACTTAAAATGGATCGACTATCTCGATTATTGCGATCGATTCTACTGGGCGGTGCCCTCGAGCCTCGCCGCGCTCCTCGACGATCCGCGCTTCCTGCCGGGCGAGGCCGGGCTGCTGGTCGCCGATCGCTACGACGCCGCGCTGTGGCGGGAGGCGGCGCACCGCCCGCTTGCTCCGGCGCGGCGCAAGGCCGAATTGCTTCGCTTCGCTCGCCGCGCCGCCCGCCGCTTATCGGCGCAGATCGATCCGACGCTGGGTTTCGATCATTAGTTGCGCTGCGGTCCCGCGGCGGGCTTGCGCGGCTTGATCGTCTCGATCATCCGCAGCAGGTCGCGGTTCCGGGTGTCGCGCCGCGCATAATCGCGCGCGCTATATCCCGCCGCGAAATCGGCCTTGTCGGGATTTGCCCCTGCCTCGAGCAGGCGCCGGACGATCGTCGAGTGGCGGCCCTGGACCGCGACGATCAGCGGCGTTTCGCCCTGCTTGTTGGCAAGGTCGATCGCGGCGCGCGAAGCGATCATCAGGTCGACCCCCTCGCTGAAGCCGTTGCGAGCGCCGATGATCAACGGCGTGTCGCCGCGCTTGTCGGCAAGATCGGACTGCGCACCCTTGCCGAGCAGGAATCCGACATAGATGATGTTGCGCTTGGCCATTGCCACGGTCAGCGGCGTGCTCCCGTCATAGCCGCGATAATTGACCACGCTTGCCCCGGCCTTGCTCTCGATCGCGGTCGCCTTGGCGCCGTCCTGGTCGCGGATCGCGGAAAGGAATGTCTCGGCATCCGACGCGAGCTGCTGCGCGCCCGCGCCTCCTGCCAATGCGAGCGCGAGACCCGCCGCAACCGCCAATGTCGTCGCCCGCTTCATCGCGCTTCCCCAAAATGCCTTGCTTGCGCCGCCATGCCCGACCAATGCTGGCCGGGCAATGAATGAAGCAAAAGCCTTTTGGGAAAAGCCGCTTGCAAGCCTCGACCGCGGCGAGTGGGAAGCCTTGTGCGACGGCTGCGGCCGCTGTTGCCTGCACAAGCTCGAGGACGAGGACACCGGCCAGCTGTTTCCGACCAATGTCGCGTGCAAGCTGCTCGATCGCCGCGCCGGACAGTGCAGCGACTATTCCAATCGCAAGCGCCAGGTCGCCGACTGCGTCAAGCTCGACCCGGCCCGGCTCGACGAACTCGAATGGCTGCCCTCGACCTGCGCGTATCGGCTGCGGTGGGAAGACCGGCCGCTGCCTGCATGGCACTATCTGGTGTCGGGCAGTCGCGAGACGGTCCACGAGGCCGGCCAGTCGACGCGCGGCTGGACCGTGTCCGAAGTCGATGCGGGCGAACTTGAATATCACCTTGTCGACCGCGACCTGTGAGCCGCTGAGCCTGGCCGGCCTGCCGTGGCCGGTCGAATTGCATGCCCATCCGCGCGCACGCCACCTCCGCCTCCGGCTCGACGAAGCGCGCGGCGTGCTCCGCCTGACCGTCCCGCGCCGCACCGGGCGCCGCGCCGCGCTCGATTGGGCGCGCGGCCAGTCGGAATGGGTCGCCGCCCAGCTTGCGGCGATCGAGCCCGCCGAACCGCTCGAGCCCGGCGCGACGATCCCGTTCGACGGGGCAGCGATCCGGCTCGAGTGGCGTGCCGAAGCGCCGCGCAGCCCGCGGTTAAGCGACGGCGTGCTCGTCTGCGGCGGTCCGCGCGACCGCTTTGGCGGACGAATCCTGCGCTGGCTCAAGGCAGAAGCGCGCCGGCAGATGACCGCCGAAACGCACATCATTGCCAAGGCGGCGGGAATTGCCGACGGCGCGGTCGGCGTGGGCGACGCCGGAACGCGCTGGGGAAGCTGCTCGGCATCGGGCGCGATCCGCTACAATTGGCGGCTGATACTAACTCCGCCCGACATCCGCCGGTTCGTCGTCGCGCATGAGGTCGCGCACCGTGTCCATCACAATCATGCGGCGGCGTTCCACGCGCTCGAACGAACACTCTACGGCGGCGATGTCGCCGCCGCGCGGCTAGAATTGCGGCGGATCGGGCCGCGCCTCAAGCGGGTCGGGCGGGGGTAAGCGCGGCGGGGCCCGCGGCGGCGCGGGCGGCGGCGCCGGCGGCGGCGTCCCGGGTGGCTGCCGGTCGAGCACTTCATCGAGCCATTGCTGGTCGACCGGCGTCCCGGGCGCGGCGGGGGGCGGGCTCATCGGGTCGATCGGAACCCCGCCGGGGATCGGATTGCCGTCGGCGTCGACCATGATCACTTCGTCGACGGCATTGCCCCACACTTCCTCGTCGGGCTCGAGCTGCCAGTCGGGCAGCGGCACTTCGAGCTGGAAATTCTCGACCGGGCGGCGGGCCACCGCAACCCGCATAAAATCGCTGAACGCGCGCGCCGGGGCGGTTCCGCCCTGCAGGCCCGCGACCGGGCGGGCATCGTCGCGCCCCATCCACACGCCCGCGGTGAGCCCGCTCGAAAAACCGATGAACCAGCCGTCCTTGTTCGAACTGGTGGTGCCGGTCTTGCCCGCGACCGGGCGCCCGATCTGGGCGGCGCGCCCGGTGCCCGAAAGGACTGCGGTCTGGAGGAGGTCGGTCATGTCCGCTGCAACATAGGGCGCGACCAGCACCCGCTGCTCGGGCTGGTCGTGCTGATAAAGCAAGCGGCCCTCGGCGGTGACGACCTTGCGGATCGCATAGGGCAGCGCACCGACCCCGCGATTGGAAACCGCCGCGAACGCGCGCGTCATGTCGATCAAGCGGACGTCGCTCGTCCCAAGCACCATCGAGGGATAGCGGCTGATCGTGCCGCTGATCCCGAACCGCCGCGCCATGTCGGCGATGGTCGCAAAGCCGAGCTGGTTGCCGATCTTGGCGCTGATCGTGTTGATCGACCGTGCGAACGCCTCGCGCAGCGTGACCGGCCCGGCAAAGGTGCGGGTCGAATTGCGCGGACTCCACCCGGCGACGGTGACCGGCGCATCGACGATGGTGTCGGTCGGCTTCATCCCGCTTTCGAGCGCCGCCAGATAGACGAACAATTTCCACGCCGACCCCGGCTGGCGCTCGGCCTGGGTCGCGCGGTTGTAGATCGAATCGACATAGTCGCGCCCGCCGATCATCGCCCGCACCGCGCCGTCGCGGTCGATCGCGACCAGCGCACCCTGCGCGCCCCTCGGCGTGTTGGCGTTGATCGCGCGATTGGCGGCGCTCTGCATCCCGGGGTCGAGCGTCGTCCACACGTCGATCGGGTCATCGGTCTCGTCGATCAACGTATCGAGCTGGGGCAGCGCCCAATCGGTGAAATAGCGAACGCTGTTCTGCTTGGCAGCGGGCTGGAGGCGGATTTCGGCGGGGTTGGCGCTGGCCGCGGCGGCGCTGCTGAGGAAGCCGTTCTCGACCATCGAATTGAGCACCACTCCGGCGCGGCCGCGCGCCGCCTCGACGTCGGCGGTCGGCGAATAATTCGACGGCGCTTTGACCAGCCCGGCGATGATCGCCGCTTCGCCGAGGCTGAGCTGGGCGGCGCCATGGCCGAAGAAAGTCCGGCTGGCGGCGTCGATGCCATAGGCGCCGCCGCCGAAATAAACCCGGTTGAGGTATAATTCGAGGATCTGGTCCTTGGTGAACTTGCCCTCGAGCGCGAGCGCGAGCACGCCTTCCTTGACCTTGCGCCCGAAAGTGCGGCTGTTGGTCAGGAAGATGTTGCGCGCAAGCTGCTGGGTGATCGTCGAACCGCCCTGGCGCCACGATCCGCTGTCGAACCGCACCTTGATCGAGCGAGCCATTCCGATCGGGTCGACGCCGGGATGGCTTCGGAAGCGCCGGTCCTCGACCGCGATCATCGCCGAGCGCATCGTGCCTGGAATTTCATCATAGGCGAGCCAGCGCCCGAAGCTCGGCCCCAGCGAGACCAGCAAGGTGCCGTCGGCGGCGCGCACCCGGACCATCTGGCCAAGGTCGCTGCGCCGGCTCAGCTGGCCGTAGTCGGGCAGCGACGCCATCGCCACCGCGACCGCAATGCCCAAGGCGAGCAAAGCGACCCCGGCGATGGCGAGGCCCCAGCGGACGGTCGAACCGATCAGACCGCGCGGCCGGGATATCGGAGAAGGGATCGCCATTCGCCGACCACTCCTATTGGCTAGCCCCGTCCACGACAAGCGCCGCTATTCGTGCTCGTCACCGCCGCTCGGCGCCTCCCCTTGCGCGGGGTCCGCCTGGTCGAACCCGAGCGACGCCGAATTGATGCAATAGCGCAGCCCGTCGGCGCCGGGGCCATCGGGGAAGACATGGCCGAGATGCCCCTCGCACTTGGCGCAGCGAACCTCGACGCGCTCCATGCCGTGGCTGCGGTCGCTGATCTCCTCGACCGCGTCCTCCTCGACCGGGGCGGTAAAGCTCGGCCATCCCGAGCGGCTGTCATATTTGGAATCGCTTCCGAACAATGGCGCTCCGCAGCCCGCGCAGACGTACATCCCGGGCGCCTTATTGTTGAGCAAGGCGCCGCTGCCCGCGGGCTCGGTCCCGGCTTCGCGAAGCACGCGATATTGTTCGGGGCTCAGTTTTTCGCGCCATTCCTCATTGCTGCGCTCGGTCATCCGGGTCTCCTGTGGGCGGGTGAAAGCCCTGTTAACCCTGTTTAAAGGCCTGACCAATAGGCTGCGCGCCATGTCGGTCCGTCGCCTCGTTCCCGCTCTGCTGCCCGCATTGCTAGCTGCGAGCCTCGGTGCGCCCGGCCGCGCCCAGAACAGCGCCGCGCCATGCCGGCTGTGCAGCGCGGACAGCGCAGCCTCGCAAGCGGCTCGCTCGAACACTCCGCTCCGGCTCGAGGTTCAAGGCCGGCTCGAATTCGACAAAATCGTGTTTGGTGGCCTCGGCGAGGCGCAGGTCGCGCTGTCGCCGAGTGGAACCGCGACGATCTCGGGCGCGACCAGCGCCAGCGGGGCGCGCGCAATGCCGGGAAGCGTATTGATCCGCGGCGAGCCGGGGCGCGCGGTGCGGATCGATCTGCCCCGCCAGGTGCAATTGTTCGGCGAGGGAAGCGGGTCGATCCGAATCGAACGACTGGTTACCGATTTGCCCGATTTCCCGCTGATCGGCACCGACGGGACGTTGTCCTTCCGATTCGGCGGTGACCTGCGGGTCAGCGGCGACGGCGACGGCGCCTACCGCGGGTCGATCGACATCCTGGTCGAGAATCTCTGAACCGGGTGGGGGAGAGGGCTGGCGCGGGCTTGCTTCAACGGGCGCCAAAGACCGCTCCATTCCGGCGAATGCGTGAACGGCGTGTTTACCTTTATGTTGAGCAAAGCCGTAAGCGGTCGCGGTTAATGACGGTGACACGGGTGGCCGGCAGTCGGTCAGTCGCTGCATTTTTCACGAACCAGTGGGGATATCGACCAATGACCAGATTTTTGACCAAGGCGGCATTGGCCGCGACGCTCGCCGGCGGGCTGATCGCCGCCCCGGCGACGGCTGCCGACAGCGAGCCGTTCACCGCGACCGCTCGGATCGTCAGCCCGCTGTTGCTGACCAAGGATAGCGACCTCGACTTCGGCACGATCACCCTCCTCCCGACCCTCGCGGCACCGGGCGAAGATGTCGTGGTCGGCCGTGCCGGCCTCGGCGGCGGCACGACCTCGTGCGGCGTAAACCTCAACTGCACGGCGCCGACCGTTGCCAGCTTCACGGTCGCCGGGAGCAACGATCAGAATGTCGGAATCACGGTGGTCGCTCCGTCGACCCTCGACAGCGGCGCCAATACGGTCGCGTTTTCGGTCAATGCTCCGCTCGACGTCGATCTGAACGCGACGGGCGACGCAACGTTCGAGATCGGCGGCACGATCACCGTCCTGCCGACGACCGCCGACGGAACCTACACCAACACCGTCGTCGTGACCGTCGAATATAGCTGAGCCGACCGACGGCCTGTATTGCCCGGCCAAAGGGGTCGCCGGTTCGGCGGCCCCTTTTTCGTTGCCCGCGGCAAAAGCTAATGCGGCGCTAACCATCTTCGTCAGCGGTCCGCCAAGCTTGAGTGGTTAATGCGGTGCTTACCTTCACTCGAATTCGGTGGGACCATGACCCGTATTTTTTCAAGCATCGTCGCGATCGGCCTCGCCCTCGCGGCGGCGACTCCCGCCGCCGCGGCGCAGGTCAGCGCGGCGACTTCGGTTCACATCGTCAAGCCGGTGTCGCTGACCAAGCTCCAGGACCTCGACCTCGGCACCTTGTCGTTCAGCGGCTTCGCCGGAACGCGGACGGTGGTGATCAGCCGCGCCGGAGTCGTGACCTGCGCCGCGGACATCGTCTGCAGCGGAGTGACCAAGGCGGCGCGGTTCAACGTCCAAGGCACCAATCGGCTGGTCGTGCTGCTGACGATCAGCGGCGGCTCGCTTTCCAACGGGGTCGATTCAATCCCGTTTACGCCGAACGGGCCGTCGTCGATCACCTTGACCAACACCGGCGCGCCCGGAAACGACTTCGAGGTCGGCGGATCGATCGGCGTTGAGCCGACGCTGGTCGGCGGCACCTACAGCGGGACGATCAACGTCACCGCCGAATATCAATAAGCGCTCACGGTCCAACCGACGGCCGCGGATCGCTCCGCGGCCGTTCGTGCGTGCGGCGCCGCCCGACCAGCGAGCGTGGTTAGCCTTAAAGTAACCATTTTGGGTGAAACAGTTTCCTCCACTCCGGAGGAATTGCTTCATGCCCGCCTTTCGACGTCTGTTTCCACTGCTCGTGACGATGTCGCTCGCCACCGTCGCAAGCGTGCCCGCGGGTGCCGGCGTCGGCGACCTGCTGGTCGCTCCGACGCGGATCATCCTCGACGGGCGCCGCGGGACCGAGATCATCCTCAACAATATCGGTGACGATGTCGCGACCTACCGCATCTCGGTCGAGCTGCGCCGGATGAAGCCCGACGGCACGCTCGAAGTGGTAACCGCGCCCAACGCACGCGAAAGCGCGGCCCAGGCGATGATTCTCTATGCCCCGCGCAAGGTCACCCTGCCGCCCAACCAGCCGCAATCGATCCGCATCAACGCGCGCGCCCCGCAAGGCCTCGCCGATGGCGAATATCGAGTCCATTTGCTGTTTCGCGCAATCCCCGTGCCCAAGCCGGTGACCGACACCGCTCCCAAACAGGGCGTCTCGTTCCGCCTCACCCCGGTTTATGGAGTGACCATCCCCGTGATCGTCCGCCTCGGCAATCTTGCCGCCAAGGCGGGGATCGCCAACGTCCGCAAGGTCACCGACGGCGGCAGGCCGGCGATCGCGTTCGACCTCAGCCGCGATGGCGACCGCTCGACCTTCGGCGAAGTCCGGGTCACCCGCGCCGGCGTTGCCGAGCCGCTCGCGGTGGCCGGCGGAATCGCGCTCTATACCGAGATCAACCAGCGCAGCGTGACCATCCCGATCGACGCGCGCTTCGCGGCGGCCGCGGCGGGGCCGGTCAAGGTAGAATATCTCGAAAAGACCCCGACCGGGCTGGTCACGCTGGCGTCGACCAGCGCGATGCTTCGCTAACGGGCGAAGGGGCACGATGAAGCCGATGCGCGCCTGGATTGCGCCTGTTTCAGCTTTGCTGAAGCATGGACTTGCTCAAAAAAGCCCTCTGCAGTGCGCTGGTAGCGCTCGCTTGCGCTGGCGCCGTTGCGTCGTCCGCTCCCGCAACTGGGGAGTTCCAGATCGACGCCGAGGCGCAGTACATGCTCGACGTCAACATTCGTCAGCTCCGGCTCGGCGACGGCGTGCGCGGTTACCCGACTCCGCAGGGCGCGTGCCTGCTGCTCGGCGACATGATCAATGTGCTCGACGTTCCGATCGCGGTCGACCTCAAGGCGCGCACCGCCAGCGGCTGGGCGTTCCGCGAGGACAATCGGCTCAAGATCGATCGCGTCGCCCGGACCGTGACCTTCGGCAAGACCAGCGAAGCGCTCGACCCGGCCGCGATCCGCGACAGCCCCGACGGCTGGTGCATCGACAGCATTGCGCTTGGCCGCTGGCTCGGGATCGCGGTCAAGGTTTCGCCCTTCGCTTCGGTGGTGACTCTCGATACTTCCGAAAAGCTCCCCGTCGAACTGTCGCTCGAACGGGCGATGCGCGCAAAGCACCTCAAGCCCGCCGCGCTTCCGCTCGAGGGCCTGCCGCAGGTCAGGCTCGCCTACCGGATGTGGCGTGCTCCGGCGCTCGACTTCATCGTCAGCGCCGGGGCGACCTTCGAAGCGCGCAACGGCTTGCGCGTCGATCGCCGAGCCTCGGTCCGCGCCGCTGGCGAGATCGCGCATCTGTCCTACGACGCGTCGGTCACTAGCGGGAAAAGCGACGCGCTCGGCTCGGTTCGGGTCAAGGCGTATCGCTCGGATCCCGACGGCGGCCTGCTCGGCCCACTCGACGCTACTCATTTCGCGGTCGGCGACGTTCCCGGCCCGACCAGCCGCCCGATCGCCGGTGGTGCCGGGCGCGGCGCCGAAATCACCAACCGGCCATTGTTCAACGCCGCCGCGTTCGACCGTACCCGCTTCGAAGGCGAGCTCGCCCCGGGATGGGATGCCGAGCTCTATCGAAACGGGCAATTGCTCGCCTTCGCGAAGGGCGACGCTGCCGGGCGCTATCTGTTCGACGACGTCCGGCTCGATTATGGCGAAAACCGGTTCGAGATCATCTCCTACGGCCCGCAGGGGCAGCAGCGCTCGCGGGTCGAGACGATCGGCATCGGCCAGGATCACGTCCCGCCGGGCGACACCTATTACTGGGTCGGGGCCAACCAGCCGGGCAGCGACCTGCTCGGCTTCGTCGGCGAGGATCGCCAGGTCGATCGCGATCCGACCCTCGACCGGGTCGCCACTCCGAAAATCCAGGCCGCGGCCTCGCTCGAACATGGCCTCGACAAGCGCACCTCGGTCGCAGCGCTCGCCGCGATGATGCTCGTCGGCGACGAGAAATTGACCTTCGTCGAAGGCTCGGTGCGCCGCTCGATCGGCCCCGCGCTGGTCGAGGTCGCGGCGACAAGGCAATCGGGCGGCGGGACCGCGCTGCGCGGATCGGCGCTGGCCCGGATTGGAGTGGTCAATCTGGCCGCCGAAGCGGTTTCGCTCGAAAACTTCTTCTACCAGGGCCGGTTCGAGGAGCGGCTTCGCGATGCCCGCCTGTCGGTCAGTGCTCCGCTCGCGACCGGCAAGGTCCCGCTGATGCTCCAGGGCGACATTCGTTTTTCGGACCGCAACGAGCGCAAGATCACGCGCGCCGTGGCAAGGCTTAGCGCCAATCTCAACCGCATTAATCTGACCGGCGGGGTCGAGTGGGAACGCCAACGCACCCGGGCTCAAGCCTCGATCGACCGTTTCGACCTCACCGCGCTCGCGTCCGGGCGGATCGGCCAGGTCCGGGTGCGCGGCAGCAGCCGCTGGGAAATTACGCCACGCTCACGGCTGCGCGCTGCCGAATTGTCGGCCTATTGGTCGGCCTCGGACGCTGTCGATTGGGAAGTCGGGGTCGGCTATGAAGCGCTCGGCCGGCGGACTCGCGGCCGGATCAGCCACATCCGCCGATTCAATGCGCTTTCCGCGGCGGCAAGTGTCGAGGCGTCGAGCGATGGAGCGGTCGCGGTCGGGCTCAACCTCAATTTTTCGCTCGACGGGTCGCGCCGGGGCTTTCACCCGGTGCGCGACCCGCTCGCCGGCGTCGGCCAGGTCCGCGCGCGCATCTTCCGCGACGACAATGACAATGGCCGGCACGACCTCGGCGAAAAATTGGAGCAGGGCGCGTTGCTGACCGCCGGCACGGCGCTCGCGCTCGAGCCGAGCGGTGCCAACGGAGTCGCGGCGGCGAACGGACTTTCCGCTTATCGCCCGGTCGCGATCGGGATCGACGCAAGCTCGCTAAGCAACCCCGCTTTGACTCCGCGAAAAGCGCTCCAGGTGATCGTCCCGCGCCCGGGGGTCACTGCGACCATCGATATCCCGCTGGTCGGCGCCGGCGACATCGAGGGCGCGCTGGTCAAGGATGACGGCAGCGGCTTCGAAGAGCTCGACGTCGAGCTGGTCGATGCCTCGGGTCGAACGGTGGCGACCGCGCGCACCGACTTCGACGGCTTTTTCCTGTTCGAACGCATTTCCTACGGGCGCTACCGCTTCCGGCTGACCCTCGCGTCGGCAGCCGCCTCCGGGCTCACCACCGGGCTCGACGCAAGCGCCGAGGTCAGTGGCGACCGGCCAGTCGCAAGGATCGGCGCGATCAAGGTCGCCCCAGCACCAAAAGCCGCGTCCTTGCAGAACTGACCAGTTCGCCGCTCGACTTTAAGAGCTGCGAATGCGTCGCAACAGCGGTTCGGGCAGCGCTTGGGTTGAAAAAATGGTGCGCCACGCAGTCTGGCGCGAACCTCTCTCTAGACAGAATTCCCGCAAATACGGGAATTTGTCGGGAAAAGTCGACCAATTGGCAGCGCGCATGGACAGCTGATGAGTAGCGCTGGCCGCAAACCGCGATTCTTGGAGGGCATTCCCGCATCTGAGCGAACGGGAATTCGCTAGCTCTGGAACGGGAAATTGAAACACATCATGGGGATGACGAGAGTTGTGACATTTCACTCTTTACAAATGATCGCGGCGCCATACCATTAGTCCCAATGCGAGGAGCCTAATATGAAGGACTTTTCGCATGAAAATTACGTACCGAGATCCACAAGACCTCAGGCCAAACCCGTCAAACAGCCGACTGCATACGCCTGAGCAGATCCGCCAAGTCGCCCGTTCAATCAAAACCTTCGGCTTTCTCTCCCCGGTGCTCACCGATGAGAAAGACTTAATCGTGGCGGGACACTGCCGGGCGGAAGCCGCCAAGCACAATGGCCTCACTTCAATCCCGACAATCCGTGTTGAGCATCTGACAGAGGCGCAAAAGCGCGCATTCATCATCGCTGACAATC
>Ga0136633_1000049_pt1 | contig 78602 bp, 76 predicted proteins | sample AntDrymeUQ832206_2_FD_105494 | JGI IMG/M metagenome (GOLD analysis project Ga0136633, IMG submission 105494) | Polar desert sand microbial communities from Dry Valleys, Antarctica - metaG UQ83 (22.06) | ecosystem: Environmental > Terrestrial > Soil > Desert | place: Antarctica: Dry Valley...
CTTGACCCGCGGGTCACGGTGCCTGAGCAGGTTGTTCGCGATCTGTCAAACCGCGCCCGAGTTGCGCCGAGGCGCCGCATCTACTGGACTAGAGGGGTCCGAACCAACAGTGATCACGGGGGCTGGCCAGCAAATGTCGATCCAGGTCGAGACCAAGGACTGCACTGCGTTGGGGGACGCCGAGCTCGCGGAGCTGGCGGATCTGTGCGCGGAAGGGCCCATCCCGCACGAGGTGGGCGCCATCTCCAAGCAGGCAGAGGCATGGGTGCTCGTCACCCAGGTCAGGGAGAACGACAAGCTCAAGGGCTTCGCCTTCTCCACCCTCGAGCGCATCGGTGGCACTCCGTCGGTGCTCATCGGGCTAGCCGCCGTGAAGCGTGGCGCCAAGCGCGACACCGTGCTGCGAGCGATCATGCACGACGAGCTGCGGCGGGCCGTGCTGGCCTTCCCCGACGAGGACGTCCTCATCGGCACCCGCCTCGCGGTGCCGGCCGGCTTCGACGCCTTCAAGGTGCTCAACGATGTCGTTCCCCGCCCCGACCACCGGGCCAGCGGCGAGGAGCGGGCGTGGGGCCGACGCCTGGCCAAGCGGTTCGGCGTGGACACGTCGTCCTACGACGACCGTGCCTTCAAGGCCACCGGCAACGGCAACCATCCCGAGGTGTTCGACCACGAGAGCCTGAAGCCGCAGAGCGTTCCCGCCGACGTCACCGCGTTCTTCAAGGGCTTCGACGCCAAGCGCGGCGACTCCCTGGTGGCCTTCGGCTGGGCCATGGCCGAAGACCTCGCCAAGCTCGCCTGAGTCGCTTGGTCGCTCCGGGCGTCGCTTCGCTCCTGCCTCCGCGACTGCGGCTCGGGGCGGCGAAGCCACCCGTTCGCCGCGCGCGCTGAGCGGCGGACATGGATCTCGGTGACGCCGTCCGCCGTCGGCGCATGGTGCGTGCCTTCGCCGCGGAGCCGGTCGACCCGTCCGTCGTCGACGGCCTCGTCGACCTGGCCCGGCGGGCCCCTTCCGCGGGGAACAGCCAGGGCTGGGCCTTCGTGGTGCTCGAAGGCGCGGAGCAGACCAACCTGTACTGGGACATCGCCCTCCCCACCGAGCGCCGCGCCTCGTTCCGGTGGCCAGGCCTGCTCGCGGCTCCGGTGTTGATCGTGGCGCTGGTGCGGCCCGGCGCCTGGGTGGAGCGCTACGCCGAACCCGACAAGTCGGCGACCGGCCTGGGGGCTGGAGCGGACGGCTGGCCGGTGCCCTACTGGTGGGTCGATGGCGGCATGGCTGTCGAGCACCTGCTGCTGGGCGCGGTGGCCGCTGGGCTGGGCGCCTGCTTCTTCGGTCTCTTCGACCATGAGGTAGCTGTGCTGGCCGCCGTTGGTGTGCCCGATGGCTGGCGGGCGCTCGGCACCGTCGCCCTCGGTCACCCCGCCCCCGATGAGCCGGGTCGGAGCGCCGGACGCGACCGCCGCCCGCTGGCGGACCTCCTGCATCGCGGCGCCTGGTAACTGGTTCTGGCCCGGATCGAGCCGCCTGGAGGCGGCCGATCCCGGGCCAGAAACCGTCAGCGCTGGGCCTGACGGGCGTCAGATACCCTCCGGCGGTGGCTGACCTGACCAACCGCCGAGTCCTGCTCGCCCGTCGTCCGGAGGGCCTCGTGCACGAGGACGACTTCGCCCACGACGAGGCGATCGTAGCCGAGCCTGGCGCAGGCGAGGTGCTCGTCAAGACCGAGTGGATCGGCATCGACGCCACCGTGCGCACCTGGTTGTCGAAGGCGGAGGGGTACATCCCGCCCGTCGAGATCGGTGAGGTGGTGCGCAGCAGCGGGATCGGTCGGGTGGTGACATCGCGCAGCGACGGGATCCGCGAAGGCGACCTCGTGGCCACCCTCACCGGGTGGCAGGAGTACGCCGTGGTGGGCGACGACCCGATGCTCACCACCGTGCTCGCCGAGGGCACCGATCCGCAGGCGGCGCTGGGCGTGTTCGGGGCCAACGGCCTCACCGCCTACGTGGGGCTCACGGAGATCGGCAAGATCCAAGCGGGGGAGACGGTGGTCGTGTCGGCCGCCGCCGGCGCCACCGGCTCCATCGCTGTGCAGATCGCCAAGATCTATGGCTGCCGGGTGATCGGCATCTCGGGAACGGCCGAGAAGTGTGGCTGGCTGGTCGACGGCCTCGGCCTCGACGGTGCCATCAACCACCGCACCGACGACATCCCGGCTCGCCTCCGGGAGCTGTGCCCGAAGCGGGTCGACGTGTTCTTCGACAACACCGGAGGTCCGATCCTTGATTGCGTGCTCGGCCGCCTGGCCGACCACGCCCGGGTGGTCCTGTGCGGAGCCATCTCCTCCTACAACGACCACCACAAGCCGCCGGGTCCGTCCAACTATCTCAACCTGATCTCCCGCCGGGCCCGCATGGAGGGCTTCATCTCCTGGGACTCCTGGGGTCGCTACGCCGAGATCATGGACACCCTCGGCGGCTGGGTGGCCGACGGTCGCCTGCAGCACCGCTCCCACATCTTCGAGGGCCTGGAATCAGCCCCCCAGGCCCTCAACGCCATGTTCACCGGCGAGAACATCGGCAAGGTCATCATCAGGGTCTGAGGCGCCTCAACCGTTAAAATGCTCAGCTCTCGAGCTGGGCGGTCAGCGTGGCGACGTCCTCGGCCGGGAGCTGGCAGGTGTAGTTGCGGCAGACGAAGGCACGGCCATCGTCTCGGCCCTCCCACAGGGGGCTGTCGTAGCGCTCGCCCCAGGCGAGGACGGCGTTGGGGAGGAGCTGCCCTCGGGCGGCGGAGACGAGATCGGGCCGGTCCCCGGTCACCACCACCTCGGTGGTGCCTCGGGCCACGAGGTCGACAGCGGCGAGCACGTGGCCGAAGGCGGTCGGGTGGTCGACGGCCATCGCACCGACCAGCCTGACGATGGCCTCGCCCCGCTCCCGGTAAGCCTCGTCACCGGTGAGGGCAGCGAGCCGCAGGAGGCCGACGGCGGCCAGGCCGTTGGCGCCGGGGGTGGCGTTGTCCATGAGGTCCTTGGTGCGGGTGATGAGGGCTTCGGCGTCGTGGCCGGTGGTGAACACGCCGCCCCGCTCGTCGTCCCAGAACAGGTTGAGCAGGGCGTCGGCGACGCCGCGGGCCTCGGCGATCCAGCGGGCCTGGCCGGTGGCCTCGGCCAGCCGGGTGAAGGCGTCGATCAACGCGCCGTGATCGGCGGCGTAGGCCAGGTGGCGGGGGCCGGCCTCGGCCTGCCAGGCCCGCAGCCAGCGGCCGTCGTCCCGCCGCAGGTTGGCCAGCAGGAACTCGGCCGTCTCCACCGCCGCCTCGACCCACGTCGGCTCACCCGCGGCTGCGCCGGCCTCGGCCAAGCCGGCGACGAGGTAGGCGTTCCACTCGGTGAGCACCTTGTCGTCGAGGCCTGGGCGAACCCGCAGCGCGCGTGCCTCGAACAGCGACCTGCGAGCCGTCTCCACCTCGGGCGATCGGGCAAGCTGGCCGCGGGCGTGCATCCGATTGGGGATGGTGGCGCCGTGCTCGAAGTTCCCGCCGGGACGGAAGCCGTACCAGTGCCGGGCCACGTCGGCATGGTCGCCCAGCACCGCTCGCACCTGCGCGTCCGACCAGACGTAGAACCTCCCCTCCTCGCCTTCGCTGTCGGCGTCCTCGGCTGAGGACGTGCCACCGCCGGGCTGGCGCAGGTCGCGCAGCACGTAGCCGATCGTCTCGGCCAGCACCTGGCGGAAGCGCACCTCGCCGGTCAGCAGCCAGCCGTGGAGGTAGAGGCGGATGAGCAGCGCGTTGTCGTAGAGCATCTTCTCGAAGTGGGGGACCAGCCACACCCCGTCCACGGCGTAGCGGGCGAACCCTCCACCCAGGTGGTCGTAGATGCCGCCGGCGGCCATGGCGTCGAGCGAGGTGGTGAGGGCGGCCAACGCCCGCTCATCCCCGCGCGCAGCGGCGGCGGCCAGGGCCTCCTGGGCCATCGGCTGCGGGAACTTGGGCGCCCCGCCGAGGCCGCCCCACTCAGGGTCCGACGCCGCCAGCAGCGTCTCGATGGCGGCGTCGACGTCCGCCACGGACGGCATGCCCTCCTGCGGCGCCATCAGACTCGATCGGCCGAGGGCACCGGTGAGCTGGTCGGCTTGTTGGAAGAGATCGTCTCGCTTGGTGTGCCACAGCTCGTCGATCCGCTGGCACAGCTCGACGAAGCCGATCATCCCGCCCCGCCGCTCCTTCGGGAAGTAGGTGCCGGCGAAAAAGGGGCGGCCGTCGGGGGTGCAGACCACCGTCATCGGCCAGCCGCCCTGGCCGGTCATGGCCTGGGTGGCCTCCATGTAGATGTCGTCGACGTCGGGCCGTTCCTCGCGGTCGACCTTTACGTTGACGAAGCAACGGTTCATGACCGCCGCCACCTCCGCGTCCTCGAAGCTCTCGTGGGCCATCACGTGGCACCAGTGGCAGGCCGAGTAGCCGATGGACAGCAGGATGGGCACGTCTCGCTCGACGGCGGTCGCGAAGGCGTCGGCACCCCACGGGTACCAGTCGACCGGGTTGTCGGCGTGCTGTCGGAGGTAGGGACTGGCCTCCTGCGCGAGTCGGTTCACCCGCTCACCCTAGGAGAGGCCCCGGGGGTACGGTCCCGCGGTGGAGATCTCCCTCGCAGGCAAGGTTGCGCTGGTCACCGGGGCGTCTCGGGGCATCGGCAAGGCCATCGCCAAGGCCTACTCCGATGCCGGTGCGTCGGTGCTGCTGTCGTCGCGCAAGCTGCCTGATCTCATGGCGGCGGCCGAGGAGATCGGTGGCGACGTGGACATCACCGTGGCCAACGCCGGTGACCCGGCCCAGGCGGAGGCGGCCGTCGACCGGTGCGTCGAACGCTTCGGCGGCATCGACATCCTCGTCAACAACGCCGCCACCAACCCCTACATGGGTCCGACGATGGATATCGACCTGCCAAGGTATGACAAGACGTGGGAGGTCAACCTGCGGGGTGCGTTGGTGTGGACCCAGCTGGCCTGGAAGCGGTCGCTGCACCAGCGGGCCGGGTCGGTGCTCAACATCGCCTCCATAGGCGGCCTGTCCGTGGAGCCGAACATCGGGATCTACAACGCCACCAAGGCGGCGCTGCTCCACCTCACCCGAACCCTGGCCGCCGAGCTGGCGCCGACCGTGCGGGTCAACGCCATTGCACCGGGCCTGGTGAAGACCGACATGGCCCGGGCCCTCTGGGAGCCCAACGAGGGGCGCATCGCCGCGTCGCTGCCGTTGGGGCGCCTCGGGGAGCCCACGGACATCGCCAACGCCGCCCTCTTCCTGGCCAGCGACCTGGCGTCTTGGATCACCGGCCAGACACTGGTGGTGGACGGTGGCGCCCTGCTCGGCGTCAGCCCTCGCTGAGCCGGTCTCGTTGGACCTTGCCGCTGGCGGTGCGGGGGAGGACGGCGGTCAGCTCGAGCACCGACGGCGCGGCGTGGGCGGGGAGCACTTCTTTGACGTGGGCTCGCAGCCTGTCGAGCGACGGCGGGGCGGCAGCGTCCAGGGGGACGACGACGGCGACCACCCGCTGGCCCCACTCGGGGTCGGGTCGGCCCACGACGGCCACCTCGGCCACGTCGGGGTGGGTGAGCAGCGCCCGTTCGATGGCCGCTGGCCACACGTTCTCGCCCCCGGTGATGATGAGGTCGCCGCGCCGCCCGTGGACCTCGAGCACGCCGTCGGCCAGCTCGCCGACGTCGTCGGTGGGGAACCAGCCCTCGTCGTCCTTGGGATCGCGACCGTCCCGGTAGGCCCGCAGCAGCATCGGCGCCCGCACGTGGATCTGGCCGTCGGCGTCCACTCGGAGCTCGACATCGTCGAGGGGTACGCCGTCGTAGACCACGCCGCTGCCCGTCTCGGTCATCCCGTAGGTGGCGATCACGTGCGGGGGGCGCTCGGCGGGAGGGGCCTGACCTCCGAGGAGGATGGTCCGGAACCGGTCGGCGTCGATGCGAGCGAGCGCGGTCGGCACGAGGGACGTGAGCGTGCAGCCGCCGGCGGCGGCGTGCTCCACGGCAGCCGCATCGAAGCGATCGAGCACGGTGCACGGCGTGCCGGTGAGCAGGGCGCGAGTCACCACCGAAAGCCCACCGACGTGGGCCAGGGGCAGGCAGGCCAGCCACCGGTCAGCCGCGGGGTCGACCTCCAGCCTGTCGCTGGTGGCCCGCGCCGACGCGAGGACAGCGTCGTGGGTGAGGACCGCCAGCTTGGGAGCGCCGGACGTGCCGCTGGTGGCGACCACGAGGGCGTCGCCCTCCTCCACCGGATCCTCAGGCCGGGCGGCCGCCAGCACCGCCGAGCGGGCCGGTGCCGGGAGACGGGGATCGAGTGGCAGCACCGCATCGCCGTCCGCCCAGGCGCGCTGAAGCCCGTCCACGAAGGCCTGTCCTAGGGCGTCGAGCACGACCAGGCGCGGCATGGGTGGCAGCGTACGGACTCGCCGGGTGAGACTCGGCCGCCATGAGCCCCGCCAACGCCCCCGCGGCCCCGCCGACTGGCTGGCGCTCCTGGCTGGCCGGCGCCCGACCGAGGACCCTTCCGGCGGCGGTCGTGCCCGTGCTCGTCGGCACCGCCTGCGCTTCGGGCGTGGTCGAGGTGGTGGCCTGGCGGGCCGTGGCCGCCGGCGTGGTGGCGCTGGCCCTGCAGATCGGCACCAACTTCGCCAACGACTACAGCGACGGTGTGCGCGGCACCGACGACCCGGGCCGTCGGGTGGGGCCGGTGCGCCTGGTGGGCTGGGGGCTGCAGCCCCCCAAGGCGGTGAAGGCGGCCGCTCTGTTGTCGTTCGCGCTGGCCGCGGTGGCGGGGCTCGCCCTCGCCGTGGTCGTCGGACCTGAGCTGGTGGTGGTCGGTGCGGCTGCTCTCGCGGCCGGCTGGTTCTACACGGGCGGGTCGCACCCGTACGGGTACTACGGCTTCGGCGAGCTGTTCGTGTTCGTGTTCTTCGGGGTGGTGGCGACGGCCGGTTCCACCTACGTGCAGACCGAGTCGCTCACCGCGCTGTCACTGGTGGCGTCGGTCCCTGTCGGCCTGCTGGCCACCGCACTGCTCGTCATCAACAACCTGCGCGACATCCCGGGGGATACCACCTCGGGCAAGCGCACCCTCGCCGTGCGGCTGGGCGACGCCCGAACCCGCTGGCTGTACGTCGGCATGCTCGTCGCCGCCTTCCTGTTCCTGCCCGTGCTTGCCGGTGGGTTCGACCGGGCCCCGGCGGCGGTCGCGCTCGTCGGCGTGGTGCTGGCGCGCGGTCCGGTGCTCCACGTCCTCGAGGGGGCGGCCGGACCCGCCCTCATCCCGGTCCTCGGCGCCACCGGCCGTGTCCAGCTCATCACCGGCGCCCTGCTCGCCGGCGGCCTCTGGCTCGGCGTCTGACACGGGTTCAGAGGTGGTGCTGCGCGAGCCAGGGGCGCAGGAGGGCCAGGAAGCGGTGGGGCTGCTCGAGGTGGGCGGCGTGGCCGGCCCCCGCGACGAGGCCCAGGGTGGCGTTCGCCCCGATCTCGGCCACCATCCGCTCGGCGAGGGCGGCGAACTTGGCATCGTCGGCGCCGGCCATGACCAGTACCGGCATGGCGAGCCGGTGGAGCTGGTGCCACGACGGGTCCTGCACCCCGGTGCCCGCTTGCTTGAGGCTGGAGGTGAGCCCGTCGGTGGTGTTCTCCAGGCGCTCGGTTCGGAAGGCCCGCTCCTGCGGTAGGCCGGCGAACAGCGGTTGGGCCAACCATGCGTCAAGAAACGCCTGCAGGCCCTGCTCGTTGATTTGAGCGGCGGTCCGCGCGTCCTGGTCCCGCCGGGCCGCTCGCTCGGAGGGGTCCTCGATGCCGGCGGTTCCGCCGATCAGCACGAGCCCGCGCACGAGCTTCGGGTTCGATAGCGCGAGGTGGAGGCAGAAGCGGGCACCCATCGAGTATCCGAGGTAGGTGGCCTCCCCGCCCTGGTCGGCGATGAGGCGGCCGCCCGCATCGAGCCCGGCCGAGATCTCCGCCGATCGTCCGTGGCCCGGCGCGTCCACCCGCACCACCTCGTGATCGGCGGCCAGCGCGGCTGCCTCGGGCCCCCAGCAGAGCCGTGTCTGGGTGAAGCCGTGCACCAGCACGACCGGCGGCCCCTCTCCATCTCGGTCGGCATGCAAGGACACGGCATGGATCGTTGCAGACCCCGTGTGGTCGGATGTGGGCGCGATGGCGTCTCGACCCGAAGATCTCCAAGCCACCTACTGCGCCACCTTGGTGGATGAGTGGGCGCGCGACGGAGTCGAGCACGCGGTCCTGTGCCCGGGATCCCGGTCCACGCCTCTGGCCCTCGCCCTCGCCGCCGATCACCGGATCCAGCTCCACGTGCATCAAGACGAACGCAGCGGGGGCTTCATGGCCCTCGGTCTGGCCGTCGCCAGCGACGAGGCGGTGGTGGCCCTCACCACCAGCGGCACGGCCGCCGTGGAGCTGCACCCCGCCGTCGTCGAGGCCGACCTGGCCGGTGTGCCCTTGCTCGTGTGCACCGCCGATCGACCGCCCGAGCTGGTAGGGGTGGGCGCCCCCCAGGCCATCGACCAGACCCACCTCTACGGGAGGTCGGTGCGCTGGTTCCATGCCCCTGGTGTGGCTGACGAGGCGGCCGTCGGTCGGTGGCGAGCGATGGCCGCCCGTGCCTACGCGGAGGCCACCGGGGACGCGCCTGGGCCCGTGCACCTCAACCTGGCCTTCCGGGAGCCGTTGGTGGGGAAGCCCGGACCCCTTCCCCCAGGGCGCGGTGCTGAAGGAGCGTGGGCGTGGCGCCCGCCCGTCGGCGCCCCGGCCGTGTCGGTGGTGGGCCTGGTAGATGACCTGGCCGGCCGGCGAGGCATCATCGTCGCCGGCGCCCGGTCGGGTCCGAGCGAGCCCATGGTTCGCATCGCGGCAGCCCTGGGCTGGCCCGTGCTGGCCGCACCCCAGGCTCCGGTGTGGTCGTCGCCCGACGCCATCCGTGCCGTCGATGCCCTCCTCCGCAACGACCTCGACCTCCATCCTGAGGTGATCGTCCACCTCGGCGGGGCATTGGCCTCGCGCGTCGCCGGCGAATGGTTGGCGTCGACTGGGGCAGCCGAGATCGTGGTCGACGGCGAGCGGGCCTGGACCGACCCGCACGGCACCGCCGCGGTGGTGCTGCCCATCACCCCGGAGCTGGCCATCGAGAGCTGGCTGGCCGAGTTGGAGAGTGTGGAGCCGGTGGACGCAGGGGCTTGGCTGGCGCGCTGGCGCGCGCTCGGACAGGCGGCCATGACCGCCGTCGACGCCGCGCTGGCCTCGGAGCCGGAGGTGACGGAGCCAGGTGTAGCTCGCCAGGTCGCCACCGCCCTGCCGACGAACAGCTGTCTGGTGGTGTCGTCGTCGATGCCGATCCGCGACCTTGAGTGGTACGCCGATCCGGGCGGCGAGCTCGAGGTGATCGCCAACCGGGGTGCCAACGGGATCGATGGCGTCGTGTCCACGGCGGTGGGCGTGGCCCTGGCCGACCCCGCCCGACCCACCGCGTTGCTGATCGGTGACGTCGCCTTCCTGCACGACATCAACGGGCTGCTCGGAGCCGCCCAGCGCGGGATCGATCTGGTAATCGTCGTGGTGGACAACGACGGGGGCGGCATCTTCTCGTTCCTGCCGCAGGCCCAAGCCGTCGATCCGACGACCTTCGAGATGCTCTACGGCACCCCGCATGGCCTCGACCTGGTGGCGGTGGCGGCCGCCCACGGTGTGGTCGCCCGGGCCGTCACCGACGTGGTGGACGCAGTGACCGCCGCCCTCTCGCTCGGTGGTGTTCACGTGCTGGTGGTACGAACGGATCGGGCCGCCAACGTCGACGTCCACCGCCGTCTCAACGAAGCGGTGGCCACCGCCGTCAGCGCGCTGAGCCGCTGAAGGATCAACCCGGGCTGGCCAACGCGTAGCGTTCGCGGCATGCCCGGGCGCCGCACCAAGATCGTCGCCACCATCGGCCCCGCCTCGGACCCCCCGGCCGTGTTGCGCGGCGTGCTCGAGGCCGGTGCCGATGTCTGTCGTCTGGGGCTGGCCCACGGGCCCATCGAGGCCAGCCTGGACCGGATCGACCGCGTCCGAGTGGCCGCCAAGGACGTGGGACGACCCGTCGGCATCCTGATCGACCTGCCCGGCCCCAAGGTGCGCACTGCGCCCTTCGGGGACGAAGGTGTCCACCTGCTCCCGGGCACGAGCATCCGCCTCACCGAAGCCCTGCCCGGCGACATGAGCACCGCAGAGGTCGTGGCCGTCGCGCTGGCCGGCGCCGTGGACACCCTCGAGCCGGGTGACCGGGTGGCCTTGGGTGACGGCGGAGTGGCCCTGGTCGTCACCGATGCTGCCGCCCACGACGGAGTGGTCGCCACCGTGATTAGCGGCGGCATGGTGCGGGGCCGCCCAGGCGTGTCGCTCCCGGAGGATCGCATCGCCCTGCGATCGCCGACCGAGGACGACCTGCGGCTGCTGGACGGCATGCGGGACGCCAACGTGGACGCCGTAGCCGTGTCGTTCGTGCAGACCGCTGACGACGTGGCCGCCATTCGGTTGGTGCTCGGCCATGACGGACCGATGGTGGTGGCCAAGATCGAGACCGGCCCCGCCGTGGCCGACCTGGACGACATCGTCCGCATCGCCGACGGCGTGATGGTGGCCCGGGGCGACCTCGGGGTGCGCCTCCCGCTGGAGGATGTGCCCCACATCCAAAAGCAGATCATCCGCACGGGCGTCGCCCACGGTAAACCCGTGATCACCGCCACCCAGATGCTGGAGTCGATGGTCCTTGCTCCCAGCCCCACCCGGGCCGAGGTGTCCGATGTGGCCAACGCCGTCTTCGACGGCACCAGCGCCGTCATGCTCTCCGGCGAGACGGCGATCGGTGTCAATCCGGTGGCCGCGGTGGAGGCGATGGCTCGCATCACCCTGCGGGCGGAACGGGACTTCGACTACCGGGGCTGGGGCACGCGCCTCGGCGAGCAGCAGATGGCCGGGCTGCACGATGCGCCCACCACCGTGCGCATCACCTCGGCCATCACCGCCGCCGCCTGGCGCGCTTCGGTGGACGCCGAGCTGGCCGCCATCATCGCCTGCACGAACTCCGGCGCCACCGCCCGCATGATCAGCCGATTCCGGCCCACCTGCCCGATCCTCGCCATGACTCCCTACGAGCGCACGGCCCGCCAGCTGGCCATGGCGTGGGGCATCACCCCGCACCTCATGGAGATGCACGGCACCCCCGATGCCATCGTCTGGCACGCCGTGGAGGCCGCCGCTCGTCTCGGCGTCGTGCGGCCCGGCGACCTCGTCGCCGTCCTGGTCGGCTCACCAGCCGAGGTCGAGCCCACCACCGACATCCTGCGCCTGGTCAGGGTCAGCTAGTCGATCCCGACTGGACTGCGTCGGGAGCACTACACCCGGATGAGGGCGGACAGCATGGCTTGGAGCTTTAGCTGGGTCTCGGCTAGCTCGGTGTCGGGGTCGGAGTCGGCGACGATGCCGTTGCCGGCATAGAGGCGGGCCTGGCGGCCCTGCACCTCGGCGCATCGGATGCTCACTGACCACGTGCCGTTGCCTTGCCCATCCACCCAGCCCACCGTTCCGGCGTAGTGACGGCGGTCGAAGCCCTCGTGCTCGGCGATCCAGGCCCGGGCCAGATCGCGGGGCAGCCCGTTCACCGCCGGCGTCGGGTGCAGCGCGGCGACCAGCTCGAGGATCGATGGCGCGGGCTGCGACAGGCGGCCTTCGACGAGCGTGGCCAGGTGCTGCACGTTGGCCACGCCCACCACCGAGGGCTCCGCTTCGTAGTCGAGGTAGGAGCACCACGGCAGCAGGGTGTCGTGCACCATGTCGATGGTGATCTGGTGCTCCTGTCGGTAGGTGGGAGACGCCAGCAGGCTGGCGCCGAGCCGGGCGTCGGTGGCGGGGTCGCCGCCTCGCGGGGCGGTGCCGGCCATCGGCTGGGCCCGCACGACGTCGCCGTGGCGCCCGACGAGCAGCTCGGGGCTGGCGCCGAGAAAGCCGTCGACGTGGAACAGGAAGCAACCCGGGTAGGCGCGGCGCAGGCGATCGAGGATGGCCGCTCGGTCGAAGGGCGCGTTGGCCTCGACGAGCACCTCACGGGCCAGCACCACCTTGCGCAGGCCATCCGGGTCGGCGTCGGCCATCGCCTTGGTGGCGCGGGCCACGAGCTCACACCACCAGGCCGCGGAGCGCGCGGGACGCACCGAGATCTGGCCGGGGATCGCGGCGGGCGGGGAGGCGGGCACCGCGCACAGGTCCTCCACCTCAGGCATCGGAGCGTCGGCCAGCCCGATGGTGGTGACCCAACGGGTGCCGTCGTCGGCGCGACCCCATGCGATCTCGGGCACCACCAGCGTTGAAGAGGGCACCGCGCGGAAGGGCAGGGCGCCGAAGGCGACGGCTCCGGTGCCCGGGAGGCCAACCTCGTCGTCGCCCTCGATGGCGCCCAGGGTGGCGTCGACCTCGTCGAGGGGCACCCGGAGGGTGACGCCGCGCCCGGCCAAGCCCACGCGGGACCGTTCGAGCAGAACCCCATCGCCGCCCGCCAGGGCCAAGAGGTCGAGGTCGCGGTCGACCCGGCGCGTTCGGGCGACGAGCGGCGCCGCGGAGGGGGTCACTCGGGCGCCCGCCGCGTGCCGGTCACGAGCTGGGAGATCCCCACCGACAGCAGCTGGCGCTCCACCGCTACGAAGCCGGCCTCGGCCAGCTGGCCCAGCATCACGTCGGGGTCTGGCAGGTAGGCGACCGAGCGGGGGAGGTAGCGGTAGGCGCCCGGGTCGGACAGCAGACCACCCACGAGTGGCACCACCTTGCCGAAGTAGAGGCCGTGCCCTCTCCGCAAGAAGCGGTTGGGCGGTTCCGACACCTCCAGCAGGGCGATGCGCCCACCGGGCCGGACGATGCGGGACAGCTCGGCGAAGAAGGGCGGCAGGCTCTCGAAGTTGCGTAGGGCGAACCCGCAGGTGACGCCGTCCACGCAGGCGTCGGGGAGGGGAAGCCGCAGGGCGTCGCCGTGCACGAGCGGTGCCAGGGTGCGGGCGGCGGCCAACATCCCGTACGACAGGTCGACGCCGATCGGGCGCAGGTGCTGGGTGGCCAGCTCACGACAGAGGTCCCCGGTGCCGCAGGCCAGGTCCACCACGGTGGAGCCCGCCGGCAGACCGAGGTCGGTAACGGTGCGACGGCGCCAGCGGACGTCCATGCGGAACGTCATGATCCGGTTCACGAGGTCGTATCGCGGCGCGATGGCATCGAACATGCTGCGCACGGCCTCCACCTTCTCCGCGCCCTCGGGAAGCGTCTCGGGCGGGGTGAAGCGAGCCATCGGGGTCATGGTAGGAACCCCCCATGGCCCGGCCCCAACCCGTGATCCTCCTGCCGCCGTCAGAGGGCAAGGCACAGGGCGGCGACGGGTCCGTGTGGTCGGTCGGCACGATGGCCGACGCGCCACTTGATCGGGCGCGGCGTGACGTGCTCCGCGCCGCCCGTGCCGTTGGCGCGGCACCCCGGCGGGTGGGCACCCGCCCGGCCATGGAGCGCTACACCGGCGTGCTCTACAAGGAGCTGGCCTGGTCGACGCTCTCGGCCGCCGCCCGCCGCCGAGGCGAGCGGCAGGTGCGAACGGTGTCGGGGCTCTGGGGCCTGGTGGCGCCGGCCGACCCAATCCCGCCCTACCGGCTGAAGATGTCGGCCTCGCTCGCCGGCATGGGTCGCCTGTCAACGTGGTGGCGGCCCCGGCTAAATCCCGTGCTGGCAGACCTCACCGCCGGCCGGGTGGTGTGGGACCTCCTGCCCAGCGAGCACGAGGCGGCCATGGACTGGTCGGCCTGCTCCACGAGCCGTCTCATCACGGTGCGCTTTCTTGATGCCGAGGGCCGCCGCGTAAGCCATTGGAACAAGCTCCTCAAGGGGAGCCTCGTCCGCTGGCTCCTTGCCGAGCAGCCGGCCGGACCGGAGGCGCTCGCCGGCTTTCGCCATCCGTTGGGGTATCGCTTCGACGAGCGGGCCTCCTCGCTCGATGGACTGGCTGCCACCGTCGTGCTCCGCGCCGCCCCGTAGGCTCTCGCTCGTGTCGGCCCGCCCCCACTTCTCGATCGCTGGCATCCCGGTGCGCGTCGAGCCGATCTTCCTCGTCATCTCCGGGCTCTGGGGTCTGCGCTACGTGGACATCGGCATCGAGGTGGTGGGCATATGGATGCTGGCCAGCTTCGTGTCGATCCTCGTCCACGAGCTCGGCCATGGGTTCGCCCTGAAGCTGTTCGGGCAGCCCTCGGTGATCGTGCTGCACGGCTTCGGTGGCGTCACCATCAGCCAGCGTCGGTCCACCCTCAGCCGGGCGCAGAGCATCATCGTGAGCCTCGCCGGCTCACTCACCGCCCTGACCCTCCTTTGGCTGCCGACGCGCCAGCTGCTCCGGTCCGACTGGATCATCGGCCAGCCGGTCAACGTCATCTACCTCGTGTTCTTCCTGGCCTTCCAGAACCTGTGGTGGTCGGTCGCCAACCTCCTACCCATCCGCCCGCTGGACGGAGGCAACGTCACCGCTGAGCTGTTCGGCATCGATCGGGCTCGCCGCATCTCCATCGGTGCCGCCATCGCCGGAGCGGTCTGGGCGTTCACCCACGACCAGGGCTACGCCGCCTTCTTCGCCTTGTTCCTCGCCTTCAACAACTGGCAGGAGATCCGTGCGGCGCGATCAGGCGCTGATGTCGACGCCTTCCACGTCGACGCGCCGGAGTCTGGCCCCGGCCCCGCCAAGAAACGGCGGAGTAGCGCCAACCTCTCGGTCGTTGCCACCGCACCGCTGGCACCGTCGCTGGGCACCCAGGATCCGGCCCGGCTCATGCAGCAGGCCTGGGCGGCTTTGCGGGCAGGCGATGTCGCCACCGCCAAGCGGCTCACCGGCGGCATGGGTGCCCACGCCGACGCCTACCTGCGGGCATCGACTGCGCTGGTGACCGGTGACGCCAAGGCCTTCGAGCTCTTTGAGGCGGCCTACGTGGGCGCTCCCGGCGGACCGCCGAACCTGGTGGCCACCGAGCTGCTCGCCCGCTCCGGAGCGGCCACCGCCGTGGCCCGGCGCCTGGTCGAGCGAACGGACGGCCGGGGGCGTGAGGGCGCCGGCACCCTCCAGACGCACCTCCACTACGCCGACCGCTTCACCGAGGCCGCGGAGGTGGGGGAGGTGGTGTTCGCCGCCAACCCCCCGAGCCAGGCTCAGACCGCCTTCGAGGTGGCCTGCAGCTGGGCCAAGGCCGGCAACATCGACCACGCCGTCTCCTGGTTGGAGCGGGCGGCTGAGGCCGGCTTCCATGCCCCATCCGTGGTGGACGGCGAACCCGACCTCGCCACGGTGCGGGCGGACTCCCGTTGGCCCCTGCTGCGGGCCCGACTGGCCTGAACCCGGAGCACCGTTCTTGACCCGCCGGTCAAGGCGGCGTGGCAGAATCCCGGGATGGCCATCGACTTCACGTTCCCGCCCGAGATCGAAGAGATCCGCCACAAGGTCCGCGCCTTCATCGCCGATGTCGTCAAGCCGATCGAAGAGAAGGCCGACGCCGACGACTGGAGTCGCGACGACTGGATCAAGGGAATCATCGAGATGCGCGGCCAGGCCAAGGAGGCGGGCCTCTGGCTGCCCCACATGCCCGAGGAGTGGGGCGGCATGGGTCTCGGTCACGTGGCCATGGCCAGCGTGTCGGCCGAGGCCGCCCGCTCGCGGATGGGTCCGTTTGCACTGAACGCCCAGGCCCCCGATGAGGGCAACATGCACACGCTGTTGCACTGGGGTACCGACGAGCAGAAGCAGAAGTACCTCAAGCCGCTGTGCGACGGGTACGCGCGGTCGTGCTTCGCCATGACCGAGCCCGATGTGGCCGGCTCGGACCCCACCCTCATCCAAACCCATGCCGAGCAAGACGGCGACGAGTGGGTCATCAACGGCCACAAGTGGTTCATCTCTGGCGCGCGGGGTGCCCAGTTCGGCTTGCTGATCGCCCGCACCGAGGACGACCCCGACCTGCCGCAGGCGGCCAACTCCTGCTTCATCATCGAGTTCCCATCCGAGGGATGGGACATCGTGCGGGACGTCGAGACGATGTCGGGCGGTCACAACCACTGCGAGATCCAGATCACGGACCTGCGGGTGCACAAGGACCAGATGCTGGGCGGTCGGGGCCAGGGCCACCTGCTCGGCCAGTACCGCCTCGGCCCGGCCCGCCTGGCCCACTGCATGCGCTGGCTCGGCCAGTGCGAGACGGCGCTGGAGATGATGGTCGACCGCTCCATCAACCGGTACAGCCACGGCAGCTACCTGGCGGAGAAGCAGGGCATCCAGTGGATGATCTCCGACTCGGCCATGGAGCTGTACCAGTCGAAGCTGATGGTGCTCCACGCCGCCTACCTGATCGACACTAAGCAGGACTTCACCGCCGAGGTGTCGATGGCCAAGCACTTCGTGGCCAACAGCCTGGGCCGGATCATCGACCGCGCCATCCAGGTGCACGGCGCCCTCGGCTACTCCACCGACACGCCGCTCGCGGACATGGCCAAGCAGGCCCGCTGGGCCCGCTTCGCCGACGGTGCCGACGAGATCCACCAGATGCGGATCGCCCAGCGCACCATCGCAGACTGGAAGGACAACGGCACGGTCCGCAACGCCACCGGCAAGCTCCCCCTGTAGCACCCCCGCCCGTTCTGTGGAAGCTGACAACCGGTATGCGGTGCTGGACGTCCACAGATCGGATTAGGTGTCGAGCGCGACCTGCTCCTTGGCCCAGCGGTAATCGGCCTTGCCGGCGGGGGAGCGGACGATGGCGTGCCGGAACACGAACGCCTTCGGCAGCTTGTAGCGGGCCACGTGGGCGGCCGCTTCCGCCAGCAGGTCGTCCTCGGTGGCCGTGGCGCCCTCCCGCAGCTGCACGACGGCCACCACCTCCTGGCCCCAGCGCTCCGATGCTCTGCCGGCGCACACCACGTCGTACACGTCGGGGTGGTGGGCGATGGCCTGCTCCACCTCCTCGGCGAAGATCTTCTCGCCCCCGGAGCTGATGGTCGCCGAGTCGCGCCCGTAGAGCTCGATCACGCCGTCCGCGGTGAGGCGGGCCCGGTCGCCTGGCACGGAGTAGCGGGTGCCGGCGATCACAGGGAAGGTGCGGGCTGTCTTGTCGGCATCGCCCAGGTAGCCGAGCGGTACCCGGCCCTTCTGGGCCAGCCACCCCACCTCCGCGTGGCCCGCGTCAAGGGCCGTGGTGAGGTCTTCACTGACGATGGCGGTGCCGGGTCCGGGAGTGAAGGTGCCGGTGCTGGCCGACTGGCCCGCCGCGCTCATGTGCGACATCTGGCTGCCCGTCTCCGAGGCACCTACGGCGTCCATCACCATGACGGTGGGGAGCTGAGCCAGGAGGCGGTCCTTGATCGTGGAGCTGAGGGCGGCGCCCCCCGACACGATCATCAGCATCGAGGACAGGTCGTAGGGCTCGCCCGCGGTGGCGGCGGCCTCGAGCCGGTCGACGAGTGGGCGCCCGAACGCGTCGCCCACGATCAGCAAGATGTTCACCTTCTCCCGTTCGATGGTGCGCCACACGTCGTAGGGATCGAGGCCGACGGTGTCGTCCTGGATGCAGATGGTGTTGCCGCCGGTAAGGGCGTTGAAGGCCAGCCAGTGTCCGGCGCCGTGCATGAACGGTGGCGCGGGCGCGAGGCGCGCCCCACCGTTGATGGCCGCCTCCACGATCTGCTCCAGGCTCTCCCACTCGTCGCCCGATCCGAGGTTCCGGCCGCCCATGGCACCCACGAAGATGTCGGCCTGTCTCCACAGCACGCCTTTGGGCATGCCCGTGGTGCCACCCGTGTAGAGGATGTAGAGGTCGTCGGGGCTGCGCTCTAGCTCGGGTGGCTCGGGGCGGGCGGCGGCCAGGGCATCCTCGTACCACTGGGCGCCCGCGAGCAGCTCGCCCTCGGAGCCGTCGTCCACCTGCAGGAGCACGGTCAGGGCGGGAAGGTCGGGGAGCACCTCGGCCAGGCCTTCGGCGAAGGCGGAGTGGAACACGATGGCGGTGGCCCCGGCGTCGCTGAGCAGATAGCGCAGCTCCTCGGCCACATAGCGGTAGTTGACGTTGAAGGGGGCGACGCGCGCCTTGTAGGCGCCCAGCATTGCTTCGAGGTACTCGTTGCCGTTGTGGAGGTAGCAGGCAAGATGGTCCTGACCGCTCTTATGGCCGCCAAGTTCCGGTCGCTCGACCCGGACACCGAGGCCGGCCCCGATGAGGTGGTTGGCGAGGCGGTTGGTGCGCTCGGCCACCTGGGCGTAGGTAAGTCGTCGATCTCGCCAGATGATGCACTCACGGTCCGGAATGGCATCGCTGACCGCGTCGTTGACGTCCGCGAGGTTGAACTCCATGCGCCCGATTCCCCCATCGGCTCGGCGTCCTGAGCCCTCGGACAGTAGGGGGGAGCGGTCGGCGGGGTCGAAACGGGCGGCCCGGATCAGCAGCGAGCGCCGGCCTCGGGGACGGTCAGGTCGACGAGGTAGCGCGTCGCGCGTTCGTCGGCGCACTCCGAGTCGCCCAGGGCGACGTGCCCGGCGAGATCGACGGTGAGCAGCGCCCCGGAGGCCAAGGTGCGCGACACCCGAACAGCCGATTCGTAGAGCGTGGCAGCATCGCCCGTGCTGGCGATGACCAGGATTGGAGGCGCCCCGCGGGCCTCGATGGCTTGCGGTTTGTAGGTCGCGGGGGGCCAGTAGGCGCACGGCAGGAGCTCGTTGGCCAGGACCCGTCCGAAGCGAGGTGAGGCGCGGGCGAAGCGGGTCGCCTCCACCTGCCAGGCCGCGAAGCCCACGGGATGAGCGCCGTCGAGGCACAACACGATGGCGAACGGCGTGTAGGGCACCAGGCCGGTGTAGGACTCGGCCAGCTCGGCCACGCCCGCGAGGTCGCCGGCCAGGCCACGGGCGATGGCGTCCCAGAGGCGGGGCCACCGCTCAGCGTCGTAGGTGGCGTAAAAGGCGGCATAGGCGAGCTGGGTGGGCCCCGCCCCTGAGCGGGCGAGCGTGCCGGAGTCGATGCGTCGGGCCAGCTCATCGTAGGACTCCAACATCCCCCCGGTGGCCGCCAACGGACAGGTGGCATCCAGGGCGCACGCGGCCGCCATGGCCTCCACGGACGCGTCGACACCCTCGACCTGCTCGGTGGACCCGGTGACTCCGCCCGAGCTCGGGTCGATGACCCCGTCGAGCACCAGCGCTCGCACCGAGGCGGGGTACTGGTCGGCCCAGAGCTGACCGATCAGCGTGCCGTAGGACAGACCGACGAAGCTGACCTGGGCCTCGCCCAGTGATCGGCGGATCACCTCCACATCGTGGGCCACCGCCACGGTGCCGAGATGGGCCAGCCGCTCGCCCTCGGTGAAGGTGCATTCCTCCGCCACGGCCCGGGCGGCGGCGTCGAGCGCAGCCTCCTCCTCGAAGGTATCGGGGGCCAGGTCGGTGGCCCGGAAGGCAGGCACGGCCGCGCCGCAGCTGATCGGCGTGCTGCCCCCGATGCCACGCGGGTCGAAGCCGACGATGTCGAAGCGGTCGGCCACCTCGTCGCTCACCTCGAACCCACGGGCCACCCGTCGCACTCCGGAGGCGCCCGGTCCTCCCGGGTTGACGAGCAGCGTGCCGATCCGCCGGGACGGGTCGTCGGCCGGGTTGCGGACGAGGGCAAGGGTGAGGGTGGCACCGGTGGGGTCGGCGTAGCTGACGGGCACGGTGACGGTGGCGCAATCAAACCCGCCCCCACAGCCGCGCCACGCCACCGGCACCGCCGGCGGGAGGGCCACCGTCGTGGTGGTGGAAGGCGGCACGGTGACCACGATCGCGGGTCGCGCGCTGGTCGTGGTCGAGGCCCTGTCGGCGGGGAGAGGCGGTTCGGTGTCCGCTGCGCACGCCGCGATCAGGGCGACCAGCAGGACCACGGGAGCAGCGCGGCGCGGTCGCACCGGATCCACGCTAGAAGTCAGTGGGTCACTCGTAGTAGCGGAAGAGGTTCTCGCTGACGCAGCTGGGCTTGGGGGCGCCTTCGCACTCGAAGGTGAAGCGCATCTGCACCTGGCAGCCACCGGGTATGTCGGTGACCTCCACCAGGTCCACGCCCACCCGTAGGTTGGCGCCCACCGGCACCGGTGAGGGGAAGCGCACCTTCTCGCAGCCGTAGTTCACGCCCATCTTGATGCCCTCCACCCGCACGACCTGCGGTACCAGCACCGGACCGAGCGACAGGGTGAGGTAGCCGTGGGCGATCGGACCGCCGAAGGGGCTCTCGGCGGTGGCCCGATCCACGTCGACGTGGATCCACTGGTGGTCGCCGGTGGCGTCGGCGAAGAGGTTCACCCGTTCCTGGGTGATCTCCATGTAGTCGCTGTAGCCGAGGTGCTGGCCCACGAGCTCCTTGAGCCCGGCGATGCCGTTCACGGTTGTGGTCATGGGCCGATCATGCCCGACGTGGGAGGATGAGCGCGCATGGACGGCGTCGTGGGGGTGGTGCTGGCAGCCGGGCGAGGCACCCGCCTGCGCCCGCTCACCCGGATTCGCCCCAAGGCGCTGTGTCCGGTCGGCAACGTGCCCCTCGTGGACCTGGCCCTCGAACGGGTGCGGCCCGCCGTGGGCGACATCGCCGTGAACATGCACCACGGTCGCCGGACGCTCGACGCCCACCTCGCCGCCGACGTCCACCGATCGGTGGAGGAGGCTGAGCCACTGGGCACCGCCGGCGCTCTCGGGCAGCTGCGTCCGTGGATCGACGGCCGTGGGGTGCTGGTGGTCAATGCCGACGCCTGGTGCCCCGGGTCGCTGGCGCCCTTTGTCGAGGGGTGGGACGGTGAGCGCATCCGGCTCCTGCTGGCCGCTGACGACGACCTGCGCCCTACCAGTGGGCTGGCCGGCGCGCTGATGCCATGGGGCGACGTGGCCGCGCTGAAGCCCGAGCCGTCGGGGCTCTACGAGGTGTCGTGGCGGGCCGCCCGGGCCGCCGGTCGGCTGGAGGTGGTCCGTTACGACAGGCCCTTCGTCGACTGCGGCACGCCCGAGCAGTACCTGGCCGCCAACCTCCTGGCCAGCGGTGGCGCCAGCGTGGTGGAAGACGGCGCCCGAGTGGATGGCACCCTCGACCGCTGTGTCGTGTGGGCCGGCGCAAGGGTGCACCGCAACGAGTCCCTCTCGTGCTGCATTCGAGCTCGAGGTCGAGTCACCGTGCTGGTCCGCTGAGGGCTCAGCGGCGGGAGCGCAGCGTGACCGGGGCGGCGACCTGGGTTTGGTGGGTGGCGCGAAGCTGCCCGCAGGCGGCGTCGATCTCGGTGCCGCGCGTGCGGCGCACGGTGGCGTTCACGCCGCCCCGTCGGAGCAGGTCGCGGAACTCCCGTACCCGCCGCGCCGGCGAGCCCCGCACCGCGTAGCCAGGCGTGGGGTTGAGTGGGATCAGGTTCACGTGGGCGGGCAACGGGAGGCAGCGGGCCCGCTCGACGAGGAGCTGGGCGTCGCCATCGCGATCGTTCACGCCGTCGATGAGCGCCCACTCGAAGGACAGCCGGCGGCCCTTGGCCAGCAGGTAGCCGGCGCAGGCATCCATCAACGTGCTAAGCGGGTAGCGGCGATTGATGGGCACGAGCTCGTTGCGCAGCTCATCGTCGGCGGCGTGTAGCGAGACGGCCAGGTTCACAGGCAGGGCCTCGGCGGCCAGCCGGCGGATGCCGGGCACGATGCCGACCGTCGACACGGTGAGGTGGCGGGCCGACAGGCCAACGTCGGCGTGGAGGCGCTCGACCGACGCCCAGGTGGGGTCGTAGTTGGCCAGCGGCTCACCCATACCCATGAAGACCACGTTGGACAGGCGACGGCCGTCGTCACGGGCTCGGCGACCGGCTCGCACCACCTGCTCAATGATCTCGCCGGCGCTGAGCTGGCGGTCGAAGCCGGCTTGGCCCGTAGCGCAGAACGTGCAGCCCATGGCGCAGCCGGCCTGGCTCGAGACGCAAACCGTGGAGCGGTCGTTGTAGTGCATCAACACCGTCTCCACCTGCGTGCCGTCGGCAAGGGCCCACAGCCACTTCACCGTCTCCCCCCGGTCGCTGGCCTGTTCGGTCACAGGGTGCAGTGCGAGCGGCAGAGCCTCATCGAGCTGCGTCCGCAACGCCATCGGGAGTGCAGTCAGCTCCTGCGGCGTGGCCAGCTGCTCGTAGAGCCCCGTCCAGATCTGGTCGACCCGGTACCGCGGTTGACCCGCCAGCAGCTTCACCAGCTCGTCACGCGACACCCCGTAGCGGGGGACCGGGGCGGCGGTCACGAGGCCGGCACCTCGATGGTGAAGCTGCGGTCGGTGTGGTGCACGGTGAACCCGAGTGACGCGTAGAGGCGCAGGCCTCCGTCGTTGCCGTCGTCCACGTAGAGCATCCCCACCCCGATGCCGTCGCCGCAGAGGTGGTCGAGGCCGGCCAGGGTGAGTGGGCGGCCCAGGCCGCGTCGACCCGCGGCCGGATCGACGGCAATGACGTAGATCTCGCCCAGGGCCGGCTCGACGTCGCGATGGGCCTTCGTCCAGCAAAAGCCGAGCAGGTGGCCGTCGACCTCGTGGAGCAGGAACCCGGCGGGGTCGAACCAGGGTTCGGCCATGCGGTCCTGCAGGTCATCGAGCGTCCATCCGCCCTGCTCGGGGTGCCAGTCGAAGGCCCGGTTGTTCACCTCTACCCACGCCGCTTCGTCCTGGCCCACCACGAAGGGCCGCACGTCGAGATCCCACGGCTCGCCCACGGGCAGCGGCCGTCGGAGCTGGTGCAGTTCCCGTTCCTCGGTGAACCCGAGCGCATGGCTGGCGGGCCCGGTGACGGGATCGCCGGCTCGCACCCAGTGCCGCACGAGTCCGCCTCCGAGCACGGCTACCTCGTCGAGGGTGGCACGCAGGAGCTCGACGGCAGCGGCGACGTCGGTCTGTGGATCGAGGTCGACTGACCAACCGGTGGTCACCCGCTCAAGGTGGGCCCGACCCGACGGGCGGTCGATCTCGAGGTGGCGCATCTCCGCCACGGTATCGGTGTGTACCCTCCCGGCCCGATGCCCGACGCCCTCTGTCCCGTGCCCGAGCGCCGCCCCCGCACCGCCGCCGGGCGCGCTCGCCGCACGTTGGAACGCTTGGCTCCCGAGTACCCAGGCACCGCCCGGGACCTCTGCGCCCTCGACCATCGCAACCCCTACGAGCTCCTGGCCGCCACCATCTTGTCGGCCCAGTGCACCGACGAGCGGGTGAACATGGTGACCCCGCGCCTCTTCGCCCGATACCCGACCCCGGACGACCTGGCGGAGGCCGACACCCTCGAGCTGGAGGAGATCATCCGGTCCACCGGGTTCTATAGGAACAAGGCCAGGAGCCTGATCGGGATGGGCACGGGCCTGGTGGAGCGCTTTGCCGGCGAGGTGCCCAGCGCCATGGCCGACCTCGTCACGCTGCCCGGGGTAGGGCGCAAGACGGCCAACGTGCTGCGCAGCGTGGCCATGGGCCTCCCGGGTCTGCCTGTCGACACCCACGTCGGCCGCCTGTCCCGTCGTCTGGGCCTCTCCGAGGAGACCGATCCGGTGAAGGCCGAGCTGGCTCTCAATGCCATGATCCCGGCACGCGACAGGGGAGTGTTCAGCCTCCGGCTCATCCTGCACGGCCGAGCCGTGTGCGTGGCCCGCAAGCCCAGGTGCGGCGAGTGCATCCTGGCCGACTTCTGCCCGAGCGCCGGCACTGGGTAGGGAATTTGGGACATCTCGCCTCACGCGCTCCGTGACGTGATTCCTCTCGAACCCTCCGCTATGATTACGGCCGACGTGTGCGATCGGGTCCGCCTGATTCGCCCGTCCCCGCGAGGTTGGGATCCGCCGCCTGACCTCGCCCCAGGCGAGGGCGCTCTTAGGGGCGCCCTCGTCGCGTCCTACAGCTTGACGAGCAGCGTGCGGAGGCGACGGGAGGCGGCCTGGAGGTTGCGTTCCACCTCGTACAGGTCGGAGGCGACATCCTCCCGGGGGGACCCCTGGTAGCCGTCGGCTAAGGAGGTGATGCGCTGCGTGAGGTCTTCGAGGGCGGTGCACAGCGACGAGAGCTGGGCGGCGTCGAGGGACATCCCGCCAGTGTGGCGCGCCCGCAACCGGTTTCGGGCCCCTCCAAGGGTCCACGTATCCTTGCCCCTGTGCTGCAGCGACTCGACCTCCGCGGTGCGGGCGACGACCTGAGCGATCGGCTGCCCCGACCCCAGGCCCAGGTCGAGCCGCCCATCGACGAGGTGCGAGCCTTGTTGGCCGACGTGCGGGCGCGTGGCGACGTGGCGCTGCGGGAGCTCACCGCCCGGTTCGATCAGGCCCAGATCGACGAGCTGCGGGTCCCACCGGCGGAGGTGGAGGCCGCTCTCGAGCAGATCCCCCCGAACCTGCGGGCCGCCCTCGAGGTGGCGCAGCTCAACATCACCGCCTACCACCAGGGCCAGCGCCACGACGATGTCGTGCACCGCAATGGTGGCATCACCGTGCGAGAGCTGCAGCGTCCGGTCGACCGGGCGGCCTGCTACGTGCCCTCCGCGCTGGCGCCGCTGGTCTCCACCGTGCTGATGACGGCGGTGCCTGCCAAGGTGGCCGGCGTGCCCGAGGTGGTGCTGGTCACGTCTCCGCGGCCTGACGGCAGTGTCGCCCCGGGCATCCTGGCCGCCGCCGCCATCGCCGGGGTGGACGAGGTGTACCGGGTCGGTGGGCCGGCCGTCATCGGCGCGTTGGCCTACGGCACCGAGTCGATCCGTCGGGTGGACCTGATCGTCGGCCCGGGGAGCGCCCGCGTGGCCCAGGCCAAGCGGGAGGTCGCCTCGGCCGGGTTGGTGGGCGTGCCCAGCGCCTTCGCCGGCCCGTCCGAGGTGGTGGTGGTGGCCGATGCCTCCACCCCGGTGGGGTGGGCGGCCATCGACGTGGTGCTCCAAGCCGAGCACGGCCCCGACGGCCTGGCCTGGCTGATCACCTGGGATGAAGCGGTAGCCGACGGTGTGGCCGCGGCGGTGGCGGAGATCGTGCCCCGTTCGCCTCGCCGCCAGCACCTCGAGGCCACCCTGGCCGAAGGCGGGTACGCGGTCCTGTGCGACGGTCCGGAGCAGGCCATCGCCATCGCCAATGCCATCGCGCCTGAGCACCTCGAGCTGCTCGTCGCTGAACCCGAAGCTCTGCTGCCCTTGGTTCGCCATGCCGGCGCCGTGTTCTGTGGGCCCTACGCCCCGGCCTCGGTGGGCGACTATCTGGCCGGGCCCAACCACGTGCTACCGACCTACGGGTCGGCTCGCTTCTCCGGCGCCTTGCGGGTGGACGACTTCCTCAAGCACGTCCACGTGGTGTCCGTCGACCAGGCCGGCCTGGCCGAGGTGGGGGAGCACGTGATCGCTCTGGCCACCTACGAGGGCCTCGACGCCCACGCCGAGTCGATCCGGATCCGGCAGGGTCCGGCGTGACCATCGAGCCCCGCGACGACCTCGCCCTCATGGCGGGCTACCACTCACCGCAGGTGGACGTGGCCGTCCGCCTGAACACCAACGAAGCGCCTGAGCCGCCGCCCGAGGGCTTTGCCGCCGCGCTGGCCGAAGAGATGGCCGTGCTCGAGTGGAACCGCTATCCCGACCGCTCCTATCGCGCCCTGCGGGAAGCCATCGCCGATCACCACGGCGTCGACCCCGCCCAGGTGTTCGCGGCCAATGGGTCCAACGAGGTGCTGCAGACGCTCTGCCTCGCCTACGGAGGCCCCGGCCGGTCGGTGGCCGTGTTCGAACCCACCTACGTGCTGCACAGCCACATCGCCCGCATCACGGGCACCGCCGTGGCCACCGGCGCCCGCACCGAGGACATGGCCCTCGACCTCGTGGAGGTGCGACGGGTCCTGGCCGAGGCCGAGCCGGCCATCACCTTCCTGTGCTCGCCCAACAACCCCACCGGGATGCTGGACGACGAGGCCACCGTGCGCGAGGTGCTCAGCCTGGCCCCGGGTCTGGTGGTGGTGGACGAGGCCTACGGGCAGTTCGCACCGTGGTCGGCCCTCGACCTGGTGGACGACGACCGACCCCTCGTGGTCACCCGCACCTACTCCAAGACGTGGTCGCTGGCGGCGGTCCGTCTCGGCTACCTGATCGGGCCGCGATCTATCGTCGCCCAGCTCGACCAGGTGGTGCTCCCGTACCACCTGGATGTGGTGAAGCAGGCGGCGGGGCGACTGGCCCTGGGCTTCGACGACGCCATGCGATCGCGGGTCGCGGCCTTGGTGGAGGAGCGCGGCCGATTGGTGGCGCGCCTGAGCGAGCTGCCGGTCACCGTCTGGCCGTCGGCGGCCAACTTCGTGCTGTTTCGCCCGCAGGAACGGGACGGTACCGCGGTCTGGCAGGCCCTGCTCGACCAGTCGGTGCTGGTGCGGGACTGCTCGTCTTGGCCTCGCCTGGACGGTTGCCTGCGTGTCACGATCGGCACCCGCGCCGAGGACGATGCCTTCCTCGCCGCACTGGAGGACACGCTCGCATGAATCGCTCAGCCGCCAAGGAGCGCACCACCAAGGAGACCAGCATCTCGGTGCGGCTCGATCTGGACGGTCCCGCCGGCGAGGTTTCGGCCTCCACTGGCCTTCCCTTCTTCGACCACATGCTCGACCAGCTCGGCCGCCACGGTGGGTTCGACCTCATGGTGCGCGCCACCGGCGACCTCCACGTCGACGGCCACCACACCGTGGAAGACGTTGGCATCACCATCGGCGAGGCGTTCCGCGAGGCCTTGGGCGACAAGGCCGGCATCCGCCGCTTCGCCAGCGGCCTCTACCCGCTCGACGAGGCGCTGGTGGAGGTGGCCCTCGACCTCTCCGGTCGGCCGTTCACCGCCTACGACGTGCCCCTCGGCGAGGTGCTGCCCTTGGGAGACCCGCCGTTCAACCCGGAGATGGCCGAGCACTTCTGGCAGTCCTTCGCCACCGCCGCGGGGATCACGCTGCACGTGCGCCTGCGGGAGGGCCGCAACACTCACCACATCATCGAGGCCAGCTTCAAGGGCGTCTCCCGCTGCCTGCGTGACGCGGTGCGCATCGAGGGCGGCGGCGTCCCGTCCACCAAGGGCGTCATCTGAGATGACCCTGATCGCCGTGCTCGACTATGAGATCGGCAACCTCCGCTCGGCCCAGAAGGCGCTGCAGCACCTCGGAGCGGATGCTCGTCTCACCGCCGATCCCGGTCTGATCCGGGAGGCCGACGGCGTGGTGCTGCCCGGCGTGGGTGCCTTCGGGCGTTGCATGGACGCGCTGCGCCGCACTGGGCTCGACGCCCTCGCCCATGAGGTGGTGGAGCAGCACCGGCCCTTCCTCGGGATCTGCATCGGCATGCAGATGCTCTTCGAGGGGTCCGAGGAGAGCCCAGGGGCGACTGGTCTCGCCATCCTCCCGGGCACCGTGCGCCTCCTGCGCGGCGACGTGAAGAGGCCGCAGATGCAGTGGAACCTGCTCGAGCGGCGCGGCGACCCGGAGCTGTTGCGTCTGGCTCCCGATCCGGCGTGGGCCTACTTCGTGCACTCCTATGCGGCCGACACCGATGATGCGCTCGTCACCGCCACGGTCGACTACGGCGGCCCCATCGTCGCCGCCGTCGAACACGGTTCGGTGTGGGCCACCCAGTTCCACCCGGAGAAGTCGAGCCGCACCGGCCTGGCTGTGCTGCAGGCCTTCGTCGAGCGCGCCTCGGCCCCCGTCCCAGCCTGATGCTGCTCTATCCGGCCATCGACCTGCGGGGTGGCAAGGTCGTACAGCTCACCCAGGGCGACTTCGGCCGTGAGCGCGTCCACGGCGACGACCCCGTGGCCGTGGCTCAGGCCTTCGCGGCCGCTGGCGCGCGGTGGATCCACACCGTCGACCTCGACGCCGCCCGTACCGGCGAGCCGGTCAACCGCCACCTCATCGCCGCCATCGTGGCGGCGGTCACCGTGCCCGTCCAGGCCGGCGGCGGGGTGCGCAGCGCCGAGGCGGCCGCCGCCTTAGCCGACGTCGGCGTGGCTCGGGTGATCATGGGCACCGCCGCCATGGAGGACCCCGACCTCGTGGCCACCATCGCCACGCGCCAGCCGGTCGCCCTCGGCCTCGACGTGCGGGGTCGTGAGGTGGCGGTGCGGGGCTGGGCCGAGGGTTCTGGCGTGGAGTGGCCCGACGCGCTGCGGCGCTTGGCCGACGCCGGGGCCGAGGCCGTCGTCGTCACCCAGATCGAGGTTGAAGGCCTCATGGGGGGGGCCGACACCAGCGGTCTGGCCGAGGTGCTGGCGTCTACGACGCTGGACGTCATCGCCTCGGGTGGGGTGGGCACATTGGCCGACCTGCTCGCGTTGGATGGCGTCGTCGCCGGTCAGCGGCGCCTGGCCGGCGCCATTGTGGGCACCGCCATCTACGAGGGCCGCCTCGATGTGGCTGAGGCCGTGGCCGCCCTGACGGGGAGCCGGGCGTGAGGACGGCGCGGGTCATCCCGTGCCTCGACGTCGACGCCGGCAGGGTCGTCAAGGGCGTCAACTTCGTCGACCTCGTCGACGCTGGCGACCCGGTGGAGCTGGCCGCCCGCTACGACGCCGAAGGCGCCGACGAGCTCGTGTTCCTCGACATCACCGCCTCATCGGACGCCCGCGACACAACGGTGGAGATGGCGGCCCGGGTGGCCGAGCAGGTCTTCATCCCGTTCACGATCGGGGGCGGGATCCGGAGCGTCGAGGACGCCCGCCGCCTCCTGCGCGCCGGCGCCGACAAGGTGTCGGTGAACAGCGCGGCCGTCGATCGTCCGGAGCTGATCCGCGAGATCGCCGATGAGTTCGGCACCCAGTGCTGCGTCGTGGCCATCGACGCCCGCCGCACCGACCTCGGCTTCGAGGTGTTCGTGCATGGCGGCCGCATCCCGACTGGGATCGACGCCCTGGGCTGGGCCAAGCAGGCCGAGGACCTCGGCGCGGGGGAGATCCTGCTGACCTCCATGGACCGCGACGGCACCAAACAGGGCTTCGATCTCGACCTCACCCGTTCCCTCACCGACTCCAGGTCCATTCCGGTCATCGCCTCCGGTGGGGTCGGCACCCTTCAGCACCTCGTCGAGGGCGTCACCCGGGGCGGCGCCGACGCAGTTCTGGCGGCGTCGATCTTCCACTTTGAGGAGCACACCATCGCCGAGGCCAAGGCGGTCATGACGGCGGCCGGCATCTCCGTCCGACCGTAGGACGGTACCGTCCTTCGGATGGCTGCCGACAAGGGAGACAAGCTCCCCATCAAGATGCTGAACGACCGGATCCTCGTGAAGCTCACGGCGGAGGGCGAGCGCCAGAGCTCCGGTGGAATTCTCATACCGGCCACCGCCGAGATGAAGAAGCGGCTGGTGTGGGCCGAGGTGGTGGCGGCTGGCCCCAACGTCCGCACGATGGAGAACGGCGACCACGTGCTGTTCAGTCCGGAAGACCGCTACGAGGTCGAGGTCCGCGGCGACGACTACATCATCCTGCGGGAGCGCGACATCCACGCGGTGGCGGCCACCCGCCTTGAGGAATCCAGCACCGGGCTCTACCTGTAGCGGGGTTCTTGCCTAGTCGCTGAGCGAGATCCACGCGGTCTTGAGGTAGGGAGGGTCCCCCGGGCCGCTGCGGTGGTCGAGCGACAAGGTGCGGGTGTCTACCGTTCCCGCTCGCCCGGCCGCGGTCAGGCCCCGCTCGATGTGGCCCATGAACCGCGGCCAGGGCATGCGGTGGAGGTTGGTCGACACGAACAGCGTGCCGGTGGGCGCGACCACCCCCGCGGCTCGTGCGACGAGGTCGTGCAGGTCGCGATCCACGACCCAGCGAGACGCACCCTTCTTTCGGGCCGTGCTGGAGCTCGGGGGGTCGACGAGCACCAGATCGAAGGTGCGACCCTTGCGCGCCAGCCGATCGAGCCACTCCATGGCGTCGCCGTAGATGAAGTCGTGGTCGGCCGGGTCGAGATCGTTGACCCGCAAGTTGTCCCTCGCCCAGTCGAGGTAGTGCCGGCTGAGGTCGAGGGTGAGGACCTCCGCCCCTGCGGTGGCCGCCGCGACAGACAACGAGCCCGTGTGGGCGAAGGCGTTCAGCACGGTCCGACCGCGGAGGTCGGAGGATCGCAGCTGCCTCCGGGTCTCACGCTGGTCTAGGAACAGGCCGCTCGACGTGGCGCTGGCCTGCACGTCGATCAGGTAGCGGACACCGAGCTCTACCACCTCGAAGCGGTCGTGGATCGCGCCTGACGCGAGGCGGGCGGGTCCGCCGCCCCCGCGTCGTGGGCGCCGCTGGTGGTAGACCGCGCGCAGCTCGACGGTGTCGTTCCAGGCGTCCAGCCAGGCTGGGGACAACGGTGCGTCGTCCTCGGCGTAGCTGAGCACGAGGGCGACATCGCCCAATCGCTCGACGCGGGTGTCGGCGAAGCCATCGTGGTGGCGATCGATCCACAGGTAGGCGTTGGTGTCCGCAGGATCGAACAGCAGGGCACGCGCTTCATGTGCCACCAGCGCCCCGAGTGCGGTGTCTGCGGGGTCGCCGTCCAGCAGGCGATCGAAGCTGGCCGGCCGCTCGGCGAGCAGGCCGACCTCGCCGCCCGCGGGGTGAGCGAGGTGCAGGGCGGTGGCGTGGAGGAACAGGCGCGCCGACGCGTCGCCGCTGTGCTCGGTGTCGCCGAGGACGGGCATGCCGACGTGCGTGGCGTGGGCCCGCACCTGGTGCGTCCTGCCGGTGTGGGGCCTGGCGACCCAGCGCTCGTGCAGGGTGCCGGCGGCGGCGCGCTCGAAGTCGGTGCTAGCCGCGTCCCCACCGAGGGGTTCGAGACAGTGGAGGGCATCCGGCCGTCGGTCGTCCCGGCCGACGAGGAGCTCGTAGCGCTTGGTCACCGTTCGGTCCTCGAACTGGGATGTGAGCGAGCGGTTGGCCAGCTGTGACTTGCCGAAGATGAGCAGCCCCGAGGTCCCCTTGTCGAGCCGGTGCAGCACCGCGAGGGACTCCAAGGGGCGCTGTCGCTGCACCCACTCGTACATGCCGTCCTGCGCGTGAACGTCGGCGCGGTGCGTGTTGACGCCAGCCGGCTTCACCACCGCCAGCAGGTGGTCGTCCTCGAAGCGCACCCACGGCTCGGACACCTGCCGAGCCTAGGACTGACCAGAACCGGTTTCGGTCCCTGCTCGGGGCGCTCGTACGATGAGCGGCATGCCCGTCGCCACTCCCATCGCCGCCACGGACGACCAGCTGGCGCTGGTGAGCTACGACGACGCGGGCCTGGTGCCGGCGATCGTGCAGGAGGACGGCACCGGAGCTGTGCTGATGATGGCGTGGATGAACGCCGAGACCCTGCGCATGAGTCTGGAGGAGGGGCGCACGGTGTTCTGGTCGCGCAGCCGCCAGGAGGTGTGGCGCAAGGGCGACACCAGCGGCGACCGTCAGTTCCTGCGCCGGGCCTTCTACGACTGCGACGGCGACACGCTGCTCCTCGTGGTGGAGCAGGAGGGCAAGGGCGCCTGCCACACCGGCGAGCGCTCCTGCTTCTACCGGGCCTTCGGGTGACCCTGCGTCCGAGCCGCGAGCAGTTCCGGGCGCTGGCCCGAGACCACACCGTCATCCCTGTGTGGCGGGAGGTGCTGGCCGACCTCAGCACCCCCGTGTCGGCCTTCCTCCGGGTGGTAGGCGACGACCCCGGGTTCCTGCTCGAATCGGTGGACCATGGGGAGCGTTGGGGGCGTTGGTCCTTCATCGGCCGCAACCCGCTGGCCACCCTCACAGCGCGCGGCCAGACCGTGGAGACCACCGGCCACCTGCCCGAAGGCGTGCCGCTCGACCAGGGCATCCTGGCCGCCATCGAACACCTGCTGGAGGTGTGGAAGGCCCCGGTCCTGGATGACCTTCCGCCGCTGCACGGCGGGATCATGGGCTACCTCGGCTACGACGTGGTGCGCGAGGTGGAGCACCTCCCCGACGGGCCGCCCGACGACCAGGGTCACCCCGACGCCATGGTGTCGGTCATCGGGCAGCTGGCCGCCTACGACCACTGGCGCCAGCGCGTCACGCTCATCGACAACGTGCTGGTGGAGCCCGGCCTCACCGACGCCGAGCTCGACGCACGCTATGACGCCGCCATCGCCCATCTCGACGAGCTCGGCAGGGACGGCGCCGGACCCATCGACGAGCCGATGGTCGACCCGCCCGGCCCCGACGACCCGCTGCCGGACGTGCGATCGGTGATGGGCGCCGACGCCTACCGCCAGGCCGTTGAGGTGGTCAAGGAGCACATCCTGGCCGGCGACGTCTTCCAGGTGGTGCTGGCCCAACGGTTCGACTTCGACCTCGACGCCCACCCCTTCGACGTCTACCGCGTGCTCCGCCAGGTGAACCCGAGCCCGTACATGTACTTCCTGCGCCAGCCGGGCGTGACCCTGGTGGGCTCCTCACCGGAGCCGATGGTGCAGCTGCTCGACGGCACGGTGATCTCGCGGCCGATCGCCGGCACCCGCCGCCGCGGCCGCACCGATGAGGAGGACCGGCGGCTCGCCGCCGAGCTCAAGGAGCACCCCAAAGAGCTGGCCGAGCACGTCATGCTCGTCGACCTGGCCCGCAACGACGTCGGTCGGGTGGTGGAGTACGGAACCGAAGCGGTGGACGAGATGATGACGCTGGAGCGCTACAGCCACGTCATGCATCTCACCTCCCAGGTGTCTGGTCGCCTCCGGGCGGGTCGGTCGGCCATCGATGTCCTGAGGGCCACGCTGCCGGCCGGCACGGTCTCGGGCGCCCCCAAGGTGAGGGCCATGGAGATCATCGACGCCTTGGAGCCCACCAAGCGCGGCCCCTATGCCGGTGTGGTCGGCTACCTCGACTTCTCGGGCAACATCGACACCGCCATCGCCATCCGCACCCTCGTGGTGGGCGATGATGGCCGGGCGTCCGTGCAGGCGGGGGCCGGCATCGTGGCCGACAGCGTGCCCGAGGACGAGGATCTCGAGTGTCACAACAAGGCCCGCGCCCTGCTCGCCGCCGTCCCCGCCGCCCGCCGGATGACCGCGGGCCGTAGGGCCCATGCGGCCGGTTCTCCCTCCTCCGCTGGGTAACGTGCGCGCCATGGAGCACGTCGACCTGCGGACCGCGATCGCGGCGGTGGGCATCGAACGGGACGTCGTGCGCGTGCATGGTCCAGAAGCCATCGCCTTCTTGCAGGGCCAGCTCAGCCAGGACATCGAGGCTCTCGCAAAAGGGGAGTCGGCCTGGACCCTGCTGTTGCAGCCGACGGGCAAGGTCGCCGCCTGGTTACGGGTCACCCGCATCGCGGAGGATGTTGTCCTCCTGGATGTGGATGCTGGCTTCGGCGAGGCTGTGCGGACCCGGCTGGCGCGCTTCAAGCTTCGCACGAAGGTCGACCTCGAGGTAGAGGTTCGGTCGGGGTTCGCCGTCCGGGGTCCAGGCGCGGATGAGCTGGCCCCCACCGGCGCCCTGCGGTCCGCATGGCCGGGCGTGCAGGGCTTCGATCTGCTGGACGGCACGCCCGTGCCCGAGGGGATCCCGGTGGCGGCCCCCAGTGCGCTGGACGCCCTGCGCATCGAGTGCGGCGTGCCGGCCATGGGGGCGGAGCTGACCGACGCCACCATTCCTGCCGAGGGCGGCCAGTGGCTCATCGATGCCTCGGTGAGCTTCACCAAGGGCTGTTTCACGGGTCAGGAGCTCGTGGCCCGCATCGACAGCCGCGGGGGCAACGTGCCCCGCCCGGTGCGCGGCCTCCTCGTGGACGGGGATGCGGTGCCCGCTGGCTCCACCGTGGCGGCAGGGGGGACCGAGGTGGGTGTTGTGACATCGTCGGGACGCTCCCCGGCGCTTGGGGCCGTGGCCCTGGCCACCCTGGCCCGATCGGTGGAACCCGGCACAACCGTCGAGCTCCGACACCCCGACGGCACCACCACGACCGCCACCACCGCCGCCCTCCCCCTGCGGTGACCAGGCGGGCCGTGCTCGTGCTGGCGGCCCTGCTCGTCGTCGCCTGCACGGGCGGCGACGATGATGCCGGCCCGTCGCCCACCACCCAGGCGACCAGCTCCACCAGCGTGGTGGACCTCAGCGGGGTGTTCCTGCCCGATGTGGGGGGTGAGACAACCACGACCAGCAACGAGACGGGTACGACGCAGCTCGTGGGGAGCGTGCGGGGATCCACTGGCCCATTGGCCGGTGCCACCGTGCGGATCGATCGGATCACGGCGGGTGGCGAGGTGAGTCGCGACCTGCTCACCGGCCCCGACGGGCGGTGGGAGCTGCGTGACGTGCCGGGCGGCCGCTACCGGGTGCGGGCCTTCTTGGCGCCGACCTTCGCCCAGTCGACCGCCGAGGTGCGCTTCTTGACCGCCAATGAGGAGCACAGCTTCGACCTCGTCGTGGAGGACCAGCGCGACCTCGTGGTGCGGGCCGCGGCCGCCCCCAACCCACCCGTCGTTGGCAGTGCCGTGAACGTGGTGGTACTCGTGGTGCAGCGCACCGTTGATCCTGACGGCATCGTGCGCTCGATGCCCCTCGCGGGTGTCACGGTGGAGCTCATTGGCCTCGGCCCCTGGGACCTGCGCGACGACGGCGCAACAAAGAGCACCACCTCGACCACCGTCGCTCGGCCCTCGAGCGTGTCCGTCCGCCTCAGCGATGACGGCCGGGCCCGCTTCGAGCTCCGCTGCCTGGCGGCGGGACCTTCCGGCCTGGCGCTGCGCGTGCCGGTGGCAGTCCAGGCTGCTCCGGGTACCGCGACGACGGTTGCCCCCGCGACGACCGCCACCACCGAGCCGCTGGTCACCGTGCAGACCGTGGCTCTCGACCTGCCGGCCTGCGCGGCGGCCGCCTCGGCTCCCACCACCTCCTCGACGACCGCCGGCGGATCGTCGACCACCTCCAGGGCTCCATGAGCCACTACGACGTCCTTGGCGTGGCCCGCAGCGCTCCGACGGCGGTGGTGCGGCAGGCCTATGTGGCTCTCGCCCGCGTCCACCATCCGGATCGGCCCGGCGGCGATGCCATGGCCATGCGGGCGGTGAACGAGGCATGGGCAACCCTCAGCGATCCGGGTCGACGGGCGCTGTACGACCTCACCCTCGGTGCGGCACCGGCAGCCCCGGCTGCGGACGAGCCGACGGTGGCGCGTACCGACGCCGAGGACCTGTTGGCTGATCTCGCCGACGACACACCGCTGGGCGGGCGGGTCGTGTTGCCCGGGTGGCTGTCGCTGCTGCCCGTGGCGATGTTCGCCTCCTCCGTCGGCCTCCTCTGCGCCGGGCTCATGTTCGGCTCGGCTCCCGCCCTCGCGATGGCCATGGCCTCGTTCGTGCTCTCGTGCGCCATGTTCCTCGCGGCCCCCTTCGTGGCGCTGCTCTCCTCCCGCCACCGAAGCGCCGATAGCGCCCCGGAGGCCAGGAGGTAGGGTCGCCGCCCATGTCTGACAAGGTCGCCGTCATTGCCCGCATCACCGCCCGCCCCGAGGCAGCCGACGAGGTGGAGGCCGCCTTGCGCACGCTCGTGGATGCCGCCGTGGCGGAGCACGGTACCGTCGAGTACATCCTGAATCGCGAGGGTGACTCGGGGTCGTTCTGGTTCTATGAGCTCTACGACGATCAGGCCGCCTTCGACGCCCATGGCCAGAACCCCGCCCTGCCGGAGGCCTTCGGCAAGTTCAGCCGAATGCTGGCCGAGCCGCCTGAGCTCCACGTCCTCACCCCTCTGCAGGCCAAGCACCTGAGCGTCTAGCTCCGAGCACCTGGATGGCGACCTACCTCGACCGGATCCTCGCGGAGCACCGCGCGGCGGCGGACACCGACGTCCGCTCGCTTGACGAGCTGATCGAAGCCGCCCTCCTGGAGCCCCCCGCCCGCGGCTTCACGGCTGCGGTGCGAGACGCGTCGGTCAGGGAGCTGGCCGTGATCGCGGAGGTCAAGCGGCGCTCACCGTCCAAAGGCGATCTGGCCCCTGACCTAGATCCGGCGGAGACGGCCCGGGCCTATGTCGAGGGCGGGTCGGCATGCCTATCGGTGCTCACCGACGAGCGCTGGTTCGGTGGCTCGGCCGCCGACCTGCAAGCCGCTCGCTCGACGGTGGCCGTCCCCGTGCTCCGCAAGGACTTCACGATCGACCCGCGCGATGTCTGCGACGCCCGCCTGATGGGAGCCGATGCGGTCCTCCTGATCGTGGCCGCCCTCGACGACGATGAGCTGACGCACTTGCACGCGCTGGCCATCGAGCTCGGGCTCGACGTGCTCGTTGAGGTGCACGACGAACCCGAGCTGGAGCGAGCCGTCGCGGTGGGTGCCACCTTGATCGGCGTGAACCAGCGCGACCTCGTCACCTTCGAGGTCGACACCGAGCGAGCTGTGCGGGTGGGCGCCGCCATGCCCGCCGAGATCATTCGGGTGGCCGAGTCGGGCATCCGCGGCCCCGACGACGCCGCCCGCCTGGCCGACGCCGGCTTCCACGCCGTGCTGGTCGGCGAGTCGCTGGTCGTTTCAGGCGATCGATCGGGTGCGGTCACCGCTCTGCGCGTTGCCCGTCGGTAGCCTCCACCGCGTGTTCGTCAAGATCTGTGGGATCACCTCCGAGGAAGACGCGTTGCTGGCCGTGGCCATGGGAGCCGATGCCGTCGGTTTCAACTTCGTGCCCTCCTCGCCCCGGTTCCTGGCCGTCCCGCGTGCCGCCGACATCGTCAAGAGGCTCCCGCCGGAGATCCTCACGGTGGGCATCTTCCGCGACGAAGCACCGGCCCGCGTGGTCGAGCTCGTCCATCAGGCTGGGGTGCGGGCGGCCCAGCTCCACGGTCACGAGTCGGCCGACGACAGCCGATGGGTCCGGGCCCGAGTGCCACTGCTCATCAAGGCCTTCCCCGGTGGGGACCCGGAGCTGGCCAAGGCGATCAGCTACGGCGCCGACGTGGTCATGGTCGACTCGGCCAGCCCCGGGTCCGGCCAGGTCTTCGACTGGTCGCTGGCCGAGGGGGCGCCGTCCGGTGTCCGCTTGCTGCTGGCCGGCGGGCTTACCGCAGACAACGTGGCCGAGGCCATCGAGCGCGTCCGCCCATGGGGTGTCGACGCGGCGTCAGGTACCGAGTCGGCCCCCGGCGTGAAGGACCCCACGCTGGTCCGCCGCTTCATAAGCGCCGCCAAGGAAGCCGAACCCGCTGACTACCACGGCCGTGAGGATGACCGCCCCTTCGACTGGATGCTCGACGAGTGATCGACGCCGAAGCGGAGCTTCGTCGTCGAGCTTTGCGGAGCGGCCTGCGGCCGCGCTGAGGCGTCCTCGGCGGCGGAGCCGCCTGCGGCGCATGTGTGGGGGGAGACCCCCCACGCCCCCCAGCGCCTGCGCCGGGCCTCCAACCGACTGGCGCGCCGCACCCTTCCTGCTTCACGCTTCTACCCCTATGGCAACCGCATCCGAACCGGTGATGGGGGATCCTGGGCCCACCGGGCGGTTCGGGGACTTTGGGGGGCGGTACATCCCCGAGACGTTGGTCATGGCGTGTGCGGAGTTGGATGTCGCCTTCCGGGAGGCTTGGGCTGATCCGGGCTACCGGAGTCAGCTCGACGGGTTGCTCACCAACTACGCCGGGCGGCCCTCGCTGCTGTACGAGGCGCGCCGGCTGTCGGCCCAGCTGGGCTGCACGCTCCTCCTCAAGCGGGAGGACCTGAACCACACCGGCTCCCACAAGATCAACAACGTTCTCGGTCAGGCCCTGCTGGCCCAGCGCATGGGCAAGCCGCGGGTGGTGGCCGAGACCGGCGCCGGCCAGCACGGTGTGGCCGCCGCCACCGCCGCGGCGCTCCTCGGGCTCGACTGCGTCGTGTACATGGGCGAGGTCGACATGGAGCGCCAGGCTCTCAACGTCTTCCGCATGCGCCTCCTCGGCGCCGAGGTGAAGCCGGCCTCGTCGGGTAGCCGCACGCTGAAGGACGCCATCAACGAGGCCATGCGCGACTGGGTGGCCACCGTCGAGACCAGCCACTACCTGTTGGGCTCGGTCATGGGTCCTCACCCATACCCGTTCATGGTCCGCGAGTTTCATCGGGTGATCGGCGACGAGGCACGGGAGCAGTGCCGGGCCCTCCTCGGGCGCGACCCGGACGTCGTCACCGCCTGCGTGGGCGGCGGGTCCAACGCCATCGGCCTCTTCTCTGGCTTCGCCGAGCTGCCCGACGTCGAGCTGGTGGGCGTGGAGCCGGCGGGCGGCGCCGCGGTGGGCCACGGGGTGCCCGGGATCGTGCACGGCTCCAAGTCGTATCTGCTGCAGGACGAGCACGGCCAGGTGGTGGAGGCCGAGTCGATCTCCGCCGGCCTCGACTACCCGGGCATCGGTCCGGAGCACGCCCACCTCGCCGAGACGGGCCGGGCCCGCTACGAAGCCGTCACCGACGCCGAGGTGCTCGATGCCTTCCAGGTGCTGGCCCGCACCGAAGGCATCATCGGCGCCCTCGAGTCCGCCCACGCGCTGGCGTGGGTGCTGCGGGCCAAGGACGAGCTGGCCGGCCAGACAGTGATCCTGAACCTCTCGGGCCGGGGCGACAAGGATGTGGCCCAGGTGGCCGAGATCCTCGGGCACGGCGCAAATGGCTGAGCGGGGCACCCTGGAGGCCCACCTTCGGGACCGTCGGGACGCTGGTCGCAAGCTGCTGGTGCCATACGTCACCGGCGGATTCGGGGACGACTGGACCGAGGTGGTGCGCGCCTACGCCGACGCCGGCGCCGACGCCATCGAAGTGGGCATCCCGTTCTCCGATCCCGTGATGGACGGGCCCACCATCCAGGAGGCGTCCGAGGTGGCCCTTGCCCAAGGCGCCAACCTGGGGGCCATCCTCAGCGCACTGCGCGACGTCGACGCCGGCGTGCCTCTCGTCGTGATGACCTACGTCAACCTCGTCTTCCGCGCCGGCTACGAGCGCTTTGCCTCCGAAGCGGTGGCCGCCGGCGTGTCCGGCGTCATCCTCCCCGACCTGCCCATGGAGGAGGTGGGGGAGTGGGAGCCCACCGCGCGCGATGCCGGCCTGGCCACCGTGCAGCTGGCCTCTCCGCTCACCCCGGACGGCCGCCTGGCCACCCTCTGCGGGCGCTCGCAGGGCTTCATCTACGGCGTCAACCTGCTCGGCGTTACCGGTGAGCGCACCGAGCTGTCGGACACAGCCACCGTGCTGGCCAAGCGCCTCAAAGCCACCACCGATCTCCCGGTGATCATGGGGTTCGGCATCGCCACCCCTGCCCACGCCCGTGCCGCCACCGTCCACGCGGACGGGGTGGTGGTGGCCTCCGCCCTCATGCGCATGCGCCTCCAAGGGGCCGCCCCCGAAGACCTCGGCGCCGCCGTGGCCGAGCTCCGCGCCGCTCTCGACCAGGCCTAGCGACGGGGGGTGTCGGCTCAGGACATGCGCGGATAGGTCACCCTGGTACGCCGCAGAGCCCAACGATCGGCGCTGTGCTGTCTGGTCGCCTCGCCTATCGGCTCGGCTCCCAAGTCAGGGGCCGAGCTTGGCCTTGAAGAAGGCGAGGGTGCGGTCCCAGGCCAGCGCGGTGGCGACGGGATCGTGCTCGGGACGGTCGTCCTCGGCGAACCAGTGGTGGGTGCCGGGGTAGCGGTGGAACTCCACCTCGAGGCCGTCGAGGTGCAGCTCTGACTCGAGGAGCACCAGCCCGTCCTCGTCGACGTAGGGGTCGTGCTCCGCGTAGTGCCCAAGGAAGGCAGAGGTGGCGTCGGCCATGTCGATGTCCTGGCCGCCGTAGTAGACGGCGGTGGCCGCCACGACATCGGGGACCCGGGTGGCCAACCACAGGGCCATCGATGCCCCCATGGACCAGCCGAGCAGGCCCACCGGCCGCTCGGCGGTGGCCGGCAAGGAGCGAAGCGTCTGGAGGCTCGAGCGCGTGAGGTGGGCCAGCTCGTTGGCGTCGGCTTTGGCCAGCTGTTGCTCGGCATCGGCCACCTCGCTGGCGACCCGGCTGCCGAAGAGGTCGGGCGCCAGGGCCACGTACCCCTCGGCGGCCAAGAGGTCGCAGACGCCCCTCACGTGGGCGGTGAGGCCCCACCAGGCGTGGAGCACCAGGATTCCCGGGCCGCTGGGTGCCTCGGGGAGGGCCAGGTAGGCGGTGCCGGCGTGCTGTGCATCCATCGGGCCGAAGGTAGCGGCGCGATGATGCGTCCATGGCTCACGGCGACAAGTCCGACTCCTGCGATCTGTGCGAGGCGGCTCGGATCACGCACTGGTTCCACGAGGACGACGTGTGCTGGATCGCCGAGTGCGAGATCTGCGACACGCCGATGGTGGTGTGGCGGTGGCACGGGATCGATCCCGCCCCGGAGGAGCTCGCCCACATGCACGGCGAGCTGGCCCGGGTGAGCAAGAGCGTCTTCGACGGCCACTACGTCGACGACAACATGCGCAACATCCCCGACCACTACCACGCCCATGCTCGCCCCCAAGGCGGCTTCTTCGGCCACGGCCAGCGAAAGGACAAGGGGGCGAGCCGATAGGCGTGGGTGACGACGGGAACGTGCACGACGCGGTGGGGGGCGAGGCGTTCTTCGTCGACCTCGTGGAGCGCTTCTACCGAGGGGTGGCTGCGGACCTGCTGCTGCGGCCGCTGTACCCGGATGACCTCACGGACTCGAAGCGCCACATGGCGATGTTCCTCCAGCAGTACTGGGGCGGGCCTGGCACCTACAGCGAGCAGCGCGGTCACCCTCGGCTCCGTGGCCGTCACCTGCCCTTCGTCATCGGGGAGCCCGAACGGGACGCCTGGTTGCGCCACATGACGGCTGCCCTGGAAGCGGTGGCGGCCGAACGGGGGATCGACCCGAGCCTTCAGGCCCAGATGCTGGCCTACTTCGCCCAGACGGCCGACTTCCTCGTGAACGTCCGCTGAATCGGTTCCCCCTTCTGTATCTATCCGATAGACTTGCTGTTCATGAGCCACCTGATCGTCGTGGGGCTGGCCGGGTTCCTCGCCTCCATGGTGGACGGTGCCCTGGGCATGGGCTTCGGCCCGACCTCGTCCAGCATCCTGCTCAGCAGTGGCATCAGCCCGGCGGCGGCGTCCACGACGGTCAACCTGGCCAAGGTCGCCACCGGGCTCGTGGCCGGGGCGTCGCACTGGCGGTTCGGCAACATCGACCGGCGACTCGTGCTCAGGCTGGCCCTCCCCGGCGCCGTCGGTGCGCTGATCGGGACGACGGTGCTCGCCAACGTCGACGGGGACGACATCCGACCCGTGCTGGCGATCCTGCTGGCGCTCGTCGGGCTCCGGATCCTGGTCCGCTTCAGCCGACCCCTCCCGGAGCGCCGAGACGCTGACGCCGAGGCAGACACGGAGGCTGGGGGCCGCCCGTCGTTCAACGAGCGCGGGGTCGAGATCGCCGCTACCGCTGGCGGGGTCACCAACGGCCTCGTCGGTGCGTGGGGTCCGGTCGTCACCCCGTTCCTGCTGCACCGGGGGCTGGCGCCTCGCTACGCCATCGGATCGGTCAACACCGCAGAGGTCGCCGTCGCGATCGTGTCGGCCGGATCGCTCCTCTCCTCCCTCGGCAGCGAGGGCTTGGAGCTCGGGGTCGTGCTCGCGATGCTCGGCGGAGGAGTTCTTGCGGCGCCACTGGCGGCCTACGTGGTCCGGTTCCTCCCGCCTCGGATCCTCGGACTCGCGGTCGCCGGCCTCCTCCTGCTCACCCAGACCCGCGAGCTCGCGAACGCCTTCGACTTACCCGGTAGCCGGTGGCTCGCCTACGCGGGCATCCCGTGCGTGGTCGCCGTGGCGGCCCTGAACCCGCGGCTGTTGCTGGCCTGGAGCGCCCGCCGGTCTGGCAGGCGAGCGGCTCGCTGACCTCCCGCCTTCCGCTACCTTCGGTTCCATGGCGCTCGAACCCGGTGACAAGGCCCCTGCGATCGCGCTGACCGACCAATCCGACAGCAGCGTGAAGCTGTCCGACTTCAAAGGCCGCAAGGTGCTCGTGTTCTTCTACCCGAAGGCTGACACGCCTGGCTGCACCACGCAGGCTTGCGGGATGCGGGACATCCTCGGTGACATTGGCGACACCGCCGTGCTGGGCGTCAGCCCTGACAAGCCGGCCAAGCAGGCCAAGTTCGACGAGAAGTACGGCCTGGGCTTCCCGCTGCTGGCCGACGAGGACCACGCCGTAGCCGAGGCCTACGGGGCATGGGGCGAGAAGTCCATGTACGGCAAGAAGTACCAGGGCATCATCCGCTCGGCCTTCCTGATCGACGAGCAGGGCACGGTCGAGCAGGCCTGGCCCAAGGTGAGCCCCAAGGACACGCCGGCCAACCTCCTCAAGTCATTGCAGAGCTGATCGGGTGAGGGCCCTGCCGGCGCCGGCGGATGTGCTGCCGCACCGGCCGCCCTTCCTCTTCGTGGACGAGCTGGTGGAGGTGGTGCCGGGGGAGTCGGCCACCGGCCGCTGGCACCTCACCGGTGACGAAGCGTTCTTCGCCGGCCACTTCCCCGGCCGCCCCACCCTGCCTGGGGTGCTCATGGTGGAGGCCCTCGCCCAGGTCGGCGCCATCGCGGTGCTGCTGGAGCCCCGCTACGCCGGGAAGCTGCCCCTCTTCGGTGGCATCGACGGGGTGCGCTTTCGCCGGCAGGTCGAGCCCGGCGAGGTGCTCGACCTCCGGGTCGAGATGGGCCGCCTGTCGGCGCGGGCAGGCAAGGGCCACGGCCTTGCCTCGGTCGGCGGCGAGAGAGCGTGCGAGGTCGATCTGCTGTTCGTCATCGTGGACGCGTGATCTCACGCTACGGCCGACCCGAGCGTTGACCCACTAGTGGACCTGCCCCCCTTCCAGCGAGTCCTCGACGCCCACGGCGCTGACCTGCACCGCTTCTGCGTCGCCCAGGCGGGTCCTCACCAGGGGCCCGACTGCTTCCAGGAGGCGGTGATCTCGGCGTTGCGGGCCTACCCGGACCTCCGGGACGACCGGAACCTGCGGGGGTGGCTGTTCACCATCGCCCACCACAAGGTGCTCGACCACCACCGGGCCAACGCCCGCCGGCCGGCACCCGTCCCCGACGTCCCCGACCGGGTTTCGTTCGACGGTCCGGCCCTCGACGGCGACCTCTGGATCGCCGTCGGGCACCTGCCGGAGAAGCAGCGGGGTGCCGTGGGGCTGCGCTACCTAGGTGACCTTCGCTACGCCGACATCGGCGCGGCGCTCGGCTGCTCAGAGGCCGCGGCCCGCCAGAACGTGCGGGCCGGCCTCGCCGCGCTCCGCCAGGAGGTTTCCCCCGATGACCACTGATCCGATCGAGCAGGCCCTGCGTGGTCCTGCCACCGACCCCACCACCGACCTGGCCGCCGCCCTCGTCCGGGCCGAGGCCGAGGGCCTGGTCGACGTGGCCTATGCCACCATCGACAGCCCCGTCGGCTCACTGCTCGTCGCTGCCACGTCGGCGGGGCTCGTCCGCCTCGCATTCGAGCGGGACGACGACGACGAGGTGCTCGAGCAGCTCGCCCAGCGCGTCAGCCCCCGGGTGCTCGAGGCGCCGGCCCGCCTTGACGAGGTCCGACGCGAGCTGGACGAGTACTTCACCGGTCGCCGTGATCACTTCGAGCTGACGCTCGACTGGCGGCTCTCGGCTGGCTTCCGCCGGACAGTGCTCGAGACGCTCTACGCCGACGTCCGCTACGGACACACCGTCAGCTACCTCGAGCTGGCCACGATGGTCGGCAACCCCAAGGCCAGCCGCGCCGTTGGCACCGCCATGGCCACCAACCCGATCCCCATCGTCGTCCCGTGCCACCGGGTGCTACGCACCGGCGGCCACCTCGGCGGCTACGGCGGCGGCCTCCCCGCCAAGATCAAGCTCCTCGAGCTCGAATCCGGCTCCACGACGCTGTTCTGACCTCTCCGGCAGGTAGGGGACAGGTCAAGAACAAGAGCTCGGCGATGGGGGCGGGGGTGCGGCTGGAGTCATCTGTGCGAGGAAATAGGGGTCACGAGGACGAGGGCGAGGAACTTGGGCTCACATACGAGCCCAAGTTCCTCCAGAGCCGGCGTGTGAGCCCTATTTCCTCGCGACCAACGGCGGACGACCCCAAGCAGGCGTGGCAGCACCGATCGCACCGCTCCGGCTCGCCGCGCCCTCGACCTTCCTGGCCGGGCTGGGATGGGTCAGCGGGGCCGAGGGTTACGCCGGGGCGAGGACGAGGGTGCCGTTGTGACCGCCGAAGCCGAAGCTGTTCGAGAGGGTGGGGCCGGGCGCCCAGGAGCGAGGCTCGCCGAGGACGAGGTCGATCCGGGGGAGCTCAGGGTCGACCTCCGTGGTGACGGCGGTGGGGGGGATCAGGCCGCGGCGCATCGACTCGATCACCGCGACCGCCTCGATGGCTCCGGCGGCGCCGAGCGAGTGCCCGGTGACGCCTTTGATCGATGTCACCGGTGGGCCGGGGGCGCCGAACAGCTTGGCCATGGCCTCTGCCTCGGCGGCGTCGTTGAGCGGCGTGGACGTGCCGTGGGCGTTGACCTGGGCCACGTCGCCTGGCTGGAGGCCGGTGGTGGCCAGCGCTATTTCCATGCAGGACAGTGCGCCTCGCCCGCCGGGCGCGGGGGCGGTGATGTGGTGAGCGTCAGCGGTCGATGCACCGCCCAGTACCTCGGCGAGGATGGTGGCCCCCCGGACCTCCGCCACCTCCCACGCCTCCAGGATCAGCACGGCGGCGCCCTCGGCGATGACGAAGCCATCGCGGGTGGCCGAGAAGGGCTCCGACACGCCTCGGGACGACATGGCCGTCATGTTCGTGAACCCGGCCAGGCTGACCGGCGTCATGGCCGCCTCGCTGCCGCCGGCGGCGACGACGTCGCAGCGGCCGCTGGCCACCCACATGGCGGCGTCGACCAGAGCGTGGGTGCCGGCCGCGCAGGCGGTGCTGACGGTCTGGCACGGGCCCTGCCAGCCCCATCGCATCGACACCGTGGCGCTGGGGGCGTTCGGCATCATCATCGGGACCAGGAACGGGGACACCCGCCGGGCGCCCTTCTCGGCGTAGAGGGTGATCTGCTCCTCGAGAGTGCCGATGCCGCCGATGCCGGTGGCGATCAGGACGCCCCGGCGCAGGGGGTCACCCTGGATGTCACCGGCTTGTTCGAGCGCCTGCGTTGCGGCCGCCAGCGCCAGCTGGGTCACCCGATCGGCTCGCCGAGCTTCCTTCGGGTTGTCGAAGACGGTCGCCGCATCAAAGTCCCGGACGCGCCGTTCCCCCTCGGGGGCCGCGCCGTGGAGACCCGCCCAGAAGGCGTCCACCCCCGTCCCGCAGGACGAGAGGACGCCGAGGCCGGTGACGGCGACCCGACGGCCGGCCATGTCTACTTCGCCGCGCCGAGCTTGGCGCTGACCATGTCGAAGGCCTGCCCGACGGTCTTGATGTCCTCGAGCTCGTCTTCTTCGACGGTGATGTCGAACTCGTCCTCGAGGGCCATGATCAGCTCGGCGAGGTCGAGGCTGTCGGCATCGAGGTCCTCGGCAAAGCTGGCCTCCTTGGTGACCCTGTCGGCGTCGACGGCCAGCACGTCCACGGCCAGGGCCTGGAACCTCTCGAAGGTGTCGCTCATGGTGATCTCCTGTGGTTGGGGTGGTCAGAAGCCCATCCCGAGGCCGCCGTCCACGGGGACGACGGCGCCGGTGATGTAGGCGGCGGATTCGGAGGCGAGGAAGGCGACCGCGGCCGCCACCTCCTCGACGGTACCGATGCGACCCACCGGCACCTGCTCGCCGAGGAGGGCACGCTTGTCCTCGGGCATGCCGGCCAGCATGTCGGTGTCGATCGGGCCGGGAGCCACCACGTTGGCGGTGATCCCCCGAGGTCCGTACTCGCGGGCGATGGAGCGGGTCAGACCGATGAGGCCGGCCTTGGAGGCGGCGTAGTTGGACTGTCCGGGAGCGCCCAGGTAGGCGCCCACCGATGACACGGCGATGATCCGGCCCCACCGGGCCTTCATCATCTTCGGCAGCACGCGCTTGGCCAGGCGCCAGGTGGCGGTGAGGTTGGTGGCGATGACGTCGGCGAAGTCGTCCTCGGACATGCGCACCAGCAGCCCGTCACGGGTGATGCCGGCATTGGCCACCAGCACCTCCACGGGGCCGAGCTGCTCCTCGACCTGGGCCATGGCGGCCTCGACCTGAGCCGGGTCAGTGACGTCGCACTTGACGGCAAGGAGGCTGGCGTCGTCGACGGGAGTGGTGGACGACGTCACCGCCACGCGGTGGCCGACCGCGGCGAACGCGCGCGCACACCCGAGGCCGATGCCCTTGCTGCCCCCGGTGACCAGCACCGTCCGGGTGGATACGTCCGTCATCGGGCCCATTCGATCACGGCGGAGGCCCACGACATGCCGGCGCCGAAGCCGACGAGCAGCACGGGGTCGCCGGGATCGAGTCGACCGGCGTCGGCCGCCGCCGCCAAGGCCATCGGGATGGAGGCGGCGGAGGTGTTTCCGGTGGTGGCGAGGATGTTGACGGTGCGGGCTTCGTCGATGCCGAGCTTGGCGCAGGCGGAGCTGATGATGCGGGCATTGGCCTGGTGGGGCACGAACAGCCGCAGGTCGTCGACGCCCAACCCGGCCTGAGCCAGCGCCCTCTGGGCGGACTCCACCATGATGCGCACGGCCCGGCGGAACACCTCGGGCCCGTCCATCTCGATCGTGCCGCCCACCTCGGCGTGCAGGATGTGGCGCAGCGACCCGTCGGACCCGAGGTCCCAGCCCAGCACCCGACCGGGCCCCTCGCCCCGCTCCAACACCACGGCGCCGGCGCCGTCCCCGAACAGGATGGCCGTGGAGCGGTCTTCCCGGTCGACGATGCGCGACATCGTCTCGGAGCCGATCAGGAGCACCCGCCGCATGCCGGCCCGCAGGAACCCGTCTGCCGCCACCAATCCGTAGACGAAGCCTGAGCAGGCGGCGTTCAGATCGACGGCGCCGCCTCGCACGGCCAAGGCCTGCTGCACGGCACTGGCACTGGCCGGCATGGTCTCATCGGGCGTGGACGTGCACAGCAGCACGAGGTCGATGTCGGCCCCCACCACACCGGCGCCTTGCATGGCCCTCTGGGCTGCCTCGATGGCCAGCGCAGAGGTGGTGCCACCGACCCGCCGCTCCCGGATGCCGGTGCGCTCGACGATCCAGGCGTCGCTGGTGTCGAGGCTCCCTTCGAGGTCGGCGTTGGTAACCACCTTGTCGGGCAGGGCGGTGCCCCAGCCGGTGATGCGGGCGCTGGCGTGCGTCACGTCGATCATCTTGCTGGATCTGGAGGCGAGATGGGATCGTTGTGAGCGGATGTCACGCGGTGCGCAGCCAGGCGATGGGCTGGCTGCGGGTGAGGCGCTCGCCGGTGACGGCAAGGAGGCCCTTCACGGTGCCCCGGAACGGCGAGGGGACCGCGTGCCCGGCCACGTGGCCGACGATGCGGCCCCGTTCGATGTGCTGGCCCTCGGACACGTCGTCGGCGGGCACGAACACGCCGGCGGCGGGACTCACCACGAGGCGCTCGGCGGCGAAGAGGTGCTCGCCATCGTGGTGGTCGACGGCTCCGGCGGCGCCGGCCACCACGACGACCTCATCGAGGGCCGAAGGCTCGGCGGCCGCCCGCGCCGTGGCGCCAGGGGCGGAGCGCTTGGCCATGCCGGTGAGCACCCCGCCCGGACCGAGCTCGAGGAAGGTGGTGATCCCGTCGGCGACCATGCGTTCGACCGTCTGACGCCAGCGCACCGGTGAGGTGAGCTGGGCGTGGAGCAGGTCGGCCCACTGGTCGGCGTGCTGGTGGGGGAGCGCATCGACGTTGGCGAGGATCGGTACCTCGGCGTTGGCGAAGGTGGTCTCGGCGAGGGCGGCGCGCAGTCGCTCAGCCGCCGGCGCCATGAAGGGGGTGTGGAAGGCGCCGCCCACCGGGAGCGGCAGCAGCTTGCGGGCGCCGAGCTCCTTGGCGATGGCCCCCGCCTCGGCGATGGCGTCGGCGTCGCCGGCGATCACGACCTGGCCAGCTCCGTTGCTGTTGGCCACCCACACCTCGCCCGTGGCCTGGGCGCATGCCTCCTCGACGACGTCGTCATCGGCCCCCAGGACGGCCGCCATGGTGCCCGGCCGAGCGTCGGCCGCTGCCTGCATGGCAGCGCCTCGCTCAGTCACGAGGCGCACCCCGTCCTCGAGCGACACAGCCCCCATGGCGGTGAGGGCGCTGTACTCGCCGAGGCTGTGCCCGGCGGCCACCGTGCAGCGCACGCCGAGCTGCCGGACGGCGTCGTGCACGACGAGGCTCAGGACGTAGGTGGAGAGCTGGGCGTTCTCGGTGCGGCGCAGCTCGTCGGCGTCGGCGTCGAGCAGCAGGGAGGCGACATCACGCCCGCTGGCCTCGGAGGCGGCGGCGACCAGCGCCCACGAGGGGTGGTCGGCCCAGGGTCGGCCCATGCCGGGCTGCTGGGATCCTTGGCCGGGGAACGTGAAGGCGAGCATCCCCGGTCCGACCGGGTCCCCTTGCCCCACGTTTCACAATCAGGCCAAGTTCCCCCCGGGTAACCCCATGCCCCCTCGTGAAGGCTCTAGGCTGTGTGAACTTCCCCCTCCATGACGGATCGACGTGGAGGACCCCGTACGTGACGCTCACCTCGAAGCACCGCAGTTCGCTGTATCTGACCCTGTCTCCCCTGGTCGGGGAGGAGGAGGCCGAAGCCTTGCTCGCCGAGTTCCCCGCTCGAGACTTGGACGAACCGGTCACGAAGGAGTTCCTTCGCGCTGAGCTGGCCGAGTTCCGCGCCGAGCTGGCTGGGCTGGAGTCCAGGATCAACGACAAGTTCCGGCAGCAGACGATCTGGATGTGCACGCTCAGTACCACCCTGGTGGGGATCGTGGCGCTCGTCAGCTAGCCCGCTGATCCCCAGCGGTACGATCGTCCGGCTCGCCCGGATGGTGGAATGGCATACACGGAGGTCTCAAACACCTCTGCCCGAGAGGGCTTGCGGGTTCGAATCCCGCTCCGGGCACTACGCGCTGGCTAGGCCGCCAGCCGCAGGCCCTGGCAGTCCACGTCGATGTTGCGGACGTCTGAGGAGCTGACCGAGAGGCCGAGCGCACCCATGGCAGGCCGACTCGCCGCGTCGAGGGCGCCCAGCAGGCCGTTTAGGGTGGTCCCGATGGCGAGCTGCAGCGACGACAGCCCACCCAGGGCGGTCTGCAGCTTGATGTTGGTGAGGGCTCCGCCGAGGGCGAACGCGGAGCCGGGGGCTGACCGGGTCTCGTTGATGGCGATGTCAGCCAGGGGTGTGGCGCCGGTGGTCTGGAGTGCCGGATCCACTGCGCCGTAGGCGGAGAGGCCGACTGAACCTGCGGGGAGTCCGGCCACGGTCAGGTTCATGGTTCCGATCGTGTCCGGGACTGCGACGCTGAAGGGCCTTCCGGCCGCACCGACGAGCGGTCGTGGGGCCACGGTGACGTCGATGGTGCTGGCCGCCTCGGGCTGGGCGCAGTTGATGGCCGTCAGCGTTGCCTCAGAGCCACCGCCGTTCACGTCGATGGGAAGGGTCACCGGTCCCGTCACCCCCGTGCCGAGCACCGAGACGCTTAAGTTGAAGGTGAGCTCGTGGATGAGGCGCACCTGCGCCGTGCGGAGGTAGGGCGGCCTCGTGAACGCCCCCCCCACCCGGCCCTCGCCGGTCCTCGGGGTTTCGATGATCTGGTACCTCGACTTGAGGGTGAGGCCGGAGACACCAGCGGGGAGGGTGAGCGCTGGGATGGCCGTGGAGAGGTCGATGAGGTTGCTGCCGTTGGCCACCTGCAGGCCGGCCACCAAGATCTCGAAGGGGTTGAGGGCCGCCGCCGCCGATGCGCCGCTGGCCGGGGACTCGACGGACATCACGTCCTCGATCTTGAAGGTGGCGCTCGACGCCGAGGTCAGGCCAGCCAGGCTGCTCCCGCCGCCGTCGTACAGGTTGGCGGTCGTCGGGTCACCGTTGTTCTGCAGGGCCGTGGCGGTGAGGCGGGCGAAGTCGTTGACGGTGAGGTCCTCCTGGAGGAGGTCGTCGACCGAACCGAAGCTCCCAGCCTGGGCGAGGTCCTCCAGCGTCACGTGCGCGTTGGCCAACCCGTCGTAGGCGACCGCGCTGAAGGTTGCTTGGCGGGGGCAGAGAGGGTTGTGGGGGACGCTCGGTGGCGTCACCCCGCAGAGCAGACCGGTGAGGATGGGATTGAGCAGCGCGGCGTTGCCGAGGTCGGCTTGCAGGAGGATGGAACCAAGCGACAGGCGGGTGAAGTCGTCCTGGGTGGCGATGGCGGAGCGGACGACGCCGCCGGACCCCGGTTGGAAGAAGTACTTGGTGGTCTCCGCCGCCGTCACCTCGACGGCATTGGGGAGCTCGCCGCCGAGGGTGGGCTTGAAGGGTAGTGGGACCCGGCCCTGGATCCAGGTGCCCCACTCGACGCTGGTGATCTTCGCCCGTTCGACGTTGTTGCGTGCCGCGGACTGGACCAAGGCCGCCTCGGCGGAGAGGCGGGTGGCGTCGCCGACGAGGATCTGGTCCTCCGTTCGCCCGTCAGCCAGGCGCAGAAGGTCGAGCGAGATGATGTCGGCTCGGGCCTGCATCGTCCGGCGGCTCGAGCGCTGACGACCCAGATCGATGGCGAAGGCAGTCATCAGGATGAGGACGGGTAGGAGGAGCGCGACGATCGGGAGCGTGGCGCCTCGATCGCGTCCGTTCACTCGCAGGTGCATCAGTCGTTGACCCTGGCGACGGACTTGGCGGTCACAAATTCGGGGAGGAAGGCTGAGATCAGCGGGATGTCGCCGTAGAGCGGGTTGTCCCCGTAATTGAACACGAGCTCGACGGTCACGCACTGGTGCGTGGTGTCGCCAAGGCACGGAGCTGGGGCCAGGATCGTGCAGTTCATCCCAGTCCGAGCGCATCCGGTCGTCGAGAAGCTCCCGCCGAAGGCCCTCACGGCGGTCCCGGTGGCGTTGAGTGCGTCAGTTCGCGCGTTCCTCGCTGGGAAGGCGACGGCGCCGGCTCGGGCGCCCTCGGCGGCGGCACGGGTCATGTCCTGCTTGAAGGAGAGGATGAGGCCGAAGCTGATGATGCCGAACACGAGGGTGAGGAGCAGGCCGCCGACCAACGCGAACTCCACCAGCGCGACGCCATCGTCGCCTCTCGCTCGGCGGTGCCGCACCTTCTCGTGGCTGTCGGTCATCTCGTCCCCTGTTGGCACGGCCCCACCGCGGCTCCCCGATGCGGCGATGGGGGCGGTTTGTCCCGAACAGGTATCGGTCAATTCCGCCCCCGGCACCATGGCCCAACCGGGTGGTTTCACCTGGTCAGGAAGGACTAGTCGTCGCGCCCGTCGGCCAGAGCGCGCAACGTGCGACGGGCTCCGGCGTGGTCGGGGAGCTCGTCCACCGACGTGGGTAGCGCGACCGACCAGTTCGACCGCTCCTCGATCGTGGTGCCGGGCACGTTCGGGCGCTCCACGACGCCCAAGACGTCCTCCAGGGTGGCCAGAGCGAAGGCGGCCGGGCTGCGGCCGAGGTGGCGGTGGACCTCGGCACTCACCTCCGCGGCCGGGCGGCCGGCCACAGGACCGACGAGCCGTTCGAGGTTGGCGCGCATCTCCGCCGGGCTGTCCGTGCCGCTGCCCATCCCGGCCAACGTGGGCAGGTCGTGGGTGGTCACCATGGCCAGGGCCTGCGACGGCCAAACCTCGGGCGGGTCGTGCTCAAACCACACCAGCCGCGTGGACAAGATGCCGGTGGCGCGCAGCTCGTCCCGGAAGGCGGGCTCCACGGTGCCGAGGTCTTCGCCCACCACCACCGCCCCCGCCCGGGCGCTTTCCAAGGCGACGATGTCCAACAGCTCGCGTCCGGCGAAGCGCACGTAGGCGCCGTCGGCGGGGGAGCCCCCGTCGGGAACCCAGAAGAGACGGCTGAGGCCCATCACGTGATCGATGCGCAGCCCACCGCCCGCCACGAGCGACGCCTGCAGCAGATCGGCCAGCGGGCGGTAGCCCACATCCCGCAGCCGCCACGGCACCCACGGTGGCAGCCCCCAGGTCTGGCCCTCCGGCACGAAGGCGTCGGGAGGGGCACCGACGCTGAAGCCGTCGGCCAAGAGGTCCTGCCACAGCCAGGCATCCGCCCCGCCAGGATCCACGCCGACGGCGAGGTCCAGCACGAGCCGCGGCCCGACGCGCCGGACATCCTCCAGCTGCCCCTCGACGAGGAGCTGGAGCCAGGCGTGGAAGGCCACCCGGTCGACCGCCGCCACGGCGGCGCGTCCGACCGCAGGTCCGCCTGGGTGGCTGAGCTCGGGGGGCCAGCGCCGCCAGCTCGACCCGTGCTGCTCGGCGAGGGCGCAGAACCGTGCCCAACCCTCCAGCGCGTCGCCCTGCTCGGCGCGCCAGACCTCCAGTCGAGCTCGGTCAGCGTCGGTGCGGGCCGACCAGATGTGCTCGAGGGCCGTCCGTTGGAGGTCCCAACACCGGTCGCGGTCAACGACTGGTTCGGTGAGCAGGGCACGGGCCCGCGCACCGAGGGTGGCGACCCCGGGGACGGTGGCGCCCGCCACCTCATCGACCCGGATCAGCAGCGGGCTGCGCCACCGCCGGCTGGACGGGTAGTAGGGGCTGGCGGCGATGGGGTGCACCGGCGTGGGGGCGTGGAGCGGGCTGAGGGCGACGGCGTCGCCGCCGAGATCGCGCACCCAGGTGGCCAGCGCTCGCACGTCGGCCAGGTCGCCGATGCCCCAGCTTTGGGACGAGCGAGCGCAAGGCACCTGGGCGGTGATGCCCCACGAGCGCAGGTCGGCCGGCAGGTGGCAGCGCCCCGGGCTCACCACGAGCGACATCGCCAGCCCGCCGTCCATGGGAGCGAGGTGGTGGATGCCCAGCGGCAGGTCGGGCGGCAGGCGGTCGACCTCGCCCCGGTCAGCGCCGTCCTCGAGGAGCAGGTGGCAGCGCCCGAGGAGGGTGTCGTCGGCGCCGGGGCGCACCACCCAGGTGGGCCGACCCGGACCGGGGTCGCCCATGGCGGTCCGGATGGCGGCGATGGTGGCGGGGGAGGCCGCCTGCCAGCGCCCCTCGGTGTCCTCCCAGCCGTCGTCGATCCCCCAGGCGTCGGTGGTCAACCCTCCGGTCCTCTTCCGAGGCGCTCGTCCACGAAGTGCTGCAGAGCGGTTGCGTCGACGGTCTGACAGCTGCGCTTGAAGAGCCAGGCGGTGGCGACGACCGGGTCGGCCAGGTCCGCGTTGGGGGCAACCACCACGTCGTCGCCGGCCAGCTGCTGGAGCCGAGCCAGGGCATCGGGATCGAGATCGGGGCGGTGTTGCAGGAGCACGTCGCCCCCTTCAAGGATCCCCACCTGCACGGATCGAGTGATGGGCTCGTCCACCAGGCTGTCCATGGCGGGCCCGGGCTGGTGCGGGCCGGAGGTGGGCGGATCGGAGGTGTACTCCACGTCGTCCGCGCTGCCCAGCACATGCACGAGGTAGGCCGGGTCCAACGGCTCGCGGGTGATCGGCCCGCAGCCGGCGTCTCCGCGGCCGCTCGCCGCGCACCCCGTCAGGGCCGCCGCCGCGGTCACGGCGGCGGTCAGGCGCCAGTGCGGGGAGCTCGGAGCCATTCGGGCCATCGTCGCAGATCCTGGGCGGCGCCGAGTCGGGCGTACACTGCCGCCGATGTCCCGGTCCCTTGTCGAGCGCCGTCTGACGGAGGTCGGCGCGCGCCTCAAGCAGCTTCGCGACGAGCTGGCGGTGGCCGACGAGCAGCTCGGTCACCTGGCCGAGGCCGCCGACGATGCCCGCTTGCGGTCGCTGGTGTCGGAGACGCCGTTGGCCGATCGCGAGCACCAGGACGCCCAACGCCACGCTGATGCCATGTACCGGCATCGTGCCGAGGTCGTCGACCAGATCAACCGCCTCGAGCAGACGCAGGACGAGCTGCTCGATCGACTGATGGCCGAGACCCGGTCGTAGCCCCCACGAAAGGAAGCCGACGGTGAGCACTCGCGTCGTCATCGCCGAAGACGAAGCAATCATCCGCCTCGATCTCAAGGAGACGCTCCAAGAGGAGGGCTACGACGTCGTGGGGGAGACCGGGCGAGGTGACGAAGCTGTCGAGCTTGTCCGCGACCTCGCCCCCGACCTGGCCATCCTCGACATCAAGATGCCCGGCCTCGACGGCCTGGCCGCCGCCCGAGCCATCAGCGCTGATCGCAAAGCGGCCGTGCTGATCCTCACCGCGTTCTCGCAGCGGGACCTGATCGAGCAAGCACGTGACGCCGGCGCGCTGGCCTACCTCGTGAAGCCGTTCCAGCGCTCCGAGCTGATCCCCGCCGTGGAGGTTGCGCTGGGCCGCTTCCGCGAGATGCAGGCTCTCTTCGACCAGAACACCAGCCTGGAGGAGCAGCTCGAGACCCGGAAGGTGGTCGACCGCGCCAAGGGCCAGCTGATGGACGGGCACAGCCTCAGCGAGTCGGATGCGTTCTCGTGGATCCAGAAGCGGGCCATGCAGGACCGGCGCACCATGCGGGCGGTGGCTGACGACGTGATCGCGGGCGATCTCGCGCCCGACGCGTAGGGGGGCGCCGTGCCCCGCACCGTCCTGCTCATCGACGGCCACTCGCTCACCTACCGCGCCTTCTTCGCTCTGCCCACCGACCTGGCCACCGCCTCCGGGCAGGTCACCAACGCCGTCTTCGGCTTCACCTCGATGCTGGTCAACCTTCTGCGCGACCACCGGCCCGACGCCATCGCCGTGGCCCTCGACCGCCCGGAGCCCACCTTCCGCCACCAGCGCATCGCGACCTACAAGGGCAACCGAGACGCCGCGCCCGACATCCTGCGCCAGCAGCTAGGCCTCGTGCGCGAGGTGATCACCTCGCTCGGGATCCCGATCTTCGAGGTGGTCGGCTTCGAGGCTGACGACGTCATCGCCACGCTTGCCACCCAGGGTCGCGACGCGGGTGACGCCGTCATTGTGGTCACCGGGGATCGTGACGCCTACCAGCTCGTGGAAGACCCCCACGTCAAGGTGCTCTACAACAAGCGGGGCGTCTCGGACTACGCGCTGTACGACGAGGCGGGGATCCTCGAACGCACCGGCGTGCCGCCCACGCTCTACCCGCAGTACGCCGCGCTGCGCGGCGATCCCTCCGACAACCTGCCCGGCGTGCCCGGGGTGGGGGAGAAGACCGCGGCCAGGCTCATCACCACCTACGGCGGGATCGACGGCATCTTCGAGCACCTCGACGAGCAGACGCCGAAGCTGCGGGAGAACCTCGGGCTGCACGAGGCCAATGTGCGTCAGAACCACGAGGTCATGATCCTGGTGCGGGACGTCGCCCTGGAGCAGTCGATCGGCGACCTCGCCTTCGACGCCTCCGCCATCGACGTGCCCGAGGTGCGGCGCCTCTTCGAGTTCCTCGAGTTCAACACCCTCTTCGACCGCCTGGCGGCCGCCATCGACGCCGACCTTGGCCCGTCGTCGTCGGAGGCGGAGGTGCTGGAGGCCGAGGTGCAGGTGATCGACACCGCCGCGGAGGCGGTCTCGGCACTCAAGGGTCTGCGGGACGGGGCCGGACCCCTGGCGCTGGCCGCGGCATGGGCGGGCGTCGAAGGGCGCTCGGCCCTCGATGGGCTGGCCATGGTGCGCGACGGCCCTACCGGCGACGTGGTCTGGTTGCCCGGGGAGCTCCTGGCCGACCCCCACGTGCGGTCCGAGCTCGGCGCCCTCGCCGGCCCTGGTGGCCGACCGTTGGCCGCCCACCAGGCCAAGCCGCTCGTGCGGGCGCTAACCAGCCTCGACGTGGACGTGCGCAGCCTCGCCCTCGACACCGCCCTGGCCGCCTACCTGCTCGACCCGGCCGAGAGCCGCTACCTGCTGGAGGAGCTGGTGGTCCGCTACGCCGGCGCCCGCATCCCTGATGGCGATGCGGCTGCCGAAGGCCAGCTCGACCTCGAGGGCTCGTCCACTCCGGCCTCGATCGCCACGGGGCGGCGCGCCCTCGCCGTCGACCGGTTGGTCAGCCCGCTGCTGGCGGCTCTCGACGCCCAAGGCCTGCGGGCGCTCAACGACGACATCGAGGTGCCCCTGGTCGGCGTGCTGGCCCGGATGGAAGACGCCGGCGTGGCCGTCGACCGGGACGAGCTGCAGCGCCTGCGCGACAGGCTCGTGGCGGACGTGGAGCGCCATCGCGTCGCCATCGTCGCGGCGGCAGGACGCGACTTCAACGTGAACTCCACCCTGCAGCTGCGGGAGATCCTCTTCGACGAGTTGGGCCTGACGCCGCAGAAGAAGACCAAGACGGGGTTCTCCACGGACGCCGCCAGCCTCGAGAAGCTGGCCGGCCAGCACCCGATCATCGAGCACCTTCTGGCCTATCGGGAGGTGGAGAAGCTCCGGTCCACCTACGGCGATGGTCTCCTCCAGGAGGTGGCGTCCGATGGCCGCATCCACGCCACCTTCAACCAGACGGTGGCCCGCACCGGTCGCCTCTCCTCTGACCAGCCGAACCTCCACAACATCCCGGTGCGCTCCGAGCTCGGTCGCGAGTTCCGCAAGGCGTTCGTGCCGGCGGCGGGCTGCGAGCTGCTGGTGGCCGACTACAACCAGATCGAGCTGCGGTGCATCGCCCACCTTGCGGAGGATCCCGGGCTGATCGACAGCTTCGAGTCGGGCCGGGACATCCACACCGAGACGGCCTCACGCGTGTTCGGCGTGGAGGCCGGCGACGTCACCGTCGAGATGCGCTCCAAGGCCAAGATGGTCTCGTACGGATTGGCCTATGGCATGGAGGCCTACGGGCTCGGACAGCGGCTGAACATCCCCACCGAGGAAGCATCGGCGATCCTGGACGCCTACTTCGTCGCCTTCCCGTCGGTGAAGGCCTACATGGAGCGCACCGTGGCCGAGGCCCGGGAGCGGGGCTACACGGAGACCCTGTTCGGGCGGCGGCGGCAGATCCCCGAGCTGGCCTCATCCAACTTCCGCATCCGTCAGGCCGGGGAGCGCCAGGCCATGAACGCCGGCATCCAGGGTCTGGCGGCGGACATCTTCAAGGTGGCGCTGGTGCGCCTCGACGAGCGGCTCGTCAGCGACGGCCTGGCCAGCCGCCTCATCCTGCAGGTGCACGACGAGGTGCTGCTGGAGGTGCCGCCGAGCGAAGTCGCCCAAGCCGGTGCGCTGGTGGTCGAGGTGATGGCGGGGGCGGCTGAGCTGTGCGTACCGCTTGAGGTCCACCTCACCGTTGGTTCCAGCTGGGCCGCTGCGAAAGGCTGATGCGGACGACTGGCGGTGTACGCTGCCCGGCGCGCTTGGCACCTGCCAGGCGCGCATCCTTGCCCCCGATCCCTGAAGGCCCCTCCCTTGTCCGACGACACCATGACCTACGAGCCCAACCCCGAAGCCACCGATGCCCCCACGGGCTTTGGCACCTTCGCCGAGGACGGCACCTACACGCCGCGTGAGATCGCCTTCGACGATCTGGGCGGCACCTTCGAGGACGCCATCGACGGCACGCTCGTGTCTGTCGAGGACGGTCAGCTGGTGGAGGGCACCGTGGTCAAGGTCGATCGGGACGAGGTCCTGCTCGACATCGGTTACAAGTCCGAGGGCGTGATCCCGAGCCGCGAGCTGTCGATTCGCAACGACGTCGACCCGAACGAGATCGTGTCGCTGGGCGACAAGATCGAGGCCCTCGTCCTCACCAAGGAGGACAAGGAAGGTCGGCTGGTCCTCTCCAAGAAGCGGGCCCAGTACGAGCGGGCGTGGGGCGACATCGAGCGCATCAAGGAAGAAGACGGCGTGGTCACCGGCCCCGTCATCGAGGTCGTCAAGGGCGGCCTGATCCTCGACATCGGCCTCCGAGGCTTTCTGCCCGCATCGCTCGTGGAGCTGCGCCGGGTGCGGGACCTGCAGCCCTACGTCGGCCAGACGATCGAGGCCAAGATCATCGAGCTCGACAAGAACCGCAACAACGTCGTGCTCTCCCGTCGGGCTTGGCTCGAGGAGACTCAGAAGGAGCAGCGCGAGGACTTCCTCACCAACCTGAAGCCGGGCGAGGTGCGCAGCGGCATGGTGTCCAGCGTGGTGAACTTCGGCGCCTTCGTCGACCTCGGCGGCATGGACGGGCTCATCCACGTGTCGGAGCTGTCCTGGAAGCACGTCGACCACCCGGGTTCCGTGGTGGCGGTGGGCGACGAGGTCACCGTGCAGGTCCTCGACGTCGACCTCGACCGGGAGCGCATCAGCCTGTCGCTCAAGGCCACCCAGCAGGATCCGTGGCAGGAGTTCGCCACCTCCCACAAGGTGGGGGAGCTGGTCTATGGCCGGGTCACCAAGCTGGTGCCGTTCGGCTCGTTCGTGCAGGTGGGCGAGGGCATCGAGGGCCTCGTGCACATCTCGGAGATGTCCGCCCACCACGTCGACCTCCCCGAGCAGGTGGTCACCCCCGGCGAGGAGCTGTGGGTCAAGATCATCGACCTCGACCTCCAGCGCCGCCGCATCAGCCTGTCCATCAAGCAGGCCGCTGAGGGCGGCGTGGTGGCGGCCGAGTACCAGGAGCACTTCGGCGAGCAGATGTACGACGCCGAGGGCAACTACATCGGCCCGGCCATCGAGCACTCCGAGGAGGCCGAGGCGGCCTGGGCGGAGTACTTCGTGGAGCCCGCCGACGCGGCTGCCCCGGCCGAGGACACCCCGGCGGAGGACTCTGCGCCGGAGCCCGCCGAAGCCCCGGCCGAGGACACCGACGTCAACGACGCCTGATCGCGCGGCGCCCCGCCTCACCCGGCCGACGCTGGGTGGAGTGCTCGGGGTGTTCTTCGTGGCGGCCGGGGTGGCCATCGGCCTGCGCTCCCTAGGCGACAACTCCTTCCTCACCCACCTCGCCACGGGCCGTCTGATCCTCGATAGCGGGTCGGTGCCGAGCGTCGACCCCTTCACGTTCACGGCCCACGGGGAACCGTGGGTCGTGCAGAGCTGGCTTGCCTCCGTGCTCTACGCCAGCGCCGAACAGGTCGGAGGCCTGGACGGGATCCGCGTGGTGATGGGAGCGATCGCAGGCTTCCTCGCGGGACTCTCGTGGCATCTTCTGCGTCCGGCGGGTGGTGTGGTCGGACGGCTGGGCGTGGGGGCGATGGCGCTGACAGTGGGCGGAGGGCTCTGGACCGAGCGGCCGTACATGATCGGGCTGCTTGCCTTCGCTCTGCTGGCCACGGCCGCAGAGGGGCGAGTCAGTCCGGTCTGGTTGCTGCTGGCCGGGTGGGTCTGGGTCAACGTCCACGGTTCGTTCCCCCTCGGGATCGTGTACCTGGTCGTCGTGGCTGTGGGCAGCCGCCTCGACGGTGGCGACGGGGCCGTGGAGCTGCGCTGCCTGCGGTGGGCGCTGCCCGGCATGTTGGCCGGCGTCATCGGCCCGCTCGGCCCTGGCGTGCTGCTCTTCCCGGCGCAGCTGCTGGGACGCCAAGATCTCCTGGCCAACGTGATCGAGTGGCAGGCGCCCAGCTTCACCAGCCTCAGCGAGCGGGCCTTCCTGTTGCAGGTGATGGTGGCAGTGGTGCTGCTGGCAAGGAGGCCATCGGTTCGAGGGGCGCTGGTGGTGGCCGTGTTCACCGCCGCGGCCCTGTTGGGCTCCCGCAACGTGGTCGTGGCGTCGCTGGCCTTCCTCCCGACGATGGCGCTGGCCTTGCGTGGTCTCGGGTCCGTGTCGTCTGAGGACCGTCCGAGGTATGCACCCGTGGTGGGGTTGGCCGGTGCGCTACTCGGTGTTCTCCTGGTGAGCGCTCGACTGGCCCTCCCCTCCCTCAACGTGGAGAAGTACCCGGTGGATGCCCTCGCCTACCTCGAGGAGGCTGAGGTAGACCTGCGCACCCACCACCTGGCCGCTCCCGACTACGTGGGGAACTTCCTCGAGTACGTCTACGGGCCGGGGGAGCGGGTGTTCTACGACGACCGCTTCGACATGTTCCCCGAGGACGTCAGCACCGCTGCGCTCGCCGTCGCCCATGTGGACCCGAACCTGTTCGGCGAGCTGAGCCGCTACGACATCGAGCTGATCACCATCCCCCGATCGAGCCCCTTGTCGCTCGTGCTGGCCCTCGAGCCCGGGTGGCGGATGCTGTACCAGGACGAGGGGTGGTCGCTGGCCTGCATCCGGGGGAAAGACCTCGGCGGGACACTCAGCACCTGCTGAAGCCGGAACGCGAAGGAGGGACGGGCGCTGGCCCGTCCCTCCTTCAAGCGTCCGAGACGCCGCTGGGCTAGTTGATGGCCGAGCCGGTCGAGGAGAAGCTGTCGTTGGCTTCGGTCCCGAGGAATCGGATCGCCACGATGCAGACGACGGCGATGAGGGCCACGAGGAGTGCGTACTCCACGAGGGAGGCGCCACGCTCGGAGTCCGCGAAGCGGGCCCGCAGCCAGGTGGAGAGGAACTCGTAGGTGCTGATCATTGGATTGGTGCTCCCTAGGTAGTTTTGCGCCCGATACCCGGGTGCTGGCTTTCTGCCTAGGGAGGTATCGACACCGAGCTGCAGCACTTGATAGGCCATGCGGACCATTCCAGATCAGGTCAGGTGGACGATGCCCATCCGCACTGCCTGGAGCACCGCCTGGGTACGATCGCGGGCGTCCAGCTTCTGGTAGATCGAGGCCAGGTGGTTCTTCACCGTCTTCTGGCTGATGTAGAGCCGCTCCGCTACCTCGGGGGTGGAGCAGCCATCCGCAATGAGCTGGAGGACCTCCTCTTCGCGCTTCGTGATGACGCGGTCTGCCTCCGGGGTGTCGGGCACGTCCAGGCGCCGAACCTCGTCCAGCATCGTGGCGGCCAGCTGGGGCGACAGGGCGGTGTCGCTCTTCACGGCCAGGCGGACCGCCTCGGCCACCTCGTCGGTGGAGCAGTCCTTCACGAGGTACCCGGAGGCACCGGCGCGCATGGCCTCGGCCAGCACCTCCTTGTCCGCGTGCATCGTCAGCATGATCACCTGGGTGGCCGTACCGGTGGCTCGGATGATCCGGGTCGCCTCGACGCCGTCCATCTCCGGCATCGAGACGTCCATCAGCACGACATCGGGCTGCAGGTCGGCAGCGAGCCGGACGGCCTGCTCACCGTTGTCTGCCTCCCCGACGATGTCGAAGCCCTCCTCGGCGAGTGAGCGCCTCAGGCCCTCGCGGAGCATGCGGTGATCGTCTGCCAGCAGCACACGGATGGTCACCCCGCTACCTTCACTTGAGGCCCCGCTCGCTCAGCGGCATCGAGGGTGCAGCGTACCCGCGTGCCGCGTCCCGGTTGGGAGTCCACGACGAGGGTGGCCCCGATGCTGGCGGCCCGCTCCCGCATCCCCAGCAGGCCGTAGGAGCCGAGCCGGTCGGCGGTGCCGACGGGGAAGCCGGTGCCGTCGTCGGCCACCTCCAATCGCCCCCCCTCACCGTCGCAGCGCCACGAGATGGTGACCTGGGTCGCCCGGGCATGGCGTTCCACGTTCGTGACTGCCTCCTGGGCGATGCGCCACAGCTCCCGTTCTTGCAGGATCGGCAACCGCCCGGTCTCCTGGGCCCTGAGATGGACGACGAGGCCACTCCGGGCGCGCACCCGCTCCAAGAAAGCCTCCAGCGTGGTGGAGAAGCTCTGGGCCTCGGTGACGTCGGTGCGCAGGTCGTAGAGCGTGTCGCGCACCTCGCCGATCACGCCCCGTACGTCTGCGCGCAGGCTGTCGAGGGCATTGGTGACGTCGGCGCCGCGGGAGCCGTTCTTGACGATGCGGTCGAGCTCGAAGGCCAGATAGGCCAGGGACTGGCCGATGCGGTCGTGCAGGTCACGGGCGATGCGGGTGCGCTCCTCGTCGGCACCGACCGTGCGCAGGCGCCCGAACCAACGAGCGTTGTCGATGGCCAACGCGGCCGGCTCCACGAAGCCGGTGAGCAGCTCCACGTCGCGCGGTGAGAAGTGGTGGGCCTCGCGGTGCTCGATCGACACCAGCCCGATGATCGACCCCCGCGCCGGCAGCACGGCGTAGAGCCCTGACGACGAACTCGGGTTGAGGCCAGGGCCTCCGGCCGCCAAAAGGTTCTGCTCGCTCACCAGGCTGCGTAGGCGAACGGCTCGGGCGAGTGGTCGCGCCAGGTCGTCGTGGCTGATGGTGGCGGGGGGGCGGTATCCCTCTCGCCGCACGGTGTGCCAACGCAGGTCGCTGTCGTCGAGGAGGAGGATGGCGGCGCTGTCGGCCGCGAAGAGCTCTCGCAGCTGGACCATCGTGGTGTCGAGGACCTCGTCAAGGTCGAGCGAGGCAGGCAGCGTTTGGGTGACCTGGTGGAGCTGGAACAGCAGGACGTTGGCGTCGGAGAGCCGCCCGAGGCGATCCATGGCGAGAGTCTGGCGCTGGGCGGCTTCGCCGGAGATGTGACGGGCGTAGCCAGCCACGAGGGCGACGAGCACGACCTCGACGGACCACAGCACCGACGTGCGGACGTTCTCCTCCACGTACAGCGGTTCGAACGCCCACGCGATGCTGACGGCGAGGATCGATGCGGTGGCGATGCGCACACCGAAGCCAAAGCCGCGCGCGAAGCCGGCCACGGCGACGGCGGTGAGCATCGAGAAGACGAGTGGCGAGTCCCAGTAGCCGGTGGCGGTGAGGGCGAGCACGTTGGCGGTCACCTCGCCAAGGATCCTCAGCAGCCCGGAGGTCTCGTCGCCGAAGCGGAGCGGAAGCACCGACCGGTAGCCGCTGTACACCAGGAGCAGCAGGCAGGCGATGAGCAGCCGCTCGTTCCCGGCCCAGATGTCCGGGCTGGCGATGGCGACCGACACCGCGGTGGTGCCCCACCGGATGACGAGGATGGCTTGGCCGAAGGGCGCGAGGGTGTCGACGGCGAGCCTCGGACTGTCGCCGTCGACTCTCAGCCGCTCAAGGCCTCTCGGATGTCGGAGGCCGCCGGACCCAGCAGCACCACGAAGATCGACGGGAAGATGAACAGCACCAGCGGGAAGAGGATCTTCACGGGCAGCTTGGCCGCCTTCTCCCGTGCCCATTGCTGGCGCTTCTTGCGCATTTCCTCCGCGGAGATCTTGAGGACCCGTCCCACTGGCATCCCCAGCGCGTCTGCCTGTGTCAGCGTCAGCACGAAGTTTGATAGCTCCGGTACCTCCGTGCGTCGCTTGAGGTTGTGGAGGGCTTCCCGGCGAGGGAGACCCAACTCCATCTCGCGAAGCGTACGCGCGAACTCGTCGGCCAGGGGAGAGTCGAAGTTGTCGCACACCACCCCCAGCGCGCCCTCGAACCCCATGCCGGCCTCCACGGAGATGGCCAGCAGGTCGAGGGTGTCGGGTAGATCGCTCCGGATGGCGTCCATGCGGTCCTGCACCTTGCGCTGGAGCCACGACTTGGGGAGGTGTGTTCCGATCACCGGGAAGAGCACGAGGGCGGCGATGGCCAGACCTCCGCTGAGCACGTCGGTGGCGGCGAGGAAGACGGCGGAGAGGAAACCCGCCACGGCACCGAGCACCTGGAGGCTGATGATCTCCTCGGCGCGGAACTTGCCCGACAGGCCGGCGTATAGAAGCTGCAGGTGCATGCGCTCCCGGTAGTTGCTCGGGAGGATCCCGCCTAGCAGGGTCAGGATGCCCCCGGCGATCGGGCGCACCACCCGACCGAGGAACGGCTCGGACAGGATCTGCTGGAACTCGTCGATCTCGACTTCGTCTTGCTCGAGGCTCCGCAGGTAGGCCTCGGCGTCCTCGTCAAGCGGGACGCCGAGGCGCTGTGACAGGCCGGCCAAGATGAGCCCACCGCCGCCCATGAGGAAGAGCACTGCGAGCACCGTCTCCATCAGATGTCCACCTTCACCATGCGCAAGATCACGATCATGCCGAACGCGACGGACAACGCCGATCCGCCGATCCAAACCCAACCCCAGCCCTCGAACATCGGGTCGAGGTACCCGGGATTGCTCATCTGGATGAAGACAGCCAGAAACACCGGGAGGGCGCCGAGCACGTAGGCGGAGATCTTTCCCTCGGCAGTGAGCACGTCGATCTCGCGCCGGATGTCCTCGCGAGCGCGAATGAAGTCAGCCAATGTGTGCAGTAGGTCGGCCAGGCGGCCACCCACGGTCTGCTGAATGCGGATGGCCTGCACCACCCAGTCCACGTCGCGCACGTCGATGCGGGTGGCCATCCGCCCGAGTGCATCCACCAGCGGGTCGCCGAGCCGCGTCTCGGACACCACCCGGGCGAACTCCTCCGAGAGCGGCGCTTCGGCTTCCTCGCACATCAGCTGGATCGAGCGCAGGAAGGTGTGACCGGCGGAGAGGGAGGAGCCGATCAGGGTGAGGGCGTCGGGGAACTGCCCCTCGAACTTGCGCCGGCGCTTGGCGATGCGGCGCTTCAAGTAGACCAAGCTCAGGAATGGGCTCACGAGCGCGGCGAACACGCCGAACGCGGCGTTCGCGGTGATGAGGGCCATGAAGACCCCGAGCACCACACCGCCGGAGATGACGAAGAGCACGAACTCGCCCGGCCGGATGGGGAGCCGGGCCCGCTCGAGCAGGGTGAGAAGGTTGCCCTTGGCGTCGACCTGGTCGATCAGCTTGCCGGCCACACCGATGGTGTTCTCCACCAGGAGGGAGTGTTGCTCGACCGACGCGGACAGATCGATGTCCTGCTCGCCCCAGGGTAGGTCGAGGATGTCGGCCAGCTTTTCCTCGCGCTCGTACACCCGGGAGAGGAGCCCCACGACCAGCAACGCCAGGCCCCCGCCGACGAACACCATGGCCAACAGCTGTGAGGACCTCACCGGAGGCGCTCTCGGTCGGCGACCTCGCGGGCGCTGGGCACCCTCACCTTGCGTCCTCGGGGGCTGGTGGAGCTGACCTGGCCGGGGGCGGAGCCGACAGGCGCCTTGAAGGCGGAGGCGGGGACTTCGACGGAGTTCTCCCCCAGCTTGTCGAGGAACTTCGGACGGAGCCCGGTGGCCACCAGCTCGCCCGACGCCTTGCCGCCGGAGACCCCGGGGAGGGTCCGGTACTTGAAGATGTCCTGCAGGAGGATGATGTCGCCTTCCATGCCCTGCACCTCGGTGACGGCGGTGATGACGCGCCGGCCGTCGGGCATGCGGGACACCTGGAGGATGAGGTCGATGGCCGACGCGATCTGCTCGCGGATGGCCCGCACCGGCAGCTCGTAGCCGGCCATCAGCACCATCGTCTCCAGACGGCTGATGGCGTCTCGGGAGGCGTTGGCGTGCACGGTGGTCATCGAGCCCTCGTGGCCGGTGTTCATGGCCTGGAGCATGTCGAGGGCCTCGGCCGCACGGCACTCGCCCACGATGATGCGGTCGGGCCGCATGCGCAGAGCGTTCTTCACGAGCTCCCGGATCGACACCTGACCGGTGCCCTCAGCGGAGGCGGGGCGCGTCTCAAGGTTGACGACGTGGGGCTGTTGGAGCTGCAGCTCGGCGGAGTCCTCGATGGTGATGATGCGCTCACCCTCGGGGATGAAGGCCGAAAGCACATTGAGGTTGGTGGTCTTGCCGGTGCCGGTGCCGCCGGACACCAGGATGTTGAGCTTGCCTCGTACGCAGGCCTCCATGACCGTCACCAGGTCGAGCGTCCAGGTGCCGAAGTTGATGAGGTCCTTGGCGTTGTACGGGTCCTTGGAGAACTTCCGGATGGTGAGCACGGAGCCGTGCAGGGCTAGGGGGGGGATGATGGCGTTCACCCGGGAACCATCGGGGAGACGGGCATCCACCATCGGTGAGGCCTCGTCGACGCGCCGACCGACCGCGGAGACGATCTTGTCGATGACGGCCCGGTACTGGATGTCGTCGGTGAAGGACAGGTCGGTGTGCTCGATGAGGCCCTCGCGCTCCACCCAGATGTCATCGAAGGAGTTGCACATCACCTCGGTGATGGTCTCGTCGGCGAGCAGCGGATCGAGCGGCCCGTACCCGAGGGTGTCAGACATCATCTCCTGCACGAAGCGGCGCCGCTCGAGGGGGGTGACCGCGACGTCTTCTCGCTGGAGGCTCTGGTCGAGGGCGCTCTTCACCTCGACGGCCAGCTCCTCGGGGGAGAGGCCTCGCATGCGAGGCGCCACCTCCTCGAGCACGAGCTCGCGCACCTTCTTCTTGGTGGCGTCCCAGGTGCTGGTGGTACGGACCGGATTGGTGGTGTGGGCTGGGTTGGTGGTGCGGGGTCGCTTGGCCACGCCGGCCCACGGTGTCGCTGATGCCGCGGCGGTGTCGGTCGCCTCTCGACTCTCCTCCTGTTCCAGCGCAGCCAGCTTCTCTGACAGCTTCATCGTGGGGCTCCTTGGCTGTGGCGGGCTAGCTCTTGGACCGGCGTCGGAACAGCCCGGTCTTCTTCGGGGTGGTGTCGATCTCGACTTGCCGCTGGAGGTCCTCCGGCAGGACCAGCTTCATGCCGCCCGCCATGAGGCTGCTGATCTCGGCCGTGGGGGAGGCGGCCATCACGGGCATGCCCAGGTTGATCGACCGGCTCACCTCCTTGGCGTAGGGAAGCACGGACTCGAAGCCTTGCGGAAACAGCTTGGTGACCTGATCGATGTCGATGCCCACGTCGGTCTCGGCCTTGTTGAGGATGAGGCGGACGTTGTCGGTGGGCATCTTCAGGCGGTCCAGGGTGCCGAGGAACACGCTCATGTTCCGCACGCTCGGTAGGTCGAGCGTGCACATCACGTAGAGCATGTCGGACAGGTCCAAGGCCACCAGCACGGTCTCGGCGAGGGCCGGCGGCGTGTCGACGATGACGTAGTCGAAGCGGTGGCGCACGGCGTCGAGGATGCGGGTGACGTCGGGTGGGCTGATCCGGTCGGCCTCGGATGGCTCGCGCGGTGCGGCCAGCACGCTCACTCCTGTCTCGTGCTGGGTGCAGTACTCCTCGATGTGGGCCTGAAGATCGGCCTCGTCGGTGTCTTCCCTCTGCAGGGCGTCGAAGATCGTGTACTTGGGCCGCAGGCGTAGCGCGGTGGACACCTCGCCGAACTGCAGGTCGAGGTCGACGATGCACACCCGCTTCTGCGTGTACCGGGTGAGGAAGTAGGCCAGGTTGGTGGCGTAGAACGTCTTGCCGCAGCCGCCGGTGGCCGAGGCGATGGTGTACACGGTGGCGGGACCGCCCGAGACCGTGGCTGGCGCGCCGATGGCCGGCAGCGGGACGAGGTCGGTGCCGGGGGCCGTGCCGGCCAGCTCAAGCCCCCGCTCCACGGCCTCGGCCAGCTCCTTGTTGTGGATGGGTAGCTGGAGCAGGTCGACCGCACCGGTGCGGACGATGTCGCGGAGGCTGGCGTCGGGACGGCGGCTGAAGGCCAGCACCAGGCTCATGGCCGGCAGCTCCTCGCGGATCAGCTGGAGGCGCGCCAGCCCTGATCGCGTGCCCAGGGTGGGTCCGGCCACGAGAACATCGAAGGGCCCTTCGTTCTCGAGGACCTCGGCCACCGAACCCACACGCGAGCAGGGCACGATGTCGGGCTTGGGCGAGAGGTCGGCGAGCGCCACGCGGAGCTGCTCGGCGAGGACGTCGCTGCGGTCGAGGACAAGGATCTTGCGTGCGGACAACAGGACCCCCTAGACGTTGAAGGCGACGTTCGGTTCTTCTTGCAGGATGGTTCCCGGATCGCGGCCCGAGGTGGGACCGGCCGGCGGGGCCTCATCGGCGGTGAGCGAGGCGTAGAGCGTCTCGAACTGGGTGCCCCACACGACCTTCTCGACGTCGCCCGGTCGTAGCGCCAGCAGAAAGGTGACGTTGTCGCCGGTGGCTCGGGGAAGGGCGCTGGCCGACGGATCGGTGGCGGCGCCGCGACGGGCCGGGATCGAGAGGTTCACGTCCAGCACCTCGACGTTGGTGAGGAGCAGCTCGGTCCGAGGGGTGGGCAGGTCACCCGCCACGCCTTGGATGGCTGCGTAGAGGTTGATCCGGTCGCCGGCGTTCATGTAGCCGGCGCCGCCGCCCACGAAGTCCAACTGGACGGCGACGGCGTCGAAGCCCTCGGGTACCTCGAAGGTTCGGTTCTGGAGCTGGAGGCCGGCGCTGGTGAGGGGCTGGCCGGAGGCGTAGCCCTGTACGAAGGTGGCGCCGGCGAGCTGGTTGAGGCTTCCGACGGAGCCCGGCGGCAGCGAGCCGGCTGGCACCTCTTCGGTCTTGAGCTTCCCGGCGGCGATGAGGTCGTCGGCGAGGGCGCCGGCCGAGATGTCCTCGGTGGCGACCACCACGGTCACCCGGGCGTCGGCGGCGGAACCGCCGCCGCCGTCCTCGCTGGTGAGGAGGAACACGATCACGCCCCCGACCACGAAGAACGCGACCCCGAGCAGCACCAGCAGGTTGGAACGTGAGCGCACGGAGCCTCCACGGTTGGCCGCGCTCGGGTGAGCGCGTTCGACGTTGTCGGTCGGAAGGGCACCCTTGCGACGTTGGGGTGATTGTCGGCATTCGCCGACTTCGAGAACATCCCCCAGAGGGGTCATTTGCTCCTGACCCGAATGGACTAGTCCGTCAGAGCTCGAGGACGGGGAGTGGCGCGCAACCAGGTCCGGACTACCGTCCCCGGCGTGGTGCTCATCGGTCTCACGGGCGGGATCGGCTCCGGGAAGTCGACCGTCTCCGCGCTCCTTGCCAAGCGGGGAGCCGCAGTGATCGACGCCGATGCCATCACCCGGGAGCTGCAGCAACCCGGTACGGCGGTGTTTAGCGCCATGGTGGAGCGGTTCGGGCCCGGCATCGTCGCCCGCGACGGCACGCTCGACCGCCAAGCGGTGGCCGACCTGGTCTTCACTGACGCCGAGGCCCTGCAGGACCTGGGGTCCATCGTGCACCCGGCCGTCGGCGCCGAGATCGCCCGGTGCCTCCAGGGTGAACAGGGGACCGACCACGTCGTCGTGCTCGACGTGCCGCTTCTCGTCGAGTCGGGCCGAGACGACATGGCGGCACTGGTGGTGGTCGACGTGGACCCGGAGGTCGCGGTGGCCCGGCTGGTGGAGCACCGAGGCATGCGCGAGGACGACGCCCGGGCCCGCATGGCGAACCAGGTCAGCAGGCAGGATCGGCTGGCCAAGGCCGACCTCGTCATCGACAACTCCGGCTCGGTGGAACAGCTAGCGACCCGCGTGGACGAGCTCTGGTCCCGCCTGGTGGCCCTCAGGCCCGAGCGGTAGGTGCGTCTCCGCCCCTCCCTACTGCGACTCGGCGTCGCGCAGGGCGCCCACCACGCCGGCCTCTCCCTCTTCTCGGTCCTGTGGGCCCTGGCCGCCATCTGGCACCTGCTGGGCAACACGCTGGCGGGCTCGGGCTGGGCGTCGGGGTTGCTCGCCGTCGCGGCCGGCCTGGTGCTGTGGCGGCCTGGGGACGTGGCACCTCTCGCGCTGCTGGCGTTCGCTGGCGTGCTCACCGTCTGGCACGAGGCGCCCGTGCTCGGCAACCACTGGTTGCTGGCCGGCTTCGTCAACCTGGCCATCCTGATGGCGGTCGCTACCGGTGCGCGGCGCCGCCGTTGGGACGATCGCGCGGGTCTCGCCTCGCGCCTGTTCCCCGCCGCCCGCCTCTGCCTGCTCGTCTTCTATGCCTTCGCGTCGTTCGCCAAGCTGAACTCGGGGTTCTTCGACCGCACCACCAGCTGTGCGGTGTTCTACTTCCGGGAATCGACCGACTCGCTCGGCCTGGGCGTGCTCCAGATGGATGGGGCGCCGTGGATCCAGTGGGCAGTCATGGTTGGGACCGTCGCCGTGGAGCTCTCGATCCCCGTGCTCTTGGTCGCGCGCCGCACCCGCAACCTTGGGGTGGTGGTGGGCCTCGGGTTCCACGCCATCCTGGCGCTGGACCACTCGCACCAGTTCTTCGACTTCTCCTCTGTGCTGGCGGCGCTCTTCGTGTTGTTCTTGCCCAGCTCGTCGGGAACATGGGTGGCCGAGCGGATCGGGTCGGTGCGGGCGCGTGTTGCTCTCGCGGACGAGCGCCTCCCGCAGGTCGTGCACGTCGCGCTCGCTGTCCTCCCCGCCGCCGCCGGTCTGGCCGTCGTGGTGGACCTCGTGGACGCCGACTCGGCACTGGAGCTCGGTTGGCTGCTGTGGCAGGTGTTCGCGGTCACCAGCGTGGCGACCACGCTGGTCTACCTGCGCCAGAGACCGCGAGCCCCGCAGGCCCGCTCCCTGCGACCCCATCAGGCGCTGTTTCTCCTGGTGCCGCTGCTGGTGGTCGGGAACGGCCTCACGCCCTATCTGGAGCTGAAGACGGGCTACGGCTGGAACATGTACTCCAACCTCCGCACCGTCGACGGCCAGTCGAATCACCTCCTGCTGCGGCGCACGGTCCCGCTCACCGATGAGCAGGCGGAGCTCGTGCGAATCATCGCCACCGATGACCCCGGCCTGGCCCGCTACCAGCTCGGGAACTATGCCCTGACCTGGCACCAGCTGCGGGCCTATCTCGCCGACCACCCGGATGTCCGCATCACCTACCAGCGGGGCGGCGCGACGGTCGCCCTCCGCCACGCCTCCGACCGTCCCGAGCTGGTGGAGCCTGTGCCGGCTTGGCGGGAGAAGGTGCAGCTCTTCCGGGCGGTGGACCTGCAGGCGCCGGAGCGTTGCGCGCCCACCTTCGGTCCGGCTCGCTGAGCGGTCCTGTCAGGGTTGGTCGGTAGCATCGACCGGGTGCCCGCCTTCAAGATGGTGTCCGACTTCGAGCCCGCGGGCGACCAGCCCACGGCCATCGCGACGCTGACCGAGAGCATCCAGCGGGGCGACCGATACCAGACGTTGCTTGGCATCACCGGGTCCGGCAAGAGCGCCACCATCGCCTGGACCATCGAGCAGGTGCAGCGCCCCACCCTGGTGCTGGCTCCCAACAAGAGCCTGGCCGCCCAGCTGGCCAACGAGTTTCGGGAGTTCTTCCCCGACAACCGGGTCGAGTACTTCGTGTCGTACTACGACTACTACCAGCCTGAGGCCTACATCGCGTCGTCCGACACGTACATCGAGAAGGACTCGTCGGTGAACGACGAGATCGACCGCCTGCGCCACGCCGCCACCTCGGCCCTGCTGACCCGGCGGGACGTGATCGTGGTGGCCTCGGTGTCGTGCATCTACGGCCTCGGCTCGCCCGAGGAGTACCTCAAGAACCTCCTCCACCTGCAGGTGGGCACCGAGATCGACCAGCGAGCGATGCTCCGCAAGCTCGTCGACATGCGCTACGAGCGCAACGACATGAACCTCGTGCGGGGCAAGTTCCGGGTGCGAGGCGACACCATCGAGGTCCACCCCGCCTATGAGGAAACGGCCGTGCGCATCGAGCTGTTCGGTGACGAGATAGAGCGCATCCAGGTGGTCGACACCCTCACCGGCGAACAGGTGAGTGTGCTCGACGAGCTGGTCATCTTCCCCGCCACTCACTACGTGTCCGGCGACGAGCGCATGCGGGCGGCGGTGGTGCGGATCGAGGAGGAGCTCCAGGAGCAGCTGGCCAGATTCGAAGCTGAGGGCAAGCTGCTGGAGGCCCAGCGGCTACGGATGCGCACCCAGTACGACCTCGAGATGATGCAGGAGGTCGGCTACTGCAACGGCATCGAGAACTACTCGGCGCCCATCGACGGTCGCGGCCCGGGGGAGGCGCCCCACACGCTCATCGACTTCTTCCCCGACGACTTCCTGCTGGTGATCGACGAGAGCCATCAGGCCGTGCCGCAGCTGCACGGGCAGTACCAGGGCGATCGCGCCCGCAAGGAGCAGCTCATCGAGCACGGCTTCCGGCTCCCCAGCGCCGCCGACAACCGGCCCTTGCAGTTCGAGGAGGTGCTCGAGCGAGTCAACCAGGTGGTGTTCCTGTCCGCCACCCCCGGGCCGTTCGAGCTGCAGGTCTCCACCCAGATCGCCGAACAGATCGTGCGGCCCACGGGCCTCGTCGACCCCGAGGTGATCGTGAAGCCCACCAAGGGCCAGATCGACGACCTCATCGAGCAGATCAACGGCCGAGTCACCTCGGGCCACCGCGTGCTGGTCACCACCCTCACCAAGAAGATGGCCGAGGACCTCACCGACTACCTGCTCGAGCAGGGGCTGCGGGTGCGCTACCTGCACTCCAACGTCGACACCATCCAACGCATCGAGATCCTGCGCGACCTGCGGCTGGGGGAGTACGACGTGCTTGTGGGCATCAACCTGCTGCGGGAGGGCCTCGACCTACCCGAGGTGTCGTTGGTGGCCATCCTCGACGCCGACAAGGAGGGCTTCCTCCGATCCGAGACGTCGCTCATCCAGACGATGGGCCGAGCCGCCCGGAACATCGACGGCCAGGTGATCATGTACGCCGACAAGGTCACCGACTCGATGCGACGGGCCATCTCCGAGACGCAGCGCCGCCGCCAGCTCCAGGTCCGGCACAACGAGGAGCACGGCATCAACCCGCAGTCGATCCGCAAGGCCGTCACCGACATCCTGTCGCTGCTGCGGCCAACGGAGACAGCCCCCGTGCCGGGCAAGGATCAGCGCTCCCGGCAGCACGACAAGGTGCGTAGGGAGCTGGCCGACCTCCCCGGTGACGAGCTCCGCCGTCTCATCCTCACCCTCGAAGAGGACATGCACGAAGCCTCCACCGAGCTCCGGTTCGAGTACGCCGCCCGCCTGCGGGACGAGATCAAGGATCTGAAGCGCGAGCTCCGCGACGTGGGGTGACCGACTTCCCAGCCGTGCGGGACGGAGTCGATGCCGACCGCCAGCCTTGCTGGCGTCGGCCGGCTGTGGCCGCCCTTTCGTTGCTGGGTGCCTATGTGGCGCTCTCCTTCGTGATGAGTCCCGACGGGTATCTCGGCTCGGACACCGGAGCGAAGGTGGCCACCCTCGACGCCATGGTGGCGGGCGACACGTGGCAGCCTGATCTCGGCTACTGGGCCGAGGACCTGGATCCCGAAGGCCGACTCCATCCGATCTTCGATGCCGCGCCTGTGGACGACGGCTGGGTGCACGTCACCACGCTGCCGATGCTCATGGCCGGCCGTCCGTTGTACGACGTGGGGGGGTATCGCCTGACGCTTCTGCTCCCGATGGCCGGTGCCATCGGTGCGGCGTTCGCCAGTCGCTCGCTGGCCCGCCGGATGGCGGCCGGGTCGCGCGCTGAAGACGCCGGGTGGACGGCGTTCTGGACGGTCGGTCTCGTGTCACCGATTGCCATCTACGCCCTGGACTTCTGGGAGCATGCCCCTGGTGCGGCCTGCATGGTCGGCGCGGTCGCGGTGCTGGCCGGCGTGGTGGACGGATCGTCGTCGCCCCGGTGGGCGGTGGTCGCCGGAGCCCTCCTCGGGATCGCCGCCACCATGCGCACCGAGGCCTTGGTGTATGCGCTGGTGGCGGTCGGGCTGGCCGGCGTGATCGTCCTCGTCCGGACCCGTCGCCTCGGGGCGTCCCTCGTGGTCGGTGTGGGTTCTGTGGCTGGCTTCGCAGCCCCGTGGATCCTGAACCGCGTGGTGGAGCAAGCGGTGGGAGGGCTCGATCGCGGCGGCCGGGTGAGCGGCGCGACCTCGGCGGGCGTCGGGGAGCTGGGCCGCCGGGTCAGGGAAGCGTGGACCACCCTCTTCGCCGTCCGTCCGGCCGACGGCGCCGAGAGCATCGGGCTGGTGCTGGCGGCGTTGGTGGCCGCTGCGGTGATCTACCAACGACGGGGCGATCAGCGGATCGTGCGCGCCGCGCTGGTGCTGGCGGCCGCATTGCACGTCGCCGTGCTCATCGGGGGCGTGGACTTCGTGCCCGGCATGCTCGTGGCGGCCCCGCTGGCGGTGGTCGGTCTGTGCAGCTGGGGGGCAGTGCCCGGTGTGGCGGCACGGTACGTCTACGGCATCGCCCTCCTGGCGTTGCCGGTGGTGTGGGCGTTCCAGTTCCTGGGTGGGGCGCGCCCCCAGTGGGGGGGTCGGTATGCCCTGACCTCTTGTGTGCTGTTGGTCGGCCTCGGCGCGGTGCACGTCGTGTGCTCGGGAGACCGGGTCTTGCGCGCCGGCGTGCTGGGGCTCAGCGCGTTGGTGACCAGCAGCGGAGTGGTCTGGCTGCATGAGCGGTCTCATGCGGTGGACCAGTACTTCGCTGAGCTGGTCGAGCGCCCGGAGGACGTGGTCGTGGTCCGCAATGGGTTCTTCGTGCGGGAAGGCGGGGCTGCGTACGCGGAGCGCCTCTGGCTCACGGCCGTCTCGGACGACGACCTGGATGCGGCCGTGCTCGTCGTGGACGCATCCGGGTTCGACAGCTTCGCGGTGCTTGACCAACGCTCGAGCGCGCCCAGCCAGCTGGGTGAGGCGGACCTCCGGGCTACCAGCCGATCGACGGTGGCCGGAACCGACTTCTACCTGCACTCCTACGTACTGTGACGAACATGCGTTCGGGAGGTTGGGAGGCCCGCTAGCCTGGCGGGGTGTCTGATTTCCTCGTCGTGCGTGGCGCTCGCGAGCACAACCTCAAGAACGTCAGCATCAAGCTCCCGCGCGACAAGCTGATCGTCTTCACGGGCCTGTCGGGCTCCGGCAAGTCTTCCCTCGCCTTCGACACGATCTACGCCGAGGGCCAGCGCCGCTACGTCGAGTCGTTGTCGTCATACGCCCGCCAGTTCCTCGGGCAGATGGACAAGCCCGATGTCGACTTCATCGAAGGCCTGTCGCCCGCGATCTCAATCGACCAGAAGTCAGCGTCTCGGAACCCGCGCTCCACCGTTGGCACGATCACCGAGGTCTACGACTACCTGCGGCTGCTCTACGCCCGCATCGGTGTGCCTCACTGCCCAGACTGCGGGGCCACTGTCATGCGGCAGACACCGCAGCAGATCGTGGACCGCATCCTCGAGCTTCCTGAGGGCACTCGCTTCCAGGTGCTGGCCCCGGTCGTACGAGGTCGCAAAGGCACCTACGAGACGCTCCTCACCGACCTGGCCGCCCAGGGCTACGCCCGGGCCCGCATCGACGGCGAGGTCCACGAGCTCACCGACAAGGTCGACCTCGCCCGATACGAGCAGCACACCATCGAGGTGGTCGTCGACCGCCTCGTCGTGCGCGAAGGCCTCGAGCGGCGCCTCACCGACTCGCTGGAGACGGCGCTGCGGCTGGCCGACGGCGTAGCGGAGGTGCAGCTCGTGCGCCGCGATGGCGAAGGCGTGGGCGGTTCTGAGGACGGCGAGGCCGACGACACCCTCACCTTCTCCCAGCACCTGGCCTGCCCCAACGGGCACGGGTCCTTCGAGGAGCTGGCGCCCCGGAACTTCTCCTTCAACTCGCCCTACGGCGCCTGCGAGACGTGCGACGGGCTCGGCACCCGCTTCGAGGTGGACCCGGAGCTGATCATCCCCAACCGCGACCTCACCCTGGCGGAGGGCGCCATCTCACCGTGGGCGGGGGGCAGCAGCCAGTACTTCAAGCGGCTCGTCGAAGCGGTGGCCGAGGAGCTCGGCACCAAGGACGACGTGCCCTGGTCGAAGCTCACCAAGAAGCAGCAGCAGTCGTTCCTCTACGGCAACGGCGTGGGCAAGGTGCAGGTGCGGTACAAGAACCGCTACGGCCGGGTGCGCGCCTACACCGCCAACTTCGAGGGCATCGTCCCGTACCTGCAGCGCCGGCACAGCGAGTCGGAGAGCGACAATCAGCGGGAGCAGATCGAGGGCTACATGCGGGAGGTCCCCTGTCCGGCCTGCGGTGGCTCCCGGTTGGCCCCGTTGCCACTCGGCGTCACCATCGACGGCCACTCGATCGCTGAGATCTGCGACATGTCGATCGGCGAGGCGGCCAAGGCACTGGCCGGCCTCGAGCTGTCGGAACGCGATCGGATGATCGCCGAGCGGGTGGTCAAGGAGGTCAACGCCCGCATGGGCTTCCTCCTCGACGTCGGGCTCGACTACCTCAGCCTGTCCCGCTCCGCAGCCACGCTGGCCGGCGGAGAGGCGCAACGCATCCGGCTGGCCTCGCAGATCGGCTCAGGTCTGGTGGGGGTGCTGTACGTGCTGGACGAGCCGTCCATCGGCCTCCACCAGCGTGACAACCGCCGCCTCATCGACACGCTCATCCGGCTGCGCGAGCTCGGCAACACGGTCATCGTGGTCGAGCACGATGAAGAGACCATCTCGGTGGCCGACTACGTCATCGACATCGGCCCTGGGGCGGGCGAGCACGGTGGCGAGGTGGTCCATGCCGGCACCGTGAAGGCGCTGCTCAAGAACAAGGCCTCCATCACGGGCCAGTACCTGTCCGGCAAGCGCTCGATCCAGGTGCCCGCCAAGCGCCGCCCGCCCGGTCAGGACCGCCTGATCGTGAGGGGAGCGCGCGAGCACAACCTGAAGGACCTCACCGTCGAGTTCCCGCTCGGTCTGTTCATCGCCATCACGGGCGTGTCGGGGTCAGGCAAGTCCACCCTCGTCAACGACATCCTCTACCGGTCGCTCATGCAGCGGATCTACAAGTCGAAGACGCCACCCGGCCTGCACAAGACCGTGCAGGGGTTGGAGCACCTCGACAAGGTGATCAACATCGACCAGAGCCCCATCGGGCGCACCCCTCGGTCGAACCCGGCCACCTACACCGGCGTGTGGGACCACGTGCGCAAGCTCTTCGCCGCCACGCAGGAGGCGAAGGTGCGGGGCTACCTGCCCGGTCGCTTCAGCTTCAACGTGTCAGGCGGGAGGTGCGAGGCGTGCGCCGGTGACGGCACCATCAAGATCGAGATGCACTTCCTGCCCGACGTGTACGTGCCGTGTGAGGTGTGCAAGGGCCAGCGCTATAACCGCGACACGCTCGACATCACCTTCAAGGACAAGAACGTTGCGGACGTGCTCGACCTGTCCTGCGAGGAGGCGCTGGGGTTCTTCGCCAACCAGCCTCCCATCGCCCGCCACATGCATACGCTGGTCGACGTCGGCCTCGGCTACGTGCGGCTCGGCCAGCCCGCCACCACGCTCTCGGGCGGGGAGGCGCAGCGGGTGAAGCTGGCCAGCGAGCTGGCCAAGCGCTCCACCGGTCACACCATCTACATGCTCGACGAGCCCACCACCGGCCTCCACTTCGAGGACATCCGCAAGCTCCTCACGGTCCTCAGCCGCCTGGTGGACCAGGGCAACACGGTGCTGGTGATCGAGCACAACCTGGATGTGATCAAGACGGCCGACTGGCTCATCGATCTCGGTCCGGAGGGCGGCAACGGGGGCGGCACCCTCGTCTGCGAAGGCACCCCCGAGCAGGTTGCCCAGGTGCCGGCCAGCTGGACCGGCCAGTACCTCAAGCCACTGCTCACCGCAGCGTCAGCCTGAGAGGTCCTTGAGTCAGAGGGGGCCGGCGCCGATGCTTGACGCGATGCGAACGGACCACCGGCCATGAGACGCGCGGCCCGGCCGCTGTTGTACCTGGGCGTGCTCGTCGTCGTGTTCGGCTTGGGACAGGCCCACGCCAGCCTCATCGGCCACTACTCCTTCACCGGCACCAGCCGGTTCGCCTGGACCGTCGCCTACGCCGGCATCCTGTGCACCACCGCCTATGGCTTCGGCCTCCCGGATGTGCCCCGGTCCCGCAAGGCGGCGCTCGGTTCGTCGGTGGGGGCTGCCTTCCTCGGGGGCATGGCCATCTCCCTCATCCAGCTCTTCATCGGCGACGCCCTGTTGCCTCGGTTTGTGGTGTTCGGCAGCGCACTGCTCCTCCCCGACTGGTATCGCCTGTGCGTTGGCTTCTCGGTGGGCGGCCGGGCTCGGCTGGAGGCGCGCGATCGGGTGGTCGTGGTCGCCCATCCAGACGAGGTGGCTGCGCTTGAGCTTGAGCTGCACGCCTCGCCCGAGCGGCCAGCATCGATCGCGAACCACTTTTCGGTCGAGGAAGCCATCCAGACCGCCGGTGGCGTCGGGCCCATCGCGGCGCTGGTGGACGGCGAGCTGCCCACCGTGCTCGTGCTCGGCAACGAGGCCCAGGACGTGCCCAGCATCGTGAGCCAGGCGGCGCGGCTCCACGAACGAGGGGTGCGGGTGCGGTCGCTCACCCTGTTCTACGAGGAGTGGCTTGGGAAGCTCCCGCTCTCCGAGCTCGAGCGGGCATCGATGCTGTTCGACATCGGCGAGGTCCACCGAGCCAGCTACGGCCGCGCCAAGCGCATTCTCGACGTGCCGATCGCGTTGGTGGGTTGCGTCGCCCTCGCGCTCCTCGCCCCTGTTGTCGTGGTGGCCAACCTCCTGGGCAACCGCGGCCCACTGCTCTACCGCCAGGAGCGGATCGGGAAGGGCGGCCGGTCCTTCACGATCCTGAAGCTGCGCACGATGCAGCCCGCGGTGCGAGGCGACGCGTCGAGTGAGTGGACTGGTGAGGACGACCCTCGGATCACCCGGTTCGGACGGGTGCTCCGGGTCACCCATCTCGACGAGCTGCCGCAGGTCATCAACATCCTTCGGGGCGACCTTGGGGTCGTCGGCCCTCGACCGGAGCAACCGCAGTACGTTGCCGAGCTCACAGACAAGCTCGCCTTCTACCCGCTGCGCCACCTGGTGCGCCCGGGTCTGACGGGCTGGGC